>Ga0209617_10000298_pt1 | contig 21307 bp, 20 predicted proteins | sample LakEriepJuly2011_2_FD_187459 | JGI IMG/M metagenome (GOLD analysis project Ga0209617, IMG submission 187459) | Freshwater microbial communities from dead zone in Lake Erie, Canada - CCB epilimnion July 2011 (SPAdes) (version 2) | ecosystem: Environmental > Aquatic > Freshwater > Lentic >...
CATTCGCCCACCTTGATGCAACAACAGTGTTGTCTCGTCCGATCTCAGAGCTTGGTATCTACCCAGCTGTGGATCCACTTGACTCAACGTCGCGCATCTTGGATCCACGCTACATCGGTGAGCATCACTTCCGTGTTGCAAACCGTATTAAGCAGATCTTGCAGCGTTACAAGGATCTTCAGGACATCATCGCTATCTTGGGTATCGATGAACTTTCAGAAGATGACCGCGTTCTCGTAGGTCGTGCGCGTCGCATCCAGCGCTTCTTGTCACAGAACACATTCGTAGCGAAGGTCTTTACAGGTATCGAAGGTTCATTCGTTCCGCTTGTAGACACAATCGCAGCATTCGAAGCACTTGCTGATGGAAAGTACGATCACCTTCCAGAACAAGCATTCTTCATGTGCGGTGGGCTCGACGATGTTGAGCGCAGAGCTGCAGAATTGGCTAAGTCATAACAATGGCACTTACCGTCGCGCTAGTTTCGCCAACACAGAAGGTGTGGAGCGGAGAAGCAGTATTTATCTCAGCTCGCACCACAGAGGGTGACCTTGGAGTTCTTCCAGGGCACGCTCCTTTATTTGGCGTACTAGTCGACGGGGCTGTCAGCATTAAAGGTGTAGATGGAACCATCACTGAATTCAATGTCAGTGGTGGTTTTCTATCAGTCTCTAACGATCGCGTTTCAATCCTTACCGAATCAGTAAGTTAATTATTCGTAGGGAGAAAAACTCTTAAGGTGTAACTTCTGCTCATACATTGCCCTTAGGAAGATCGGCGAAGTGGATCCCAGTTAGTATCAAGTGTCGCACTCGTGTCGAGAGTACTAACAACGGCAACACTTTGCTTTTGCTGCGCAGATTCACTTATTGATATCAGGATATCAAGAACATGATTTCCCAATTCAGCTGAGGCAATGTGACTCTTTCCGGCAAGGAAAGATTGCATCATATTGAGAGCACCTAGACCGCGGCCATGCTTGTTTCCTGTAGCAGATAACTTCTCTGGCTCTTGACCAGGCTGATAAATAACATTCTCACCATCAAAGTTATTTGGATCAGGCAATGTTATTGCGCCATTACTTCCAGTAATCTCTACAAATCCAGTAACTTCATGGGCTGCTTCAAAACTAAATATCGAGACCGCACTTGCTCCGGAGGAAAACTCAATCAGTGCAGTGATCTGAGTGGGCTCTTCGACGGGAAAGGATATGCCTTTCTTAGGACCAGAACCCACTACGCGCATCTCTTGAGACTTTGAAGAAGTTGCCGTAACTCGTGTAGCTTGACCAAAGATTTGAACCAGAGTGGTTACGTAATAAGGACCCATATCAAAGAGTGGTCCTGCACCTTTAGCAAAGAGAAAAGCTGGATCTGGATGCCAAGAATCTGGCCCAGCAGTTTGAAAGATAGTCAGCGCAGTGAGCGGCTGACCAATAGAGCCCCCACGAATTGCGTTTAAACCAGTCTGTACACCTGCTCCGAGGAAGGTATCGGGTGCAATACCAAGTCTTACCCCATTCTTCTTCGCCGCTTCTAGTAACTGCGTGGCCCCAGAACGATCAAGTGCCATAGGTTTTTCAGACCAGACATGCTTACCCGCATTGAGAGCGGAAAGACTTACTGGAACATGTGCAGCTGGGATGGTGAGGTTAATGACGAGCTGGATCTGATCGTTGGCAAGTAATTCATCGAGAGATCCGCTTGCAGGCACGCCCCACTTCTTTGCTTGAGAAGCAGCGCGCTCTCTATCTAAATCTGCGACGAAGAGGACTTCGAAATCTGGGAAGGTTGTGAGGTTAGACAGATATTGATCGCTGATATTTCCTGCACCAACAATTCCCACTCCAATTTTTTCGTGTTCCATTAGCTCTTGATCGCCCCTTCCATAACGCTCTTGACCAATTGTTTTGAAACAAGGAAGAGTAGAATTCTGAATTCCAGTCTAGCAAAGATGAGATCCAGTTTCTAGATTCTTTAGAGAAAAGGTATGGGAGAGGTACTTTGAGAGCCCTCTCATTCTAGGTTATCCTTCGTCGTACCGATAATCATCGTTTGGCAGTTGCAGGTTTACAAGCATTCATAGGAAAAAGGTAGATAAATGAACAATCAACAGGTTTCGCTTCAGCTCTACACCTTGCGCCACGAGATCGAGAAAGATTTTAGTGGCTCTCTAGAGAGAGCGGCCACAATCGGATTTTCACAGGTCGAACCTTGGAACTTTGTGGCACGGGTAGATGAGTACGCGAAATCTTTCGCTGCAAATGGCATTACAGCTCCCAGTGCTCATGCTCACCTCGTCGGTGTATCTCGACAAGAAACATTCGAAGCGGCTGTAAAGCTCGGAATTAAAACTGTAATTGAACCGATCGTCGATCAATTGAAGTGGCAAAATGCAAATGACATTAGTGAGATCGCGCACGAGATGAATAAGGCCGCCGAAGAGGCGATTGAATATGGCTTGCAGGTTGGGTATCACAACCACGCTTGGGAGATCGCTAATAAAATTGATGGAGAATCAGCCCTTGAATTCTTTGAGAACATGCTTGAAGCCAGAGTAATTCTTGAGGTAGATGCTTACTGGGTGCATGCTGGCGGCCTTCATGGACCAGACTTACTCTCTCGACTAGGAAATCGAGTCCAGTTCCTTCACATCAAAGATGGCAAAAATGTGAGAGGCTCTGAAAATACTTTTAATGAGCGTGGTGAATTAGTCAAGAGCGAAACCGATACTCGACTTCAGGTTCCTGCTGGTCGTGGTGAAGTTCCACTAGCTGAGGTAATTGCAACCGCTCCGCACGCACTTCCAATAGTTGAGTTTGACGAGTATGCAGGTGATATTTTCGAAGGTATCACAGAGAGTCTGGAATACGTCAAGCGATTAACTCAATGATTATGTTCGGTGTGGATTAAGCGGACTGTCTTAGATTTTCCACGCATAACAAGTGAGTTACTTGTAGCCCCAAAGCGGGTGTATCTAACCCCTTGAACTAATTCACCGTCGGTAATTCCTGTAGCTGAGAGAAAGACATCATCAGAGTTACAGAGATCTGAGGTTGTGAGCACGCGGGCTTCGGTGACACCATCTCTATGAAGCTGACCTTGTATCGCACCGCCCAGACAGATCATCGCAACTGCAGTGATAACGCCCTCAGGTGTGCCACCGATTCCCATAAGAAGATCAATTCCTGTATCTGGTCGCGCAGTCTCAATCGCGGCAGCGACATCTCCATCTTGAATCAGCCTAATCCGGGCTCCGGTATTTCTGATCTCTTCTATCAGCTTCTTATGTCGAGGTCGGTTGAGAACGACGACAGTGATATCGCCGACATTCAGTGATTTTGCTTTTGCTACCACTGCAATATTGTGCGCAACAGAAGCTGTAATGTCGATGACAGAAGCTGCTTCAGGGCCAGTAACAATTTTGTTCATATAAAAACTATCCTGCGGATCAAACATTGAGCCACGCGGTGCTAGCGCGATCACACTGATTGCGCCATTCATGCCTTGGGCTGTCAGCGAAGTTCCATCAATAGGATCAACAGCAACGTCACAGTTGGGGCCATCACCATTTCCTACTTGTTCTCCGTTATGAAGCATCGGAGCTTGATCTTTCTCGCCTTCACCAATGACAACGATTCCGGACATATCAACGGTGTTAATCATCGCTCGCATTGCCTTTACCGCTGCGCCATCTGCTAGATCTTTCTCGCCTCGACCTACCCATGGTGCTGCAGCAAGTGCTGCAGTTTCTGTCACGCGAACTAACTCAAGAGCTAAGTTACGATCTGGAATCATGGGCTTTACTCCCTCGTCACATCTGCGCCAAGTGCGCGTAACTGCTCCGCAAACTCAGGATAACCCCGGTCCACGTGGAATGCGCCATCTACTGTGGTGACACCCTCTGCCACGAGAGCTGCTAAAACCAATCCAGCACCTGCACGAATATCTGTAGCCTCAACCGGAGCACCCGAAAGCTGGGTAATTCCATGAATTGAGGCGTGATGGCCATCAACATGGACCTGTGCGCCAAGGCGGCTCAACTCATTAACAAACATAAAGCGTGACTCAAACACATTCTCGGTCACAAGAGAATCTCCATCGGCAATTGAATTCATTGCGATGATGAAAGGTAGAAGATCGGTAGCAAATCCAGGATAGGGAAGTGTTGCAACATCAACTGCGGTTGGGCGTTGCTCCATCTTTACGCGAACTCCATCTGCGGTAGAGGTAATAATCGCTCCAGCGGAAGCAAGCTTTTCGAGCATCACTTCCATGTGATCCACGCGTGCGCCATGAATAGTGATGTCGCCTTGCGTCATCGCTGCCGCAAATGCCCACGTACCGGCAATGATGCGATCTGCGACGGTAACGTGATGGGTCGGAGTCAACTCTTTAACGCCGGTAATTGTGATGACTGGAGAACCAAGTCCTTCAATCTGTGCACCCATCGCAATGAGGAACTCACCGAGATCAACTAAATCTGGTTCGCGTGCTGCATTTTCAATTGTGGTCACACCGTGAGCTAATACAGCAGCTGTCATGAGATTCTCTGTTGCTCCAACGCTTGGAAAATCTAGTGAGATTGCCGCACCTTTCAAACCTTGTGGTGCTTCTGCAATGACATATCCGTGTTCAACGTGTGCTGTTGCACCCAATGATTCAAGTCCCTTAATGTGAAAATCTAGGCCGCGAGATCCGATTGCATCTCCGCCTGGCAAGGCAACTTCGGCGAGACCAATGCGCGCCACCAGTGGGCCAAGAACATTTATTGAAGCACGCATTTTGCGAACAAGGTCGTAATCGGCGCGATGCATCGGAGTCTGTGGAACATCGATGGTCAGCAGCGATCCTTCGTGTGTGACGGTGCAACCCAATCGTCGCAGCAGGTCAGACATAATTTCCACATCTGCAATCGCTGGCACATTTGCGATCGTGGTCTTACCGACGGCCAAGAGCGAGGCGGCCATCAACTTCAGGACTGAGTTTTTAGCGCCACCTACGTGGACCTCGCCGACCAGTCTGGCGCCGCCATGTATGCGGAAGCGATCGTCTGGGTGGAGTTCGTGCTGAGGTGCCATAGCGGCATTCTACTTATAAGCCCGTCTACTTATAGGGTAGGGCCATGGTTAATCTGACCCGCATCTATACAAAGACTGGCGATGACGGCACAACATCTCTTGGAGATATGAGCCGTACATCCAAGAACGATCCTCGCCTAGAGGCATATGCAACTGTCGATGAAGCAAATTCAACGATCGGCGTTGTCCTTGCAACCGATGCGTTACCTGATGACGTCCGAGCCTTGCTTGTTCGAATTCAGAATGATCTCTTTGATGTGGGTGCAGATCTTTGTACACCAGTAGTTGATGCTCCAGCTTTCGAGCCACTGCGCGTTTTAGAAACACAAATTGTCTATTTAGAAAAAGCAATCGATAAGTACAACTCAGAACTTGAATCATTACGTTCATTTGTACTTCCTTCAGGAACTCCGGCTGCAGCGCATCTTCATGTGGCTCGCACAGTTGTTCGTCGCGCAGAACGTTGCACCTGGGCGGCGATTCACGCATTCGGTGGGGGAGTAAATCCTCTGACAGCTAAATATCTTAATCGCTGTTCAGATCTGCTTTTCGTTCTTGCACGCATCGCAAATAAAGAGATCGGCGATCAACTCTGGGTTCCTGGAGCTAATCGCTAATTTCTACCGGCTTAGATAGGTGTTGCTAGGAACAGTCTCAGTTGTTGGATCCTGATGACAAGTAATCCCAATAGGGACTACCGCGATTGTTCCTGAATAGAGTTCACCTGAAGGCAGCACCAAGGTAACAACCTCTTTAGGGGCCGATTTCTTTGCAAGAGTGCGCAACATTCCCATCGTTAAGAATGAACCAGCAAGATCAGGATTCGGCGTAATTACCTTTGAGTCAATTTCCCAATATACGCAGCCAATCGGTGAAGCCACTTGTAGCCGGCCACATGAAAATTCTTTACATACTGCGATCGCTTTAGCTAACGCCTTAGCGGTAGGAGTAAGGTCAGCGGCTACGTTCATCATCACTTCTACAGATGGTGTTCGATAGTAAATATCATCCATCACCTTAAATCCAAGCGGTGGCCACTTCGGTGATGGAGATGGCGCTATTGGATTTCGCTTCTTCTTAACTGTTGCCTTTTTAGTCGGTGTTGGAGTGGCTTTCACAGTCGCCTTGACTGTTGCTTTAGGCGTTGGAGTGGCTTTTACAGTTGCTTTAGGCGTTGGAGTCGGCGTCTTTGTCGCAGCCATCGACTGCGCAGGAATCAGCGCAAGACATAAGGTGAGAGCTAAGGTCGCGCGTCTCATCGATCACTCCATCTAAATGTGCGAAGTGAGAATACGAGACCAATCACAAGCCAGATTGAAATCACCGCAAAAGATTTACTAAGTTCCCATTGACCGGCAACTTCTTGTGAGGCAAATGAATCTGGGAGAAATACAGAGCGCATCGCTTGGGTCATCCACTTAAGCGGGAAGATTGCGCCTACTTGCTGCATCCATGCAGGGAGCTGAGTAAAAATAAAGAAGACCCCGCTGATAAATTGGAGAACAATCACAACGGGTGATACGACCGCCGATGCTCCGCGTCCGCTCTTTGGAATGGCAGAGAATGCGATTCCGAGGGTGGTCGATGCCGCACTTCCCCAAATAATGAGCCATGTAAAGGTGAACCACTTATATGGATCAGTCGGTAGATCAACGCCGAAGAAGACGACTCCTGCTACGAGTAAGAGGATCACCTGAATAATCATGGTGGCAAAGACAAGTATTGATTTTCCAATAAAGTAGCTTGTGGCAGCCATAGGAGTGCCACGCAATCGCTTCAGCGAGCCGAATTCTCTTTCAATTGGAATCATGATGGCAAGATTCTGAAAACCTGAATTTACTAGGCCGGATGCGATCATTCCTGCTACAAAATATTGGCTAAAGGTCACACCTGGTGCGATCGATTCCGAAAAGACTGAACCAAAGATTGCCAAGAGAATTAAGGGAAATGCGATGGTAAAGACGACAGATTCACGTTGACGCATAAATTGTCTGATCTCAATATTGCCTCGCAAGAGACCAAGAGTCAAAGTTGAGGGAGTGTGATCTATTTTCTTACTCATCTTCGCCCCCAATCATCTCAAGGTAAATATCTTCAAGAGTTGCGCGCTTAACAATGAGCTCAGGTACTTCTCCACCAAAGCGCGCAGATAGATCTGCCACAAAAGCTGTTGGGTTATGAGCCTTCTCGACCTTGACTATGCCATCTTCGCGCCATGAGACCTGAGCAAGTGAAGTTGCACGTCCGCCAAGTTCGGCAGGGGTAGAGACTTCGATGATCTGCCCCTTTTTAATGACTGCCACACGATCTGCAAGAGCTTCGGCCTCATCTAAGTAATGCGTAGTGAGCAAGATGGTGCGACCTTCACTCTTAAGGGTACGAATCAGAGACCAGAAATCACGACGAGCTTTGGGATCAAAGCCTGTAGTCGGCTCGTCGAGGAAGAGAAGTTCTGGATTGCCGATAATGCCGAGAGCGACATCTAAACGTCGACGTTGGCCGCCTGAAAGAGTGCGAACAAGTGCACCTTGCTTCTCGCGCAATCCAACAGCATCAATTACTTCCTCTGGATCGCGCGGATTGGAGTAGTAATGTGAAAAATGTTTGATGCTCTCACCCACAGTGAGATCGCCAGCATCATTACTTGTTTGCAGAACAATTCCAATTCGATTGCGCCACTGACGTGCAGAGAGTCCACCGATAGCTGGATCGGTATCTAAAACTTCTACATCCCCGCCATCACGACTTCTAAAACCTTCGAGGATCTCGACAGTGGTCGACTTTCCTGCTCCATTTGGTCCCAACAGGGCAAATATCTCGCCCTGCTCGACGCTGAGATCGACTCCATTGACTGCGGCGAGCTCTCCATAGAATTTCTTGAGGCCTTTGACCGCAATCACATGCTTCATAAGTGCCACTGTGCCACATTGGGAGCAAAAGTGCGAGAAAATAGAATATGAGTCCGCGCCGCAACTATCCGAAGAATCGTAAGTCAGGCGGCGATGATGAGAACCGTGAGATAAATCCCTCAAATCAAAGTTTTGTGGAAGATGAGGATGGCTTGTGGGTTGTTAGACAACTCACAGGATCAGCTGCCAATAAACCATATCGCTGTCCAGGGTGTGATCAACTTATTCCGATGGCAACTCCACATACAGTTGCGTGGCGTGATGGCGAAGAAGATCTACGTAGACACTGGCATAACATCTGCTGGAGTAAGCGTCATCATCGCAGACCAAAGAATTTTTAGGAAAACGCTATGTCGCAACCAATTCGTCCCAGCACAGTGTTGCCTGCAATTCGCACCCAATTTACCGTGACAACAGCCGACGGTCAGACTTTAGTCGGCGAGGTTGCTGCGCCAATTGATGGGCAGATATCTCCAGCGTTGCTGATGCTTCATCCCAACCCGACGGGTGGGGGAATGATGGATTCACATATCTTTAAAAAGGCAGCGAACAGACTTCCTGCAATGACAGGAATTACCATCATTCGTTTTAATACTCGTGGAACTTCTAGTGAAGTGGGCACGAGTACTGGTGATTATGACAATGGAGATAGCGAAAAATTCGATGTAGAGGCGATGATCAATTATTGTTTTGATCAATTAAAGATTGAAGAACTCTGGGTTTGCGGTTGGTCCTTTGGTACGGATTTAGCAATTCGTCACGCTCGTGATTCACGGATTAAAGGTCTCATTCTTTTGAGTCCACCGCTAAAATATTCGCACGAGTCAGATCTTGATTTTTGGGTGAGTGATCCCCGGCCTATTACAGCGCTCATACCGGAATTCGATGATTACTTGGTGCCAGAGGAAGCTCACAAAAGATTTGCCAAGATAAAGCATATGAAGTTAATTGCTGTCGATGGTGGAAAGCACTTATGGGTAGGAGAACCCGCTGTCCATATTGTGCTCTCAGAAATTACACGAGTAATCGCGCCAGAGCGATTACCGCTTAGGCAAGAAATTGAGGGCTAATTCTTTTCTGTTTGCGGAAAGACGACTTCTTCCAGAATTAAGATGATTGAAGCTGCAATAGGAACTGCTAATAATCCGCCGATAAGACCCAGAAGAGATGTTCCTAGTAGTGCGGCAATAATCGTCACGGCTCCAGGAACATTGAGTGCGCGCTTCATAATGCGTGGAGTCACCACGTAGTTTTCGATCTGCACGTAGACAATGTAGGCAACGAAAGCAATTACTCCGTAGAGCAGCGATTGCGTCAGAGCAATCAGCGTCACGATTGTGCTGCCGATGTAATGACCAATCAATGGAATAAATCCACAGACTAATACGATCATAGCAATAGCAAAAGGCGATGGAAGCCCTAAGACAAAGCTGAGAATGAGGACAAAAATTGAGGCCATAAGGGCGATGGCGATCTGACTTCCAACAAAAGAACCCACTCGAGCGATGATGGCAAAGGTTAACTTTGATACACGTTCACGACGGGTTGAAGGAACAAAGCGCAGACCAAAGTTAGTTGCTTGCGGCAATCCAATAATGAAATAGAGGGTGAGAATCAGTACGGTAATTCCAGTAAATGCGCCGGAGAGAACTGTCTTTCCTACACCGATTACTCCACCGAAGGCAGAGATGATCAGCGTTCCATCAGAGGTCACTTCTGCTAACTTGGTTTGAAGAGTATCGATAATGCCAAACTGTGAGTTGAGATCAGCAATAAGTGGATGGCTCTCTAGATCTTTCAATAATCCAGGTGCTGAATTAATAAGTGAACTACCTTGCGAAATAACTGGAGGGATCACAACTGCGATAAAGAAGGAAACAAAGGCGAGAACACCAACAAATATGGCACCAACTGCACTCACTCGTGAGAGACCGCGTTTTCGTAAGGCTTCGACTGCCGGATTTAAGCCCATCGCTAGATAGAGAGCGAGCAGAATAATGATAAAAATCTGACTTGCACTTGCAAGTGCTCTCAATAGAACGATTGCTGCCAGAGCACCGAGAGCGGCAACGAAACCAAAATAGAAAGGATTAGTTCTATTTATTGGTGCGCCTGCGATACCGAATTCTTCTCGCTTTGAGTGTGACATATCTCCATTCTAAGTGCGATCCCTTGTTAGATCGGGCTTTCACCCGTGGTTGATGAGAGAATTCACGGATGGCGCTGCGAATTACCGGTCTTGGTGAGGAGATCGCATCCGTCTCAGGATTGCCGTGGCAGATCAGCCTCGAGGAGTGGCCCGAAGATCCCAGCCTTACGGAAAAACGTGGAATTTCTCGACATATTGTCCGGCTTGTACATTCCACCGAAGACCCTGACTCTGAAGTCTATGCAGTCAAAGAGACGGTCTCAGAGTTTGCAAATCGTGAATATCAAGCGTTGCGCGAACTTGCCCATCTTGGTGCACCGAGCGTTGAACCAATTGCAGTAATCGAAGGCCGCACTGATGATCTCGGTGAAGAGCTTCCCTGCGCGCTGGCAACACGTTTTCTCCCGTTCTCTCTGCCGTACCGAGTTTTGCTCAGCGGTAAAGATGTCACACCACAAGACATTACTTTGATGGCTAACGCGCTCGCTCTTCTCCTTGTCCGCTTGCACCTTCTTGGTTTCTGGTGGGGAGATTGTTCGCTTTCTAATACTTTATTTAGACGAGATGCCGAAGGCTTTGCCGCTTACTTAGTAGATGCCGAGACAGGTGAATTTCAAAAGAATTTGAGTGACGGTCAACGTGAGCACGATCTAGAAATTGCTCACTTCAATGTTGCAGCCGAACTCGAAGATCTCTCACTTTCAGGAGTTCTATATCCAGGGATGGATCCGATTCGAGCAAGTGATGCTGTGATGAAACGTTATCGTAGAATTTGGGCAACACTTAAAGATCGTCAAGTATTAGATCCCAACGATCGCCACGCAGTCGAACGCGCAATGCGCCAACTCCAAGACCTAGGCTTTACAGTTGAAGAGGTCTCAGTCACTCTCGATGGCGATAGTAAGAAGCTTTACTTTCAACCTAAACTTGTTGAGGCCGGTTATCACCAGAATCGATTACGTGATTTGGTCGGACTTGAGACAGAAGAACTTCAGGCAAAGCGTCTACTTGCATCCTTTGATCGCTACCGTGGCCGTGAAAATCTTCCTCACCAGCCAATGCATGTATCAGCAAAACACTGGCTCGATGAAGTCTTCTATCCGACCGTTTCATTGATTCCACTCGAATTACAGGGTCGAATTGAGGCTGCACAGTTCTTCCATGAATCACTGGAGCACCGGTGGTACTTAAGTGAGAAGGCTGGCCATGATGTCGGACTAGAATTTGCAGCGTTATCTTATATTGCTGACGTTCTACCTATGAGACGAGATTCAGGAGTTGATGTTCGTGGCTAATCCTCCTAACTTTGGTCAGGCTTTTGATTTGAGTTCTCTGGGAAAGCCGGCTCCATCTTCACCGAATATTGCAGTTGGCAAAGTTGTAACAAAGGAAAATTTAGCTTCGGATTTCGTAGAGCTATCGATGACAAAGCCAGTAGTTCTTCTCTGTTGGAGTACGCGCGCGCCTCATTCACTAGATACCCTGGCAATTTTAGATAAACTCAATAAAGAAGATGCTAGTACCTGGGAGCTTGGAAGCATTGATGTTGATGCCGCCCCTGAAGTTGCAAGTGCGCTGCAGGCTCGCACTGTTCCTTATGCAGTCGCACTTGTTGGCGGACAACCGATTCCACTTTTTGAAGAAGCGATGACTGAAAGTGATATCAAGTCAGTGATTTCAAAACTTCTTACCATTGCAGCCGAGCAGGGTATTGGCGAAGCCCCTGAAGAAAAACTTGAACCGGAAGAGACTGAAGCACTCGCTGCCCTTGAGGCAGGAGATTTGGTAAAGGCCGAAGATGCCTATAAGAGATTCCTTGCTCGCATGCCGGCCAATCCATATGCCAAATTGGGATTGGCACATACACAATTACAGCTTCGTATTCTTAAACTAGATCCAGCCCAGACAATTGCTGCAGGAAATAGCTCACCACTTGAAATTGAAAGTGCTCTCGCTGCAGCTGATATGGAAGTAGCAACGGGAAGTGTTGAACCAGCATTCATTCGACTTCTTGCACTCATCAAGTCAACCTCAGGAGATGAGAAAACTCGAGTGAAAGATCGTTTACTCGAACTTTTTTCATTAGTTGATCCAGCCGATCCGCGCGTGATCAAAGCCAGGGCGGATCTTGCCAATGCCCTCTTCTAATACACGCTTGAGTATTGCTGATGAGAAGAAGTATGTAGGCCTTCTCTTCTTCTTCTTTGCCTTTGAAATAATGAGCTGGGTGCCACGCTTTCCAGAAGTTAAGGCGAATTTGGGCTTATCTAATGGCGAATTTGGTACTTACTTAAGTTTTGGTTCAGTTGGCGCTGTTCTTGCCTTGCTTTCGAGTGGCCATTTTGTTCATAAGTTTGGAGCAAGGAAAGTATTGATTATTTCAACAGTAACAATGTGTTTGGCAATTGGCGCAGTTGTTCATCTGCAATCTGCGTTAATTTTCATTTTTGTAAATATCATTAATGGAGCATCAATTTCGTTCTTTAATACAGCACTCAATGCTCAGGCATTTCACGCGCAAGATCGTGCTGGCGAATTGATCCTCAGTCGCCAGCATGGCTATTGGACAATAGGTGCAGTTGCAACTGCCATATTCTCAGGATTTATGGTTGAGTTTGTTGGAATTGCTCTGCATATCAACGTTCTTACTTTCATTCTCTTCTTCATTCTTTTATCAATCATTAGAAAACTGGGACCCGAACTCATCAAACCTAGTCCTGACGATGATAGTGATTTTGGAGTTAAGGATCTATTCACCTCATTCCGCATTGATTACTTGGTTTCAACGGCTTTGGTCTGCGGAATCATGGTTGAGTTCGCCACTGCAGACTGGTCTGCGATCTATTCCAAGGAGACTATCGGCGTACGTGGATCACTTGCTACGATCCCGTACATCCTTACCTTTGCCTCAATGATCGTTGCCCGCTTGGGCCAAAATCGAATTACACCTTATGTTTCACTTGAACAGCAGATCAAATTTGGCAGCGTAATAGGTGGAGTTGGATTTATCGGATTCATCCTCGCCTCCTCACTTTTGGTAGATCACTCAAAGACTGCGGCATATATCTGCACGCTGATAGGTTTTGCTATTGGCGGATTCTTTTCGGCAATTCTTTCTCCCACACTCTTCACTGCAGCAAATAAGCGATCATCTCAGCCAAGTGCGGTAGTTTTTGCCCAGACGGGTGTAATCAATGCAATTCTTGTTTTAATCGTGAAGACAGTCATTGCTTGGACTGCTCAATTTTCTGGTTCAATCGCAATTGCAATGATTATTCCTGGCTTAATGTTGATTTCAGTTTCCTTTATGTCTCGAGTTGCAAAAGACATTTAAACGCGCTCAAACCAGATCGTCGCAAGAGGCGGAATCCGAAGTTCTACATAGAGATCTGTATCGATATCGACAGCAAAAGATTGATTATTTACTCCGCTACCCCCGTACGCAAGTTCATCTGTGTTGAGTAGCTCGCGCCAGACCCCAGCTGTAGGCATGCGAAGACGGTATCTCTCATGGGGGACCGGTGAGAAGTTTGTAATACAGACAAGCGGAGTTTGATCATCTGACCATCGAGTGAATGCCAGAGTATTTGCAGCACTATCATCGTTGACGATCCAACTAAAGCTTTCTGAGTTTGTATCTCTCTCCCACAAAGCAGGATGTCCTTTATATTCTTGGTTTATCTGCGCAACTAAATCTTGCACCTGACGGTGCTCATCGTATTCGGTGAGATACCACTGAAGGCCGGCGCTCTCACTCCATTCATCATTTTGGGCAAACTCGCTACCCATAAAGAGAAGTTTCTTACCTGGGTGTGCCCACATATATCCATAAAGAGCGCGCAAAGTAGCAATCTTCTGCCAGCGATCTCCAGGGAATTTATTTACCAGCTGACCTTTTCCATGAACTACTTCATCATGGGAAAGTGGAAGCATGAAGTTTTCAGACCAGGCATACAAGATTGAGAAAGTTACCTCGTTGTGGTGATACATACGATGAATTGGTTCATGAGAGAGATATTGCAAAGTGTCATGCATCCATCCCATATTCCATTTAAATCCAAAGCCAAGTCCACCGGAGGCTGTCTCACGTGTGACGCCAGCCCACGCTGTTGACTCTTCGGCAATCATCATAATTCCAGGGTGTGTGCGATAAGCAGTTGCAGTTGCTTCTTGTAGAAGCGCTACCGCTTCGAGATTCTCGCGACCACCGAATTTATTTGGAAGCCACTCTCCTTCTTCGCGTGAATAATCAAGGTAGAGCATTGATGCAACTGCATCTACTCGCAGACCATCGATATGGAATTCGGTGAGCCAATAGAGCGCACTAGCAACAAGGAAATTGCGCACTTCATTACGCCCAAAGTTAAAGATGTAGGTGCCCCAATCAGGGTGTTCGCCTAAGCGAGGATCTGCATGTTCATAAAGCGCAGTGCCATCAAATCGAGCTAACGCCCACTCATCTTTTGGAAAATGTGCTGGAACCCAATCGAGAATGACGCCAATTCCAGCTTGATGAAGTGCATCGACGAGGTATCTGAATTCATCGGGGGAGCCAAAGCGGGAAGTCGGTGCAAAGAAAGATGTGACTTGATATCCCCATGATGGTCCATATGGATGTTCTGTGACTGGGAGAAATTCGATATGAGTAAATCCTTGTTTGCTTACATAATCAACAAGTTCGATAGCAAGATCTCGGTAGTTCAGACCTAACTTCCATGAGCCAAGGTGAACTTCATAGACGCTCAGCGGTGATCGCCACGGTTGGAAATTACTGCGCGCTGTAATCCAATCCTGATCTTTCCAGGTGTAGGTAGATTGCGTAACAATGGAGGCGGTCAGTGGCGGAACTTCTGTAGCTTGCGCAAGGGGATCTGCATGATCAACCCATGCACCGTCAATCGTGCAGATCGCAAACTTGTATCGAGTATCAACGCCAATGCCCAGAATAAATGTTTCCCAAACTCCAGTCGAGCCAAGACGAACCATGGGATGAGTGTTTTTATCCCAGAAATTATGATCACCGATCAGACTTACCGCACGCGCGTTGGGAGCCCAGACAGAAAAGGCTGTCCCAAGAATCTCTCCGTCGGTATCTCGAATCAGGTGGGCACCGAGAACATCCCACAATTTTTCGTGGCGACCTTCTGCAATCAGATGAAAATCTAGCTCACCTAACGTTGAGTGAGGATTAAGAAAGGTAACAGGAGAGATATATTCGGCAGGAGCACTCTCTTGGTTCTTCTTAAAGAACTTCGAGAAGAGAGACACTAGAGATTCACCGCCATGATGTGAGCAACTTTTCCAACCGGGCGGCTGGGATCAAGTCGTACGAATGAATGAGGATCCCATTCGTATTGTGCCCCGTCAATGAGATCGGTGACTTTAAAGCGAGAATCTTCTATTCCCAATGCAGGTAAATCCCAATGCACTGTTGTCTCTTGCGCGTTGAGTGGATCAAGGTTGACCGTTACCAAAATGAGATCGTTACCCTCACGTTTGCTGTAAGCGATTATTGAATCGTTATCACTGTGATGGAAGACAAGATTGCGAAGTCGCGCTAGGGCAATGTGCTTCTTGCGAATCTCATTGAGTTTTGTGATGAAGGGGGCAAGAGTTACCTGCATCTTTGCAGCGCCTTCCCAATCACGGACCTTGATCTCGTACTTCTCGGAATCCATGTACTCCTCGCCGCCATCTTTAAAACGACGGTGTTCGTAGAGCTCATATCCGGCGTACATTCCCCATGATGGTGACAAGGTGCTCGCCAGAACTGCACGGAGAGCGAAGATCGCTGGATTTCCTGATTGGAGATGGAAGGGCAAGATATCTGGAGTATTGACCCAGAAGTTTGGCCTGAAGAATGCGGATGTATGTCGAGAAAGTTCTGCTGCGTATTCGGTTAATTCTGATTTAGTTGTTCGCCATGTGAAGTATGTGTAGGACTGGTGGAAACCAGCTTTGCCGAGTGCATGCATCATCGATGGGCTAGTAAATGCTTCAGCTAAGAAGATGACATCAGGATTTTCAGAATTCATGATCGACATAACATCTTGCCAAAAAGCCACTGGTTTTGTGTGTGGGTTATCTACGCGGAAGATAAGAACTCCCTTAGCGACCCAGAATCTAATGATGCGCAGGACTTCATTAAGAATTCCTTGGTAATCGTTATCAAAGTTAATAGGATAGATATCTTGATACTTCTTTGGTGGATTTTCCGCATAAGCGATGCTGCCATCTGGGCGAGTAGTAAACCATTCTGGATTGCTCGCAACCCATGGATGATCAGGAGAAGCTTGTAGCGCAAGATCTAAGGCAACATCAATCTTCTGCGCCTTTGCAACTGCCATGAAATCTTCAAAGTCCTTCATGGTTCCAAGCTCTGGATTAATTGCATCGTGGCCACCTGCGCTGCCGCCGATTGCCCAAGGAACTCCAGGATCACTTTCAATGGGAGTCAGAGAGTTGTTCTTACCTTTGCGAAAAGCTTTTCCGATGGGATGAATAGGTGGAAGATAGAGAACATCAAATCCCATCGCTGCTACGGAAGGAATACGAAGGGCTGCAGTTTTAAAGGTTCCTGAAGTGATCTCACCTTTAGTAGTGACCGTTGCGCCTTCACTGCGAGGGAAGAATTCATACCACGCACCGACGAGCGCTTTTTCACGATCTGCGCGTACAGGTATTGCATGCGATCGAGACTGTAGGCGTCGAAGTGGATTAGATGCAAAATAATCTTTGATCTCTGCAGTTGATGCCTGGGAAAAACGATTGGCTGGCGCGAGTTTCTTATCCGAAAGTGCCTTAATGGCAGGGGCCAGAATCTTCTTCGCTGATGGATCTTCTGCAAGTTTTTCTTCGCATACATTTAATCCGATCGTGCAACAGAGCTGCGCGTCGATATCTGCTGGAATCTTGATCTCACTATCGTGCAGCCAGGTTGCAAAGGGATCATCAAATGATTCAATAAGGTAGGTGAAATCTCCACGCGCTGGGATACGAATCCAAGCACTAAATCGATCACTGCCATCTGCGTGATCACGCATACGTGTGCGCGATACCTCAACGCCTTTTTGGTCAAAGAGAAGAACATCAGCTCCTAGAGCATCATGGCCCTCACGAAAGATCGTGGCACTGACTTCAATCTCTTCGCCTGCAATCGCCTTTACCGGAACAAATCCCTCACCGAAAAATACCGCTGGAGAGATATCGGTGACGGGGATGCGATTGATCACGGCGCTATCAGCTGATGAATCAGCCAGATCCTTCTGTATTTCCAGGATCTGCAGCAGAGATGTCATCAAGGCGATACTTGTTAAGAGCCTCTTGCACTACTGACTCTTTTAACTCACCAGATTTTGCCAGTTGAGCAAGCGTTGCAACGACGATTGATTCAGCATCAACCTTGAAGTGACGACGAAGTGCACCGCGGGTATCTGAAAGACCAAATCCATCGGTACCAAGAGATGCAAATTGCTGTGGAATCCATGGAGCAATTTGATCTTGAACAGTACGCATGTAATCGCTGACTGCAATGACTGGACCTTGTGCATCCTTGATGCGATCGGTCAGATAGGCACTCTTCTTACTTGAAGGATTGAGAAGATTGTGGCGATCAACAGCCAAACCATCGCGGCGAAGTTCATTCCACGAAGTGACAGACCAAACATCTGCACTGACACCCCAATCTTTCTGGAGCAGATCTTGCGCTTTGGTAGCCCAGTTGACTGCAACGCCAGATGCCAAGATCTGTGCATTCTTCTTGCGTTGACGCTCACCTGAACGGAATAAGTAAATACCTTTTAACAAACCTTCAACATCAAGGTTTGCTGGCTCTTCTGGGTGCAGGTATGGCTCGTTATAAACAGTGATGTAGTAATAAATATTTTCACTGTTCTCACCATACATACGGCGTAGACCGTCTTTAAAGATATGTCCGACTTCATATGCAAATGCTGGGTCATAACAGACAACTGCTGGGTTAGTTGAAGCAAGAAGATGTGAATGACCATCCTCATGCTGTAGACCTTCACCATTAAGAGTGGTGCGCCCGGCTGTTGCACCGAGAACGAATCCACGAGCAAGCTGATCAGCAGCTGCCCAGAAAGCATCTCCTGTGCGCTGGAAGCCAAACATTGAGTAGAAGATGTAGATAGGAATCATCGGTTCATCATGAGTGGAATATGAAGTTCCTACTGCGGTAAACGATGCTGTCGATCCCGCCTCATTAATTCCTTCGTGAAGGATCACACCAGATGTTGATTCCTTGTAAGAGAGCATCAATTCGCGGTCAACAGCTGTGTACTTCTGGCCGTGAGGTGAGTAAATCTTCATTGTTGGGAAGAGCGAATCCATTCCGAAGGTGCGCGCCTCATCAGGAATGATGGGAACAAAGCGTGAACCAAGTCCTGGATCCTTCACCAAATCTTTGAGCATTCGAACAAATGCCATTGTTGTGGCAATCTCTTGATGTCCGGATCCGCGTTTGACGCTGTCATAGACAGAGTCAGCTGGCATAGGAAGTGGCTTTGACTTGGCGCGACGACGTGGAATTGAACCACCGAGTGCAGCGCGACGTTCTGCCATGTACTTAGCTTCTTCAGAATCATCTGCTGGCTTGTAATAAGCAGGTGTGTACTTATCTAATTGTGAATCTGGAATTGGAATTCCTAAACGATCACGGAAGGTGACGATATCTTCAAGTGACATCTTCTTCATCTGATGTGTTGAGTTACGTCCTTCAAATGTAGAACCTAGAGTCCAACCCTTAACAGTTTTTGCAAGGATGACGGTTGGCTTTCCATTTGGCTGCATTGCAGCGGTATATGCTGCAAAGAGCTTGCGGTAATCATGTCCACCGCGCTTAAGTCCCCAGACTTGATCATTGGACCAACTTGCAACCATTGCTGCAGTGCGTGGATCGCGACCGAAGAAATTATCGCGAACATATTGACCTGATTCAGCCTTGTACGTCTGATAATCACCATCAAGAGTTGTATTCATTAAGTTAACAAGTGCGCCTTCGCGATCTTGAGCCAGAAGTGGATCCCACTCGCGACCCCATACGACCTTGATGACATTCCAACCCGCACCAATAAATATCGATTCAAGCTCTTGAATAATCTTGCCGTTACCGCGCACCGGACCATCAAGGCGCTGCAAGTTACAGTTGACGACGAAGGTGAGGTTATCTAGACCTTCGCGTGAAGCAAGACCAATAGCACCGAGCGTATCAACTTCATCAACTTCACCATCACCGAGAAATGCCCATACATGTTGCTGGCTTGTATCTTTAATTCCACGGTTCTGTAGATAACGATTGAAGCGAGCTTGGTAGATCGCGTTGATTGGTCCGATTCCCATAGACACTGTTGGGAATTGCCAGAAGTCAGGCATTAAACGCGGATGCGGATAAGAAGAAAGTCCTCCACCTGGATGTGAAACTTCTTGGCGGAAACCATCAAGTTGGTTTTCGCTCAGGCGACCTTCAAGAAATGAACGCGCATACATTCCAGGACTTGCATGTCCTTGGAAGAAAATTTGATCTCCGCCGCCTGGATGATCCATTCCGCGGAAGAAGTGGTTGAAACCAACTTCATAGAGTGAAGCTGAAGATGCGTAGGTTGAAATGTGTCCACCGACTCCGACGCCAGGACGCTGGGCACGATGCACCAGCATCGCAGCATTCCAACGGATGTATTGGCGGATGCGACGTTCAATCGCTTCATCGCCAGGAAATGCAGGTTCATGTTCTGGTGAAATTGTGTTGATGTAATCAGTGTTGCGAAGTGACGAGAGACCGATCTGCTTTTCGTGAGCGCGCTGTAAAAGCTTGAGCATCAAATAACGAGCGCGAACAGGACCGGCATGCTCGAGGGCGGCATCAAAGGATGCTTGCCATTCAGCGGTTTCTGTCGGATCGATATCTACAAGCTGGTCAACATTCTGATCTGGCGTATCGAAAATTCCACTCATGGGCATATTCTCGCGCTAAATCGCTCGCAGGGGAAATCTAAGCGGGCTAACTGGCTAGTAATTCTCGCTCAAACCCTTGTCAAAGTGGTCACATGTGGGGTGGACTTAGTCTGTGTCAATACGCATGGGATTTGCAGCTGGAGAGCTCGTTCTCGAAGTGGGATATGGCTCAGATTGTGACGACGTCTTGCGTAGTGAGATTGTTGCGATCACTGGAACTCAATTGCTTGAAGGCGAGACCACTGAAGTCGTTGATGCAGTAATCGTGTGGTGGCGAGATGGTGATGGTGATCTTGTTGATGAATTAATGGATGCGCTGACATATCTCACAGAGACTGGTCCTATCTGGGTCCTGACTCCCAAACTCGGGCGAGATGGCCATGTTGAGTCAAGTGATATTCAAGATGCAGCCCCCATTGCTGGCCTTAGCCAAACATCAACAATTGCGCTCGCACAAGATTGGGCCGGTACTCGTCTGGTGGCACGCAAGATAGGCAAGCGGTAAGTTTCTCGCATGACTCTAACACTCGGCACACCAGCACCAGATTTCACACTCATGGACCAACACGGTTCACCAGTCACACTCTCTTCATTTAAAGGCAAGAAGAACGTTGTGATTCTCTTCTATCCATTTGCATTCTCAGGAATCTGCACCGGCGAGCTCTGTGCATTGCGTGATGATCTTGCTGCTTTCCAAAATGATGATGTGCAATTGTTAGCAATCTCCTGCGATCCAATGTATGCACAACGTGCATTTGCAGAACAAGAAGGTTACAAGTTTCCAGTCCTTGCAGATTTCTGGCCACATGGTGGCGCTGCACAGGCTTATGGAGTTTTCGATGATGCACGTGGTTGTGCAACTCGCGGAACTTTCATTGTCGATAAGAACGGCAATTTGGTATGGCAGATCGTTAATGGTCTCGGCGATGCCCGCAATCTCGTTGAGTACAAGAGCGCTCTGGCAAGCCTCTAATCAAGCCTCGTTTTCGTACTTTCGCCTATATAAAGTAGTATTCGCACGTACGAAAGCACGGCCCGGGTGGTTAGCTCAGTGGTAGAGCGCCTCGTTTACACCGAGGATGTCGGGGGTTCGAAACCCTCACCGCCCACCAGTTTCACAAATACATATATATGCACACTTTCGCGAGGAGGCATCATGAAGGCCACGCTCAGCGATCAACGTGCAATTCTAGATAT
>Ga0209617_10000299_pt1 | contig 21304 bp, 19 predicted proteins | sample LakEriepJuly2011_2_FD_187459 | JGI IMG/M metagenome (GOLD analysis project Ga0209617, IMG submission 187459) | Freshwater microbial communities from dead zone in Lake Erie, Canada - CCB epilimnion July 2011 (SPAdes) (version 2) | ecosystem: Environmental > Aquatic > Freshwater > Lentic >...
ACGCCGTACGGCACCAACGGTTACTACCAGCAGTTCTCGTTCGACATGCTCGTTGACACGAGCTTCCACGTGCTGACGACCGACGGCATCCGCGGGCGCGACATCCTCGGCGCGAAGTGAATCACGAGTGGGGGCGCTCAGCGCTCGCTCCACCAGGTTCCGCTCGCGCTCACGTCCGTCGCTCGGCGGGGCTGGCACCCGCCTCCGAACGCATCGTTGGTGCCGCCTTCGCGACTCCCAAAGCCGCGCAGCGCAGGGCAGCTCGGTCGCTGCGGACGGCGCGTCGCTTGATGTGGGCCACGTGGCATCTCGGTGCATGAAAAGGGCCCCGCTCCGAGGAGCGGGGCCCGAGACGCATGTCATGATGAGGCTGGACGTCGATCGGCGGAGCCGATCAATAGTCCATATCGCCCATGCCGCCGCCCGGACCAGCCGGAGCCTTGGCCTTCTTCTCCTTGATCTCGATGATCGCGCAGTCGGTCGTCAGCAGCAGGCCGCTGATGCTCGCTGCGTTCTGCAGCGCGACGCGCTCCACCTTGGTCGGCACGATGATGCCGGCCTTGACCAGGTCCTGGTACTCGCCCGTCGCGGCGTTGAAGCCGAAGCTCGGCTCGGTCGACTCATCGACCTTCTGCGCGATGATCGAGCCGTCGAGGCCGCAGTTGGAGGCGATCTGCTTGATCGGTGCGCTCAGCGCGCGCAGGACGATGTCCACGCCGACCTTCTCGTCGCCCTCGAGGCCCTTCTTGAGCTTCTCGAGCGCCTTGCGGGTGCGCAGCACGGCGACGCCACCACCGGGGAGGATGCCCTCCTCGACGGCCGCGCGGCACGCGTGGAGCGCGTCCTCGACGCGAGCCTTCTTCTCCTTCATCTCGACCTCGGTCGCCGCGCCCACGTTGATCTGGGCGACGCCACCGGCGAGCTTGGCCAGGCGTTCCTGGAGCTTCTCGCGGTCGTAGTCGGAGCTGGTCGCATCGATCTGGCCCTTGATCTGCTCGATGCGGCCCTGGATGTCCTTGGTCTTGCCGGCACCCTCGACGATCGTGCAGTTGTCCTTGTCGACCGTGACCTTCTTGGCGCGGCCGAGGTCGGACAGGTTCAGACCCTCGAGCTGGATGCCCAGCTCTTCCATGACGGCGGTGCCGCCGGTGAGCGTGGCGATGTCGCCGAGCATTTCCTTGCGGCGGTCACCGAAGCCCGGCGCCTTGACGGCGCAGATCTTCAGCACGCCACGCAGCTTGTTCACCACGAGGGTGGCCAGCGCTTCGCCGTCGATGTCCTCGGCGACGATGAGCAGGCTCTTGCCGCTCTCGGCGATCTTGCCGAGCACGGGAAGCAGGTCCTTGGCCGCCGAGATCTTCTTCTCGTGGATCAGGACGTAGCAATCCTCGAGCACGCACTCCATGGTCGCCTGGTTGGTGACGAAGTGGGGGCTGAGGTAGCCCTTGTCGAACTGCATGCCCTCGAGGAGCTCGACCTCGGTCTCGAGGCTCTTGCCTTCCTCGACGGTGATGACGCCGTCCTTGCCGACCTTGTCCATGGCTTCGGCGATGATCTTGCCGATGGCCATGTCCTGGTTCGCGCTGCAGGAGCCGACCTGGGCGATCTCGGTGCTGTTCTTCACCGGCTTCGACAGGCGCTTGAGTTCATCGACGACGGCGGCGACCGCATGGTCGATGCCGCGCTTGACCGCATTGGCGTTGGCGCCGGCGGTGATGTTCTTCAGGCCTTCCTGGTAGATCGCCTCGGCGTAGACCGTGGCGGTGGTGGTGCCGTCGCCGGCATCCTTGCTGGCCTTGCTGGCGACTTCCTTGACCATCTGGGCGCCCATGTTCTCGTAGGCGTCTTCCAGTTCAATCTCCTTGGCCACGGTCACGCCGTCCTTGGTGACGGTCGGGGCGCCGAAGGACTTCTCGAGGATCACGACGCGGCCCGACGGGCCGAGGGTGACCTTGACGGCCTTCGCGAGCTTCTGAACGCCGCGGAGGATGCGCTCGCGGGCGTCGGTGTCGTATGCGATCTGCTTTGCTGCCATGGTGTGGTTCCTTGCTTGGTTGGGTGTGGTTGGGTGCCAGGACCGCCGTCAGCCGATCTCGATCCACGCGACGCGTTCGGCGTCGAAGACGTAGATGTGCGAGCCGTCGGTGACCTTCACGAGGCCATCGGATTCCTGGGGCACCAGCAGCGCGCGCTTGACGATGCACGGGTGCGAGCCTGCGAACTCGATGCGCAGGTCACGCTGGCCGTTCAGTTCCTTGAGCGCGGTACGGAGTGCTGTGGAATCCATGGTGGTCCCGGCGCTGGATCAGTCGATGACGCCGAGGATGTCTTCCTCGGTCATGATGAGGAAGGTCTCGGTGTCGATCTTGACTTCGGTGCCGCTGTAGGCGCTGAAGATGACCGTGTCGCCCTTCTTCACGCTGAAGGGCATCCAAGTGCCCTTGTCCTTGTTGAGCACGCCGTTGCCGAGCGCGATCACCTTGCCGGTCTTCGGCTTCTCCTTGGCGGTCTCGGGCAGGAAGATGCCGCTGTCGGTCTTGGTCTGGGCTTCCTCGCGCTTGACGAGGATCTTGTCTCCGAGGGGACGAACCTTCATGTGTGAATCTCCTTTGGGTCGTGTGAAACGGAACGATGAGCGCGTGCTCACCTGGGGAAGTGCCCGCCGTGAGGGAATCCCCCGGCAGGCGCGGAAGGCGAGCAGCCCGCTGGGCCGGGCTGTGAAGGCGAGCAGCCCGCTGGGCCGGGCTGTGAAGGCGAGCAGCCCGCTGGGGCGGGCTGTGAAGGCCAGTAGCCGGCGTAGTGGCGCTGCACCACGCGGCGAAGGGTGTCTAGGAAGGTCTCGAGCGAGCAACTGCGCTCAAGCACGGCAAAGGCGCCCTCGTGGAGCGCGTCGCGCAGGGACCGCCCCTGATCGCGGAGCGATGGCTGCGGCGGGCGCACGACCACGGTCGGTGGCGGGGCATCCATGCGGCGCAGGATCTGGAGGACGCGCGGACCGGCGGGCTCGCCCGCGCCATCACCAACTGGCAGCCCGATGTCGACCACCGCGATGTGGACCCTGACCTGACGAACGACCTGGTCGCTCTCGGTCAGGTTGCGCGCCCGCAGGCACCGAATGCCCTGCGGCTCAAGCAGGCGAGGCAGCAGGTCGGCGAAGGTGTCATCGCGCCACCCACCGTAGGAAAGGAGCAGATTCAGATTGGTTCTGCTGCCATCATGCGCTGAACGCACGTGATCGCTCGGGCTCAGGTAGCCCGAGTCAGTGCTATGAAAACGAAGTGGCGAGCGCATGACGGAACTCCCCTAGCAAAGGCTGTGCCGAATGCAGGCCAAATCCGACCGATTGCAGGCATGGCTTTATGTTATAGGACTTATTTACGCATCGCGATCGGCGTTGTTGCGCATCAAGCGGGAGTTGTCCCCGCGCTCGCGCGGTGTGTGATGCGCCCACTGCGAGCACGTCCACTGCACGAGCGCCGTGTCTGCTCTAGCGTCCCGCGAATGAGCACGATCGAACGCCCCATCGGCCGACTGTTCGCTGACCCCACCTCGGCGATCGGCAAGAAGGCCATCATCAAGGGCTGGGTCCGCACCCGCCGCGACAGCAAGGCCGGCCTGTCCTTCGTGCACGTGAGCGACGGCTCGTGCTTCGACCCGATCCAGGTGGTCGTACCCAACACGGTGCCCAACTACCAGGCCGAGGTGCTCCGCCTGACCGCCGGCTGCTCCGTGATCTGCCGCGGCGAGCTCGTTCCGAGCCAGGGCAAGGGCCAGGCGCTCGAGCTGCAGGCCGAGTCGATCGAGGTCGTGGGCTGGGTCGAGGACCCGGACACCTATCCAATCCAGCCCAAGCAGCACAGCTTCGAGTACCTGCGCGAGCAGGCGCACCTGCGCGTGCGAACCAACACCTTCGGTGCCGTCGCACGCGTGCGGCATTGTCTGGCGCAAGCGGTGCATCGCTTCTTTCACGCTCGTGACTTCTACTGGGTGCACACGCCGATCATCACCGGCAGCGATTGCGAGGGCGCAGGCCAGATGTTCCGCGTCAGCACGCTGGATCACCTCAACATCCCCCGCACGCACGATGGCAAGGTCGATTGGGATCAGGACTTCTTCGGTCGCGAGACGAACCTGACCGTCAGCGGCCAGCTCAACGTCGAGACCTATGCGTGCGCCCTGAGCCGCGTCTACACGTTCGGCCCGACGTTCCGCGCCGAGAACAGCAACACGAGCCGCCACCTGGCGGAGTTCTGGATGATCGAGCCCGAGATCGCCTTCGCTGACTTGGCGACGGATGCACAGCTCGCCGAGGACCTGCTCAAGTCGATCTTCACCGACCTCCTGCACGAGCGGCAGGACGACCTGAAGTTCTTCGCCGAGCGCATCGACAAGGGCTGCATCGAGCGGCTCGAGTCGCTGGTCAAGGCGAACTTCGAGCGCATGGACTACACCGACGGGATCAAGCACCTGCAGGCCGCCGAGGCCAAGGGCGTGAAGTTCGAGTACCCGGTGGAGTGGGGCATGGACCTGCAGAGCGAGCACGAGCGCTACCTGACCGAGACTCTCGTGGGACGTCCGGTCGTGCTGATCAACTACCCCAAGGGCATCAAGGCCTTCTACATGCGCCTGAACGACGACGAACGCACGGTCGCGGCGATGGACATCCTCGCGCCGGGCATCGGCGAGATCGTGGGCGGCAGCCAACGCGAAGAACGGCTCGACGTGCTCGATCGCCGCATGGACGAGATGCACCTGGAGAAGAGTGCCTACTGGTGGTACCGCGACCTGCGCCGCTACGGCACCGTGCCGCACGCGGGCTTCGGGCTTGGCTTCGAGCGCACCATCATCTACGCCACGGGCATGGCCAACATCCGTGACGTGATCCCCTTCCCGCGCACGCCGCGCAACGCGGCGTTCTGACGCGGCGTCGGGAGGCATGGGCCGAGCAGCGTGGGCACGTAGCCACGGCACCGCCCGGAGCTGCCTCCGCCGGGTCTGGTGTCATGTCTGGGCGAATAACCCGAAGCCAGAGGATGGTGATTTCACTCCTGTGTGAATCCGTCCCCCTCCCGGTGCGAAACGTCGGTACCGAGCCTCCCCATGCCGGTGCATGGTGCTTCTGGACGGATCATTCCACTCTTCAGAAGGGACAACCCATGAACATCGTTCAGATCCTCTGTGCCACCGCCGCGACGGGCCTCGTTTCGGGACTGTGCCTTGCCGACGGCGTCGTCAAGGGACAGACCGCCACCAAGAAGGTCGTCGTGCAGGAAGTGTCTGCCGACATCGTTGAGGTGAAGGTGCTTGCCAAGACCAGCACGAACACCTGGGTCGTCGCCGACGACCTGACGACCGAAGCCAACCAAGCCGAGCAGGCCGCGCCGGCTCTCGGCAGCATCACCGACTGCAACGAGAACGGCATCGACGACGCGACCGACATCGCCGCCGGAACCGCAGACGACATCGATGGCGATGGCAAGCCCGACTCCTGCGAGATCGCGGCAGGCGACGTGAACCTCGACGGCACCGTCAACGGTGCCGACGCGAGCATCGTCCTTGGTTGGTGGGGCCTCGACTACTCGCCCACCAGCGACTGCAACTTCGACGGCACCGTGGACGGCATGGACCTGGCCATCGTGCTCGCCGCGTTCGGTAGCACGCTCTGAGGCCTCGGTCTCCCGGCACGCCAACGTCATCTTCCTTGAATCAAGCAGGGCGCACCAATGGTGCGCCCTGTTTCGTTGAAGGTGTCATCCGGTGGCTGCGTCCATGGCGGCTGTGCAGCCATGCTCGGCGAACCACTTCACGGCGTCGGATTGGGGATGTTGCCGGGAAGGCAACGGGTGCGGAAGTGGTACCAGTCTCGGCGGGCTCGCCAGCCCGTCCCGTTCACGGCCGACTCGAAGTACCAGTGCCCGAACGTCTGGATCAGTCCCGGAAGTTCGGGTCGCGACATTTCATAGCGCTCGGTGCTGCCGTCGACCATGGCGTAGGTCACGTTCAGTGGATCCCAGAACGCCGGCCAGTCGATCCAGTTCGAGTTCGTCGGGTCGATGATCCAGCCCTGGTTGTTGAAGTTGAAGCCGTCGTTGTCGTCCTCGGTGATGCAGGCGATGGTCTTCGAGGGCTGCTGGATCCGCGAGAGCGCGGTGGTGTTGAAGTTCTGGCAGTCCTCCGGCTCGTAGAACTGCTCCCACGAGATGTAGCCGGAGTACTCGTCAGGCACGTGACACCCGATGAAGGCGCTGAGCGAGTAGCTGCGCAGGCGGCTCCCGGGGTCGAGCGGGCTCTTGTAGACCGGCACGGAACCCACGTATGGGTAGAGCGCGCCCTTGGTGATGGCGGTCTCCAGTTCGGTGTTCCCGTTCATGTTCGGCGCGAACGAGGCCGTCCAGGAGTGGAAGTCGTTGTTGCTGGTTCCGGTCGGGTACGAAATGGCCGGGCAGCCCGGGGGCGTGAGGCTGGCCGTTCCGGGCGACGAGGTGCGGGGGTTGACCAGCCGGCCTGCGTTGCTGCTGGCGTAGCTCGAGACCGCCAGGGCGATCTGGCGCTGGTTGCTCAGGCACTTGGTGACCCGCCCGGTCCGCTGCACGGCCGAGATGCCGGTGATGAGCAGTGCGATGAGCAGCGCCAGGATCGCGACGACGACGAGGAGCTCGGTCAGCGAGAAGGCACGCGGAGCCTTGGACTTGCGCATGCAGGGATCCTAGCGCGACCATCGCGGGAAACCCGGGCTTGACCCTAGAATGGGCCGCATGAAGCGCCACCTGGTCCTGACCATGCTCCTCGTCGCGGCATGCAGCGACGATCCCACTCCGCCGCCGCCGGCACCCGCGGGCGTTCCCGGAACCAACGCAGGCTCTCCAGCATCCTCTGGCTCGAAGGCCGGGACCTCCGACATCGCCATGGGTGGTTCCTCCACCGGGGGCACGACCGGTGCGGCGCAGGGCGAGGGCGGCACGAACTCCAACGGCGCGGCAGGCGGCGCCAAGATGCGGCGTGATCCCAATGCTGCACCGGCGTCGACCGTCGGTGAACCCGACCAACCGCAGGCCCCTGCACCCGAAGGCCAGACGCTGACCAGTGACATGCCGGCGGGTGCGGCAAGTGGCGGGCCCGCTGCGGGTGGTGGTGCATCCGGCGCAGCCGAGGATCCCGCGACGGCCGCTCTGCGCGCCCGCACCCGCGAACCCCGTTGGAACGACTTCCGCGGCATCGTGCAGAAGCAGGCTGACCTGATGGTGAAGGCCGGCATCGCGCGCAAGAAGTCGCGCCAGGATCCATCACCCGAGAACCGCGCGGCCTACGACGCCATCTGGGGCGGCATCGCTCCGCTGGCGCAGAAGGTCACCGAGTACATGGCGCAGCCCCGCTTCAGCGAGGAGGACCGCGCAGTCATGTCCATGATCGTCGATGAGATCCAGTCGAAGGCCATGGCCCAGGTGGAGGCCGCGCCGTGACGTGCAACATCGACCACCGCGGGCGCAAGGCGCGGATCATCGCAGGCGCGCTCGTCGAGGCGCCTGGGTTCTTCCTCGTGGCCATGCGGTTCATCGGCATGGTGGACGGCACATGGCCTTGGATCGTCGGCGTGTCGCTGATCCTGGCGGGCCAGTTCATGATCCTCGAGGGCCTGATCGGCTGGTGTGCCCTGCGCGCCTTCGGCGTGAAGACGCCCCTGTGAGCGACGGGCAGTGCTGCAGCCACGTCCGGCCGGCCACCACCCGGCACGCGTCGTTCCTGCGCGCGATGATCGCCGACCGTGACGTACGGCTGTCGTTGGTCGCGGGCCTTCTGCTGGTCACGCACTGGGTCCTCGGCCTCAGCATGGCCGATGAACCCTCGTGGGCATGGATGCTCTCGGCCGCCGCGTGCGTGATCGCCGGATGGCACCCCACGCGGATCTCGCTGCGCCAGGTGGCCTCGCTCAAGCTGGACATCGATGTCCTGATGGTGGTCGCCGCGATCGGCGCATGCGCGATCGGGCAGTGGACCGAGGCCGGCGTGCTGCTCTTCCTCTTCTCGCTCAGCCATGGGCTCGAGGGCCTGGCGACCGAGCGTGCGTCGAGCGCGATCTCGGCGCTGGCCGAACTCGCCCCGACCGAGGCCACGCGCGTGCGCGACGGGGTCGAGGAGCGCGTGGCCGTCGCGGCACTCGCGATCGGTGACGTGGTGATCGTTCGGCCGGGCGAGCGGTTCCCGATCGACGGGGCGGTCGTCGAGGGCGTGAGCAGCGTGGACCAGAGCCCCATGACCGGCGAGAGCGTGCCGGTGCGCAAGGAACCCGGCGATGAGTGCTTCGCGGGAACGCTGAACGGCGAGGGCCTGCTTCGCGTCCGTGCGGCGCGCGCGGCAGGCGAGACGATGATGGCCCGCATGGCGCGCTTGGTCGAGGAAGGCCAGGCCAACCGTGGCGTCGCCCAGCGGATCACCGCGCGCTTCACGCGCATCTACACGCCGGTGGTGCTCGTCGCCGTGCCGGCGGTCATCGGCGGCATGATGCTCACGGGCTCAGGCTTCGATGATGCCTTCCTGCGCGGCATGGCGGTCCTCATCGGTGCCAGCCCGTGCGCCTTGGCGATCAGCACCCCGAGTGCGGTGCTGGCGGGCATCGCACGGGCTGCGCGCGGCGGCGTGCTGGTGAAGGGCGGTGCGCACCTGGAAACGCTCGGCTCGCTGCGCTGCATGGCGTTCGACAAGACAGGGACGCTGACCACGGGGCGTGCGTCGGTGCGCGGGATGGAGTGCTTCGACGGAGCCTCGCGCGAGCGCACCCTGGCGATCGCCGAAGCGCTCGATCGGCACAGCTCCCACCCCTACGCCCATGCGGTCCGCGCCGCAGCGGCTTCCGCGGGGGTTGCGCGGCTCGAGGCCGTGCAGGTCACCGATGTCCCGGGTACGGGCGTGCGCGCAGCGATCGACGGCCGTGCCTGTGCGCTCGGTTCACCGCGCATCGTCGACGGCATGCCGATGCCCGCGCAGGTCGAGGCGTCGATCGAGGCCCACCGCACCGAAGGCCAGGCGGTCGCCCTGGTCGTCGAGGACGGGCGCATCCTCGCCTTGCTCGCCTTCGAGGACCTGCCGCGCGAGGGCGCAGCCGCCGTCATGGCCGGGCTTGGCCGGGCCGGGATCCATCGCATCGCCATGCTGACCGGCGACGCCCCGGCGGTCGCTGCCCGCATCGGCGCGGCGGTGGGCATCACCGAGATCGCCGCGGGACTCATGCCCGAGCAGAAGATCGAGCGCGTGCGCGCGCTGCGTTCGGTCGGCCCCACCGCGATGGTCGGCGACGGCATCAATGACGCGCCGGCACTGGCCTCGGCCGACCTCGGGATCGCCATGGGTGCCCGCGGCAGCGACGTCGCACTCGAGGCCGCCGACGTCGCGCTCATGGGCGATGACCTGGCGCGGCTGCCGTGGGCGATCGGCCTGGCCCGGGCCGCACGCCGCACCATCACGCAGAACGTGGTGATCGCGATGGGCGTGATCGCCGTGCTCGTGCCGCTCGCCGCGTTCGGCGGCATCGGTCTGGGCGGCGCCGTGGTGCTCCACGAGGGCAGCACGGTGGTGGTGGCGTTCAACGCCCTTCGGCTGCTGGCATGGGATCCTCGCGCGGCTTGATGCGCGCGTGTTCCCGCGGGTGGATGATGATCAGCGCACGAAGCGCTGCATGAAGCGTCGCACGCGACGTGCGGCCTCATGCACGCGAGCAGGCTCGAGCGTTCCGCTCTCGGCAGCGCGCACGAGCGATTCATGCACCTCGACCTGGCGGGCGTGCTCATGGCAGACGAGCGCAACGTCCACGCCTGCGCCGAGGGCAAGCACCGCTGCCTCGCCAAGCGGCCAACGATCGGCGACGGCCTTCATCTCCAGATCATCGGTGAAGACCATGCCGTCGTAACCGAGCTCGTCGCGGAGCATGCCCTGCACCACCCGGCGGCTCAGCGTGGCCGGCACGCCCGGATCGAGTGCCTCGAAGAGGACATGCGCCGTCATGATGCTGGCGACGCCGGCCTGGATCGATGCCGCGAAGGGCGGCAGTTCGGTCAGGCCGAGCCGTTCCATGGTGTGCGGCAGGACGGGCAGATCATGATGGCTGTCCTTGTTGGTGTCGCCGTGGCCAGGGAAGTGCTTCGCGCACGCACCCACACCCATGAGCTGCATCATCTGGATGAACTCGACCGCGCATGCGGAGACGGTGCCGGGATCGGTCCCGAACGATCGCTCGCCGATCACGGGGTTCGCGGGATTGCTGTCGACATCGACCACCGGCGCGAAGTCCAGGTCGATGTGCACGCTGCGCAGCTCCCGCGCGATCGTGCGTCCCCAACGCCCCGCCGCGGTCGGTCCTTGGCGACCGACGTCTCGCATGGAGGGGATGGCCGTGAAGCCGTCCACGAGCCGCTGCACGCGCCCGCCTTCCTGGTCGACGCCGATGTAGACGAGTCCGCGTGCGCGGCGCTTGATGTCGAGGCAGAGTTCGCGCACCTGGTCGCGCGACTCGACGTTGCGGGCAAAGAGGATCACTCCCCCCACACCACGGTCGAGCATGTCGGCCAAGGCATCGTCGACGTGGTGCCCATGGAACCCCACGCACATGCATCGTGCACAGGCCAGGCGCAGGTCCGTTGCGTCCATGTTCACAATGCTAACCTTCGGTCAGGCGCCGTGGCCGTAGGCTCGCCGACCACCCATGCCGCACGATGCGTTCCAGGCCCTGCAGCACGCTAACTACAGGCGCTTCGCGGCAGGGTTCATGCTCAACAGCCTTGGGCTGCACGTGCTCACCACGGCGGTGATGTGGGATGTCTGGGAGCGCACGCACGATCCACTTGCCCTGGGCCTCACGGGACTCTGCCGTGCGTTGCCAGTGGTGCTGCTGGCCCTCGTGGCCGGGCATGCCGCCGACCGCTTCGAGCGCACGCGGATCATCATGGCCTGCCAGGCATGCTTCGCAGCGCTCTGCGCGGCGTTCGCCTGGCTGGACCTTCACGATGCGCCGGTGTGGCAGTTCTACCTGCTGCTGGTCCTGAGCGGCTGCGTGCGCGCGTTCGCCGGCCCTGCGCGCGGGTCGCTGCTGCCGCTGCTGGTGCCGCGCCGCAACCTCGAGAACGCCGTCAACTGGAACAGCGGGTTCTTCCAGGCCGCCGCGATCAGCGGACCGATCGCCACCGGCATCGCGATCGACCGGCTGGGCTCGACCTGGCAGCTCTATCTGGTTGCGGCGGGACTCACCGCTTCGCTTGCGATCGTGGCGCCATTCCTGCGACCCGAGCCGGCGCCGCGGGCGACCGAGGGGCTCACGCTGCGGTCGCTCGTCGCTGGTGCGCGGTTCATCATCGGCGAGCGCGTGGTGTTCGGCGCGCTCCTGCTTGATCTGCTCGCCGTGCTCTTCGGCGGCGCGACCGCCCTGCTGCCCATGTATGCCGACGAGATCCTGCACATCGGCCAGAAGGGCTTCGCGTTCGGTGTGCTCAAGGCATCGCCGTACGTGGGCGCCCTGATCATGGCGGCGTTCCTGGCCTCGCGGCCGCCGATCCGCCGTGCCGGCCCAGCCCTGCTCTGGAGCGTTGCCGGCTTCGGTGCGTGCATGATCGTCTTCGGGCTGTCCACCAGCTTTGGGGTCGCCGCGCTTGCGCTCATCACCAGCGGCGCACTTGATGCGATCAGCGTCACGATCCGGCACATGCTGGTGCAGACACGAACGCCCAATGAACTCCGCGGGCGCGTGAGCGCCGTGAACACCATGTTCATCGAGTGCAGCAACGAGCTCGGCAGCTTCGAGAGCGGCCTCGTGGCCCGATGGATGGGACCGGTCTTCAGCGTGGTGTCCGGCGGGATCGGCACCCTGGTGGTGGTGGGCATGATCGCGGCCCGCTTTCCCACGCTCCGTGGCCTGCGCGGCCTGACCGACGAGGATCCACACGCCGGCCAAGCCGAGGCCACTCGCGAGACGAACGAGGCTGCACACGACACGTCGGTACCGTGATTGGCTTCGGCCGCGGCCGAAGCCCGACGCAACGCACAGCCGGACCCCATTGGCGAATAGCCTGTGCGCCATGCACACGCTTCTTCTCATCGCGGCACTTGGCGGCGTCGAACTTCCTGCGGTGTTCACCGACCACATGGTGCTGCAGCGCGACCGGCCGATCGTGGTGTGGGGACGAGCCACTCCGGGCGCGCAGGTCACCGTGCGCCTGGGTGAAGGCGATCCCCAGCAGGGCTCGGCAGGGAGCGATGGCTCGTGGCGCGTGATGCTGCCAGCCGAGACCGCGAACGCCGCGCCTCGATCCTTGCACGTGACCGGCGATGGAAGCGACCTGTCGATCGTGGACGTCCTGGTTGGCGAGGTCTGGCTCTGCGGCGGACAGAGCAACATGGAATGGACCGTGAACGGGAGCAGCGATCCCGATGCCGAGCGCGCACGCGCGGCCAAGCGCACGACGATCCGTGCGATCAAGGTGCCGCACACGCTCGCGTCGGCGCCGGCCTTCACCACCCAGGCCGCCTGGAGGACCTGCACCCCCGAGACCGTCGGTGACGTGACGGCCGTGGGCTGGGCCCTTGCGACCGAGTTGCAGGCTGCACTCGACGGTGTGCCGATCGGCCTGCTCGACATCAACTGGGGCGGTACCCGCATCGAACCATGGATCGATTCGGGCACGCTCTCGAGCTGCCCCGTGACGCGCGATGCACTCGCTCGCGCCAACGAGGCCGCCGCGAGCGACCCGGCCAAGGCGGGCGAGCGCGACCAGCGCTTTGCAGGCATGTACAACGCGATGATCGCGCCATTCGTTCCCTTCGGTATCCGCGGCGCGATCTGGTACCAGGGAGAGAGCAACGCCGGCGAGGCCGAGGCCTACCGAACCCTGTTGCCTGCACTCGTGTCGAGCTGGCGTCGCGCGTTCGACCGGCCCCAGATGCCGTTCGGCGTGGTCCAGCTCGCAGCATTCATGAAGCCCAGCGACGAGCCGACCCAGGGCAGCTGGGCTTTCCTGCGCGATGCGCAACTCGAGGCAGCGCAGCAGGATCGCAAGGTCGGTCTTGCGGTGACCATCGATGTCGGTGACGCCGACGACATCCATCCGCGCAACAAGCGAGAGGTCGGTCGCCGGCTTGCGCTGTGGGCACTCGATGCTGCCTACGGCCAAGCCACGCACCCGGGCGCGGGTCCCGTCGTGTCGTGCTCGCCCGCGAGCGAATCGATCGATGGTGTCGTCCAACGCGGCATGATGGTGCGGTTCGATGGACTCGGCGGCGCGCTGTCTGCGCGCGGTGGTGCTGCACCGGATGGATTCGCCGTGGCTGGCGCCGATGGTCGATTCGTGTGGGGCTCGGCACGGCTCGATGCAGAGGGTGTCTTCGTGTGGAGCCCAGACGTCGTCGATCCGGTCGCCGTGCGCTACGCGTGGTCGAACAACCCGACCCGCGCCAATCTGATCGATGGCCGTGGGCTTCCAATCGGACCGTTCCGCTCCGACCGGCCGGCGCTCGATCCTGCGTGCGCCACGTGGATGAGCACTCGATAACGCGGGCGAGGGTCCGTCGTGATGGCTCGGCCCGTGCAGGCGAGCGGCTACACTGCGACCCCCTCGGGGCGTAGCTCAGTTTGGTAGAGCGCTTGCTTTGGGAGCAAGAAGTCGTCGGTTCAAATCCGGCCGCCCCGATTCGTCGGCTGTGCCTCCTCATCCGGTGCCTGCGCTGCGCGCAGGCCTCGCTCCGCGAGTGCGGCCTCTTGGGCCCAGAGGCCTCAAATCCGGCCGCCCCGATTCCCGGCCTTTCACGCCAAGGGGCTTGCCGCCCCCCGATCCACAGGCGATGCTGTGGATCCATGTCGGGCCTCGTATCCATCCGAGCGTGCTGCGCGGCAGGCCTGTTCATCGCGGCATCGGCGCCGTCGTTCGCCTACGACCGCTATCCGCAGGTCCCGGTGGTGGCGGGCCAGGATCCAACGTTCTTGCACGACCTGCTGCTTGGCTCGAGCACAGGCATCGTGCGCATCGGGGTCTTCGGTGACTCGCAGGAAGCCAGCCCCGAAACATGGGGTCGCCACTACATCATGGAGGCCAACGCCCTACTGGTCGAGGCCTTCGGTCCTGCCAGCGAAACGGTGGTGCTGCAGCAGAACTGGTGGGACACCGATCCCAACTGGCTGGCCGCCAGCCACAACCTCGTACGGCAACCGGGCGCCCAGCCGCAGATCCCGCCAGTCGCCGTGCCACCGGGCATGATCGTGCAGGCGCGACTCGGTCCCGCTGACGGCGTTGATGCCTTCCATGCCGTGCTCATGCCCAACGCCGAGCGATGTGTCGTCACCGAGCGCATCGGCTCGCCATGGTTCCTCGATGGAACCGACATCGTGGTCGACGTGCTGCTCTCTCGACGCTCGAATGCTGGATCGCTCGAGTGGCGCGGCTCCATCGTCGAGTCGACCCACCCAGTGCACAACGCCACAGCGCTCGCACAGGGAATGCTCACGGGACAGCCGCCGAGCGGCGCTTCGGTGGGCTGGGTCACGACCGGCACGCTGCCGCAGCCAACGAGCGGTTTCCGCCAAGTCTCGATCCTGGGTGCCGATCCTGCACTGCCGGTGGACGTACTTGGTGCACGATTCCGCAACGCGGCACAGTCGCGAGGCGTGCTGCTGCAGCCGCTTGCCGTGGGCGGAGCTGCCATCGGTGACTTCGTCTCCAAGCATGGCGCGAGCGGGCCAGTGATCGCCTCGCTCGGGCTGGATGCAGCCATCCTGCACTTCGGGGTCAATGATTCGTACATCTCGGCACAGGAGTGGGGATCACGCCTGCAGAAGGCAATCGACCTCATCCGCTGGGCACATGGCAACCCGCAGTTCCCGATCCTCATCGTGAGCGATTCGCACCGGCTCGAACTGCCGCCGGGTTCCGACTATGACCGACTGCCGGGCGTGGCTGCTGCCGTGGCCCAGGCGAACACCCGCGTCATCGCCTTCAACATGCGTCGCGTGCATGAGCAGGCCTTCCTCTGGACGGACGCACAGAACCTGGGCCTGGCTGATTCGGTGCACCACAAGCCCCACGCGCAGCGCATGCTTGCGCGCGCCACGGTGTCGACGATGCTCGAAACCGCCGGCATCCTGGTGCCCGGCTGTGCACCAGGCCAGTCGTGGGTCGACCGCTACCACCCGCTGGGCGGATCGTGCTCGGTGAGCTGGCCATGCGCCGTGCTTGTCGAGGCCGATGCCGATTCGATCGGACGACCGTTCTTCCTCGGCGAAGACTGCAGCGATGCCGATGGTGACGGGCGTTCGGACATCTGCAACGAGGCCGCCTCGCCGGACATTAACGGCGACGGCACCGTGGATGGCAGCGACCTCGGCATCATGTTCTCGTACTGGGGCGGCTCGGATCCCATTGCCGACATCACGCGTGATGGCATGATCAACGGCGAGGATCTCGGACTGATCCTGATCTTCTGGGGTCCGCTGCCCTGAGCCTTCGCGGGCGCCGATAGGATCCGGCGCATGAACCGGATCCCCGCGCTCGCCACGTGCCTCGTCGTCCTGCTCGCTGCCTGCGGCGCCCCCAAGCGCGCCGTCAAGACCGAGCAGGAACTGCTCGCCCGGCGGGCCCAGGTCCAGATGTTCGCCGGTGCCATGAAGGCAGGCATCATGGAATCGCTTTGCCGGCACGCCCACAAGGAGCGTGAGGCGGACCCGAACTTCTCGCTCGACATCCTGGTGCTCTCCGGCGGCGGCGACTTCGGCGCATACGGCACCGGCCTGCTGCGTGGCTGGTCCGAGTCCGCCAACCCGCCGATGAAGCTGCCCAAGTGGGACATCGTCACGGGCGTGAGCACCGGTGCGCTGATCGCTCCGTTCGCCTACCTCGGTGCCCAGGACGACCTGGTCAAGATCGACGAGTTCTACCGCAACCCAAAGCCGGACTGGGTCAAGACGCGCGGCCTGCTCTTCTTCTTGCCCGAGAACGCCAGCTTCCTCGAGGTGCCGGGGCTCGAGCGCGAACTCGACTCGATCGTCTCGCGGAACTTCCTCGAGCGCATCGCCGTCGAGGCTGCCGAGGGACGCGTGCTCACCGTGCAGACGACCAACGTGGACGACGGCAGCCCGCAGCCGTTCAATTACGGTCTCGCTGCTGAAATGGCCTTGGTGAACCTGAAGGCTGCGAAGGACGAGGCGCAGCGGATCGCCGCGCTGCGCCGCCCGCGCGACATCCTGCTCGCATCCGCCGGGATTCCCGGCGCATTCCCACCCCGCGAGGTCGACGGACAGCTCTTCGTCGACGGTGGCACGACCAGCAACATCATCTACGGCGGTGCCCTCGGCCGCGAGGAAACCTTCGGCGCGACCTGGAAGCGCCTCTATCCCGGCCAGCCGATCCCGAAGCTGCGCTACTGGGTGATCATCAACAACTACGGCGTCTCGATCCCGCGCACGATCCAGGAAGGCTGGCCCGAGATCATCACGCGCAGCCTGGAGCTCTCCATCCGCTACAGCACGCTCACCTCGCTGCGCCACCTCTTCGCACTCGCCGAAGTGACCCAGCTGCGAGGCGACGGCGAGACCGAGGTGCGCTGGACCTCGATCCCCGATTCGTGGCGCCCCGTGAACAAGGGTGATTTCGACGAGGCCACCATGCGCTCGCTCTCGGACCTCGGTCGCAAGCGCGCGACCGAACCTGGGACGTGGAGCTCGGTCAGCCCATGAGCCGATCGGCGCTCCATGTGGCCTGACCTGCGGGAGCGCCGTCGCGAGCCTGAGTGGATGGACGATCCGTCGATCGGGGCGGCGGCGCATGACGACGCCCTTCGCGGACTCGCTCGGCTGAACCGCGTCTCGCGGAGCCACGCGATCCTCTGGTCCAGAGTGGCCCGGATGGCGCGATCGGCGAATGCCGCGGGGCGACCGCTGCGCGTGCTCGACGTGGCTACCGGATCGGGCGACGTGCCCCTGGCCATGGCGCACCGCGCCCGCAAGGCCGGACTCGACATCCATTGGTCGGTCTGTGACATCAGCGCCCACGCCCTCGACGCCGCACGGAGCCGGGCGGTGCGGTCGGGCTTCACCTTCGTGGGACATCAGCTCGACGTCACCAGCCACGACCTGCCCGCTGCCGAGGTGTCGATCTGCTCGCTGTTCCTCCACCACCTCGATCCGCCGCAGGTGGTCGGCGTACTGCGCGGCATGCGGCGCGCATCGAGCCTGGCCATCGGCATCGCCGACCTCGATCGTTCACCATGGGGATTGGCGCTGGCATGGCTGGCGAGTCGCGCGCTCACACGATCTCCCATCGTGCACACCGATGCTCTCCTCAGCGTGCGTGCGGGCTTCCGACCCGACGAGATCCGGCGCATGGCGGAGCTCGCCGGACTCGCGGGCGCAACGCTGGAACGTGCCTGGCCCGCACGATGGCGACTGTGGTGGACCGCATCATGACGGCAACCGGTCCATCCACCCACTCCTCCGATCCGGATCACGCGCCGTCACCCGACGTCGTCGTGATCGGGGCAGGACCGGCAGGATGCATGGCGGCGATCTCGGCACGAAGGTCAGGTGCGCGGGTCACGCTCCTTGAGCGTGCCCACTTCCCGCGCGAGAAGGTCTGTGGCTGCTGCATCGCCCCGCGTGGCGTGGCCGTGCTGGCCGACGCCGGCCTGGGCCACGTGCTGACGGGGGCTGCGCGGCTCTCGAGCGTTCGGCTTACCTCGCGTCGCACCTGGGCCCGGATCGAGCGTGACTCGGGCGTGGCGCTCTCGCGTGGCACCTTCGATGCACTGCTGGTCCGTGCGGCGTTGGAGCGCGGTGTCCAGGTGATGCACGGCACATCGGCCACCATCGGCACCGATGGTCAGGTCCGTGCGTCATGCGATGGGGCTTCGTGGACGCTCCGTCCGGCAGCGTGCGTCGTGGCCGACGGTCTCTCCGGGCGCTCGCTCGATGAACACCCCGGGGTGTCGTGGCGAGTGTCCCGCACCAGTCGCATCGGCCTCGGTGCCATCCTCCCGCCGGGCTCGATCGATCTTGGCCGCGGCGAGGTGCTCATGCGCGTCGAGACCGGCGGCTACGTCGGTGCCGTGCATCTGGAAGATGGCCGGATCGATGTCGCCGCGGCCATCGATCATGAGGTGCTGCGGAGCAACGGACCGGCGCGCGCGATGCTCGGCTGGCTCGGTGACAGCGTGCGGAATCGCAGCGCGATCGAGGCGGCGCGATGGACCGGCACTCCGTGGCTCACCAGACAGCGGACCTCGCTGGCCCTTCCCGGCATCCTCGTGGCGGGTGATGCGGCCGGATACGTCGAACCATTCACCGGCGAAGGCATGTCATGGGCCCTCGCAAGCGGACACGCGGCCGGATGCCTGGCGGCGACCATGGTGCAGGATCCAGGATGCTGGGTCGAGTGGCCCGCCGTGTGGCGGGACATGCTGAAGCATGACCGCTGGCGATGCAGGCTGGTCGCCCAACTGCTGCGCTCGCCGCGGTCGGTCCATGCAGCCCTCGTGCTGGCGCGGTGGTGGCCCACGCTGGCCACACGCCTTGCACGCGCCATCGGGCGACCGCGCCCATCCACCATGCCCGGCCAGGAACCCACGCCATGAACCAACCACGCCTCCTCGGCCTGTCCACCAGCACGCCTCCTCGGGACCTGACGCGCGCCGAATGGCTCACGATCGCACGCCGGCTCTCGCCCGCGCGCGTTGACGCACGCGTGCTCGAACGGCTCGCCGATCGCAGCGGGATCGACACCCGCGCGTGCGCGTGCCTTGCGCCACCGTACGGCGAGACGTTCTATCCCGCCGATGACGGGTCGGGTGGTCCCACGACCACGCAGCGCATGGACCTCTGGTGGTCGGGCGTGCGCGACATGGGCGAACGGGCGTCGCGGGCGGCACTGGAGCAGTCGGGCTGCCGCGCCGCAGCCATCACGCACGTGGTCACCGCAAGCTGCACGGGATTCCGCGCACCCGGCCTCGAGATGCACCTCATTGAGGCACTCGGCCTGTCGCCGTCGGCACGCCGGACCAACATCGGCTTCCAAGGATGCCATGCGGCGGTGAATGCGCTTGCTGTGGCGCGTGCCATCGTGCTCTCGGAGCCCTCGGCCCGGGTGCTCGTGTGCTGCGCCGAGGTCTCGACCGCCCACTTCCACTACAGCGACCGGCTCGACCAGCTCATCGCCAACACGCTCTTCGCCGATGGCTGCGCGGCCTGCGTGATCGGCATGTCGACGGATGCGACACAGACGGCGATCCTCGCTACGCACTCGCGGCTGTTCCCTGCGACCGCCGGCGAGATGGGCTGGCTCGTCGGTGACCACGGCTTCGAGATGATGCTCGGTGCGCGCGTGCCGGAACTCCTTGAGCGTGAGGTCGGGCCCTGGGTCGGTCGCTCCCTCGAGGTGCACGGCCTGTCGCGTGACCACATCGGCGGCTGGGCCATCCACCCAGGCGGGCCGCGCGTGATCGATGCGGTGCTCGCTTCGCTCGACCTCCCGCCAGCGAGCGGTCACCACAGTCGCGAGGTGCTCCGACGCCACGGCAACATGAGCAGCGCCACGCTGCTCTTCATCATCCGCGACTTGATCGAGGCCGGCATCCCACGACCGTGGACCGGCATGGCCTTCGGGCCGGGCCTGGCCGGCGAACTCCTGCTGCTGAACTGACCATCAGCGCCAGCTGCCGTCGACCGGCGAACCGAGCGCAGGAGGGATCGTTGCAGGGTCGGGCGGGACGAGCTTGGACGACGCCACCACGTCCTGTCCATCCTGGCTCCAGAGGAACCTGAGGAAGGCGAGGATGTGCTGAGGGACGGTGCCATCCTTGTCCGTCACGACGACGAGGTTCAGCGAACGCGTGAGCGGATAGCTGCCGTCGTTGATCGCCGTCACGCTCGGCGCCACGAACGGACCACCGTCCTCGTTGGCGAGGGGCACCATGCGAGCGCGCACCTGCGCAGCGCCCGTGCTGGCCACCCCCATCGCGTTCCTGTATGCACAGCAGGCATTGACGACCGATGACGGGGTCGACTCGACGAAGGTGCCGATCGTCGTGATCGGCTCGCCGGGCATGCACCATTCCATGAGCCTCTGCATAGTGCCGGTGCGGATGTCGCGGAAGTACAGCGGAAAGAACTCCTCGCCCAGGGGTGACGCAGGGTCGATGTCGTTCCATCGGAGGACCAGTCCCGGGCTCATCGAGTGCGTGGCCGAGAAGATGGCATTGCACTGGCGGCGCGTGAGGCCTGCCAGCGGGTTGTCGCAATGCACGAAGATCGCGACGCCGTCACGGGCCACCCCGATCTCGTGCACCGTGCGCCCACCTGCCGAGAGTGCCTCGAGCTCCTGGGGCTTCAGGGCACGGCCCATGGCGGCAAGGTCGCACCGCCCGGCGCGAAGCGCCTGCAGCCCGCGCTCGGTCGAGCCCTGGCGCATCACGACATCGCAGGCCGGCTGGATCTTCTCCCACGCGAATCCTGCCTGGATCAGCATCACCGACATCGAATCGGAACCCTCGATCACGATGGCCTGCTCGTGCTGCGTACCGTCGCCGACGTAGGTCGGGAACCGCTCGACCATGCCCGAGAGCTCACGGCTGTAGGCCTGGCCCTGCTTGGGCAGCGCATCGACGGCCTTCGCGATCGCATCGACGCCCGCAGGCAGGTCCTGCGGCACATCGGTGCCCTCGACGGGGACCTGGGCGATGGCTGCTTGAGCCGACAGGGCGAGCACCGGGATCAGTCGTCTCAGGATCATGCTCCACCTCGGCGGGTACGGATGATGGTCACGAGCACCAGGCCGCCAACCAGCAGGCCGACCACGGCCATGGCGCGCCAGAACACCTTGTCGATCAGGGCATCGGATGCGGCCTGGACCGAGGCCAGCCGCTGGTCGATCGCCTCTGAGCCGATCAGCTTGTCGCCGCTCTCAAGCGCGCGGTTCGCCTCGGCGAGCGTGTTGCGCGTCTCAGCCAGCACCGCCGCGATCTCGGCCAGCTCGATGGGCTTAGCCGGGGGCGCACTGGGATCCTTGGCCGCCTCGGCACGCGCCTGCATGGCGGCGACCTTGTCGAGCGTCTCGTTGACCTTCGACACCGTCGTGCCCGACGACTGCATCACGCCGCCAACGGCTTCCACGAGCGGCTGGGCACGCTCGATGGTGGTCGTCGTGGCGGCCATGGCACGTTGGTACTCCTGCAGCAACGCCTGCACGACCGGCCCCTGCTTCTCGAGCAGCGACGGGATCGAGCCCACGACGTTGGTCGCACGGTCCACGCCGTCGAGCGCACGCCGCACCTCCGGCATGGCCATGAT
>Ga0209617_10000300_pt1 | contig 21270 bp, 13 predicted proteins | sample LakEriepJuly2011_2_FD_187459 | JGI IMG/M metagenome (GOLD analysis project Ga0209617, IMG submission 187459) | Freshwater microbial communities from dead zone in Lake Erie, Canada - CCB epilimnion July 2011 (SPAdes) (version 2) | ecosystem: Environmental > Aquatic > Freshwater > Lentic >...
CCCCCGCCAGTCAGTCATCCTGCCCGATTAGCTCAGCTGGATAGAGCACCGGTTTCCTAAACTGGAGGTCGCGCGTTCAAATCGCGCATCGGGCGTTCGCGTGGGGGAGCTCAACCAGCGATCGCAGGGGGCGCGTGACTCGACGCCGCGCAGTGGAGAAGGCAATGCCGATGGGCGGACTCGAACCGCCGACCTTCGGGTTATGAATCCAACGCTCTAACCAGCTGAGCTACATCGGCGAAGGGTCGAGGAGTGTAGGGGCCAGAGGCCGACTCCTGCAACCGCTGCGGAACTCCGGCGTTCAGGCTCCGGCGCCGGCCGTGGCCGCTGAGGCGCTTCGAAGCCAGCGGCGTCCAAGGGCGGTGCCGGCAAACTCGGGACTCTTGCGCGCAATGGCCGCGGCCACCAAGCCCATGAACATCGGTTGCGGGCGCACCGGGCGGCTGGTGAGCTCGGGATGGAACTGGCCGCCGATGAAGTAGGGGTGCGCGGTCACCGGCAGTTCGAGCACCTGCATGATCGGTTGCGCCGGATGGCGCCCGCTGAAGACGAGGCCACCCGCCGTGAGCTGGGCGATGAACGAGGGATCGACCTCGTAGCGGTGGCGGAAGCGCTCGCGGATGCTGGCCGCGTTGCCGAAGAGGAAGCTCGCGAGACTGCCCGCGGTGAGCTGCACATCCTGCGCGCCAAGGCGCATCGTGCCGCCGACGATGCCTTCGAGCCGCTTCTGGTCGGGAAGCTCGCTGATCACCGGATGCTTCGTGGTCGAGCTGAATTCCGTGCTGTCGGCGTCGGCCATTCCCAGCACGTTGCGCGCGTACTCGATTACCGCGACCTGGAAGCCCAGGCAGATGCCGAGGAAGGGCGTCTTCGATTCGCGCGCCCACTGCACCGAGAGGATCTTGCCCTGCACGCCGCGGCTGCCGAAGCCGCCGGGCACGATGATGCCATCGACGCCGTCGAAGGTCTTCGCCGCATCCGACGACGAGGCGATGTCGCTCGTCTCGAGCCAGCGCACGTCCATCTTGGCGCCGAGTTCGATGCTGCAGTGCTCGAGCGCCTTCTCGATGCTTGCGTAGGCATCGCGGAGCGACGAATACTTGCCCGCGATGCCGATCGTGATGGCGTGCTGGCGGTCGGCCTGCAGCTTGGTCGTGAACGTGTTCCACGACGCACGGGCGCGGTCCTCGCGGGCCGGCTCGACCCGGTCGTGCAGCGAGAGGATCGAGAGGATCTCTCGGTCAAGCCCAGCCTGGCGCATGGCATCTGGGATCGAGTAGATCGACGTGCGGTCATGCATCGAGAAGATGCGCTTGAGCGGCACGTTGCTGAACATCGCGATCTTCTCCATCACCTTGTCGGTGACGGGGTTCTTGGCGCGGCACGCGACGATGTGCGGCTGGACGCCGGCCTCCATCAGGCGCTTGATGCCCAGCTGCGCCGCCTTGGACTTCTGTTCGCCCAGGATCGACGGCTCGAGGATGTAGGTGAGTGCCACGAAGCAGGTGCTGCCTGGGCCTTCCTCGAACGCCAGCTCGCGCAGCGCCTCGATGTAGAAGCCGTTCTCGTAGTCGCCGGCGGTGCCGCCGACCTCGACGAACACCACGTCGAGCTGCTTGCCGCGCGGTCCGCTCATGGCGAGCTCGCGCAGCTTCATCTTCACTTCGCCCGTGACGTGCGGGATCATCTGCACGTCGCGGCCGAGGTAGCCACCGCGCCGCTCGCGCTCGAGGATCCGCGTGTAGATCTGGCCGGCGGTGACGAAGTTCTTGCGAGAGAGGTTCTGGTCGAGCAGGCGCTCGTAGGTGCCCAGGTCCATGTCGGTCTCGAGACCGTCATCGAGCACGAACACCTCGCCGTGGCGATAGGGGTTCAGCGTGCCGCTGTCGATGTTGAGGTAGCCCTCCATCTTGATGGGAGCGACCGAGAGGCCCTTGTCCTGGATCAGCTTCGCCAGCGATGAGCTGAAGATGCCCTTGCCCAAGCCGCTCATCACGGTGCCGATCACCACCACGAACTTGGTGACGCCGCGCTGGTACCCCGAGGGAGCCGGTGAGTAGTGCTCGGTGCTCGCCTCGCTCGAGGCACCGAACTGGCTCAAGAAGCCGCAGTCGGCGCCGTTCTGGGCGGGCTGGTCGTTGGTAGGGGGCATAACCAAGCGTACAGCAGCCGGGCCTCCTGAAACAAGCGGCTGCAACAGCGATTTCCTGAGCAGGGATACCCTTCATGCATGCACCTTCTCGCTCTCGTGCTGTGCTCCGCCACAATCGCCCTCAGCCCGGTCCAGCGGCGACAGCCGCCGGCGCCGATGCCTGAGGTGGACGTGACGACAGGGCGCGACATGCGCGTGTACCCGCCCGATCGACTCGTCGATTACGGGCACATGAAGCTCGAGCTTCGGTTCGATCGCCTCGAGGACCGCGCGTTCACCGCCAAGCAGACGATGACCGTGCGACCCATCGGCGTGCCCGTGCGCGGCCTGCGACTCGATGCACCGGGGTTGTCGATCACCTCCGTCGTCGACGGCGAGGGCAAGCCCATCGAGTGGTCGCACGATGGTTCGTCGCTCTTTCTGCACTTCGCGGCGCCGCTCGGTGAGGCATGGACCACGCTCGTCACGACCTACTCCTGCACGGATCCGATCGATGGCATGACCTTCACGCCCGCCGGCCCGGATCCCCAGGCGTACCCGGCCGAGGTCCACACGCAGGGCCAGCCCGAGTCGAACCGATTCTGGTTCCCGTGCCATGATTTTCCCAACGAGCGCATGACGACCGAGCTCGTGATCGATGTCCCGCAAGGCGTGAGCGCCAGCGGCAACGGCAAGCTCGTCGCGCACAACGTTGCCAGTGGTCGCGAGACCTGGCACTGGCTCCAGGACAAGCCGCACGTGTCGTACCTGGTGAGTCTGGTGGCCGGGACGTTCGAACGCACCGCGCTGCCCAATCCGCGCTCGGGCGTGCCGATGCAGGTGTGGGCGCTTCCGGGCCATGTCGACGAGGTCCGCAGGACCTATGACCGCACCGACGAGATGATCGAGGTGCTTGCGGGCCGCTTCGGCACGCCGTATCCGTGGGCGCGGTACGACCAACTCATCGTGCGCAACTTCGGTGCCGGGGGGATGGAGAACACCAGCGTGACGAGCCTCCTGCCCGGCGCATGGCTGAGCGAGGCGGCCGCGCGCGACAGCGACTTCGACGGACTCATCGCGCATGAGCTCGGCCATCAGTGGACCGGCGACTACATCACCTGCACGAGCTGGGACCATCTCTGGCTGAACGAGGGCTGGGCGACCTACTGCGAGAACCTCTGGTTCGAGCGCCGCGATGGCGAGGATGGCTACTTCGACGAAGTGCTCGACAACGCGCGCGTGGCCCGGCGCGACCGGGTGGATGTGCCCCACGAGGCCATGTGCTCCAAGTGCTGGCGCGATCCGGGCGAGACGTTCTCTCGCCTGGCGAATCCCTATCCCAAGGGAGCGAGCATCCTGCACATGCTCCGCGAGATGCTCGGCGACCGGGTCTTCTTCGCCGGCGTGCAGTCGTACATGAAGCGGTTCGGCCTGCAGACCGTCGAGACGGATGACTTCCGCAAGTGCCTCGAGGAGGCGAGCGGTCTCTCGCTCGAGTGGTTCTTCGATCAGTGGTGCATGCGCCCCGGGACCCCTGAACTGAAGGTCGTGCCTGCATGGGACGGCGCCACACGGACGCTCACGGTCACCGTGGATCAGGTCCAGACGATCGATGAGAAGCGTCCGGCCTTCCGCTTCACGCTGCCGATCCTCGTTCGGACCGCCGGCAGCGAGCGGATGCTCGCCATCGAGACCCGCGAGAAGTCCGCGACCCGCTCGTGGGAACTGGATGGCCCGCCGGTGCTCGTGGCGATCGACCCGCGCGTGACCGTGCTCAAGACCGCCACGATCGAGATGCCCACCGCATGGTGGCTCGAACAAGCGATGAAGGGCCCCAACTCGGCATGCCGTCGACAGGCGATCCAGGCGCTTGGTTCGCGCGACGAGCCAGGCGTGGCGGCGGCGCTCGATTCGATCGTGCGCGATCCCGCGCGGCGCTGGACCGAGCGGCAGGACGCCGTCGAGGCGCTGTTCGCGCTTGGTTCGCCGGCCTCGAGGCAAGTCGCGATGGTGGTGCTTGCGGACTTCTCCGGCGTGCCGACGAATCCTGATGCCGCGCAGGCCGCGAGCGATCCGCGCGTTCGTCGCGCGGTGATCGAACGGCTGCCTCAGGACACCGCTCCCGCGGCCATCGTTCGCGCGATGGACGCGGTGCGGCAGGACGGCAGCCCGGCGTGCAAGGCCGCGGCCATCGGTGCGCTGGTGGCCATGAAGGATCGCTGGGGTGATCAGGCGGATGCCGCGCGCACGCTGATCGGCGATGCGCTCAAGATCGAGTCCAGCGGGGAGAAGGTGCGCATGGCGGCGCTCGATGCGCTGGCTGACGTTCCCGTGCCCGCCGCGCTGCCGGCGATCCGCAGTCTCGCGGCCCTGGGCAACCTGGACCGCATGCGCCCGAGCGCGATCCGAGCGCTGGCCTCCAACCTCCCGCCGACCGAGCAGCAAGCCGAGCGTGATGCCGTGATCGCCGAGCTCGTGGCGATGATCGATGACCACGAGGAGCGCGCTGCACGCACCGCAGCGAGCCAGTGTGCACGGCTGAAGCTGGTCCAGGCGCGTGAACGGCTCGAGCGAATGGCCGGCAGCGATCGCCGCCCGTCGATGCGCGACGCGGCCAAGGGCTGGCTCAAGGAGATCGGCTGAGGCTCAGCCGTGCGTGGCGCGCCAATGCGCCACGAAGGCCTCGTACTGCTCGGGCGTGTCGATGCCCTGGAACGCCGTCGTTCCGTAGGCGACGGCGATCGCATGCCCATGCTCGAGCGCGCGAAGCTGCTCAAGGCTCTCGCACGTCTCCAAGGGGGAGGGCGGGAGCGAGACGAACACCGGTAGGAACTCACGGCGATAGACGTAGAGCCCGACGTGCTTCCACGGCGCCACCGCAGGCTCCGAGCGCACGAACGGCACGAGGCTCCGGCTGAAGTAGAGCGCTCGTCGGTTCACGCCGACCACGCACTTGACGACGTTGGGATTGTGCGGGTCCTCGCTCGGAGCGAAGGGGGAGACGAGGGTCGCCATCGGTGCACCGGGATCGGAGAGCAGCGCCGCCACCGTGCGTTCGATCAGTTCGGGCTCGAGCTGGGGCTCATCGCCCTGGATGTTGACCACGACATCGGCATCGAGTCCTTGCGCCACCTCTGCGATGCGGCTCGTTCCGTTGGGATGGTCGGCACGGGTCATGGCGACCTCGGCACCGCAGGCGCGGGCGGCGGCAGCGATGCCGTCGTGGTCGGTGGCCACGATGATCCGCGACAGGCTCGGGCAGGTCCGCGCCTGTTCGATGACGTGCTGGATCAGCGGTCGTCCGGTCCGGTTGGCGAGCGGCTTGCCGGGAAACCGGGTGCTCGCGAAGCGTGCGGGAATGACGGCAGCGATGCGCAGGGAGGCCATCGTCGGCTCAGGAGAGTTGGCGGACGAGTTCGTCCGTCTCCTTGCGGCGCGAGCGGATGTCGCGGAAGCCGATGTCTTTGCGCAGGATCGCCGAGCAGAGTTCCTGCGCGTCCTTCGCGTGCTGGATGCTCTTCTCGGCCTTGGCCAGCTCGATGAGCGTGACCATGAGGTCGTAGCGGATGTCCATCTCGCGGTCGCCGGTCGTGACATCGAGCGCCGCAAGCGCTTCCTTGAACTCGCCCACGGCCTCGCCGTGCCAGCCTTCCTGCACGAAGCACCTGCCGAGCAGGTGGGCCGCGATGACGCGGTACTTGCCCTCGTCCTTGGCTTCCTGCAGGCTCTTCATGGCATCCTCGTAGCGACCGAGCTCGAACAGCAGGCGGCCGAGGTCGTACTTGACGCCACGGTCGGTCGGGTACTTCGAGGCACGCTCGGCGAAGCAGGCGGCCTCGAACTCCTGGACCTGCTTGAGGCCGGCTGCGTGTTGCGCGGCTGCCTTCGCATCGCCGGCATCGGCGGCTGCCTTGATCGCATCGAGCTTGCGGCGTGCGCGGAGGATGCGGATGTTGTCCGCCTCCATCTTGAAGCGGTACTCGCCGATGTTCTTGAAGCCGGTGGTGTAGACCTCGATCGCCAGCGCCTCGCCCTCGGGCGTGCCGGTGCGGCGAAGGAGCTGCGCGTACTTCAGCACGGCCTCGGGAGACTGGGGCTTCTCCTCGAACTCGCGCTTGGCGACTTCCATCTGGAGCTGGTCCTTGCCACCAGAACCCGAAAGACTGTCGGCTGCCTGGAGCTCAGCCTGCTTGTCGGCATCCTTGACGCGTGTGAGGAACGCGCCCTCCTTGCCGAGGTTTTCGTTGTAGCCGCCTCGCTTGATCGCCAGCGCCGCCTGCAACTGGCGCAGTTCCGCCTGCAGCGCGCCGTCGCTCGCATCCATCTGCACGGCTGCCTCGCCGCACTGGAGCGCCTGTTCCCATGCCTCGACGCCCGCGAAGGCATCCTTCGCGCGCAGCCAGAGCTTCTTGTTGGGCTTGGCATTCTGTGCCAGATTCACGGCACCGAACACGCTCTTGGCCGCCCACTGGCCGAAGTCCGGCAGCCCCGCCTTGGCAGCCGACTCAAGGCAGGTCAGCGCCAAGGCCGCATCACGGACGTTGCAGAACCACTGGTACTCGCTGACCGCGAAACGATCGACCAGCCCGCTGCCGTCGATCATCTTCACGTCGCTGCTGGCTGCTGCCTTGCCGCCCGCGTTGTGATGAGCCATCGCGGCGTCGTACATCTCGGTGTGCACCACGAGGTTGTTGGGGTCGAACTTCACCGACATCGCGAACATGGTGAGCGAGTACGTCCACTCACCCTTGCGCATGGCTTCGCGCGCCTTCTCGGCGTAGCGGGCGGCCTTCGCGGGATCGGCCACGAAGGCCGGTGGCGGTTCGGATTTCTTCCAGGGCAGGATCACGGGCGGTCTCGGACACCCGAGTGTATCCGCGAGGTCGCGTCGAGGGGAGCGCCTCTCCAGCGTTACCATCGGGTCGTGCCGAGCCGAGGCCATGACATCGTGTGGTATCCCGACCCCGTGCTGAAGCGCCGCGCCGAGCCCGTGGCCGCGATCGATGACGGGATCCGGGCGCTCATCGACGACATGTTCACCGTCATGCGCGAGGAGGAGGGGCTTGGGCTGGCAGCGCCCCAGGTCGGTCGATCCCTGCGGATCTTCGTGACCGAGGAGCATGAGCGGTTCCCGGCTCGGGCCTACATCAATCCGCGACTCGTCACCGCCGATGGACCGGTCGCCGTTCGCGACGAGGGATGCCTGAGCCTTCCCGGGATCCGGGTCGGCGTGCGTAGGCCCGCGCATGTTCGCATCGAGGCCATGGGGCTCGATGGTGAGCGCTTCGAACTTGAGGACAGTGGACTCATGGGGCGCTGCTGGCTGCACGAGCATGACCATCTCGAGGGGCGCCTGATCACCGACTGGATGTCGCCGATCGATCGGCTGGCTGCCCGTCGTGCGCTGCGCGATCTCGAGGCGGCCTTCGAGGACGGCCAGTGAGCGCCCGGGTGGCGCTCCTGGGGTCGGGGGCGTTTGCGATCCCGAGCTTTTCGGCGCTGGTCACCACGCCAGGGATCGAGGTGCCGCTGGTCGTCACGCAACCCGATCGCCCTGCAGGCCGAGGCCGTGTGCTCGAGCCCACGCCCGTGGGCGCGTGGGCCGCGGGCGAGGGGCTTCGCGCGATCAAGCCCGAGGACATCAATGCGCCAGAGTGGATCGAGCTGCTTGAGCGTGAACGCATCGCGGCGCTTGCGGTGATCGCATTCGGGCAGAAGCTCTCGCCGGCCGTGCTCGAGGGGCGCGTGGCCTGCAACCTCCACGGTTCGCTGCTGCCACGTTGGCGAGGCGCCGCGCCGATCCAGCGCAGCGTGATGGCTGGTGATGACGAGGTCGGCGTCACCGTGATCTCGATCGCGCCACGAATGGATGCCGGTCTCGTGTACGCGCGCGTGGCCACCACGATCGGTGCAAGCGAGACCAGCGGGGACCTTCATGATCGGCTTGCGCAGCTTGGCGTGCCCGCGATGGTGGATGCCGTGCAGGGCCTGGTCGCCGGCACGGCGCACGGTGCAGTGCAGGATGAATCGCTGGCCACGCGAGCGCGCAAGCTCTCGCGAGCCGATGCATGGGTCGACCTGCACGGCACGGCCAGGGCGGCCTGTGCGCGCATCAATGGCCTGTCGCCCTGGCCCGGGACCGATTGCATGATCACCGGCGAGGGACACGAACCAATGCCGATCAAGCTCCTTCGCTGCCGCGCCGTCGATGCATCGTTGCCGGTGGGCAGCGTGGCCACGAGCGGCGTGGTCGGATGTGGCGAGGGTGCGATCGACGTGCTCGAAGCACAACTGCCGGGCGGCAAGCCGATGCCGCTGGCCGACCTGATGCGTGGCAGGCGGTGGAGCAGGGCGACCCTGGTGAGCGAGCCCCATGCACCGACTGCGCACTGACGAACTTGACTATCCGCTCGATCCGGCGTGCGTGGCGACCGTGCCGGCAGAGCCGCGTGACAGCGCTCGCATGATGGTCGTGCGTCGGTCCGGCGGGGAGGTGGTGCATGGGAGGGTCAGCGACCTGCCGCAGTGGCTGGTCGCCGGCGATCTGCTCGTCGCCAACCACACCAAGGTGGCTCCAGTGCGGTTTGAAGGCGCGCGGCTCAGCGATGCCCGCGCGGTCGAGGGGCTCTTCGTGGCCCCGGTGGGCGATCGCTCCTGGACCGCGCTCATCAAGGGGGCCAAGCGACTTCGGCCGGGCGATCGAATCGAGTTGCACGGGGCGACGGGGGAGCGCGCGGTCGTGATCGCGCGCGAGCGCCAGGATGAGTCGTGGGTGATCGACTTCCCCGATGCACCCACGCCGATCCTTGAGCGCGTCGGTCGGGCGCCGCTCCCGCCCTACATCCTGGGTGCACGACGTGAGCGCCACGAGTCGGTTGACGAGGCGATCGACCGCGACCGCTACCAGACCGTGTACGCGCAGGCCATGAGCCGCCCCAGCGTGGCGGCGCCGACGGCTGGCCTGCACCTGACGCCCGGCCTGATGCAAGTCCTTCAGCAGCAGGGTGTTGGATGGTCAAGCGTCGAGCTGCAGGTGGGGTTGGGCACGTTCAAGCCCGTTGAAGCTGAGTGGCTCGACGAGCACCCCATGCATTCGGAGTGGTGCAGGATCGAGCGGCCATCGCTCGAGGCGGTGTGCGCTGCGCGTGCGTCGGGACGGCGCGTGATCGCGGTGGGCACGACGAGCGTGCGCGTGCTCGAGAGCCTGCCCGCACCTCCCCTGGCCGGTGAGTTCGAGACGCGACTCATGATCGCGCCCGGTCACGAGTTCAGGCTGGTCGACGGGGTGCTGACGAACTTTCACCTCCCACGGAGCACGCTGTTGGCACTCGTGGGAGCGATGATCGGGCTCGAGCGCCTGAAGTCGCTCTATGGCGCTGCGCAGCGCGAGGGCTACCGGTTCTATTCCTACGGCGACTGCATGCTCATCCTGCCCTGACGGGGCCGCGTGGGATCGTCGGAAATTCCCGTCGGAAAGTCGCAGCCCGAGCCGATGGAACCCCAAGCGCGCACGGCGGCGCGCGGTAGGCTTGCGACCCGTCACGGAGGACGAAACGATGCAGGTGAGTGCGCTCGTGAAGGCAGTCGATGGAGTGACCTTGGTCGCAGGCGGCGAGGTCGAGGTCGCATCGCTCGCGGATGATTCGCGCCAGGTGAAGCCAGGCGCGCTGTTCGTCGCCAGAGCCGGTGCCCACGGCGATGGCCGTGCGTTCATCCAGGATGCGATCGCCAAAGGTGCGGTGGCGGTGCTTGCCGATGCCGGCGTGGCGCCGATCGACGGCGTGGCCTGGCTTGCTGCGCGCAGCGGGGGCTCGCAGCAGGGCTCGAAGGATGCCGCCGCGCTCCTTCCTTGGATCGCAGAGGCATTCCATGGATTCCCGAGTCGCAGGCTCCGATTGGTGGGCATCACCGGCACCAATGGCAAGACCACGACGACCTATCTCTACCGACACATCGCACGCATCGCAGGCCGGCGCTGCGGGCTCATCGGCACCGTCGAGACCGACGATGGGGCGGGGACCTTGGCGAGCAACCTCACCACGCCGGGCGCCATCGACCTCAGCGCGACCTTCGCAAGAATGGTGGCCAACGGTTGCGACGGCGCCGTCATGGAGACGAGCAGTCACGCGCTGCACCAAGGGCGAGTGGCCGCCCTGCGCTTCGGCTGCGGCATCTTCACGAACCTGACCGGCGACCATCTGGACTACCACGGTTCGATGGAGGCCTATGCGAGTGCCAAGGCGATCCTCTTCGCCGGGCTCGACCCGTGCGCGACGGCCGTGGTGAATGCCGACGATCCTGCTCATGAGCGCATGCTGCGTGACTGCCGCGCGAACGTCATCCGGTGCAGCGTGCGCAGCCCGCGCGCGACCGCCAGTGCGCAGGAGCTGCGCGTGGGCGTCGGGAGCATGCGGCTTCGCCTCGTCGGTCCGTGGGGCCGCATCGAGGCGGACCTGCCGTTCACGGGCCGCCACAACACCATGAACACGCTGCAGGCTGTCGCTGCAGCGTGGTCAGGCGGCATCGATGGAAGCGTCATCGAGCAAGCGCTCACGACGTGTGCTGCGCCGCCGGGTCGGCTCGAGCCGGTCACCGCGCCGGGTGATCCGTTCGCGGTGGTCGTCGACTACGCGCACACCGACGACGCACTCCTCAACGTCTGCACGGCCCTGAAGTCCGTGCTCGAACCCGGTGGTCGGCTGATCACCGTGTTCGGCTGCGGCGGGGACCGCGATCCCACCAAGCGCCCGCGCATGGCGCGCGTGGCGTGCGACCACAGCGACGTGGTCGTGGTGACCAGCGACAATCCGCGCACCGAGGCGCCCGAATCGATCGTCGACCAGATCATGGCCGGCGTGCCGCAGGGCACCGCCGCCGTCGTGCATCGTGTGACGGATCGCTCCGCGGCGATCCATGCCGCCGTGGCCGAGGCACGCGAGCGCGACGTCGTGCTCATCGCCGGCAAGGGGCACGAGGACTACCAGATCATCGGGACCGTCAAGCATCCGTTCGACGATCGCACCGTGGCGCGGTCGGCGCTGGTGGCGCGCACGGCGATCCAGGAAGGAGCACTCGCGTGACGTTCCTCTCGCATGATGCGATGGCCAGCGCCACCGGCGGTCGCTGGGTCGGGCCGCCGCGCAGCGGCGAGCCGCTGGCCGGGATCGGGACCGACACGCGCGTCGCGCTGCTTGGGCGCGCCTTCGTGGCACTGGTCGGCGAACAGCACGATGCGCACAACCATCTCGGTGCGGCACAGTCGGCCGGCGCCGCCGCGCTGATCGTGTCGAGATTCCCCGATGGATTCACGCCCTCGGTGCCCACGCTGCTCGTGCGCGACACGCTGGCTGCGCTGCAGCAGCTGGCCACGGCGTGGCGCGCGGAGGTCTCGCCGTTCACGATCGGCATCACCGGGTCGAGCGGCAAGACGACGACGCGTCGCCTCCTCCACGGCGTGCTGTCGCAGCAGCAGCGCGGCACGAGCAGCCCCAAGAGCTTCAATAATGAGATCGGCGTGCCGCTCACCATGCTGTCGGCGGCGCGCGGCGACGACTTCCTGCTCCTCGAGATGGGCATGAATCACCCGGGCGAGATCCGTCGCCTGTCGGCGATCGCCGAGCAGGATGCAGCCGTGATCACCATGGTCGGTCGAGCGCACCTGGGTGGCATGGGTTCGCTCGAGGCCATCGCCGTCGAAAAGGCCAGCATCGCCGACGGGCTGCCCGCGTGCGCGCCGGTCATCGCCAACGGTGACAACGCCCCCCTGATGAAGGCCCTTGCCGAGTTCGGGCGCTGCGATCTGCGCATGATCACCTTCGGCACGGATGCCGCACGCAACGTGCGGCTGGTCTCCCGTGAGCAGCACCCCGAGGTGCAGGTCGTGACGGCGCGCGCTCACGGCCAGCTCGTGCAGTTCGAGCTGCAGCTGCCTGGCATCCACAACGCGATGAACGCTCTCGCCGCGCTCGCCATGGGACTCGATCGCGGGCTCACGCCGGCGCAGGTGGCGCGTGGGCTCGCCACGGTCGAGCCATCCGAGATGCGCATGGTTCGCGAGCGGATCGGATCGGTCGATGTCTACAACGACGCCTACAACGCCAATCCTGATGCGGTTGCGGCGGCCCTGCGTGCCTTCGCGGAGGTGGCGGCGCGCGCGCCACGGCGCGTGGTCGTGCTCGGAGACATGCTCGAGCTCGGCGATGCTGAGCGAGCCCTGCACGAGGAGGTCGGCCGCGTGGCGGCTTCGGTGCTGCAGCGGGGTGACCGGGCTTGGTTCATCGGCCCTCGCAGCCGGTCCGGTGCCGACGCCGCGCGCGAGGCTGGACTTGATGTCGAATGGGTCGAATCGCTCGATGGCGGAGTGGCGGCTTCGATCGCTTCGGCGCTTGCCGAAGGTGATGCGGTGCTCCTGAAGGGGAGCAGGGGATCGGCGGTCGAGCGCGTGCTTCCTGCACTGCGCGCGGCGCCGCTCGTGGCGGGCTGATCGGAGAGTCGGCCATCCGGCCGGGTCAGGGGACAGGGCATGCTCTACAACCTCGTCGTCGAATTCCAGGACAAGCTCGATTCGATCCCGCTGCTGCGATGGATCGTCGGGATCATGTGGCAGGTCGAGTTCCGGGCCTTCGCCGCGGTGCTGATCTCGTTCGCACTCGCACTCTGGCAGGGCCCCGGCGTGATCGCGTGGCTGCAGCGCAAGAAGATCGGCGACACGGCCGAGTTCGGCCATGAGGAGATCAATCGCCTGATGCAGGGGCGCAGCGGCGTGCCGACGATGGGCGGGATCTTCCTGTGCGGGAGCATCCTCGTGACCACGGCCCTGCTGGCCGACGTCTGGTTCAACCGTTACATCCAGATCTCGCTGATCGTGCTGGTGTGGATGAGCGGCGTCGGCGCGATCGACGACTGGCTCAAGCTGACCTCGAGCCAGCGCAAGCCCGGCTCGCGCGACGGCCTCTACAGCTGGGAGAAGCTGGTGTTCCAGGTCGGTCTGGGCTTGGTCGTCGGCTACTTCGTCTACACGGCCGCCAAGCTGCCTGACGCGCACGTCCTGAACCTACCGCTGCAGCGGACCTATCCGCCGACGGCCGTCAAGGACTTCGTCGGGCTGCGGCTCGATCTCGCGCCCAGTGTGATCGTGCTCGGCGTGGGCGCGTTCGCCGTGCTCTGCGCGTTCTTCATGACCGGCTTCTCGAACGCCGTGAACATCACCGATGGCATGGATGGCCTGGCAGGCGGCAACATGGTCATCACCAGCTTCGCGCTGATGGTGCTGGCGTACATCTCGGGTCACGCAAACACGGCATACTTCCTCCTGGTGCCCTATGTGCCGGGCTCGGCCGAACTCATGGTGCTCGCCGGCGCGATGGCCGGCGCCACGCTGGGGTTCCTCTGGTTCAACGCGCATCCGGCCCGCGTCTTCATGGGCGACACCGGCTCGCTCGCGCTCGGTGCCCTCATGGGCTACATCGGCGTCGTGACCCGCAACGAGCTTCTGCTGCCGGTCATCGGCGCGGTCTACGTCATCGAGATCTCCACCGTGATGATGCAGGTCAGCTGGTTCAAGTGGACCAAGCGCAAGTACGGCGAGGGCCGACGGATCTTCCCGAGCACCCCGATCCACCATGGCTTCCACATGATGGGCTGGAAAGAGACGCAGATCGTCACGCGCTCCTACATCGTGAGCGCGGTGGCGGTCGTGATCGCGCTGGTGACCCTGAAGCTGCGCTGAGCGCGCAGGGGTCAGTCACCGTGCTTGCCGCGCAGGCGCGGGCTGAGGCGTGCGATCAGGTGCGCGCGCTCGAACTCGTCGAGCCAGTCCTGCAGGGTGGCCGCGAGTTCATCGTCGGCGACGCGGGCGCCGGGCAGGGGGCAGCTTGCGCCAAGGGCGCGCGCCGCGATGGCGCGGTAGCGGGACAGCGTGCGGTCGCCGAGCAGCGAGAGGAACTCGAAGTCCTCGTTCACGAAGATCACCGTGGGCACCCGCAGGCCGCCGCAGATGCGGACCTCGTCCGACAGGTCCGCGTGCGCATCGCGATCAAGCCAGCGCAGGTCGATCATGGGTGACGCCGCGGCGATGGCGTGCAGCATCGGTCCCTGTGCCGAGCAGTCGCCGCACCACATGCCGCTCAGGCAGATCACGTTGATCCTGCGGGTGAAGCCGCCCACAAGGGCGCGCTGCGCATCCAAGAGCTTGACGCGTGCCTCGACGGCCCGCCATGCGGCCTCGTGCTGCGGGCTCGACCGGACATAGTCGTCGTACGGGACGCCGGCAGCGTGCTTCGAACGGAGGAGGGCAGGGTCGATCATGCACCAAGCCTAGCCGCGGGTCCATCACCCGATGCAGCCGGTCGCGGGATCCCGCGCTGGCGGGCTCGTTCAGCCGCGTGACTCGCGCTGCAGTTCGCGCAGCAGATCGAAGGCCTGCATGGGCGTGAGATGATCGAGATCGATCCCGCGCAGGCGATCGAGCGCCGGATGCGGCAGGTACTGGGTGAAGAGCGAGAGCTGCTCGCCTGCGGTGGCCGCCTCGGGTCGGGTCGGCGCGGCATGGCCAGCCTCGAGCGCCGAAAGGATCGCCCGGGCTCGCTCGACCGTCGCGCGCGGCACGCCCGCGAGCTGCGCGACGTGGATCCCGTAGCTGCGGTCGGTGCGGCCCGGCTCGATCCTGTGCAGGAAGACGATCTCGTCCTGCCACTCGCGCACGGCGACGTGCAGGTTGGTGATGTCGCTGCGCTCGTCGGCGAGCGTCGTGATCTCGTGGTAGTGCGTGGCGAAGAGCGTGCGGCACCCACGGTCAGCCAGCGTTTCCGTGATCGCCCAGGCCAGGCTGAGCCCATCGAGCGTGCTGGTGCCCCGGCCGATCTCGTCGAGGATCACCAGGCTGCGGCCGGTCGCGGCATTCAGGATCGCCGCGGTCTCGGTCATCTCGACCATGAACGTGCTCTGGCCCGAGTGGAGCTCGTCGCTCGCGCCGATGCGCGTGAAGATGCGATCCGCGAGTCCGACGACCGCCCGCTGCGCGGGGACGAAGCTCCCCGCATGCGCCAGCAGCGCGATCAACGCGCATTGGCGGATGTAGGTGCTCTTGCCGGCCATGTTGGGGCCCGTGATCAGCGCCAGCCGCGCGCTGCCATCGTGCCCGAGCCGGCAGTCGTTGGGCACGAAGCGTTCGCGCAGCACGCCGTCGAGCACGGGGTGCCGGCCTTGGTCGATGTTCAGTACGGCGCCGTCGACGAGCTCCGGACGGGTCCAGCCCGATTCGGCGGCGACGGCCGCGAACGATCGCAGCACATCGAGCGCTGCGATCGACTCGGCGATCATCGCGATCGCCGCACCATGCTCGGCGAGCATCGCGCACGCTGCCGCGAACAGCCGCTGCTCGCGCTCAATGGCGCGGGCCTCGGCCGTGAGCACCTTGTGCTCGAACTCCTTGAGTTCGGGCGTCGTGTAGCGCTCGGCGTTGCGCAGCGTCTGCTTGCGGACCAGCCACTCGGGAGCCCGCCCGGCCTGCGCTGACGACAGCTCGATGTAGTAGCCGAACACCCGGTTGTATCCGGTCCTGAGCGTGTCGATCCCGGAACGCTCCACGAGCTCCGCCTGGTAGCGGGCCAGCCAAGCATTGGCATCCCGTTGAAGCAGCCGTGCCTCGTCAAGGTCCGCATCGACGCCATCGAGCCAGAGCCCGCCTTCGCGCAGGTGCGAGGGCGGCGTGTCCACGCATTGGCTTGCAAGTCGGATCGCCAGGTCGCGCACCGCCGGCAGTGCATCGCTCATCGGCTGCGCGAAGGGCATGAGCGCCGGGGTGCCTGTGCACGCCACGGCGATCTCGCTGCAGCGAGCGAGCGAGCGGGCCAGCGCTGCCAGGTCGCGCGGCGTGGCCCGGCCCATCGCGATTCGCCCATGCATGCGGGCGATGTCCTGCACCCCGTCGAGCGCATCGCCAAGTACGACGCTCGCGCGCGGATCCTGCGCGAGGGCCGCCACGGCATCGAGTCGCTGGGTGATCGGCGCGAGTTGGGCGAGCGGTGCGCAGAGCCAGTCCCGCAGGAGCCGCCGGCCCATGCCCGTCCGGCACCGTTGCATCGACGTGACGAGGCTGCCGGCGGCTTGGCCCGATCGCGCCGTGCGCTCAAGTTCCAGGCTCCGCAGGCTCGTTGCATCGATCGACAGCACGGCGCCCGACTCGACGACCGACGGTGCCCGAAGATGGCGCAGCGACTCGGGTCCCTGAGCCTCATGCAGGTACCGCAAGAGCGCACCTGCGGCACGCGCCGGCGCACCATCCGCGTCAAGGCCGAACCCCGCCAGCGTCGTGGTGCGGTAGTGCGCGCACAACGCGTCTGATGCTTCCTTGGAACGGAAGTACCAGCCCGGTCGTTCGGTCCGCGCTGCACCGACAGCTCGCACCAGGGCCGCATGCCGCTCGCGCGTGGACTCGTCGTCCACCTCCTCGATGAGCAGTTCCGCGATTCCCAGGCGCAGCACCTCATCGGCCAGGCGCCCGACCGGAACCGTGCGAAGGGAGAACTCGCCGGTCGAGAGTTCGACCGTGGCGATCGCCGCCGCCGCGCCCTGCATGCAGAGTGCGGCCATGCGATTGCTGGTGCCGTCGTCGAGCAGGCTCTCGTCCACGCGCGTGCCCGGTGTGATCACGCGCCGCACGTCACGCTCGACCACGCCCTTGGCTTCCTTGGGATCCTGCACCTGCTCGCACACGGCGACGCGGAAGCCCGCATCGACGAGCCGCCGCAGATAGGTCTCGGCGCTGTGGAAGGGCACGCCCGCCATCGGGATCCCGCTGGTGCGCTCGGTCAGCGTGATGCCGAGCGCCTTGTGCGCGGTGACGGCGTCGTCATCGAAGAGCTCGTAGAAGTCCCCCATCCGGAAGAAGAGCAGGCAGTCGGGGTAGCGCGCCTTGAAGTGCGCGTGCTGCCGCATGGCGGGCGTGTCGCGGTTGGGCGCGGGCGCCTGAGTGGCCATCTTCTCCACGCTCAAGAGGGTAGCGGCTGGCGGTGTGCGTCCATCGCCCCGGCCGTGTTATCGCTGCGCCGCGTGGAAGCCATCCCCGCTATACTTCCCGCCCCGCTGGGCTGGTAGCTCAATTGGTAGAGCGCCTCGGTCGCATCGAGGAGGTTGTGAGTTCGAGTCTCATCCAGTCCACTTGATTCGGGCGTCGCACTGCGGCGCCCGCGTCGTTTCCGGAGGCATCCGAAGGACCCATGACCACGTTCGCCGCAGCCCCATCCACCGTGCTCGCCGCCGAGTCGGCGCTCGTCGTCGCGGCCAGCCTGATCGGTGCGTGGGTCGGCACCCGGCGCCTGGCGCACACCCCGCTGCAACTGGTGCTGAGCGCCGTCAGTGGCATGATCCTCGGGATCGTCTTCTTCCACCTGCTGCCGCATGCGCTCGGCACGCACGGCGGTGGCGCGGAACCGATGGACGTGATGCTCTGGGCCTTGATCGGCTTCATGGCGCTGTTCGTGCTGGAGCGTTTCGCTCCCTTCCATGCCCATGAGCACGGAGCCGGTGGCGACTGCGGGGGCGGCAGCTGCGGTCATGTGGCGCACACCTGTGACCACGAGCACGATCATGCTCCGCACGCCCACGCCGACGCGCACACGCATGCGCCTCGGCTTGGCTGGATGGGTGCGCTGCTCGGCCTGACGGTGCACAGCCTGATGGAGGGCGTGGCGCTCGCCGCGAGTGTGCAGGCCGAATCGAGTGCTGGCTGGCTGGCCGGGCTGGGTACGCTGCTGGTGATCGTGGCCCACAAGCCCTTCGATGCCATGACGCTGGCGGCACTCTTGCGCCAGGACCGCGTCGATGCTGGCAAGTCTGTGGTGATCCAAGTGCTCTTCTCGCTGGTGATGCCCCTCGGTGCGTTCCTCTTCATGGCAGGAGTCCGCCACGATCCGCAGGTCACGGCGCTCGCGCTCGCCTTCAGTGGGGGTGTCTTCCTGTGCATTGCCTGCAGCGACCTGCTGCCCGAGGTGCAGTTCCACCGTCACGATCGGCTCAAGCTCACCGCGGCACTCGTCGGCGGCATCCTGCTCGCCTGGGGCATGTCCAGGCTCGAGGCCACCCTGCACGACCATGGCGATCACGATCATGGTGCGGCGAGCAGCCATGAGGGCCACGACCACGGTGCGCCGGCATCGAGCACCGACGGCCACGACCACGGTAGCCACGACGGCCACGACCACTGAGCCTCCGCCGCGTGCGCGGCCTATCCTGCGGGCCATGAAGGCCGAACGCCTGCTCGCCGAACTCAACCGCATCCGCCAGGACGTGCCCAAGGATCCGAAGGACCTCGAGTGGTTCACGGTCCACCACGTCTTCTGCTTCGTCTCCTACAACATGGCGTCGTTCCAGAAGTACCTGGACGAGGCGGTGAAGCCCGGCGACGAGCCCGAGGAATGAGCCGTCCGGGGTAGGATCGCGGCCCCATGACGGAATCGACCGCCCGTGACTACCGCAGCACGCTGAACCTGCCCAAGACCGGCTTCGCGATGAAGGCGAACCTGGCCCAAGCGGAGCCGCAAACCCTCAAGTCGTGGAAGGAAGGCGGCGCGTTCGACCGCATCATGGGTGCGCGCGACGGCGCTGAGCCGTTCGTCTTCCACGACGGCCCCCCGTACGCCAACGGCAACATCCACGTCGGCCACATGCTCAACAAGGTCCTGAAGGACCTCGTCGTGCGCAGCCGCATCCTTGAGGGGCGCCGCGTGCACTACGTGCCGGGCTGGGATTGCCATGGCCTGCCCATCGAGCACAAGGTGATGACCGAGATCGTCAAGGGCGGCAAGGCCGAGAAGCTCGAGACGCTCGCGCCCGACGTGCGCCGCATGGCGATCCGCCGCGAGTGTGCCGCCTACGCCGAGAAGTTCATCAAGCTGCAGGGCGAGGAAATGCAGCGGCTGCTGACCTTCGCCGATTACGCGCACCCCTATGCCACGATGCAGCCGGCCTACGAGGCCGCCACGCTCGAGGTCTTTGCGGGCATGGTCGAGCAGGGGGTCGTCTACCGTGACCTGAAGCCGGTGCACTGGTCGATCGCCAACCGCACGGCGCTCGCCGAGGCCGAGCTTGAATACGAAGAGCGACAGGATCTCTCGGTGTATGTGGACTTCGAGCTCGAGGACCGCGAGGCCGCAGAGCGCGCCTTCGGCTGCGAGATCGACCAGACGCCGTGCCTGATGATCTGGACCACCACGCCCTGGACGCTGCCGGCGAACCTGGCGATCGCGTGCCATCCGCGCTACCGCTATGCGCTCGTCGAGCACGACGGCGCGCTCAGCATCGTCGCTGCAGAACTCTGGCCGAAGGTCGCCGCCACGATCAAGGCCGAAAAGGTCCGCATGGTCGGCGAGTGCGATGGCGCAGCCCTGGTGGGGCTTGTCTATCGCCATCCGTTCTGCGAACGATCGGGGCGCGTGGTCGCCGCCGAGTACGTCACGCTCGAGGACGGCACGGGCTTGGTGCACACCGCCCCCGGCCACGGTGCCGAGGACTACCGAACGGGCCTCAAGGAAGGCCTGCCGACCTACTGCCCGGTGCGCGACGACGGCACCTATGACGACACCGTGCCCGAGTGGCTGCGTGGCCTGAGTGTGTGGGACGCCAACGCCAAGGTCACCGAGCACCTGCGCGCGAGCGGGCACCTGGTCTTCGATCACGCCTTCACCCACTCGTACCCGCACGACTGGCGCAGCAAGACGCCAGTCATCTTCCGTGCGACCGAACAGTGGTTCATCGGCGTCGACCGTCCCGTCAAGCGCGATGGCCGCACGTTGCGCCAGCTCGCGCTCGATGCGGTCGAGCACCGAGTCACCTTCGTGCCTGACTGGGGGCGCAACCGCATGCGGGGCATGCTCGAGAACCGCCCCGACTGGTGCATCAGCCGCCAGCGGTCCTGGGGGCTGCCGATCCCGGCGTTCCTGCGCCCCGATGGCAGTGCGTTCATGACGGCAGCAAGCATCCGCGCGGTCGCCGCGGTCTTCGCGCAGAAGGGCAGCGATGCCTGGTTCCAGCTCTCGGCGCAGGAACTCCTCGCCGGCTACGACGCCGCAAAGGATGCCGACGCTCCCGCAGGCCTCGACGTGGCCGGGCTCACCAAGGGCAACGACATCTTCGACGTCTGGTTCGAGGCTGGCAGCAGCTGGCACTCCGTGCTGCGCACGCGCGGCATCGGCTTCCCGAGCGAGCTCTACCTTGAGGGCAGCGACCAGCATCGCGGCTGGTTCCAGCTCTCGCTGCTGCCCGCGCTCGCGGTCACCGGCGAGCCGCCCTTCCGCACGCTCCTCACGCACGGCTTCATGGTCGACAAGGACGGCCTGAAGATGTCCAAGAGCCTCGGCAACGCCCTTGACGTGGCCGCGCTGCTCAAGGACTACGGCGCCGACGTCGCGCGGTGGTGGGTGAGCAGTGTGCCCTACGACGGCGACATCAAGATCGACCTCGAGTACTTCCGCCTCGCCGGCGAGAGCTACCGAAAGGTGCGCAACACGATCCGTTTCCTGCTCTCGAACCTCGAGGGCTTCGTTCCGGGCCAACGGGTCGCGGTCGAGCCCGAGTCGATCGACGGCTGGGCGCTGGCCGAGCTCGCCGCACTGCAGGCCACGGTGCGCAGCGCCTACGCGGCCTACGACTTCCGCGCCGCGCACGTGGCGATCTTCGACTTCTGCAACGAGACGCTCTCGGCCATGTACTGCGCTGCGACCAAGGACCGGCTGTACTGCGACGCCCGCGACGCCGTGCGCCGCCGCCGCACGCAGCAGGTCATGCATGATGCGGTGACCGTCCTGTGCCAACTGCTTGCGCCGATCCTGCCGCACACGGCGGATGAAGCGTGGAGCGCGCTGCATGGCGGGTCGCCCGCCGCGAGCGTGATGGCCTCGACGCATGTCGACCTTGGTGCCGTCGTGCGCCATGGCGCGTGGGATGCCGCCTTCGCCGTCCGCGAGCGCGCGCTCAAGGCGCTCGAGTCGGCCAAGGCCTCGGGCATCGAGAACCCACTCGATGCGGGGGTGTCGGTCGGCTCGGGCATCGATGCCGAGATCCCGGGCGCCCTCGAGGCGCTGGCTGCGGTCCAGGCCGACCTGGCCGACCTGTGCGGCGTGTCGCGCGTGAGCCTCGGCGGG
>Ga0209617_10000301_pt1 | contig 21246 bp, 16 predicted proteins | sample LakEriepJuly2011_2_FD_187459 | JGI IMG/M metagenome (GOLD analysis project Ga0209617, IMG submission 187459) | Freshwater microbial communities from dead zone in Lake Erie, Canada - CCB epilimnion July 2011 (SPAdes) (version 2) | ecosystem: Environmental > Aquatic > Freshwater > Lentic >...
ACGCCGCTGCACAGGCCAATCAGCGAACCCACGCTCCAGTCGAGCATGCGCGAAACCTTGGGGCGGAACGGACACGCCGCATCCACGATCAGGCGGCAGATGAGCAGCAGCAGCACGAACATGCCGCCCAGGGTCACGCCCCAGGCGTACTCACCGAAGCCGCCGTCGAGCATGAATCCAACCGTGACGGGTTCCCACAGCGCCACGGCCAGCGCACCGGCCACGATGACGCACAGCAGGTGCAGCAGGGCGTCGAACACACCCGCGTTGCCCCACCAGTAGGCGATCAGCAGCACGACCAGCAGCGTGATGACGGAGAGAATCATGGATCAGGCCTTGGGCTTGGGGGGCGTGCCACCCGCGGCAGGCGGGGTGGCGGGCTTGGCGGTGGGCTTCGCTCCGGCGGCGGCCGGCTTGGCGGCGGGTGGCGTGAACACGCGCACCACCTCTTCCAGGCTGGTCACGCCTTCGCGCACGCGCATCAGCGCGGCTTCCTGCATGCCCGGAGCCTTGAACTTCAGTCGCGAGGCGTTGTAGGCGCTCTTCAGGTCACCCTTCGCCAGGTGCTCGCGCGCCTCGGCGTCCAGGATCACCACCTCGAACACGCCGATCTGTCCGCTGAAGCCGGTGCCCTTGCACAGCGGGCAATCCTCGACCTTGCTCTTGATCTGCACCTTGCCACCGGCGCGGAACAGCTCCACGGCCTTGCCCGCGGGAATGGCCAGTCGCTTGGCCTGTTCGGGCGAGGGCTGGAACGGCACGCGGCATGCGATGCACAGCTTGCGGATCATGCGCACGGCCACCACGGCGCGCAGCGGCGCGGCGGCCATCTTCACGTCGCCCACGGCGCGGAACCACTCGGTGATGGCGGGGCCCACGCCGTCGACCGGCAGCGCAACATAGAAGCGCGTGTCGCTGGAGGTGGGTGAGGCGATCACCTTGCCGGTGCCGGGGTCGGTGACATCGTCAACGAACACCACATCGGGTCCGCGACGCACGATCGACTGCAGCTGCGTGTGGAACTCCACGCCACCCGAGGGGTTCCACAGCTGGTGGTCCACGCCCTCGATGCGGTGCATGCAGTTCTTCTCGAGCGCCTTCACGGCTGCGGTGAACGCGTCGTGGCGAGCGAGCATCGCCAGGCTGGTGGTGGTCAGGCCCTGGCCGGCGGCTGCGGCCACAAGCACCACGCCGCCCGGTTCGTCGTTGCTCACGATCGACTCGACCAGCTTCATCTGCGCGGGCAGCAGGCCCAGATCCTGCACGGGCTTGCCCATGCGCTTGTTCAGGTCGAAGTCCACGCGCACCTGCTGCGCCGAGCTGCTGCCGGCCACCATCAGCGACATGGTCTGCGTGGCGTCGGCGGTATTCACCCAGCACGAACCGTTCTGGCGACGGCGGCGCTCCTTCAGGTCCAGGCCGCACAGATCCTTCAGGTTGTCGATCACCTGCATGGCCACCTCGGTGGTGGGGGCCTCGATCTTGCTGCGCACGCCGTCCACCGTGATCACGGCCGCCACGCCATCGGGCTTCACGACCATGTCCATGCGCGAGGCGCCGCGCTCGATCGCGGGCACGAGCAGCTTCTCGGTGGCCTGATGCACGGCCAGGCCGGGATCGTTCTTGCCGGGCACGGCGCGTTCCTTCTTCGCCGAATCCTTGAAGCTGAGCTTGCTGCCGGCGAACGACTGCGTCTTGCGGCGACTCTTGAAGAAGGCCTTCACCTTGTCTCCGCCGATCACGAAGCGCAGCTTCTCGGGCACCGCGTTGTTGCGCTTGGGCCAATACAGCAGGAAGGGCGCCGCGGTGGCGGCGATCTGCAGGGGCCAGCCGATCCAGAAGATGGGCACCAGCAGGCCCAGCGCCAGGCCAAGCAGCGTTCCGCCGATCATCGTGGCGTGCCACTTCTCGCTGGGCAGGCCGCAGAAGCGGATGTCCTTGGTCAGGCGCGAGGTGAGCGCGGCGCCGACAAGCGCCGGCACCAGCAGCAGCACCGGCTTCACCGGATCGATCAGGAATGCGCTCGAGACGGCTTGGGCAAGGAGGATCGTCATGGTGATTCTTCGGGCCTGCAGCGCGTCAGGCGATGCCCTTGAGCTTCATCTTCAGCTCTTCGGGCTTGGGCGTGGCTTCCAGCGCCACCTTCTGGCTCACGAATTCCTGCTCGACCAGCTTCACCAGGCTGCTGGTGAAGTCGATCATGCCTTCGGAGTGGCTCTTGCGGATGATGTCCAGCAGTTCGCCTTCGCGCGACTCCAGGATGTACTTCTGCACGCTGGGCGTGTTGAGCATGATCTCCAGGCCGGGCATGCGCGCGATGTTGGGGTGCAGCGTGGGCAGCAGCTTCTGGTAGATGATGCCGCGCAGGTTGAAGGCGAGCAGCTTGCGGATCTGGTCGCGCTCGTTCTGCGGGAAGAGTTCCAGGATGCGGCCCAGCGTCTGCCAGGCGCTGCTGGCGTGGATGGTGCCAAACACAAGGTGGCCCGTCTCGGCAGCGCGCACGGCGGCCTCGAAGGTCTCCTTGTCGCGCATTTCACCCACCAGCACGATGTCGGGGTTCTCGCGCACCAGCGCGCGCAGCGCCTCGTTGAAGTTGGCGCAGTCGATGCCGATCTCGCGCTGGTTGATGGTGCACTGATCGTCGGTGAAGATGTACTCGATCGGATCTTCCAGCGTGACGATGTGCGCCTTCTTGCGCTCGTTCACGTACTGCAGCATGGCGGCGATGGTGGTGCTCTTGCCGCTGCCGGTGACGCCGGCCAGCAGGATGAGGCCCTGCGCGGCCATGCTGATCTCGCCCAGGATGGGCGGCAGGTACAGATCCTCGAAGCGGCGGATCTGGCTGCTGATCAAGCGGGCCGCCAGACTGGGCTTGCCGCGCGCCTGGAAGATGTTCACGCGAAAGCGGTTCTTGCCGTCGAGGTCGTAGGCGAAGTCCAGCTGGCCGCGGCGGCGGAAGATCTTCTGCTGACTCTCGTCCAACACGTCCATGCACATCTGGAACAGGTCGCCCGCTTCCACGGCCGGGCACTTCAGCGGCACCAGCTGGCCCTTGTGACGGATGCGCGGCGGCACGCCGGTCTTGATGATCAGATCGCTGCCCTTCACGGCCACGATCGCCTTCAGCCAGCTGTCCCAGATCTCCTTGCCCTTGCCCGGCTCCGTGCCGATGTAGTTGGTGACGGAGTCATGCGTGGGTTCGACTGGGGGGCCTGATCCTGCCATGGTGGGTTCTCGGGGGAGAGGGTCGAAGGGTAACGGCGAACGGCGGCCCGCGCGAGCCGCGAAGGGGTGTTTGACATTCGTGCCGGGAGCGGGCATTGTTCCCAAATGGAAGCCCGCATCGCCCTTGATGGCGTCACCTTCGACGACGTGTTGCTGATCCCCCGGTGGAGCGAGGTCACGCCCGACCTTGTCGACGTGAGCACGCGCATCACCGCGTCGATCGAACTTCAGATTCCGCTGCTGTCGGCGCCCATGGACACCGTGACCGAGTCGGGTCTTGCCATCGCGCTGGCGCAGGAGGGCGGCATCGGCGTGATCCACAAGAACATGTCGGTTGAGGCGCAGGCGCGCGAAGTGGCCAAGGTGAAGCGCAGCGAGAACGGCGTGGTGGCCGACCCGGTGGTGCTGAGCCCCGATGACTCGATCGCGCGCGCGGTGCAGCTGATGAGCGAGCAGGGCGTGAGCGGTTTCCCGGTGACCGAGGGCGGACAGCGACGCGGCAAGGCCGTGGGCATTCTCACGCGCCGCGACATGAAGTTTCTGGACAAGCCCGATGGACGCAACGTCGGGCAGGTGATGACCAAGGGCAAGCTGGTCACCGCGCCCGCCAATGTGAGCGCCGCCGCGGCCGAGCGCCTGATGCTGGAGCATCGCGTGGAGAAGCTGCTGCTGGTCGATGCAGCGGGCAACCTGGCCGGCCTGATCACCATGCGCGATCTCGAGAACGTGGCCAAGCACCCCAAGGCCAGTCGCGACGCGCGCGGTCGACTGCGCGTGGGCGCGTCGATCGGCGTGCGGCAGTTCGACCGCGCCGAGGCGCTGGTGGCCGCCGATGTGGACCTGATCGTGATCGACACCGCGCACGGCCACAGCAAGAACGTCCTGGACACGCTCGAGGGCGTGAAGAAGCGGTTCAAGGTTGATGTGATCGCGGGCAACATCGGAACGCGTGACGGCGCCAAGATGCTGGCCGACGCGGGCGCCGATGCCGTGAAGGTTGGCATCGGCCCCGGCTCGATCTGCACCACGCGCGTGGTGACGGGCGTGGGCGTTCCGCAGATCACCGCGGTGATGGAGGCGGTGAAGGGCGCGGGTGGAAAGCCCGTGATCGCCGACGGCGGCATCCGTCAGTCGGGCGACATCGCGAAGGCGATCGCCGCCGGCGCGAACGCCGTGATGCTGGGTGGTCTCTTCGCGGGCCTCGATGAAAGCCCCGGTGAACTGGTGCTGCACCGAGGCCGCCGCTTCAAGACCTATCGCGGCATGGGCAGCGAGGGCGCCATGGTGCTTGGCAGCGCCGACCGCTACGGCCAGGCCAGCGTGAAGGAAGCGCGCAAGCTGGTGCCCGAGGGCGTTGAAGGGCGCGTGCCGTACCGCGGCTCGCTGGGCGATTTCACCTACCAGATGGTGGGCGGCGTGCGCGCGGCCATGGGTTACTGCGGCTGCCGAACGCTGGCGGAATTCCGCAAGGAAGCGCGCTTCGTGCGCATCAGCGGCGCCAGCCTGCTCGAGAGCCACCCGCACAGCATCCAGATCACCAAGGAAAGTCCCAACTACTCGCTCGGCCCCTCGAGCGGGGTGGAGTGAGCGCGCGGCTCACAGCACACGTGCGCGCCGCATGACCAGCAGCAGCACGGTCACGATGATGGCGGCGACCGCCCAGAATCCGGTGTAGCCCCAGTCCGACTTCAGTTCGGGCATGGACTCGAAGTTCATGCCGTACACGCCGCAGAGGAAGCTGAGCGGCAGGAAGATCACGCTGACCACGGTGAGCTTGCCCATCACCTTGTTGGTGCGGTGCGCCACCATCGACATGTAGTTGTTCAGCGAATCGGAGAGGATGTCGCGGTCCACCAGCACATCCTGAAGCACGCGATCCACGGTGCCGGCCATGTTGGCGAGGTACGGTTGCGTGGCTTCGCTCACGAAGCTGCTCTTGCGCGTCGAGAGCTCGGTCAGCACCGCACGGGCGGGCAGCACCACCTTGCGCAGCTGCAGCAGGTCGCTGCTCAGTTCCGACGCTTCCTTGAAGATCGACTCGTCCACCTCGCCGATGAGGGCGCGCTGGATCGCGGTCACGCGCTCGTCGAACGTCTCGTGCACCTTCAGGTAGTTGTCGATCAGGTGATCCCACAGCTCGTACAGCAGGAAACTGGGGCTCTGGGCGAAGCGCGCGAAGTCCGAGCGCAGGTCCCGGTGCACGGCGTTCATGAATTCGGTGGCGCCGCGCCGGAGCGTGACCAGGGATCGTTCGCCCATCACCGCGTCCACGCGTTCAAGCTGCAGGTCCCGGCCGGCGATGCGGCATCCGGTGAGGACCAGATGCAGGCAGTCCTCGTAACGACCGATCTGGGTGGCGGGATCCCGGGTGAAGGCGTCCTCCAGGATCTCTGGGTGGCAGAGGCCCAGCGATTCGAGCAGGGCACGGGCATCGTCCGCGCGTTCCAGGTTCACGTCGATCCACACGAACCGCCCGGCCGCCATCTCCGCCTTCGCGCTCGCTGCGTCGATGTCGGCAAGCCCCTTGGCGGTGAAGTCGAATGCGATGGCGGTTGCGCAGGTGGATCGGGATTCCATTCGCGCCCGAAGATAGCGCCGCCCGTCCCCGCGCCGATCGGCCTGCGGGTTGCGCGATCCGGGTCCTCCGTGTCACACTACACCGTTCACCACCCAAGGCCGGTGTGGCGGAACTGGCAGACGCGGCGGATTCAAAATCCGCTTCCCTCTAAAGGAGTGCAGGTTCGATTCCTGTCACCGGCATTGCTTGTGGCGCGATGGGCGCGAGTCGTTAGACTCCGCCGCGTGGCAGGAGGCCCAATCATCAAGTTCGGACGCGCCGTGAACGTGCTGGGCGCGATCGCGACGGGCGCGCTTGCGGCGAATGCGATGGCCGCCGATCCGGTGGTGTGCGCACCTGGCACCGAGATGCCGGTGATGAATCCCGCCATCTTCGACACCGCAAGCCCGCCGGCGCATCAGATCGAGTCGATGGCGTGGCTGGTGATGGGCATCTGCGCCGGCATCTTTGTGGTGGTCGAAGGCATCCTGGTCTACAGCATCGTGAAGTTCCGCCGCCGCAAGGCGCAGCAGGGCGATCCGGTGCAGCTGTACGGCAGCAATCCCATCGAACTGGCGTGGACCGTGGTGCCGCTGCTCATCGTGTTCACGCTGGGTCTGGTCACCATCCGCGTGATCCGCGATGTGGAGCGCACCGAGCCGCCCGAGGGCGCGATGGAGGTGGTGGCCATCGGACATCAGTGGTGGTGGGAATATCGCTACGTCGATCCCAGTCTGCCCGGCGGGCAGGTGGTGATCGCCAACGAGCTGCATGTGCCCGTGAACAAGCCGGTGTGGCTGCGGCTGGAAAGCGCCGACGTGATCCACAGCTGGTGGGTGCCGGCGCTCAGCGGCAAGATCGATCTGGTTCCCAACCACACCAACCACCTGTGGTTCGTGGCCGAGAAGCAGGGCCTGTATCTGGGCCAGTGCGCCGAATACTGCGGCAATCAGCACGCCGGCATGCTGCTGCGCGTGGTGGCCACGCCGCAGGAGCAGTTTGATGCGTGGCTTGCCGCGCAGGCCGCGCCGGCGGTGGACGATCAGAGCGTTGCCATGGGCAAGTCCATCTTCATGGAGCTTGCCTGCAGCACATGCCATTCGGTGCAGGGCGTTTCGGATGGTGCCTTCGCGCCCGACCTGACGCACCTGATGAGTCGCCAGACCATCGCCTCGGGCGTGGTGCCGCTCACGCGCGACAACCTGCGCGCGTGGCTCGATGATCCGCAGGCGCTGAAGCCGCAGTGCAACATGCCCAGCCTGAAGCTGTCCGACAACGAGCTGGACGCGGTGACGGACTACCTTTGCACCCTGAAGTGAACCCATGACCAGCCTTCCTGCCAACACCACTGTGCAAGCCTCGCCGCCCGGCGTGATGGAGCGTCTGCATGGCTGGGCGATCACGGTGGATCACAAGCGCCTGGGCGTGATGTACATCCTTGCGGGCCTGATCTTCTTCGTGATCGGCGGCCTGGAGGCGACCATGATGCGCATCCAGCTGCTGAAGCCGCTGAACGATGTGCTGACGCCGCAGGGCTTCAACCAGATGTTCACCATGCACGGCACCACCATGGTGTTCCTGGTGGGCATGCCGGTGCTGCTTGGCTTCGGCAACTATCTGGTGCCGCTGATGGTGGGCGCGCGCGACATGGCGTTCCCGCGCCTGAACGCCTTCGGCTTCTGGCTGTTCGTGTTCGGCGGTCTGCTGCTTTACTTCAGCTGGATCGGCGGCGACGGCCTGTACGGCGCGGGTGGAGCGCCCGATGTGGGCTGGTTCGCCTACTCGCCGCTCACCAGCAAGACCTTCAGTCGCGGCAACAGCACCGACTACTGGATCCTGGGCATCATGGTCAGCGGCTTCGGCAGCATGACCACGGCCATCAACTTCGCGGCCACCATCCTGTGCATGCGCTGCCCGGGCATGACGCTGATGCGCATGCCGCTCCTGGTGTGGATGATGCTGGTGGTGGCGGCACTGGTGATCATGGCCATCCCGGTGCTCACGGCGGCGCAGGCGATGCTGCTGCTCGATCGCACGCTGGGCGCGCACTTCTTCGATCCGCAGCAGCAGGGCAGCGCCATCCTGTGGCAGCACCTGTTCTGGTTCTTCGGGCACCCCGAGGTGTACATCCTCATCCTGCCGCCCTTCGGCTTCGTCAGCGAGATCGTGCCGGTGTTCAGTCGCAAGGTGATCTTCGGCTACGCGCTCATGGTCGCGGCCACCGTGGGCATCGGATTCATCTCGCTGGGCGTGTGGGCGCACCACATGTTCGTGGTGGGTCTGCCGCCGTGGCTCAACGCGCTGTTCGCGGCCAGCACCTTCCTGATCAGCGTGCCCACGGGCATCAAGATCTTCAACTGGCTCGGCACCATGTGGGGCGGTCGCATCCGCTTCCAGACGCCCATGCTGTTCTGCGCGGGATTCCTTGGCATGTTCGTGATCGGTGGCCTGACCGGCATCATGCTGGCGGTGGTGCCCTTCACGCACCAGCTCAGCGACAGCTACTTCGTGGTGGGTCACTTCCACTACGTGCTGTTCGGTGGCACGGTGTTCGCCATCTTCGCGGCGATCTTCTACTGGTACCCCAAGGTGACCGGCCGCATGATGAACGAGCGCATGGGCGTGTGGGCGTTCTGGATCCTGCTGCTGGGCTTCAACCTGGTGTTCCTGCCGATGCACTTCAGCGGCATGCTTGGAATGCCGCGTCGCATCTACACCTACCAGCCCGGTCGCGGCTTCGAGCTGTGGAACCTGATCAGCACCATCGGCGTGCCCGTGCAGATCGTGGGCGTGGCGCTGGTGGTGTGGAACATGATCCGCAGCTACACCAAGGGCGCCATCGCCGGCAACGATCCGTGGGACGCGTGGACGCTGGAGTGGAGCACCACCAGCCCGCCGCCCGAGCACAATTTCGATCGCATCCCCACCTGCACCAGCGCCCGTCCGCTGTGGGATGTGAAGAACCCCAACGACCCCGACTGCAACTACGAGTGACCCATGAGCGCCATCACCACACAGCCTGAGATCTGGCGACCCGGCCGCGGCAAGGTGGGCATGGCCACGCTCATCGCGATCGAGAGCTTCTTCTTCGCGGGCTTCATCGTGGCGTACCTGTTCTACATCGGCAAGAGCGCGCACGGCCCGTTCCCGCGCGAGGTGCTGGAGCTGAAGCCGGTGCTGGTGAGCTCGGCGGCGCTGATCAGCAGCTCGTTCACGGTGATGGCGGCGGTGCGGGCGTTGGGGCGCGGTCATCGCGGCGGCCTCACCTTCTGGCTGCTGCTCACCATCGCGCTGGGCGGCTACTTCATCTGGGGCACCTGGGTGGAGTGGCGCGGCCTGATCTGGGACAAGGGGCTCACGATCTCGACCAACCTGTTCGGCACCACCTTCTATTCGCTGGTCGGCTTCCACGCCTTCCACGTGTGCATGGGATTGCTGGCGCTGAGCACCATCTGGATGCTGGGCGTGATGGGCCGACTGAAGCCCGCGCGCGACACCATCCGCTTCGAGCTGATCAGCTGGTACTGGCACTTCGTGGATGTGGTGTGGGTGTTCGTGTTCACCACCGTGTACATCGTGGGGATGCGCGCATGAGCCAGCCGACCTCCGAGCGCACGCAGACGCCGTACATGCGCGGCATTCCCGAACCCACCAGCGGTCCGCTGTGGGCGGGCTTCGGCCTCACGCTCATGTTCGCGGGCCTGGTGACCAACTGGACCGTGAGCGTGGTGGGGTTGATCGCGTGCATCGCGGGCTTCATCGCCTGGGCGCGCGGCTGCTTCCCGGAAGAGGCGCTTGAGGAACTGGAGAAGGGCTCGGACATCATCACGCCTGCGCCTGCGCTGGCCACCAAGCCTGCCACCGAGCGCGTGATGCTGCCCGTGCAGATGCATCGCTATCGAAGCGGCGTGTGGGGCGGCCTGGCCGGCGGCGTGGCCATGGCGATTGCCGCGGTGGCGTGGGGCCTGCTGCGCGAAGGCAGCGTGTGGTTGCCGATCAACCTGCTTGCCGGCGTGTTCGTGCCAAGCGTGGACGCCGAGAATGTGGCCATGCTGAAGAGCTTCCAGCCCGGCATCTTCGCCGTTGCCTGCGGCATCCATCTGGTGGCATGCACCTTCGTGGGCCTGCTGTACGCGGTGTGTCTGCCCATGATGCCCAGTCGTCCGCTGCTGTTCGGTGGCGTGATCAGCCCCGTGCTGTGGACCGGCATGCTGTACGCAACGATCGGCATCGTGAATCCCGCGCTCGAGAAGTTCGTGTCGTGGCCGTGGTTCTTCGCCAGTCAGGCGGCATTCGGCTTCGTGTGCGGCATCGTGGTGTCGCGGTCGAAGAAGATCAGCACCATGACCGGTCTCACCATCGCGGAGCGCCTGGGCGTCGAGCGGAGCGAGGGAACGCGATGATGCGCGCGCTGCTGACCACGACGCTCGTTCTCTCCACCGTCGCGTGCGGCAAGATTCCGCTGCAACAGCCTGCCAGCGCCGTCGAGGCGCCTGCCGTGACATGGCAGGGCGTGTACGCGGCCAACTGCGCAGCGTGCCACGGCGCGACCGGCGAGCTTGGCGGCGCGCGACCCATGAAGAACGCCACCTACCTCGCCACGATTCCTCGCGACAAGCTCGTGGAAGTGACCTCGAAGGGGCAGGGCACGCTGATGCCTGCGCTGGCCGCTTCGCAGGGTGGCCCGATCGCCGACGCCGACGTGCAGACGCTGGTGGATGGCATGATCGGCGAGTGGGGCAAGGGTGGAACGCCGGCGTCGGTCGCGTGGGAAGGCCCGCTCGGCAACGCCGACAATGGCGCCACGCTGTATGCGGCGAACTGCCAGACCTGCCACGGCGCGGCGAACGGCAAGGCCCCCGGCACGCATGGTTCGATCACCGATCCAAACTATCTGCGTCTGGTCAGCGATCAGTCGCTGCGAAGCTCGATCGTGTTCGGACGCGCCGACCTGCATGCCTCGTGCGATGGCCCGTACCCGGGTCAGGCAGCGAACAAGCGAATGACATCCAGCGAGGTGGCCGATGTGGTGGCCTTCCTCGCATCGAAGCGACCACAGATGGGGAGCACGAAGCGATGAGTGACGGATGCAAGGATTGTCAGGGCGGCTGCGGTGGCGGTGCGGCACCCAAGAGCTCGCGTCGCGGCGCCATGTTCATGATCGGCGCGGGCCTGATGGGCATCGGCACCGTCGTGGCCGGCATTCCGCTGGTCGGTGCGTTGGTGGCTCCCGGCTTCCGCCGCTACGGCAACACCTGGATCGACATCGGTTCGGTGGGCGACTACCCGGTGGGTGAAACGCGCCTTGCCAAGTTCGCGGTGCCCGGCGCCAATCCCAACGATGGCGAGACCGCCAGCGCGGCCGCCTGGGTTCGCAGCATGGATGGCGGCAAGTTCCAGGTGTTCGCGGTGAACTGCGCGCATCTGGGTTGCCCGGTGAAGTGGTTCCAGCAGAGCCGCCTGTTCATGTGCCCGTGCCACGGTGGCGTGTACTACGAGGACGGCAGTCGCGCCAGCGGTCCGCCGCCGCGCGGGCTGTTCGAGTACCACGCCAAGATCGAGAACGGCCGCCTGCTGATCGACGCGGGTCGACTGCCTGGCCTGGAGGAGAGCGCCTGATGCTGCGTCGGATGCTCGCCATGGTTGGATGGGTCGAGGAACGCTCCGGCGCGATCGCCTTCGTGGCGCCCATCATGACGCACCGTGTGCCGCGCGATGCCAAGTGGTGGTACGTGTTCGGCAGCGCAACGCTGATGTTCTTCATGATCCAGCTCGTCAGCGGCACCCTGCTGGCCACGCTGTACGCGCCCAGCGCTGCTGACGCCTTCCAGAGCCTGCAGTACATCGATCAGCAGGTGCCCATGGGATGGATGCTTCGTGCCATCCACGGCATGAGCAGCAACTTCATGGTGATCATGGTGCTGGTGCACATGAGCCAGGTGTTCCTGCACGCCTCGTTCAAGTATCCGCGCGAGCTCACCTGGATGGTGGGCGTGCTGCTGCTGTTCTGCACGCTGGCGCTGGCCTTCACGGGCCAGATCATGCGCTGGGACCAGGACGCGTACTGGGGCCTCGGCATCGGCGCCAGCATCGTGGACCGCGTTCCGGTGCTCGGCAACCAGATGCGCAACGTGCTGCTGGGCGGCCCCTACATCGGTGGCGCCACGCTGAGCCGGTTCTTCGCGCTGCACGTGTTCGTGCTGCCGGGAACCACCATCGCGCTGGTGGGCCTGCACCTCGCGCTGATCCTGAAGGGCGGCGTGAGCGAGATGCCCAAGGCCGGGCAGTTGGTGGATCCGGCCACCTACAAGAAGGAGTACGAGGAGCGTGTGCACAAGACGGGTGTGCCGTTCTTCCCCGATGCGGCGAAGCGCGACATGGTGTTCTGCGGACTGGCGCTGATCCTGATGGTGGGTCTGGCGATGTGGTTGGGGCCAGCCGGTCCCAACGGCAACCCCGATCCCACGATCATCGACGCCAACCCGCGGCCCGATGCGGCCTTCCTGTGGATCTTCTCGGCGCTGGCGCTGCTGCCCCCCCAGATCGAGACCTTCCTGCTGCTGGCCAGCCCGCCGGTGATCGTGATCGGACTGCTTGCCATTCCGCTGATCTCCAATCGCGGCGAGCGCGCGCCCACGCGTCGGCCGATTGCGGTGATCACCATGCTGTTGATCGTGGTGTCCATCGGCGTGCTGACCTGGCTTGCCGTGAGCAGCCCTTGGAGCCCGGTGATGGATGCCTGGACCCGCGTGCCAACGCCGGTGCACATGGTGAAGCGACTGTCGCCGCTGCAGATGCAGGGTGCGGTGGTGCTGCAGTACCAGCAGTGCCGCAACTGCCACGCGCTGGATGGCGAGGGTGGCATGCGCGGCCCCGATCTGGCCGATGTGGGCAGCCGACTGAGCTGGGATCAGCTGGTGCGTCAGGTGCAGCAGGGTGGCGGCAACATGCCTGCCTACGGCAAGACGCTGTCGAGCGCGGAGACCGTTGCGCTGGTGGCGTTCCTGCAGAGCTGCCGCACCGATGGCACCGGGCCTTCCACGATTCCAGGGGCGCTTGAGCGCGCCACGTCGCCGGATCTTCCGCCGGTGGCCGTGCCGCCCGTGGGCGAGTGAGCAGCATGGGTGCCGGCGTGTGGTCGGCATGGAGCGCGCCGGGTCTGGCGGTGATGCCGCTGTGCGCCGCCGTGATCGTGTATCTGCGTGGATGGAACCGGCTTCGGCGTGTGGAGCCGTGGCGGTGGTCCGTTGTTCGACCGGTCTGCTTCGTGGCGGGCGTTGCGCTGATCGGCATCGCGCTGTGGTCGCCGCTCGATGCGCTGGCCTCGCGGCTGCTTGCGGCGCACATGACGCAGCACATGCTGCTTGCCATGGTGGCGCCGCCGCTGCTGCTGCTGGGTTGGCCATTCTCGCCGCTGCTGCTGGGTCTGCCGCAGTGGATCTCGCGTGATCTGCTGGGGCCGCTTCTTGGTTCGCCGGGCCTGCAGCGCGCGGCGCGCTGGCTTGTGCATCCACCGGTCGCGTGGATCGTGGCGGTGGTGACCGGTTGGGTGTGGCACTTTCCGTTCGCCTACGAATGGGCGTTGCAGAGTGACCGTGCCCACGCGCTGGAGCATGCGTGCTTCCTGTGGAGCGGTTTGCTGTTCTGGTGGCCCGTGGTGGAGCCATGGCCGTGGAAGGGCACATGGCCGCGCTGGTCGATGGCCTTCTACCTGCTGACCGCCGATGTGGCGAACACGCTGGTGGCCGCGATTCTGGCCTTTGCACCGGGCGCCATCTATGGCGTGTATCGCGACACCGCACCCGCGATGGGCGTGGATGCGCTGGTGGATCAGCAGCGCGCTGCGGTCATCATGTGGCTGCCGGGTTCGCTGCTGTATCTGGTGCCTGCGGTCGTGATCATCGTGCATGCGTTGTCGCGCAAGCGGCCGCGCGTGGCGCTGTCACTGCCGGTGGTTGGGCAGGCGCGCCGGGCGCCATGGGATGCCACGCGCGTGCCGCTGCTGGGTGCGCTGCTGCGATCCGCGAATGGTCGACTTGCGGTGCGATTCGTCATGCTGGGGTTGGCGGCGCTGGTGGTGCTCGACGGGCTGCTTGGGCCGCGTGACGCGGCCACCAACATCGCTGGAACCTGGCCGTGGACGCACTGGCGTGGCGCGGCTGCAGTGGGCATGGTGGTGGCGGGCAATCTGGCATGCCTTGGTTGTCCGTTGATCGCGCCACGCACGCTGCTTCGCCGCTGGATCACGCCAACGCGACGCTGGCCCTCGTGGCTTCGAACCAAGTGGATCGCCGCGGTGGCGGTGCTGGCCTGGCTGGTGGCGTACGAGGCGTTCGGCTGGTGGGACAGTCCGCTGCTGACAGCCGGACTGATCATCGGACTGCTCGTGATGGCCACGGTGGTCGACCTGCTGTTCGAGGGCGCAGCCTTCTGCCAGTGGATGTGCCCGATCGGTCAGTGGAACATGGTGATGAGCGTGGCCTCGCCCGCGCAGGTGGCCATCCGTGATCCGCAGGTGTGCGAGCGCTGCACAACGCAGGATTGCCTGCGCGGTGGGCCGCAGGGGCCGGGATGCGGCACCTCGCTGTTCCTTCCGCGCAAGGTGGGTGCGCTCGACTGCACCGCATGCATGGACTGCGTCACCGCATGTCCCCATGACAACGCGGGCGTGCTGCTGAAGGTGCCCTTCATGGAACTTCAATCCGAGGCAAGCCGCTCCGTGATCGGCCGCTGGATCGAGCGTCCTGATCTGGCTGCGCTGCTGTTGGTGCTGGAGTGTGGCGCGCTGGTGAATGCGGCACTGATGACCGAGCCGCTTGTGGCGTGGATCGGCTCGTGGCAGCCGCTGCCGTGGCGCGCAGCCACGGTGGCGCTGATCACGCTGCTTGCCATGGTGGCTGTGGCCGTGCCGGCGCTTGTCGCCGCCCGTGTGGGTGCGTGGATGCGTCGCGAGGCGTTCGTGCACCGCCTTGCCCGCATGGCGTTCGACCTGCTTCCGATCGGCGTAGGCATGTGGCTGGTGCACTTCGGGTTCCATCTGGTCACGGGATGGTCCTCCGCGCTGCCGCCGCTGCAGCGCGCGGCCCGTGATGGCGTGGCGCTGGATCTGGGTGAACCGGCGTGGGCCGCCAACTGCTGTGCGCAGGTTCCGCAGTGGCTTCTGCCGGTGATGCTGTGCGTGCTTGGACTGGCGCTGCTGATTTCGCTGCAGCTCGCGTGGAACCGCGCGGCGCGCATGGATGCATCGGGTGCACAGCGATCCAGTCGGGTGCTGGTGCGGTGGTTGCCGGATGCGTCGGTCGCGCTCAGTTGGTGGTCACTGGCCGCCTGGATCGTGCTGCAGCCGATGCAGATGCGGGGATTGCTGTCATGAAGTGGCCGGCCTGCTGCGTGGTGCTTGCGATGGTGTGTGCGCACGGCGCCGCGGCCGATGGTGGGGTGCCGATCATCTCGCTGCAGGGTGCGCATGGGCGTTGCACGCTGGTGATGCAGCCGGCGCAGGCGGTGGTGGGGCCAGTCGTGTTCGAGGTGATCGGTGCAGGTGATGCCGCCGTGCAGGTGACGCTGTTCGAGGCGTCGGCCGGCAGTGCCACCCCGGTGCCGTTGTTGCGCGATGCAACGATGGGGCATTGGCGCGGCGAGACGCGATTTGACGCCGTTGGTGCATGCGATGTCACGCTCGCATGGGGTGACGCGCCGCGCGGTACCGCACGCGTGTCGGTTGCGCCTGCGCCCGCGCCCTGGCAAGCGCAGTGGCCGTGGCTGTTGGCATGGATCGCGCCCGGAGCGCTGCTGGTGCTGCGGCAACGGTCGCTCCGCCGCCGCATCTACACTGCGCGCACCGCTCATGACTGAAAGTCTTCCACCATCGCAGTCGCGCGCGCCGGCCGAGGAGCGGGAACTCTCGCTGCTTCTGCTCGATGCATCGGGCTGCGTGCGTGGCGTGAGTGCAGCTGCGGTGCGACAGCTGGGTCGCAGCGCGCAGCAGTTGCAGGGATGTCGGTTGCACGAGGTGTTTCGTTCGGGCACCGGCGCGGCGCTGCCGTGGATCGCCAGCCTGGCGGAGTGCCCGGAGCCGCCGCCGCCACGGTGGATGGAACTCGAGGCGGTTCGTCAGGACGGCACCGAGATCGGTTTCGACGGCGTGCTGTACGCGATCGCCACGGGGCCCCGCGCCGAGAACGAGTGCGTGGCCGGTCTGAAGATCCGGGCCAGTGCAGGCCTGGTGGTGAAGAGCGAGCTGCTGGCTGCGCAGCGCGAAGTGCTTGCGATGGTCTCCTCCGGGGCTGGCCTCCGTGAAACGCTTCTTGCCGTTGCTGCTTTTGCGGAACGCGTGATGCCGGGCGAGATCTTCTGCATGGTGTCGACGGTGACCGATGCGAAGGTGTTCGAACGCGGCGTGTGTCCCACGCTGCCCGATGAGATCGCCACGCTGCAGGCCGGGCACGCGGTCGGCGATGCGTGGTCGCCTGGCACGCTGTCTGCGCAGAGTGGCGAAACCGTGGTGGCCGCCGATCTGCAGAGCGTGGCGGCGTGGCAGGGTTTCGCCGAGCGCCTGCAGCGACATGGTCTGATTGCCGTGTGGTCGCTGCCGATTCGACAGGGCCCATCCAGCCAGGTTCGTGCGGTGCTGGAATTCCTGCTGCCGATGCGCCGGCCGCCGGCGAAGATCGAACTCGCGTTGATGGACGAACTCGGCGAACTGGTGCACCTGGCCACGGACCTGCATCAGGTGGCCAGCGACCTTGCCGAGCGCTCCGCTGCGCAGCGCACCGCCGAGGAGACCGCGCAGCAGCGTGGCGGCCTGATCGACGCCATGCTGGATGCCACCATGGATTCGGTGATCAACATCGACCTCCGCGGCCACATCACCCTGTGGAACCGCAAGGCCGAGACCCTGTTCGGTTGGAGTGCGGCCGAGGTGCTGCATCAGCCGCTGTCGAAGTTCATCATTCCGCCTGAACTGGTTTCGGCGCACGAAGATGGCATGAAGCGGTTTCGGGAAACGGGACACGGCCCGGTGCTCGGCCGCCGCATCGAGATCACGGCCATCGATCGCGGTGGTCGGCGCTTTCCGATCGAGCTTTCCATCAACAAGGTGCTGGGCCCGGTGCCGTTTTTCAGCGCCTACCTGCGCGACATCTCGGAGCGCCGTCGCGCCGAGACCGCGGTGAAGGAGAGCGAGCAACGGCTGAAGCTGGTGGTGGACGCGATCGCCGACGGCTTCTGGGATTTCCGTCTGGATGGTGCAGGCAGTTTCATGAGCGATCGATGCGCCACCATGCTGGGCTACCCCGCGGGCACAGCGCCGGTGGTGCCTCCGCCGGATCATCCGTGGGTGCACCCCGATGACCGGGATGCGGTTCGGACCGCGTGGGAAGAACATCTGAACGGTCGCACGCTGCGCTACGAGTGCGAGCATCGTCGTCGTCATGCCGACGGCGGTTGGCGCTGGGTGCTGGACCGCGGCAAGGTGGTGGAGCGCGATCCGCAGGGGCGCGTGTTGCGCGTGTCCGGCATGCAGGCGGACACGTCGGACCGTCGCGCGCTGGAGGCGAGTCTTGGCAGTGCCGAGCGTCTCGAGTCGCTGGGACTCCTTGCCAGTGGCTTCGCTCAGGAACTGGATGCGCTGCTGTCGGTCATCCGTGCGCATGCCTCGCTGGCGAGCGTGGTGCCGGACGTTGGTTCCAACGTGATCGAGAGTCTGGAGGTGATCCAGCTTTCGGTGTCACGCGCCAAGTCGATGGCGCAGAGCTTGCTGGGGTTGGCGCCCACGGAGTCGGTGAGTCACGCGGAAACCGTCTCCGGCATGGAGGTGGTTCGTCGCACGATGCAGTTGCTGCGATCCACGCTGCCTCGCACGGTGGAAGTGGTGGTGGAGGATCTGTCCGGTGGCCGCGACACCGTGCGTGTGGACGTGGCCGGCCTGCAGCAGGCCATCATGAACATGCTGCTGCGCGGGTGCGAGGTGCTGGCGCAGGCCGGGCGGCTGACGCTGCGGCTTTCGGAATGCGATGGCGCCGCAGGCCCGTGCCTTCAGATCGCCTGCATCGACCGCGCGGCCCCGCTCTCGGCCGACGCGCAGGCGCGCGCCTTCGAGGCTCTTGGAGCGGATGGCGCGCTGCTGGGCCGGACGGCGCTTGGCATGGCGGCGGTCAAGCGATTCGCCGAGACGGCGGGCGGCGAGGTGCGTGCCGAAGTGGTGGGCGAAGCCAACGTGATCACGCTTGAACTTCCGCTTCAGCTGTCCGAGCAGAGCTCGCGCGGCGCAAGAGTGGTGCTGTGGGAGGATCATCCGCTGCTCAAGCCGATGCTGGTGGAGGCGTTTGGTGCCGCCGGCCATCGTGTGGCCGCGATCGAGAGCGAGACTGAACTGCTTGAAGCCCTGCGGCGATTCGGCCAGGGCGCGGTGTTGGTGCTGGATGATCGCCACTGGCACGGTTCGCTGCCGCAGAAGATCCGCGAACTGGCCCAGACGCCCGGTGCTGTGAGCGGGGTGGTGGTGCTGGTCGATCGTCAGCCCTCGGAGCCGTCCGAGCCGGGCATCATCTGGCTTCGGAAGCCCTACGCGCTGGAAACGCTGCTTGCCACCGTGACCCGTGTGGCGGCGGATGGAACCGTCGCTTCGTAGCATGTCGCCTTGGCCATGACCGACTTCACCAGCGTTCTCAACGTGGAGGCTTTCGAGGCGGCGGCAGCGCGCAACCTGCCAAAGGTTGCCTACGACTACTACCGCAGTGGTGCGTGGGGTGAAAACACCCTTGCCGAGAACATCGCCGCGTGGCAGCGCCTGTGGCTGCGTCCGCGCTGCATGGTGGATGTGTCCAAGCGCGACGCCGGCATCACGCTGCTCGGTCAGCGCCTGCCTGCGCCGCTGCTGCTTGCTCCCACGGCCATGCATCAGATGGCCCATGCGGATGGGGAAGTCGCCACCGCACGCGCCGCCGGTGCCTGTGGTGTTCCGATGGTGCTGAGCAGCCTGAGCACCTGCACGGTGGAAGCCGTGGCGCAGGCCACATCGGCGCCGCTGTGGATGCAGATCTACATCAGTCAGGATCGTGGCTTCACGCGCGCGCTCGCCCAGCGCGCTCAGGCGGCCGGCTGCAAGGCGCTGATGGTGACGGTGGACACGCCGGTGTGGGGCGTGCGCGAGCGCGACATTCACAACGGTTTCCGCGTGCCCGATGGCATGCGCATGGCCAACCTTGAGCGCCCCGGCATGCCCACGGGCCACTCGGGCAGCGGCATCGGTGCGGCGCTTGGCTGGACCATCGATGCGTCGCTCACATGGAAGGACCTGGACATGCTGCGCGCGGCCGTGAACATTCCCGTGCTGGTGAAGGGCGTGCTGCGCGGCGACGATGCGGTGAAGGCGATCGAGCACGGCGCCGCGGGCGTGGTGGTGAGCAACCACGGCGGCCGACAGCTGGATGGCGCGGTGGCACCCGCCACGGCGCTGCCCGAAGTGGTGCAGAAGGTCGCGGGTCGCGTGCCGGTGCTGGTGGATGGCGGCATCCGTCGCGGCACCGACATCCTGCGTGCGTTGGCGCTGGGTGCCACGGCGGTGCAGGTTGGCCGCCCGGTGCTGTGGGGCCTGGCGGCGGCCGGACAGCCTGGCGTTGAGCGCGTGTTGCGCCTGCTGATGGAGGAGTTCTCCCTCGCCATGGCGCTCGCCGGCTGCTCGCGCGTGAGCGAGATCAGTTTGGATCTGATCCAGCCAAACCCTTGACCCGAGGCCCGTGTTCGGTATCCTAACAGATACCGAACATGAAGCAAGGGCTCCTCCAGATCCAGCAGGAAACACAGGCCATTTTGGCCAGTGGCAGCGCGGCGCGAAAGGCGGCGCACGAAGGCGGCGCGCCGTCGCATCTGCCAACGGGCTGGCCCGTCATCGATGGCTGCGAAGGTTCGCCTGGGCTTCCGTGGCGTGGCGTGCACGAAGCCTTTGGCATGCATGACGAGGCGGCCCAGCGACTGCCGGCCATGGGCCTGGCGCTGCATCTGGCGTGGCGTGTGGTGCTGCAGGCGCCGTCGTGCGCGCGCGTGCTGTGGGTGGGGCGTCATGCATGGCCGCACCCGCGCATGCTTCTTGGCGCGCTGCGTGGCCTGCGTGGTGGTTGGCGTCAGCGCGTGGATCTTCGCCTGTGGCAAGCCAGCGTGTTCGTGGATGCCGCGGGTGTGGCGGACCGACTGTGGGCCACCGAGATGGCGCTGCAGGCACCTGATGCATGGCTGGTGGTGGCCGATGGCGCGCGCCTTGATCTCACCGCCACGCGGCGCCTGCAGCTGGCGGCCACGGCGTGTCCGGCGCTGCTGTTGCGCCCGATGGGCGAGGCGCGTGCACCTTCGGCGGCATCGCTGCGCTGGATGGTGCAGGGCGAAGCCGACGCGGATGGCGCCCGCTGGAACGCTCGACTCACGCGCGTGCGCGCGGGCCTTCCACCGCAACTGGCCGATGCCACCGTGCGCTGGGGCGACTGGTGGGAACGCGGCGCAGGCATGGATGCCATCGGTGTGGAGCAGGCGCTGGCATGGATGCCCGCGGCCCGCGCGGTGGATTCAGCAAGGGAGGCGCATGGAACGCATGCTGGCGATCCTGCTGCCATGGTGGCCCGCGGACAGGGCGATTCGATCGCTCCGAAGGCGGGAGGCCTGGCCGCCTGATGATGCACCGCAACCACCGTTGTTGCTGGTGGCAAGCGTGCATGGTGCGCGCGTGGTGTCGGCGTGTTGCCAGCGCGCGCAGGCGCTTGGCGTGCAGCCCGGTGATTCACTCGCCACCGCGCGGTCCAGATGCAACGGTCAGGCTGTGGAAGCGGACTTCGACGCGGCTGCCGACGCGCGCGCGCTGGCAAACCTCGCATGCTGGTGCCTTCGCTACGGACCGCGTTCGGTGGTCGAGCGTTCGCCCGGGCCGCACGCGTTGTGCGTGCAGGTGACCGGGTGCGAGCAGGTGCATGGCGGCTGGCCGCAGCTGCTGGCGCGCGTGCAGTCGGACATGCGGCGCCTTCGCCTGCATGCCACGGCGGCGGTGGCTGGCAGCACCGCGACGGCGCTGGTGGCGGCGGTGCACACGCCATGGCAGGTGATGGAAGACGACGCGCTTGCGTGGTGCGCCGACGCGCCGCTGTCGCTGCTTCGAATGGAAATGCAGGTGGTGCAGGCGTTGCACGAGATGGGCGTGCGAACCATCGGCCAGTGCGCGCAGTTGCCGGCCGGCGGGCTTGCCGATCGATTTGGCGCGGAGCCGTGGCGGCGCATGCAGTTGGCGCTTGGCCGCGTGGCTGAACGGTTGCCAAGCACGGTGCAGCGCGGTGCGGTGCGTGCGGCGATCGACTTTGACGGCCCCACCTCGCAGGCCGAAGCGGTGCGTCAGGCCACCATGCATTGCGTGCATCAACTGGCCGACAAGCTGCTGCGAAAGCGGCTTGGCACGCGACATCTGCGTGTATCGCTGGCACGCG
>Ga0209617_10000302_pt1 | contig 21167 bp, 20 predicted proteins | sample LakEriepJuly2011_2_FD_187459 | JGI IMG/M metagenome (GOLD analysis project Ga0209617, IMG submission 187459) | Freshwater microbial communities from dead zone in Lake Erie, Canada - CCB epilimnion July 2011 (SPAdes) (version 2) | ecosystem: Environmental > Aquatic > Freshwater > Lentic >...
GAGCCACTCGGTGCCGTCACCACATATGGCGAGGACCGACTCTTCGTGCGCATCAAGTTAGATGGCGGCACGGCACCACGTTGTGCCGATAGCTCTGATGTTGACGCTCGACTCGACGCACTCGCTGCAGCCGGTCATCCAGTTCTGGAGTGGACGCTCAACGATCGCATCGACATCGGTGGAGAGTTCGTGCGCTGGGAGGCTGCGACCGCATTTGCTGGCGCCGTGCTCAACATTAATCCGTTTGATGAGCCGAACGTCACCGAGTCGAAGACGAACACGGCGAACGTGCTCGCTGAGCTTGCAACGAACGGTGCGCTCCCTGAGCTGCCAGCCAAGTGCTCTGTCGACGGACTACAGCTCTGGGTTGACGATGCGCTTCCCGCAGCATTCGCCGACGACGCCGAGCGGCTCATTGCCGGTCAGCTCGATCGACTTGGCGCACGCGGCTACATCGGCATCCAGGCGTATATCGCCAGCACCCCAGAGCGCACCGCGGCGCTCACCAGGCTGCGCCTCGCCCTGCGTGATGCAACGGGGCGCGCCACCACCGTTGGCATCGGGCCGCGCTTCCTGCACTCCACCGGGCAGCTCCATAAGGGTGGGGCGCCGATCGGCTGGTTCCTGCAGATCGTCGCTGGCCACCCACGAGATCTCGCGATTCCAGGGCGGCCATACAGCTTCGGCCAGTTGATTGACGCTCAGGCGCTCGGGGATGTGCGCTCACTCGCCGACCACGGGCTCCCCGTGCTGCGGGTGCACCTGGGTGACGATCCAGACGCTGGGCTCACGCGCCTTACGGCGCTCATCGAACGGGTGCTCGCAGTTCGCTAGCATCGGTATGTAAGAACAGCAATCAATTGAAGGGGGAGATCATGCAGATCGGATTTATCGGCCTCGGCAAGATGGGCGCCAACATGGTGAAGCGACTGGTCCGCAACGGCCACGACGTGGTGATTTGGAACCGCTCCCGCGAGAAGACCGACGAGGTCGCCAAGGAGGGGGCCAAGCCGACCTACACCGTGAAGGAGCTGGTCGACAGCCTGACCTCCCCAAAGCGCGTCTGGGTCATGGTGCCGAGCGGTGATGCCACCGAGGCGATGATCGACGAACTGATCCCCCTCCTCACTAAGGGCGACACCATCATTGATGGCGGCAACTCCAACTTCCACGACACCATCCGCCGACACGAGAAGCTCGCCGGTCACGGCATTCACTTCATTGACGCCGGAACCTCGGGCGGCGTCTGGGGCCTGGAGAACGGCTACTGCATGATGGTCGGCGGCGACGCCGAACCAGTGAAGGCGCTCGAGCCAATCTTCATCACCCTCGCACCAAAAGATGGCTACATGCACTGCGGCGGCTCTGGTGCTGGCCACTACGTAAAGATGGTCCACAACGGCATCGAGTACGGAATGATGCAGTCGTACGCCGAAGGATTCGAAATCCTCGCGAAGTCGCGCTACAAGCTCGACCTCGCCAAGGTGAGCGACCTCTGGATGCAGGGCTCGGTCGTCCGCAGCTGGCTCCTTGAGCTTGCTGCGCGCGCCTTCCGCGCCGAGGGGAGCGAGCTGAAGGGGATCAAGGGTTGGGTCGCGGACTCCGGCGAAGGGCGTTGGACGGTACAAGAGGCGATTGACCTCGACGTGCCAGCTCCGCTCATCACCCTCTCACTCCTGACGCGCTTCCGCTCGCGCCAGGACGACTCGTACTCCGCAAAGGTGCTCGCCGCGCTGCGTAATCAGTTCGGTGGTCACTCGGTGAAGTCGGAGTGAGCCCACAATCCCCCGCTGAGGGGCACGCAACGATTCGTGATTTGCGGCTCGGCCGCAAGACGCGAAAGCCTGCAGCGAAGAAGGGCGCGAAGAATCCACTGCGCGCAGGGCTGCGCATTGAGCGCGTCCCTGATCCGAATGTCGTCGTCCTCTTCGGCGCAACGGGTGACCTTGCGCACCGCAAGGTTGTTCCCGCGCTCTTCCACCTCTGGGTTGGCAACCTGCTGCCAGAGCGATTTGCACTCGTCTGTTTCGGTCGACGCCCGTTTAGCGATCAAGAGATTCGCACCTCGCTGCGCACCTCTCTCGATAAGCATGCGCGCATCACCCCGGTAGATGAGGAGCGCTGGGCGGCGTTCGCTGCGCGTATCACCTACCACCAGGGCGGCTTTGATGAGCCCGAAGCCTACGCGTCGTTGTCGACGAAGCTGACCGCCATTGATGCAGAGTCCGGCACAGATGGGAACCGTCTCTACTACCTCGCCACTCCAGCCTCTTCGTTCCCAGAGATCGTGCGCGGTCTTGGTGCTGCGGGTCTCGATCACGAGAAGGCCGATGGTGGCTGGCGTCGCATCGTTATCGAGAAGCCATTCGGCCGTGACCTTGAGACGGCGGTAAAACTCAACCGTGAGGTCGGCAAGGTGTTCCGCGAGTCGCAGGTCTATCGCATCGACCACTACCTCGGCAAAGAGACGGTGCGCAACATCTTGATCTTCCGTTTTGGCAACCTAATCTTCGAACCGATCTGGCACCGCCGCTATATCGACCATGTGCAGATCACCGTGGCAGAGTCGATCGGCGTTGAGGGGCGTGGCGCCTTCTACGAGGAGACGGGCGCACTGCGCGACATCTTGCAGAACCACCTCCTCCAGCTGCTCACGCTCGTAGCCATGGAGCCGCCGGCAAACCTTGAGGCCGATGCGCTTCGTGACGAGAAGGTGAAGGTGCTCCGCGCCATTCGGCCGATCCCTGTTGAGAAGGTTGATCAGTCAGTCGTTCGCGGCCAGTACGGCCCAGGCTGGGTTGGCGCCACCGAAACGCCCGGCTACCGCAGTGAGCCAGCGGTCGACCCCGCCAGCGAAACCGAGACGTTCGTCGCCGCACGCCTAGAGATTGATGACTGGCGTTGGGCGGGTGTCCCCTTCTACCTGCGTGCCGGAAAGCGTCTTCCAAAGCGGGCCACCGAGATCGCCATCCAGTTCAAGGATGTTCCGCAGCGCCTCTTCCCCACGGTCGGCGATGAGCCAGAGCCAAACCTGCTCGTCATTCGCATTCAGCCTGACGAGGGGATTCAGCTCCGCTTCGCAGCGAAGGTCCCTGGTCTCGGGATCGACGTTCGCCCAGTGAACATGGACTTCGCCTACGGCTCCGCCTTTACCGTCGAGAGTCCCGATGCCTACGAGACGCTGATCCTTGACGCACTGCTGGGCGATGCGTCGCTCTTCACGCGCGCCGACGAGGCGGAGGCGGCTTGGCGTATCGTCGACCCAATCATCGATGCATGGGTCGCCGGCGCAGAGCCAGAGATGCCGAACTACACATCAGGCACCTGGGGCCCTGAGGCGGCAGACGAGCTCCTGACACGAGAGGGGCGCCGCTGGCGCCGCCTCTAAACCGGCGAAGGCGAGACACTGATGGGCCTGAACTCCATCCTCGCCTCATCACTGCGTTGGACCTCAAGCGCCACCACCGTCGCTGAGGCCGACGAACTCCTCACCAAGCTCTGGGCAAGCAGCGAGGCGCGCCGCTTCCTCGTTTCAGACTCACCTGCAGCTGCAACCACGCCCGAACCGATCGCGGTGCGCACCGGCGTGATGAACCTTGCCGTAGTTGCGAATGGCGCAGAGCGCGCCACGCACGCGGCATCCATCCTGGCAACACTCCCGCGCAACCCGTCGCGGACCCTCTTCATTGTTCCGCGTGACCCAGAGGGGCCCGCCACTTTTGCTGCGCGTCTTGAGGTCTTCTGCGCCGTCACGCCACGCGGTGACGGCACATCGGCCTGCACCGAGCTGCTCTGGATTGATGTTGGCGGCCCTGCCGCGCATCATCTCGCCAGCATCGTGCCGCCACTCTCGCTGCACGATCTTCCAACGCTCCTCTGGTGGGATGCCCCAGTCAACGCGGCAGCCAGCGATGTGCGCCAACTCCTTCGCGGTGTTGACCGCGTCATCATTGATGGTGCAACGCAGCCGGGCGACGGCCTCTCAACGATTCATACGCTCTTCACCGCAGCTGAGGGCGCTGGTGTCGCACTCACCGACTTCGCCCTTCTGCGCCAGGGGCGGTGGCGTGACTCCATCGCCACGATGTTTGACGAAGAGGCGGCGACTCCATTCCTCAGCGCCATCAACAAGATCTCCGTCGACTACTCAGGTGGAAAGGGGTCCAGCGCCTCGATCAATGTTGTGCGCCCCGCCTATCACGTGGCGTGGCTCGCCTCGCGGCTCAACGCTTCAATCAAGACGCCGCTGCACTTGGGTGATGGCGCTGGGTGGCGCGCTGAGCTGCACGACCAACTTCGCCATGCCGTCGCGGTCGAGTTGAACCCCGTTGATTCAGTGCTCGGTGCTGGCACAACGATCGCGGTGCGCATCGCCGCTGATCGACGTGGCGATCACTTTAATCTTGAGGTCCGTGCCGATTCCACCTCTACGCGTGCGATTGCCAAGATCAACGGGGCCGTGGTGCACGAGCGAACATTCCAGGCACCGCGATGGACTGAGGCGACACTGCTGAGTGAGTCGCTCGAGTTCGGCGAGGTTGATCCTCTTTCACCAGCGATTCTCCGCACCATGAGCGCGCTGATCGGATGAGCGACCCGACGGTTCGTATCTTGCGCGACGCCCAGGGCGTTACAGAGGCAGCTGCGGACCGAGTGATCGAAGCGGCGACCGCTGCTGTTGCCGCACGCGGCGTCTTCCATCTCTGCACGACTGGTGGCTCAACGCCAGCGGCGCTCTATCGCGCACTGCGCGAGCCATCGCGAACCACCCGAATGCCATGGGCACAGACGCAGATCTGGTTCGGTGATGACCGCTTCGTGCCAAGGGCCGACCCACTCTCGAACGTCTCCCCGCTTGACGCCCAGCTGCTAAGCGCGAGCGCCGACGGCGCACCCTCCCCACTCTCGCCCAGCGCCGTCCACCCCTGGCCCACGACTGCTGCTGATGCGCCGATCGCTGTGAGCGCCTACCTCGCCGAGCTGCGTGACGCTGGGGTGCCGCATACGCAGAGGGGCTTCCCTATCTTCGACCTGGTGCTGATCGGCATTGGCGGAGATGGACACTGCCTGAGCGTCTTCCCTGGCTCCCCACTCGCCCTTGAGGGAGCGCCAGTCGCCGCCGGCGTTCCGGCTCCGACCCACATCGAGCCACATGTGCCGCGCCTCTCCTTCTCGGTCGGAGTGTTAGCCGCGGCACGAGAGGTCCTCGCACTCGCCCCTGGCGCTGGGAAGGCCGAGGCGCTCGTACGCATCTTCAGCGGCGCCACCGCAGTAGTCGACGCGCCAGCGAAGGCGGCGCTGATTCCAACAGCAACCTGGCTCCTCGATACCGCGTCGGCAGCTAATCTGCCCGAATGACCCGTGCCTCTCGCGCTCTGCGACTCGGCGCTGTCGGGCTGATCACCGCACTCTCGCTCCTCCTCCATGCCCAGGCGGCGCGCCTCCCGATTGACTTTGATGAAGATGACTACATGCGCGCCGGACAGATCCTGGCCGATGAGATTCGCACCGGGAACCCTGCGATCCTGCTGGAGGACAACTACCGCATTGAGCATCCGCAGTTTGTGAAGATGCTGATCGCCTCGGTGATGCTCGGCATGGAGCCGATCCAGCGCATTCCAGAGCTCCCCGTTACGGCGAACCCATACGAGCTGATGCATCGCCCAACGCTCGCGGCGGTGCGACGCATGGAGGTGGCGTTCGGCGTCCTCGCCGTCACCGCCCTCGCGCTCGTCAGCCCGGTTGCTGGGATCCTCCTCGCCACAAGCACCTGGGCGATCAAGTACACGAGCCAAGTGATGCTCGAGTCGGTTCCGCTCCTCTTCTCACTCTTAGGCGTGGCGCTCTACGAGTTCGCGCGTGGCATATCTAGTGCACGTCGTCGCCGACTCGCCTACGTGGCTTCCGCCATCGGCATCGGACTTGCCGTTGGCGCAAAGTATCCATACGCGATTGCTGGGCTCGCCATCGTGATTGACCGCGTCCGTCGAACGCGACGTGGCGAGTCGCTCAGGCTCAAGGATGCGCTCGGATGGAGCGTGATCGCCGCCCTCGCCTTCTTCGCCGTGAACCCGTACCTCTGGAGCGATCCGATCGGCCGCTTGATTGCCAGTGCCGCCTACCACCCCGCCTACACGACGAGTGAGCAGGTGCAGACCACCGGCTACCCAATGTGGCAGCAGCTGGTCTGGCTCATGCAGTCTGTGCCTTGGCACGACGACCAGAACATCTTCCTTGTGAAGTTCGACACTTGGATGCTGCCGCTCGCTCTTGCTGGCCTCGTGCCGCTCGCGCGTAAGCGACCGGTCTATGCGATCTGGCTTGGGCTCGGTGCTGTGGCGCTCCTCTTCTGGCCAACGAAGTGGCCACAGTATCTGCTCACTATCGCCGTGCCGTACGCGCTTGGTGGTGCTGCAGGGCTCGCGCTGATTGCGAAGCTTGCCGTCGCACTCCCGCGTCGCATCCTCAAGGGACGCTGATCCCCCACTTCGCACCGAGCGCACGGTGTGCCGCCTGCAGCTCGCTTGACGAGAGTGACCGCCCCCAGATCACCACCTCCATGATCGTGCCAACGAAGTACTTCGGTACGCCCGCGACGAACATCCCGCCAATCCAGTTCATGGACTCGGAGCTCGTGAGGTTGAAGGCAGTCTCCGCGCCACCGTTGTACTGAAAGCCGTCAGCGGCTCCGGCGGCAGTGCGAACGGTTGTGATGGTGAGGCCGGTAACGGTGCGAGCAGTAGAGGCACCGACCGCCTGCCCATTGCTATAGATGCGCAGTCGACCAAACTCCATCGCAATCCCAGAGAAGCGAGTCCTGCTCCCCATCAGCGGATGGCTGAGCCCATCGTTACTTTGTCGAGAGACCAGCATCACCGTCATCGGCTCTAAGGGGATGCTGGTTGGCAACTGCACCGCTGCGCCGCTGAACTGCAAACCGGCGACTCCCGAGGCAAGTGTTGGATACGGCTGAAATGGCCCTGCGCTCACCGATGCATGTTGCGCCTGGCCCGACTTATCAAACCAGTAGCGAAGGCGCGGTGCGAGCGACATCGTTCCAGCCTCTGCGGTGTCGTACCAGAGGAGCAGGCCGCTGTTAACGCCACCAGGGGCACCCCACGCGCCCGTGGTGAGCGGAAGGTCGAGGCGCGGCGACCAGGCGGCACCTGAGGTGGCGAGAGCGATGAGCGCAAGCGGTGCGGCAACACGGAGCCACGTGCGACGCAGGCTCACTCTGGCCCCCAGCGCAGCGGCAGGGTGAGGGCACTACTGGCCGCTGCGAGGCTCCCTAGGAGAGTCGCCTGCACCTGGCACTCGATCGTTGCGGCCCCCGCGGAGAGCGATGCGAGCCTTCCGGTTGCAAGGCTGGCCGCACTCCACGCTGCGGTGAAGAGGTCAGCGGAGTTCGTCCAGGTCGTGGTTCCAACTGGCCGGCAGGTGCTCGTGATCCGCAGCGAGCGGGCGAGTCCGCCCGTGGCGAGGCTTGCGAATCGTTCTGGATCAATGCGAAGCGTATTCGTCGCACCAGCACACTCGCCCGCAACTCCAGTCGGACATGGCGTCATGGTCAGCACCCACGTCGCCCGTCCACCGGGGAGAAGCTGACCCTGCGCATCTGCCCCCGAGAGCACAGGCGCGCCCATCTCCACGCGAGCCCCTGAAGCCGAGCTGATACTCAAGCCGACCTGTCTCCCTGCGCTGAACTGCGTCGCAACCTGCTCAAGCGGAAGTGATGTGAGGAGGCCAGTAGGGATGACCGCAGTGAGCCCGCCAAGCATCGCCGCGTCGGAGATGCGCTCGGCGTCTGGGCTGAGGCTGGCGTCGCCCTTGGTGCGCCGCCAGCCCTCGCCCTCTTCGATCACCCGATGCAAGAGCAGCTGACCATCACTCGGACGCTCAATCAACACAATGTCCCCTACTGAACCGCCCAGCCAGAGGCGCGCTGTCAGAACGAGATCACCATCGCGAATGCTCGGACTCATCGAGCTCCCTGAAACCACTAGCAGTCGCAAGCCGGCAAGCTGCGTTGCACACGCGATGGCAATCACCCACGCGGCGGCCCAACGTGTTCGACTCATTGCGTCTTGTTGCGGGCCTCAAAGGTAAATGTTGCAGCAACGGAAGAGTCAGCCCCCGTTGTCGCACTCGCTGGCAGCGTGAAGGTAAAGGTGTACGCCGCACTCTTCGCCGTTGCGCCTGTCAGTGCACCCCCGTTCTGCGAGCTCCATGCTGCGCCGATCGGTGCTGCAAATGAGTCGTACGCCGAGAGCCCATTCAGCGCGCCGCTGTAGAGCGTCTCTGCGCTCCCGCCACCAATGCTGCGTGTGATCGTTACCTGCAGCGCGGCGCCGAGCCCGGATGCTGCGGTTGACGTGCCGGCGATATCGCTCCAGACCGCAATCTCCGTAAGGCTCGATGGCGTCGTCACCGTTGATTCGTTCAGCACCGTGACCGTCTGAGTAAACGTTGCTCCTGGGCCAATGTTGGTGAGTGTTGCGCCACCGAAGGTCAGCTGCTGGACACCGCCCGTACTCAACGAGACGACTCCGGATGTGGCTCCGCCAGTAACGGGCGCCGTAGCTGTGAACGCGGCGCTGGTTCGACCGACCGTCGCCCCAATCACCAGGGCGCCTGCCACCACCACGGCCCGCACGGCGTGACGCGACGTCAAGAGAGTTCGCTCTGTTTGCATACCAACTCCTACGAGCGGGTTATTGGGCGGAGGCAGATCCTATGGTGCGCGACGTATTCGCGAGATACTCCCGAGCAGCTACTCGAGTGGCAGTGCAACCCCGCTCGGTGCCCAGCTATCGCCGATGCGATCGATAGTCGCCGGCAGATTCGGAATGGCACGCTCCAAGATCTGGTTGCTGACCGAGATGCCTGCGGCGCCAACGCTAATGACATCAAGCACGCCCTTCGGTGCCGGCCACACGGAGGCATTGAACTGGTCTACGGACCAGGCGAGGCTATCGCCGAACCGATCCGTCTCCCCACCCTGTTCAAAGATTGAGGCACATTCCGAAGGTTGGTCTCGGCAGAATGCAAGACCGTCGGTGAGGCCAATCAGGATGAGCGCGGCGGCGATGCTGAGATCCTCGTCGTCTTTCGCTGCCTTCTCCATCCAAAGCCCGAGGCCGTACACGCTTGACGTATCGCCCAGGTCGATAACGGTGATGCCGTCAGGGCCCACAGGGAGCCCGGATTCGAGCGAGATGAACTCTTGCGCGCGGCCGAGGCCGTCGTAGCTCGTGAGGAACGCGGCGGAGTACGTTCCGTCGAAGAGCGGGGTAAGGTCGAGGGGGATCGAGGAATCCGCTGGGAGCTCCGCGGTCACGCTCTCGGCCCCTTCGCGTGCGAGAAGGGCCAGCAGCGGAGCCTCGTCACCAATCATGCCCTGCACCAGGATCGTCGTTCCACTCAGGTCTGCTGCGGTCGCTGCCCCGCCGGCGGGGGCGACGAGCACCATCGAGGTTTTCTGCTGCAGATTGGCGATCATCACGAGTGACTCACGCGCCGTTGCAGATGCGAGCACGGCGTCGGGCGTTGCGATGTACAGCTGAAGGCGCGTTTTGGAGGCGATCAGTGGGAAGGGGGCCTCACCCGCGGTTGGGGCAACCTGATTCAGGGTGATGCCTGCTGCGGCGATCGTCTCCGACGCTGCGGCGTATGCCAGTGGGGCGGTCAACACATCTGGGGCGCCAGGTAGGTGCACCGTGACCGCGATCTCCTTCGAGGGGCGCAGTTCACCTGCGATCGACGAAGCCGATGGCTCAACGCTCCCGCCGACGGGTGGTCGGCAAGCGACCGCAATGAGCGCGATGGTGAGAATTGAGGCGAGGCTGCGCCGCTTGGTCACCCGAATCGTCCCTGAATGTAGCCCTCTGTGAGCGCCTGCTTCGGGTTGGTGAACATCTCGGCCGTTGGGCCTGTCTCCACCAAGTAGCCGGCACGGTCGTCATCCATCGAGAAGAAGGCCGTCTCGTCGGAGACACGCGAAGCCTGCTGCATGTTGTGGGTCACGATCACAATCGTGTACTCCGCAGCAAGATCTCGAATGAGCTCCTCGATCTTGAGGGTCGCTACTGGGTCGAGGGCTGAGCACGGCTCATCCATCAGCACCACACGCGGCTTCACCGCAATCGTGCGGGCGATGCAGAGTCGCTGCTGCTGCCCACCCGAGAGCGACGTCCCCGGCTGGTTGAGCTTGTCCTTGACCTCGTCCCAGAGCGCAGCTCGTCGGAGGGAGTCTTCGACGATTCCTGCAATTTCGCTTTTCGACGTTCCGCCCGTCAAGCGGAGGCCGCTCGAGACGTTCTCACTAATGGACATTGTTGGGAACGGGTTCGGCTTCTGGAAGACCATGCCGACGACGCGGCGTGCGCGCACTGGATCCACGTCGGAGCTGTACAGGTCAACACCGTCGAGTGAAATGGAGCCGGAGACCGTGGCTCCTGGGAGCGTCTCATGCATGCGGTTGATCGTGCGGATCAGCGTGGACTTGCCGCAGCCCGACGGGCCAATCAAGGCAGTGACGCTCTTCGGTCGCACCGCCAACGTCACATCCTTCACGGCGCGGAAGGCACCGTAGCGCGCCGAGACGTTTTCAAGCGTCAAGCGACCGCCGTCGCCCTCGCTAGCTGATGTGCGCTTCGCAGCTTGCGCTGCTGGGCGAGCCGCAGCCTGAGCGAGTTCGTCCTTAGCACCTGTCGTTGTGTTCTCAGTCTTGCGCCTCTCTGTTGCCATTCTGTCCCCTCCTTACGCTGTTCTGCTATTGACGGTTCGGCCTCGAACCAGCACGTTAATGGTGAGTGCGATGGCCATCAAGACCAGCGCTGTTGCCCACGCCTGACCGATCAGAAGGTCATCTGCAGCAGCGGAGTACTGGTAGATCACGATTGGCATCGCGTTCATGGTGGTGCTGAAATCGAGCCAGTTCTCCGCGTTGGTGCCTCGGGCCGTCATTAGGAGCGGCGCCGTTTCGCCAAGAGCACGGCTAAATGCGAGGATCACGCCGGTGAGGATTCCAGGCAGTGCGGTGCGCACGCTCACGAAGAGAGCTGTCTTCCAAACTGGAACGCCAAGCGCGAGCGAGGCCTCACGAATTGCCTGCGGCACGAGGCGAAGCACCTCTTGGGTCGAGCGCATCATGATCGGCAGGGTCAAGATGGAGAGCGCGGCAACTGCCGCCCACCCCGAGAAGCCCAAGACGGGCACCAAGATGAGATAGGCAAACACGCCCGCAACGATGCTCGGAACTCCAAGCATCACGTCAATCGCCGTCTCGCCAATGGCGACGACGCGAGGCGAGGCGAACTCAGAGAGATACACCCCGCCTGCGATGCCGATCGGCCCGCTGATCAGAACTGTCAATCCGGTGAGCTGAAGTGACCCAACGATCGCGTTGAGAATGCCTGGCGAGGTGTCGAGCGGATTGTTGAAGAAAAACGATGGCACGAGGAATGGTGCCGACTGGAGTAAAACAAATGCGATAAGGGCGATGAGTGGCAGGATCGCCAGGAAGGCTGCGACGCCCACAAGGATGCGCATCGTCCAGTTGACGCGCTGTCGCGCGCGTTCGCCGGCAGTTGGCTGGGTCAGCAGCTTGGCAATTGTGCCCGTCTGCATGCTCATGCGCGCCCCCCAGTAAACGCGAATCGACGGATCAGCACACGCACCGCAAGACTAATCATCGTCGTCAGCAGGAAGAGTGAGAGGCCCAAGGCGGCCATAGAGCCGATTGCAATTTCTCCCGAAGCCTCAGCGATGTTGGAGGCGATCTTGCTGGCGACCGTTTGGCCGGGCTGGAAGAGCGACGAAGGGACACCCTCCGCATTACCGATCACCATGGTGACGGCAACGGTTTCGCCGATCGCTCGGCCGAGGGCAAGAAGAACACCGCCGATGAGGCCGATGCGTGCCGTTGGGAGGATCACGTCGCGAATCACTTCCCATTTTGTGGCGCCCATGCCGATGTAGCCCTCGCGGAGCGAGATGGGTACCGAGCGAATGAACTCTCGGCTCACGGCAACCACCATCGGCAAGATCATGATCGCCAAGAGGAAGCCGGCGCGGAACACGCTGTCTGCTGCAGGGGATTCAGGGTCTTCTGAAAGGAAGGGGATGAAGCGGCCGAATGATGACGCGATCCACCATTCAATGGTGTCTCGGAGTCGGTTCGAGAGATCGCCAGCTGCCCACAGGCCGAAGACTACGGAAGGGATTGCGGCGATCAACTCTACGATGAAGGTGAGTGGTGCAGAGACGCGCGGTGGAGCAAACTCCACGAGGTAGATCGCAGCGAGGATGCCGATCGGCGCTGCGAACAGCACGGCAATGAGGCTGGTCGCGGCGGTTCCGAAGAGGGCGCCGAGCGCACCGTATAGGGCGTCAACGACCTGGCCGTTCTCATCAATAGTGCCCGTGGACCAGGTTGCGCTGGTCAGGAAGTCAATCGGACTTTGAATCGCCCAAAGTGGATTGCTGTAGCCAACGAACGCAACGATCAAGCCAACAAGGGCGACGCCGAGCACAAGGAGGCCGGTTCCGGTGATACGACGAAAGAGACTGTCCGCTGACAGCCCGCCTGTTCTTCGTAGCTCGAGTCCTGCCATCTCCATCCCTTCAGTCTTTTCGTGTGTTGCTTCGATGGTGAGGTAAGCCAGTAGATGACTGGAGGGGTGGACGACGTTCGTCCACCCCTCCAGAGGCCCGCGCTACGCGGGCACGTTCGAACTTATGGCCAGACGGCGGTACCTTCCCAGGTGATCGACTTCAGCTCCTGGATCGCTGTCGTCCTGACAGAGGCCGGGAGTGGCACGTAGCCTCGTGCCTGATACGTCGACGTCTGACCTGACGTCAGCGCCCAGTTCAAGAAGGCTACAAGCCCTTGGACCTGGCCCTTGCCTACTGTGCCACTAGTCGCTGCCTCAAAATCATGGTAGATCAAGAGCCACGAGTACCCAACGATTGGGTAGGACGAGGTTCCCGTTGCGAAGACTGGCTGAACATAGCTGGCTGTCGGATTAATCGGATCCTGGCCCGCTACGGCAGCATGCGCCGTCAGCGCTGCAACTGCATAAGACGTGCTCGGCAATAGGTAGTTGGGCTTGCCCTTGTTCACGCCACTCGTGAGCTTGCTCTTCGTCTCCATAGCTGCGGACTTCAGCCCGTACTTGGATGCAAACGAGCTCTCAACGTATGAGATCGTGCCAGTCGTCGCCTTGACGTACGGCGCGATGCCACCGTTGCCGCTCTTGCCCACGATTGCAGAAGCACCATTTGCAGTCCGGATTCCAGCAAAGTAGGTGCCCGGCGCGGTGTTTACTGGAACGAAGTCCGTTGATGAAGCGGGAGAGTCATTGAAATTCGCCTCTGTGTTTGAGGTGAAGTTGCTGTGCATTCCGCACTGCTTCTGTGCGGCTGTTGCAGCCTTGCCGAGGTACGAGTGGAAGATAAAGGTTGTACCAGACCCATCGCTTCGACCAACAACATTAATGTTGGACGAGGGAAGATTGGTGATGAGCGGGTTTAGCTTCTTGATCTTCGCATCGTTCCACTTCTTGATCTGGCCTGCATAGATCCCGCAGAGTGTTTCGCCATTCAGGCGAAGGGTCGCGGTTGTCGTACTCGTTGAGGTCGAAGAGATCTTCTGCTTCAAGCCTGGAAGGTTATAGATCACTGCAATCGGCCCTGCAGTTGCAGGGATCACTGAGTACTTGTTTGCTCCGCCGAGCGCGGTATCAATTGACGTACGTTGTGTAGACGTGAGGACCGAGTCTGTTCCGGAGAACATCTGGGTTGCGGTCATTCGGTTTGCACCAAAGAAGTTGTTAATTCCCGTGCTTGAACCGCCACCGGAGTAACCGAGGATCAGGCCGTCGGTGTCTGATGCGTGGAAGAATTCATATCCTGTGCATGTGTCAGAGCTAGAGGTGTTGCACAGTGGGTTCTCGTTCGTAAAGTCGGTGAACCAGCTCTTGTACTGCTCCCATGGGAATGTGGCGCCAGATCCTTCGATCTTGCCTTCCGTGTCACCGTCGCTGGGCCCGGCGTTGATGTCGATTGTTGGTGCTGTTGCGCTCGCGACACCGCTCAACATGACCGAGAGGGTCAGTGCTGCGGTAACTGCGAACTTGAAGCGAGACTTGAGCTTCACGTTCAACTCCTTGGTTACTCACTGTGGCTGGGCGCCACTCACCCGCCGACTAATCGACGCATGGCAATCCTCTACCCCCAGCGTCACCGTTTCGTAATCAACTGGTTATCGTTCTGTTAATTCTGCGATGAGTTGTCCACAAAAGACGATTGTTACGGGATCGGCTACTATCTCGCCCATGCCTATTCCGCGTCGACCCTGGCTCCACGTCATTGCCGGCTGCATGAGCAGCGGCAAGACGGCCGAGGTTGTGCGCCTCCTTACCCGCCGGCAGATCGCCGGGCAGAGCGTGCTCCTGATCACCCCCGCCCGCGACACCCGCGTCGCCCCAGGAGAGGTGGTGAGCCGCACGGGCACCCGCTTCCCGAGCGTGGTGGCACCTGACGCTGAGGCAATCCGCAAAGAGGTCGCGCGCCTGAACCCCGATGCGGTGGCGATTGAAGAGGCCCAGTTCTTTGGGCCAGAACTGCCCGCCATTATTGAAGAGATCGTTGGGGCACCACGAACCGTGATCGTGAGCGGCCTCGATCAAGACTTTGCCGGTCGCCCATTCGCCACGATTCCAGAGCTGATGGCCCGTGCCGATGAGGTGACGAAGCTCTCAGCGATCTGCGTTGTGTGCGGAAACGAGGCGACGCGCACCCAGCGCCTGCGAGATGGCAAGCCGGCACGCGCCGATGATGAGTTGATTGTGATCGGCGGCATGGCGGGTGACGACACGTACGAGGCGCGCTGCCGCGCCTGCCACGAGGTGATCGCCTAGCGCGTTCGCTTTCGCGCTGGGCTTCGGCGCGGGCTCGCAGATCGAATCGCCCCCCACTCCGCCACCAGCACGGCACTAAGGATCAGCGCCCCACCGACCAACTGAATCGCGGTGAGGCTCTCCTTAAAGAGGTAGCCCGCAGCCACGATCGTGAAGATCGGCTCAACGGTACTGATCAGCGCCGCGCGGGCAGCCCCAAGTCGCTGCGCCCCTATATAGAAGGCGCCGATCGGAATGATGCCCGCGATGGTGGCAACTCCAATGATCGGCAGTAGGGCTGCGTCGGGGATCGGCAGGGGCAGCAGTTCGCGGCCGAGCGCAGCACGAAGCACGAACATGCCCACCGCGGTGCCGAAGAGGCTGATTGGAATGGCGGCGAGCGGCGAGGTGCCCCCGCGACCCGAAGCGCCGGTGCCGCTCTTCGTCTCCCCGCCGAGACGTGCGGCGAGGATGATGTAGCAGCTGTAGATGATCGGTGAGGCGATGCCGAGGACGAGACCGATCAGCGCAGGCTCGTTCGCTTCGGGGATGCCCCCCACACCAAGCACCACGCCCGTGGTCGCGATTGCGAGGGCGATCCAGGGCCGCGGGCCCGACGGTGCGTGCGCAAAGAAGATCGAGAGCACAGCGACGATCGCTGGGAAGGCGTACGTCATGAGACCGGCGAGTGAGGCGTCGATCCAGGTGAGGCTCCCAAAGTAGGTGGCGGCGTTCGCGGTGAAGAAGAGCCCAATCGCAAACGAGCGGAGCGCACGTTCCCGTGTGAGGCTGCGCAGGGCTGCTCGCCCCGCTGGAAGCGCAAGGACCACTGCTCCGAGAATGAGTGCCGCGAGGAGGTGGCGCCACACCAGCAGGTCGAGCCAGTCAAAGCCAGTTGGGTAGATCGCCTTCGCAAAGAGTGAGCCCGACCCATAGCCGATCGCCGAAACAACGACCATCAGAATCCATGGGAGACGGCTCGAACGCATCGTGGAAGGATACGCGAGCGCAGCGGGGCAGGCCTGATCCGTCTCGTCTAGCATCAGCACTATGGCAAAAACGGTTTCAAAGGCGGCCCCTCGACTCACCGCCGCCGCACCGCTGGCGATTGCCCTTGCAATGCTCACCATCTACATCGTCTGGGGCACGACGTACCTTGCCATTCGGGTGGTGGTCGACCCAGACCAGGGCATGGCCATTCCGCCATTCGCCATGGTGTTCATTCGATTTGCCATTGCTGGTCTCGCCATGCTGGCGCTCGTCGCCCTCTTCGCCCGCGATGCACTGCGCTCCCTGACCCGCGCGCAGATCCGCGACCAGGCGATCGTTGGGCTCGCCCTGAATGTGGGTGGGCTCGGCGTGACCTCCTTCGGCGAGCAGACGATCCCTTCGGGTATCACCGCACTCCTCATCGCCCTCCTGCCGATCTGGGTCGCCGTGATCGGGCGCGTCGTCTATAAGGACCGCATCGCTCCGCTGAGCATCCTCGGCATCGCCGTCGGGATCGTGGGTGTGATCATCCTCATCTCACCTGATGCGGGTGATGCGGGTCTCGATCCGCTCGGCCTCGCCTGCATCCTCTTCAGCCCGCTCAGCTGGGGTGGTGGTTCAATCTGGAGCCAGCGCGGCGCCGCAACCCCGGCAGACTCACGGGTCGCCGTGGCAATTCAGATGCTCGCCGGCTCCGTTGGCGGTGCCGTGATTGCCACGATCCTCGGCGAGTGGAACAGGGTGGAGTTCGGCGCCTTAGGGAGTGACGTGATCTTTGCGCTCGCCTATCTCATCGTCGTCGGCAGCCTGATCGCCTACAACATCTACACCTGGTTGCTGCGCGTGGCACCGTTCGGTCTCGTCTCAACGTATGCCTACGTGAATCCAGTCGTCGCCGTACTCGCCGGCAGCTTAATCTTGAGTGAGCCGATCTCCGCACAGCTCATCGCCGGTGGCGCTGTGGTTGTGGTCGGGGTCGCGATCATGGTGACGGCACGAAATCGCGCGATCGCACGTGGGGGCGCGTCACACTGAGATGAGTGCGGGCGACGCGCCACTGCGCGTCTCGAAGGCGGCGGCACGCCGCTTCCTTGCTGAGCGCCATATGCTCCTCCCGCCACGACAACTCCCCGCCAGCAAAGGGTCAGTGCTTGCACTCGTTGAGCGGCTCGGCTCCCTGCAGTTCGACCCGGTTGACCTCGCGGGGCGCAGCCATGAGATCGTCTGCCATGCCCGTATCGATGGGTTTGAGCCACGCTGGGTCGACGAACTCCTCTACGCCAGGGTTCCCGCCCACCGTGCCCTGGTAGAGCAGTACAACGGCGTACTGGTGATCGTGCCCGCCAGCGAGCTCCCCTACTACCGACGCCCCGCCGACAAGCGACGTGAGCGCTACTGGCGCGATGGCACCTACAAGCGCCTCAAGCCATGGGCTGACACGATCATGTCGCGCATCACCGCCGAGGGGCCACTCAGCGCTGCCGACTTCGGCCCATCAAAATCTGTCGCCTGGTCATGGGGGCAGACCCCCGCCTACCGTGCCGCCCTCGAAATGCTGCAGCTCGCGGGCCTGCTGCACCTCGCGCGCCGTGACGGCTCGCGCCGCTGGTTTGACCTTGCCGAGCGGCTGATCCCGCGCAACGTGTTGGAGCGCCGCGTCACCGAAGAGGAGCAGATCGAGCACACCTTCTTGGCGCGACACCGCGACCTTGGACTCGCCTCTGCGAACGGCGTCTGGGTGCAGACCGACTGGCCGCTGAAGCGCAAGGAGCTGGTGCGTCGACTCACAGAGCGAGGGGCGCTGCTGAACATTGAGATCGACGGGCTGCCAGGGCCGTGGCGCATTCCCGGCGGCGAGCGATTCGCCCTTGAGGCGGCGATGCGCGCCACAGCCGGCACACGACCGGTGGCCGCCGATCCGAATGCGGTGGCCCTGCTCTCGCCGCTCGACCCGCTCATTCACGACCGCAAGCGCCTTGAGACGCTCTACAACTTCCACTACCGCTGGGAGATCTACACCCCTGAGAAGCGCCGCGTGTACGGGCCGTACGTGATGCCGATCCATGCGGGCGACGCCATCGTCGGACGCATTCAACTACGGCGCGTCAAAGAGACGGGGGCTATGGCCATCGACGGGCTCTGGTGGGAGCGTGGCGCAAAGCCAACGCGCCACATCGCTGGGTTGGCGAACGCCATTGCCGCGCACCAGCGGTTGCTTGGAGTAACAGCGGGGCAGATGCCGAGAGAGATTGCAGATCGAAGTGACGGGCGGCGCCTCTTTAAGGCGCTGCGGAAGATCGCCGGCTAGACGCCGAGGTAGGCCTCGCGCACCTTCGGGTTCTTCGCCAACTTCGCGCAGCTGTCTTCGAGAGTGACCTCACCGATCTGCAAGATGTAGCCGCGCTTGGCAATGCCGAGAGCCATCATGGCGTTCTGCTCAACCAGGAGTACCGCGGTTCCGCGCGAGTTGATCTCGGTGATGATGTCGAAGATCTGCTCGACCAAGATTGGCGCAAGGCCCATCGAAGGCTCATCGAGCAGCAGGATCTTTGGCTGCGCCATCAGGGCGCGTCCGATCGCGAGCATCTGCTGCTCACCCCCCGACATGGTGCCGGCGGCTTGGCTCTCGCGTTCCTTCAGCCGTGGGAAAAGCTCAAAGACCTTCTTGAAGTCCTTCTGCACGTCGGGGCCAGACTTGCGCAGGAAGGCGCCCATCTCTAGGTTCTCGCGTACCGACATGCGGGAGAAGACGCGGCGACCCTCAGGGCTGTGCCCTACGCCAAGCTGCACGATCTCGTGCGCCTCCGCCTTCTCAATCGACTTCCCCTTCAGCTTGATGCTCCCGGAGCGAGCGCGCTCAAGCCCAGAGATGGTGCGCAGGGTCGTGGTCTTGCCGGCACCGTTTGAGCCGATCAGCGTGACGATCTCGCCCTCTTCCACCTTGAGTGAGACACCGCGAAGGGCGTGCACTGCACCGTAGTACGTGTGCACATCCTTTAGTTCAAGCAGTGGTGCCATCGTCGTACTCCTCTCAGTGTCCCGCTGCGGCGCCGCGGCCGAGGTAGGCCTCGATCACCTTTGGATTGGTGCGGATCGCCTTTGGTAGACCCTCGGCAATCTTCTCGCCGTGGTCGAGCACCGTGATGTAGTCCGAGATCCCCATAACGACGCGCATGTCATGCTCAATCAGCAGCACAGTGATGCCAAGCTCGTCGCGAATGCGGCGGATGAGCGCGGTCATCTCTTCGGTCTCTTTCGGATTCATGCCGGCTGCCGGCTCGTCGAGCAAGAGGAGCTTCGGTCGGCTCGCAATGGCGCGGGCAATCTCAAGCAGGCGCTGCTTGCCGTACGGCAGGTTGGCCGCTAACTCGTTCTCCATCCCAGCCAGGTCAACGAAGGCGAGGAGTTCACGTGCGCGCTGCTCAGCGGCCGCCTCCTCTTCGCGCACCAGGCGCGTCTTGAAGAGGGCCCCAAGGAGGCTGCCGTGCAGGTGCACATGCATGCCAACAAGGATGTTCTCAAGCGTTGTCAGGCTCTTATAGAGGCGAATGTTCTGGAAGGTGCGGGCAAGGCCAGCAACTACCATGTCGTTCGGTCGCGCAGGTCGCGTGACGCCGATGCGCTTGATCAGGCGGTTGTACCAGGCGGGGCGAATGATGTTCAGAAGGAGCGCGCCAACGAACCCGAGGAGGGCGACGGCGACCGAGGCAACCCCCTCGACGAGGCCAGTGTCGCCGCCCACGGCCATCAGGAAGTAGATCGCCAAGCCAATGAACGGAATCGTTGGAAGAACCAAGAGGATTGGCTCTCGCCCGGCGCCGGTTGGCGGCGAGATGAGCGGCTTTCCATCGAGCTCAATCGTGCCTTCTGTTGGGGCGTAGATACCTGCGATGACGTTGAAGAAGGTGGTCTTCCCAGCACCATTTGGCCCGATGATTGCGCTGATTGAACCGCGCGGAATCTCGAAGTCCACGTTGTTCACGGCAACGAGGCCGCCGAACTTCCGGGTGACGCCGCGTGCCCGCAGCATTGGTCCGCTCTTCGCTGCGCTCACTTCAAGCCACCCTTTCCAATCTTCAGGGGGGCAAACTCGCGCATGCGTCGACGTGCAGGGAAGATCCCCTGTGGCCGCTTGAGCATCATCAGTACCAGCACGATGCCGTAGAGCACGTACTGGAACTCGAGGAAGTCAATCTGGTTGAGGATCGGGATGTTGAAGTTCTCAACGAGCGTGTTGAGCTGCTTGAGCAGGATGCTCTGGAAGAGGTAGATGATGAATGCGCCAGTAGCAACACCGATGGTGTTCCCCATGCCGCCAAGCACCACTGCAGCAAGCGCGCTGATGGAGACAGCGAAGCGGAACTGGTCAGGGGTAACGATCGTGATCTTTGCCGCGTTCACCACACCAACGATACCGGCGATAGAAGCGCCGACGGCAAAGGCTTGAAGCTTTGCGATCACGGTGTTGACGCCCGAAGATTCAGCAGCGAGCTCATCTTCGCGAATGGCATCCCATGTTCGGCCGAGTCGCGAATCTTCCAGGCGATAGATCATGATCATGATCAGGGTGAAGAGCACGACTACGAGGCCGTACATCGGCCATGGGTTAATCAGGGTGAACTGCAGAATTCCTGGGATGTTCGGCTTATCGATGCCGCCGATCCCGTTCACGCCGTCGGTGAACTTGTCGGCGTTCATGAGGGTGATCGGCACGATCTCCCCGAAGCCGAGGGTCACGATCGCAAGGTAGTCACCGCGAAGGCGCAGCGTTGGCGCACCGAGCAGCACGCCGAAGATGGCACCAACAATGCCGCCGGCGAGCAGCATCGGCCAGAACGGAAGGTGAATGCCGGAGAACGGCGAGGCTGCAAGCGCGTAGGTGTATCCGCCGAGGGCGAAGAAGGCGGCGTAGCCAAGGTCGAGCAGCCCCGCAAAGCCGATCACCACATTGAGCCCCATCGCCAACATGGCGTAGATCGCAGCAGTGGTGAAGGCGTTTACCCAGGCATTCGTTGACTGAATGCCGTCGAACGGCGGCACGCGGGTGAGGAGTGGCAGGGCAACGCTCAGCAGCACAACGCCCACAAAGATGCCGAAGCTGCGGTGTTTGCGGAAATACGCTCGCACTGGTGCGAACGGAGCGTTCACGGCGTCAACGATGCGGCTCATGCGCGGTCTCCCGAGTGTGAGCCGAGCAGGCCTGTTGGGCGGAAGACGAGGAAGATCACGAGGAGCGAGAAGACGACGGCGCCGCCCCAGCGGCCGTAGCCGAAGGCC
>Ga0209617_10000303_pt1 | contig 21146 bp, 19 predicted proteins | sample LakEriepJuly2011_2_FD_187459 | JGI IMG/M metagenome (GOLD analysis project Ga0209617, IMG submission 187459) | Freshwater microbial communities from dead zone in Lake Erie, Canada - CCB epilimnion July 2011 (SPAdes) (version 2) | ecosystem: Environmental > Aquatic > Freshwater > Lentic >...
GGAGGACCGACTGCGGCAACTGATTGGCCTGGGCCAACATCGCTGTGGTGGATTGATTGAGAATGTTCTGTCTTGAGAACTCCGTACTCTCGCTAGCCACGTCCACGTCTTTAATGGCCGAGGTGGCGGCCGTGAAGGTCTCGATGGTGGCTGCCAAGTATTCGGAGGCCATGTTGAGGCGGGATTGATTGGCGCCGACATTGGCTCGGTCTGCAGCCAATTGAGTGATGGCCGTTCGCACTGCAGACAGTGCGGTGGTGGCCGCTCCGGTGGTAGAGATGCCGCTGGCACTTTGGGTCACCGCATTGTAGGTCGCTGAAGCGGACCCCAGGTTGATCCCACTCATCACGAAGGCGGTTCCCTCCGAATCGATCACCGATTCAACGTCGGCTGCCGAAAAGAGCGAAACACTGTTGAACTCCTTGTTGGCGAGGTCGGAGATGTAGCTCTTGAGTTGCGAGAACTCATTGTTGTAGAGGGCCCGGTCGGCGTCGCTCTTAGTACCGTCGAGCGAGAGCATGGCTAGTTCGCTCATCCGGTTCAGGGTCTTTGCAACCCGCTTGAGGTAGCCGTCCTGAGTGTTGGAAAAGGATTGGGCGTTGGACACGTTGTCCTTGGCCGCATTGGCACGCTCAAGTTTGGCGTCGAAACGCATGCTGACGGCCAGACCGCCTGCGTCATCGTAAGCGTTTACGATGCGAGAACCGGAGCTGAGTTTGGCCAGCGACTTGGTGAGAGCGGCCGAGGTGCGCGTGAGGTCGTTGGAGGCCGATTGGGCGGCCAAATTGGAGCCAATGGTCATGGGAGTAATTTCTATCGGAGTGGTTTCAGTTCAGTGGAAACCTCAGAGGGGTCGAGAGTGCTTACTGCGGCAACAGTCGCAGCACGGACTGAGGCAACTGATTGGCCTGGGCCAGCATGGCGGTGGTGGATTGATTGAGGATGTTTTGCCGCGAGAACTCAGTGCTTTCGCGGGCGACATCGACATCTTTGATCACCGAGCTGGCGGCGGTGAAATTCTCGATGGTGGCCGCGAGCTGGTCGTTAGCCATGTTAAGCCGGGACTGGAAGGCGCCAATGGTGGCTCGGTCGGCGGCCAATTGGTCGATGGCCTTGCGGATGCCGCTGAGTGCGGTCGTCGCGGCACCGGTCGTTGCGATTGAGCTGCCAGTGACTGCGGTATAGGTGGTAGAGTCCAAGTCCACACCCGTCATGTTGAAGGAGGTGCCCTCGGAATCGATGACGGACGCCACGTTTGACGCCGAGAACAGGCTGACCGAGTTGAACTCCTTGCCGCCCACGTTGCTGATGTAGCTGCTGAGCTGATCGAATTCGTTTTCGTAGAGGGCCCGGTCGGCGTCGCTCTTAGTACCGTCGAGCGAGAGCATGGCCAGTTCGCTCATACGGTTGAGGGTCTTGGACACCCGCTTGAGGTAGCCGTCCTGGGTGTTGGTGAACGACATCGCGTTGGCCACGTTATCCCGGGCGGCGTTGGCTCGCTCTATCTTGGCGTCGAAGCGCAGGCTGATGGCCACTCCGGCCGCGTCATCGTACGCATTCACAATGCGTGAACCCGAGCTGAGTTTGGCCAAGGACTTGGCGAGTGCTGCGGATGTGTTAGTGAGGTCGTTGGCGGCCGATTGTGCAGCCAAGTTGGAACTGATAATCATACAGTTTTACTATGGGTTTGGTTGTTGGCAGGACTTAAAGGGGTGGAGGCCGTTGGGCTCTTGGGTTTTCCAAAAGTCGGCAAGTGGGGTAGGGGGATCCGAGTGGCGGCCTCTCGGTTAGCCTTTTGGATTTCGTCGTAGACTTCCTGTCGATGGACAGGGATGTCGGCAGGGGCCTCGATGCCCACTTTGACCGTGTCACCATCGGTGCGGATGATTTTGACAATCACTCGTCCGTCGATGACCAGGCTCTCTCCGACTTTTCGCGAAAGTATCAGCATTAGACCCTCCTTGGTATGCGTGCTTCAGGTTGCTTGGATCGGGTGTTTGATCGCGTATTGCGACTGGCTCAACACGACTTGCATTCCGATCATCGTGTGTCGGTTGATCACGATGGGGCCCTTAAGGTTTACGGTGGCCGATCCATCCGATTTCAGGGTCACGATGTTGAAGACCAGAGTGTCGTTGGGATTCCGGATCTCCAGAAAGTCCGCGTCGGCGTCGCTCATATCGAGGGCGTAATCGGGCAGTACCAGACATGGAGGCACCACCAAGAAGGCGAGATCGCCTCCATCAGGGACTGAGAGCCAGTGGAAGGGTGTTTGATCGGCTCTGGTAATGAGCGAGTAAGTCTTGATTCGCTCAAAGCCCAAAAGGCCCAGAGGTAACTGGACCGTCTGGGTTTTAGTGATCTCGATTTCAGCGACGCTACTCATGGCGAGTGGGTTCAAGCAGTGGCTGTGCCAGCCCCTAAAACAGCCCAAAAACCTCAATTCTTGCCGAGGAACACGCTGAAACGAGCCGTTTATTCCCAGTATTTAGGGAGGAGCGGCAAAAATGGCCGGCAGAGGAAGGCGCAGCCAGCACGACCGATCGAACTTAGTCGTTCCCTAGAGGGTCCGTAGCCGAAGATTCAGGGAATTCCCCTTGTTCGACAGGGATGCCTGACCCTAATTTGTTCGTGCCAGGGCCCATGGAACGTGGACTTGTGAACCCCGCCAGGGCCGGAAGGCAGCAACGGTGCTTGTTCCGCGTCTGCCGTGGGTACCCTGGCATTTTCTCTTTTCACGGCGAGGGCGGTTTACGGAATCCGTTCCGTCAGGTCCGATTCCGTTAGGGCATAAATGAGGTTGGTTCGTCAATGACCGGACCGCGTGTCTGGACTTCGAGTTGAACAATGACCGCGGCATGCTAAGCGTCTCATCTTGAAAACGGTTCTCCATTGGTTTCGGCGCGATCTTCGAGTTACCGACAACACGTCGCTATGGCAGGCCTATAGCGAATCGGACCGTTTGGTAACTGTCTTCTGTTGGGATGACGCGATTTTGCAGTCCCCGGACGTAGGGCCGGCTCGGGTGAATTTCCTGCTGCGATCCCTGGAGGCGTTGTCGCGAAATCTCGAGAGTTTAGGGCACCAATTGGTGGTGCGTCGAGGGCCTCCGGAGGAGGTTATCCCGGCGTTGGCTCGCGAGGTGGGTGCCATTTCGGTGTTCACCAATCGGGACTACGAGCCTTATGCGATGGCTCGTGATGAGCGGGTTCGTGCTGCCTTGAAGGAGCGCTCGATCGGGTTTCGGTCTCATAAAGACGCGGTAATCCATGAAGAGCGGGAGGTGCTGACTCGCACCGGCACGGTGTTCAGTGTCTTCACACCGTATTCCCGTGCCTGGAAAACGTTGCCGGTGGCCGGGCCATTACCGCGGATTGGCGCACCCAAGTCGCCGATGCCATCGCCGCCATCCTTGCCCCTGCCCAATGGCGGTGAGGCGCTGGGCCACCCGTTGGCGCAGAGTCTCTTCCCAGCCGGTGAAAGGGCCGGACTGCAGGCTCTGGAAGCATTTCTGGAGGCGCGCGTTTTCGGCTATGACCATGGACGCAACGTCCTCGAAAAGAATCCTGGCACCTCGCAACTCTCACCACATCTGCGTTTTGGGACGGTGGGAATCCGGACGGTTCTGGATCGATTGCAAACGGCCCGGTCCAGGGCCACGACGGCGACGAGTCTGAAATCCTGCGACACGTGGCTCAGTGAGCTCATTTGGCGTGAGTTTTACATTCAGATTCTAACCAATCATCCGCGCGTCGCAGCGGGGGCCTTTCGCCCGGAGTACAATCAGATTCAGTGGCAGGGAACTGACGCTCAGTTTGACGCGTGGTGCGCCGGTCAGACCGGATATCCGATCGTCGATGCGGCCATGCGATGCCTGAATGCCACGGGGTGGATGCACAACCGGCTCCGAATGATCGTTGCCATGTTTCTGACCAAAGATCTGATGGTCTCTTGGCAGCGAGGTGAACGCTACTTCATGCGGACCTTGGTGGATGGCGATTTGGCCGCCAACAACGGCGGTTGGCAGTGGAGTGCGGGCTGTGGCACCGACGCCGCCCCCTATTTCCGAATCTTCAACCCAGTGACCCAGGGTGAGAAATGTGATCCGGATGGAGCCTTTGTTCGACAATGGGTGCCGGAGTTGGCGGATGCACCGTCGGATTGCATCCAAGAGCCTTGGGCCCGACCGATCTTGCTAGCCCGAAGCCGATACGTGTCACCCATCGTTCAGCACGATGTTCAGCGCGGTCGCTGTCTGGCCATGTTCAAGGCCGTCAAGGGGGCGGCGGCTCCATCGATACCCAACGAGGCAACCCACGAATGAACCTGCAAACACAGCCCCCCCTCGATACCAGCGGACTTTCGCCCGCGGAACGAACCCGTCTGGAATACGACGCCCTAACCCGTCAGTTAGAGCGCATGCGGGCCATGCAATATGCTTACAACCGCAAGTTCTTCTCGCTCCTGTTAGTGTCTACGTTGACTGCCATTGGCTTGCTTTTGTGGGACCGTTGGATGGGGTGGTTCGTAGTTTGTTTTGGGTTGATCAGCACCGGGGTTACGGCCTCGTTCTTCCTGCACTTTTGTGACTTTGCCCGAGTCCATGCTCGAGCCCTCGAGGCCCGAATCAATATGCTCTTGGGCGCGAAGGTCCTCATCGCCTCGGAATTGGAGGCTGATTACTTCTATCCCCATGTTTCGCCCAAATTGAGCGGGTTCAGCTATGAAAACCCGGGGTCGTTCTTTTCGGTGTACACCCTGCATTTTTGTGCGGTCTGGGGGCTGATGATCTTGTTGAGCGCCTGGAGGCTTTGGGACCAGGTGGATTCCACGGTCTGGTTTTGTTGGGCTGTTCTTTGGTGCGGATGGAGTGCGGCTAACGGGTTGTACTTGCGGTGGTGGTTCGGTGACTTCAGGGCCGAGGCCCGCATGGCCCGTCGTTTGGCCGAGACCTACGGCTTGCCTCAGGATCCCCAGTCGTCCGAGTCGGTTCCGCTGGTTTCGGAGCCGCCTGTTTCCTAACTCGGACGGTTTTCCGCTCTGGCCAAAATGACGTGTCCCGGCAAAAGCTCTCCTCAAACCATGAACCGACGTAAATTCCTCACCGCCGCCGCCGTGGCTGGCGCCTCCGCTCTCGTGGCTCCCGTCGCCTCGGCCGCCGTTGCAGCTCGTCGTGATGCCTCGGGTAACCGCATCAAGCTAGGCATCGACAACTTCGCCGTCCGGGCTTGGGGATGGAAGGGGCGTGAGTTGGTGGATTACGCAGCCGGGTTGAAACTCGATACCCTCTTCATCACTGACCTGGCCGGACTGGGTTCGATGGAAACCTCGGCCGCAGCAGAACTGCGCAAGTACGCCGCAGACAAGGGCGTGGAAATCTTGCTCGGTTCCTGGAGCATTTGTCCGACTTCCAAGTCGTTCAAAAAGGACTGGGGCACTGCCGAGGAGCATTTGTCCTTGGGGCTGCGCCTTTCTAAGGCGGTGGGTTCACCCGCCTTCCGGGTGGTGCTGGGTTCGCGCGATGATCGTCGGACTCCGGGTGGAATCGAGGCGCGGATCGCCGACACGGTTAAGGTATTGAAGGCCTGCCGGAATCAGGCCTTGGATTTGGGTGTAAAAGTGTCGGTGGAAAACCACGCGGGCGACATGACGGCTGAAGAATTGATCACCTTGATCGAAGGAGCCGGTCGCGAGTTTGTCGGTGCCAACATGGACTCCGGCAATGCGGCTTGGACTCTCGAAGATCCCTTGGACAGCTTGGAGAAACTCGGTCCCTACGCCATTACCACCAGCTTGCGGGATTCGCGCATTTGGCAGACCGACAAGGGTTGCAAGGTGCAGTGGACGGCGATGGGCGACGGAGGCTGTGTGGACTTGAATCGGTACTTCGATCGGTACGCGCAATTGTGCCCGGGTGTGGCGGTGAACATCGAGACCATCGGCGGATTCGCCGTGGAGTTTCCGTACTACCAGGACTCCTTCTGGGAGGCTTTTCCCAAGAAGTCGGCCGTAGAATTTGCACGATTCCTGGCCGTCGCCCGTCGTGGGCAGGCGATGGATCAGTACGATGGCGGTGACAAGCAGCGGCAGCGCGACGAACTTGAGAAGAGCATTCGCTACTGCCGCGATGGTCTCGGCCTGGGACTCAAGGCTTAATTGAAGGACTGACTCTGCTTGAGAGAGACAACTCCGCGGCCCCCGCGGAGCTGTCCTTGAGGCGCTGTGAGGCCCCTATTAGACCCTGTTAGACCCTGTTAGCCCCTATTAGAGCTTGGTCCAAGCGGCGACAAACATGCCGTTGCCGCCGGTGTCCTGAGGCAACAGTTGCAACTGGGTGACCGGAGGCTCGTCAGGCTGGAACGGATTGATCACGGCGAGGGTATCCAAGTCACTGCGCTCCTGGGTAAACCAGTCGGCGACCTCGGTTGTTTCGGCACGGCTTAGCGTGCAGACGGCGTAGATTAATCGACCGCCCGGTTTCAGGGAGTCGGCTACGTTCTGGAGCAACTTTCGCTGAATGGCTGCGAGTTCCTCGATGTCTTGGACTGTAGTTGTCCATCGGGAATGGGGATTGCGACCCCAGGTGCCCAATCCAGAACAGGGGGCGTCGAGGAGAATGCCATCGAAGCGGGTCTTCGTGGGCGGGTGTTCCGAGCCGTCCCAATGAACAGCCCTATAATTGAAGCACTTGGCCCGGCCGGCCCGCTGGCGGAGGCGATCAAGACGCCAGGCCGCACGGTCACTGGCCCAAATGAGGCTCTTGCCACCCATTAGTGCTGACAAGTGCAGGGTCTTGCCGCCCTCGCCCGCGCAGGCATCCCACCACACCTCACTGGCTCGCGGAGCGCAAATGCGTCCCACGGCCTGAGAGGCGATATCCTGGATCTCGAATTGGCCGGCTTGAAACCCTCGGTCTATGAAGAGGTCATCCCGGCCTGTGAACTGGTACGAGTCGGGGAAAGGGCCGGGCTTAAGATCGCGAAGACGTTGAGACAGCTCTTCACTGGATTCGGGTCGGCTTCGGATCCAGAGGCTGGGTTCGCGTTGAAGTGAGCGAGCTAATTCGGGTGTGACCGCCAGATGTTGGGCCGCCCAATCAGGCAGGGTATTGCGGACCAGTTCATCGTTGGAAAAAGTTTTTGGTTCTGCGGCGAACCGAGCCGCCAGGCGTAAGCCATCTTCGATGCGCGATTCTAGGGGGCGATCAGCGGCCAACCAGCGTTCCCATCGGAAAAAACTAAAAACGGCCCGACTGACCCAAGTGGCATCGGAGGGCGACAGACCCCGACGACGGAAGAGCGTTTGGCGCAAGACCATGTCCGCTGGGTTCTCGGGGGTGGAACGGCTCACGATCCGAACAGCCAATTGCAGCGGAGTCATCTGGGAGGGCGGAATTCCTCCCGGTTCATCGGCAAGTTCTCCTCGTGGAGGCTGGGGGTGTCTTCCCTCCGGTCTGGGTGACGGATTCCGTGCCTCTGGATGGACAACTGGCCGTCCGGCAACTGGCCGTCCGGCGCCGGGTCGACGGTCTTGCTGCGGGCTTTGCTGCGGGCTGAAAGGACGGCGTTGCTGGACGAATCGAGGTCCGCGAGCAGGTCGGTCGGATCCGCGTCGCGGGCCATTGCTGGAGTTAGGGGAATCGGTCGGAGGAGGGTTCATTCTTTCAAACGGCGGGCGTGGACACGGGCGACATCGCCCATGTAGTCGTCGCGCGGAGCCATGTCGGCGGCCGTGCGGATGTGTTCGGCGGCGCGGGTCTTGTCCCCGGTCGCTTCGAAATAGAGGCCCAGATAGAGGCGGGCGTAGAAAAGGTGTTTTTGTTTAGCCTTGGGCTCGGCCGAGGTCTCCTCGGCGGCTTTGATCACGTCGGCAGGCGTCGCTGACCCAGAAAAGAGTCGGTGGACTTCTTTCATCGGGACACGCACATCGCCCTGGATGGGAATTAATCGGGCGCGTGCAGTCTCCGGGTTTTTTTCGCGTGCCACGCACAAGAAGTGCCAGACGGCATTCTCCACGTCGTCGGAATTGACCGTCTGGTGCAGCTCGAACTGCCGGCGTCCATCTGCGTAGCGTCCGGCGTAATAGAGGGCGATGCCGCGCTGCCAATTTTGCGGCGCCATCCGAGAATCAATTTCGTTGGTTCGATCGAAATCGATGAGAGCCTTTTCCATGTCATTGCGACGGAAATGAAGCATTCCGCGCTCTTGGACCAGATAGGGGGATTTGGGGTTGCGCTGAATGGCTTCTCCGAAGTCCGCAATTGCCCCGTCAGCATCGCCACTCAGACCTCGGATCTGGGCTCGTAAGTGCCATGCTCGGACTTCGTCGGGCTTTTGCTTGAGCAAGGCGCTGAGTGTGGCGATCGCATTCGTGGAGTCGCCCTTACGCATCCATCCCAATGCTCCTTCTACGGTGGGAAGCTCGGCGGTAAAAGCGACCGATGCGGTCAGGGTCCAGAGTATCAGCCAACGAGCGAGGTACATGCTTCGGTGCCTATAGGAACCCGACCCGGCTTTCAGGGCGAGAGCATTCTGGTGTGGAGGGTCGGCAATATTGTTTTATTGGGGTGAAAGTTCGGTGTGAGGCTGGACTTCAAGCCTAGTTCACTGATTGTTTGCATCTCAATCGATTCAGCCATGAGTGCCCCCACTGATTCTACATCCCTCGCTCCGTACCGTGCTGCCAGTGAACATCTGGGTCGGGTCCGCTCAGAGATGGCTCGGGTGATCGTGGGGCAACAAGAACTCATCCATCGGTTGATGGTGGGCCTGGTGGCCCGAGGTCACATTTTGCTCGAAGGGTTGCCCGGTTTGGCCAAGACCGCCAGCGTCAGCGCACTCGCCCGAGCCACGGATTGTCAATTTTCGCGGATTCAATTTACGCCTGATTTGCTGCCGGGCGACATCACTGGAACGCTGATTTATGATCCGTTGCAGGGGACTTACTCAACCCGACAGGGACCGATTTTCGCCAATCTGGTGCTGGCCGACGAAATTAACCGCGCCCCGAGCAAAGTGCAGTCCGCATTGCTGGAGGCCATGCAAGAGCGCCAGGTGACCATCGGTGACAAGACGTGGCCGTTGCCGGATCCCTTCCTAGTGTTGGCGACTCAGAATCCTATTGAGCAGGAGGGAACCTATCCCTTGCCCGAGGCTCAAATGGACCGATTCATGTTGAAGGTGGTGGTGGGCTATCCGTCGGCCGAGGAGGAATTGATCATCCTCGATCGCATGGCCAGTACCCGCCCGCAGCTCACGATCGACTCGGTCGTGAAGCCGGAGGAAATCTCCGCCTATCAGACTCTGGTCAACTCGATCCATGTGGATCCGCTAGTGCGCGACTACATTGTTCGTCTGGTGATTTCGACTCGTGAGGCAGCCTCGGGTTCCGGAGTAGCGCCGGAACTCAAGCGCCTGGTTCGAATCGGTGCCAGCCCGCGGGCCACGATCAATCTGACTTTGGCCGCACGGGCGTGTGCACTCATCGAGGGGCGCAACTATGTGACACCGGAGGACGTTAAGCGCATCGCTCTCGACGTTTTGCGGCACCGCATTCTGCTCACCTATGAGGCCGAAGCCGAAGAAGTGACCACAGAAAGCATCGTCGGCACGCTGCTGTCCAAGGTGAAGGTTCCCTGAGGCTCAGACCGGTCGGGCCGCGGGCAGGCATTGGGACGTAGCGGGTGCGCTCGCCTCGGCCTTTGCTGGTTGATGAGGGGAGCTGCTTGAGGTGGGGAGCTGGTTAAGGTTGGGGAGAATATCTATCGCGAGATTTCTATCGCGAGATATCGACCTCACTAGACTTCAACGCGGATCGACCCCGATCAATCCTGACCAACCCCGATGAAGATCGACGGTGACTTGCCAGCGGAGCGGTCGCAGATCTTCGAGCAAGCAGGCAGACCTCCGTGGGTTATTTCGGAGCGAGATCTTTGCGGGGAAAGAGCGGGATGGGCGCGCCGACCTGGTGCCCTTGCGCCAGACCACCCCAGGCCGATTGCTTCCAATCCGAGGCTGCGCCGCCGACCTGGAGTTGGGCGAAAATCTTGTCGGCGATTGCCGGCATCACCGGTTGCACCAGCACGGCCAGAATTCGGCACGACTCCACCAAATTGTAGAGCACCGAATCCAATAGTTCGGACTGCGCCGGATCTTTGGCCAGGTGGAAGGGTTTGGTCTCTTCGACAAACAGGTTGGCTCGATTCACCAGCTCCCAGGCCGCGATGAGGGCTCCTTGCGGGTCGTTGGCCAGGTAGCACGCGCGCGTTTTCTCGACGGCCGCCGTGGCCTCCACCGCGAGGGTGCTGGACGGGGAAGGGACCACGCCCGCTCGATACTTGTTGAGCATGTTGACCGCCCGGTTGAGCAAGTTGCCCAGTCCATTGGCCAATTCCGAGTTGTAGCGGACACGGAACCCGTCGTCGGTCCAGTTGCCGTCGGGGCCAATGCCCAATTCACGGACGACGTAGTAGCGGAAGGCGTCTAACCCCCATTCGCCAATGATGGCCAGGGGATCCACCACGTTGCCCGTGCTCTTGCTGAGCTTGGCGCCGTCCTTCTGCCACCAACCGTGGACTAAAATGGTCTTGGGCAACGGGGCTCCAAGGGCGTGAAGCATGATCGGCCAGTACACGGCATGGAACTTGAGGATGTCCTTGCCGATCAAATGAATGTCTGCGGGCCAAACGGACAAGCTGGAACTGGCGGGCGCTGGGCTGCCGAGGGGCGCGAGTGCCGCGGGGTCGCCCAAGGCGGCTGGGATGGAAAAATAGTTCACCAACGCATCGAACCAGACGTAAGTCACATAGCCGGGATCGAAGGGCAGGGGGATTCCCCAGGAGAGTCGAGAGGACGGACGGGAAATGCAGAGGTCTTCGAGCTTCTGGGAACGCAGGAAACCCAGGACCTCGTTGCGCCGGTTGGTGGGTTGGACGAACTCGGGATTCTTTTCAAGGTACTCGACCAACCACGCTTGGTGCTCACCCAGCTTAAAGTACCAGTTCTCCTCAACCAGTTCCTGCACGACGCCCCATTGCGGATCCCAGGAACCGTCGGGATTGCGGTCTTTTTCGGTGAGGAACGTTTCCTCCTTCACCGAATAAAATCCCCGGTAGGCCGACTTGTAAAAGTGACCCGTCGCGTGGAGTCGGTTGAGCAACGCCGCCACGATGTGCTGATGACGGGCATCGGTGGTGCGAACGAAATCGTCGTGACTCAACCCGAGGGACTGGACGAAGGAACTCCACTGGACGGCGAGGTCATCGCAGTAGGCTTGAGGCGATTGGCCTAAATCGTGGGCCGCTTGCTGGACCTTCTGGCCGTGTTCGTCCAATCCGGTCAGGAAGAAGACAGACTGTCCCAGGCTTCGCCGAGCCCGAGCGATGACGTCGGCCACCACCTTTTCGTAGGCGTGCCCCAGGTGGGGAGCCCCGTTCACATAATCAATCGCCGTGGTGATGTAGAACCGCTTGTCCATGTGCGAGCGATTCAAACCGAGAATGCCTCAAAATCGAAGAGTTTACTCGCGCCAGAGTGGCCGAGCGCACCGGGCCTGCGTTGTTCAAAAAAGGGTCGCCCATCGTGGAGGGGCGTCGGACGTCAGTGCGCGCGACCCTGGCGCCATTTGTCGAGGCCCACGGCCATGACAATCACCGCGCCGATGATGATTTCCTGAATGTAGGAATCCCAGCCGAGTTGGTTGGTGCCATTGCGCAGAACCGCCATCAAGAGGGCTCCCATCAGCGAGCCACCGATGCCACCGATGCCACCGTTGAGGCTGGCCCCGCCGATCACGACGGCGGCGATGATGTCTAATTCGAGACCGACGGCCACCGTAGGATCCCCCTGGGTGAGTCGGGATTGCTGCATTAATCCGGCCAATCCGAAGAAGGCTCCTGCCAGTGTGTAGAGCAATAGTTTGACCCGTTGCACCCGGACTCCACATAAGCGAGCGGCCGGTTCGCTGGACCCGATGGCGTAGACATGGCGACCAAAAACGCTGCGGCGCATGATGAAGCTAGCGACTACCGCCAGGCCCAAGGTAATCCAAACGCCCGGAGGCAGAGGCAGGAAGCCTTGCGGGTTGGTTCGCTCCATCAGGGTGTTGAGACCGCTGCCCTCGGGGTTGTAGACGGCCTGCTTGCCGCTGATCCACTTGGCGCCCCCACGCACCACTCCCATCATTCCAAGACTAATGATGAAGGGAGAGAGGCGCAGTCCGGCGATGAGTCCTCCATTGGCTGCGCCGATGAGCGCCCCAGTACCCATCACAGCCGCTGCCGCCATCCAGGAGTTGTGGCCAGCGGTCAGCATCTTGGCTCCAACCACAGAACTGAAGGCGACCGCGGCTCCAACGCTGAGATCGATGCCACCACTGACAATGATCATCGTCATGCCAATCGAGCCCAAGGCCACGATGACGGTTTGGGTGAGGACAATCGCCGCGTTGCGGCCCGTGAAGAGGGTGGGGCGGGCCTCTTCACTGAGTGCCAGCAGTCCCAAGACAAAGACCAAACCCAGCAACGGACCTGCGGTTTGCAGGAGGCGGCGCCAAGACGGAGCGTGAGGTGCAACAGTGGAGGCCATCGGATGACTTGGAAAACTTCCAACACCTTGCCTGTTCCTGCCCGTGTCGCCAACCCTGGAAACCGGACGGCGGCGGGACGTGTACAAAATAAGTTTGCGCTCAGCCGGGCGAATCCGACTTGCCGGAGATCGCGGAGTAGGACCACCGTTGGACTCATGAACTCCCCGTCACGCCGTCAATTTCTCAGGGATTCCATCGTGCTCGCCGGAGGGGCTTATCTGGCCGGATGCCAAGCCCCTTATGTGAGTCGACGGCGGGTGCTTGGAGCCAATGAGAGGCTCCGAATTGCGGCGGTTGGCGTGGGTGGAAAGGGTTGGACCGATGTCACCCAAGTGGGTGCCACCGAGAACATTGTCGGGCTTTGTGACGTGGATTCCGGCCGTTTGGCTCAAGCCGGCAAGACCTTCACCTCGGCCCGTCGTTTTGCCGATTGGCGTGAAATGTTCGATCAGTTGGGCAACCAGATCGACGCGATTACCGTTTCGACGCCCGATCACACGCACTTCCCACCATCGATGCGGGCGGTCCAGCACGGATGGCATGTCTATTGCCAGAAGCCATTGACCCACACGATTTGGGAGGCCCGCGAATTGACCCGGGCCACCCGGGCGGCGGGCGTGGCCACGCAAATGGGCAACCAAGGCATGTCGCGGGCAGCCGTGCGGAGGGACGCCGAGTGGGTTAAGGCAGGGGTGCTCGGAACGGTTCGGGAGATTCACTGCTGGACCGATCGTCCCGGCCCTTGGTGGGCCCAGGGAGTTCAGCGCCCGACCGATCGGCCGATTGTTCCGAAGGAATTGTCCTGGGACCTCTGGCTTGGGACCGCTCCAGAGCGCCCGTATCATCCGGCATGGGGCCACTTCAAATGGCGCGGTTGGTGGGACTTCGGGACTGGTGCCGTCGGTGACATGGGGTGCCACTTACTCAACGTGCCTACGTTGTCGATGGATTTGTCCAATCCCAGTGCCGTCGAGGCCACGTCGGAGGGGGCTAATGACGAAACCGGCCCGGTGCGTTCGCACGTGGTCTGGGATATTCCGGCCCGTCGAGGTCAGGCCGCGCTGCGGTTCCATTGGTACGATGGTGGATCCTTGCCGCCGACGCACTTGTTCCCCGGTCAGACCTACGGGGGCAATGGGGTCCTGATAGTGGGTTCGGAAGACACGTTGTTAACCAGTTACGAGAGTTTGCCCGGAGGCGGTAAACTCCGGTCAGGCCGGACTGCGGCCGAACTCAAGTCCATTCCTGAGAGGTTTGAAAAATACACTGATTCCGAGGGGGCCCACTATCAGGAATGGATTCGGGCCTGCAAAGGCGGGCCGAAGGCGCAGTCTGCCTTCGATGTGGCCGGACCTGTGACCGAAACCTTGCTCCTGGGCAACCTCGCCATCCGGGCGGGTCAGCGTCTGGAATGGGATTCCAAGGCGCTCAAAATCCGAAATCTGCCTTCAGCCAATCAGTGGGTTAAGACTCAGTATCGCCCGGGTTTCGTGGGCTGAGGATGTCGTGTCCAAAAGACGACGGCCCGCAGCGTTTTCGCGCTACGGGCCGATGGGTCTCAGAGAGGTCGTTGGCCGAAGAGTAATTTACAAAGTCACCACACGGACGTTGGAAATCGATCGATCGGCCGCCAATTGATCCAGACAGGCCTTGGGCGGGCGGCTGTCGAGCACGAGCACCGTCAGGGCTAGTCCACCCTCGGTCTCACGACCAAGGCTCATGCTGGCGATGTTGACGTTGTGATCGGCCAAAATGCTGCCGAGCTTTCCCACCATGCCCGGTCGGTCTTGGTTGTTGAGCAGGAGCATGGTGCCCGAAGTCGGTATTTCTACCGGGGTGCTCGAGACTCGGACGATCCGGGGATTCTGGGACGACCCGAAGAAAGTACCTCCAGCGCTGCCCACCTTGGTATTGCCGTGGAACAACTGGACGTGCAGCCACTCATTGAAGGTGACGGGCTCATCGGATTTCTTTTCTTCGACGGTCAGGCCGAGGTTGGAAGCAATGGAGCGCACGTTGATGTTGTTGATGTCCTTCGGCCCGGTTCCGCTGGCGTTGAGGTACCCCTTGAGGATGGCGCGGGTTACTGGGTCGGTCGCCGGGAGGTCCTGAGCCTTTCCGCCGAAGGTGACATACAAACGGTCTACCCCCGGAGGTGCAAGTTGGCTGAGGAGGCTGCCGAGCTTCTCGCCCAACGCCACATAGGGTTGGACTTGTTCAAAGGCCTTGGCATCGACTCCGGGGAGGTTGACCGCGTTGCGAACTTCGCCGGTGAGCAGGAAGGCGCTGATGATTTCGGCGACTTCTAGGCCGCACTTCTCTTGGGCTTCTTCGGTGCTCGCTCCGAGATGCGGGGTGAGGACGACATTGGGGAGCGACCGGAGCTTGTGGTCCGCCGCTAGAGGTTCAGAGCTAAAGACATCCAGAGCGGCCCCGGCGACTTTTCCAGATTCTAGTCCGGCAATGAGGTCCGGTTCGTTGACAATCTCGCCGCGGGCACAGTTCACGATTCGCACGCCGGGCTTCATCTTGGCGATGGATTCCGAGTTGATCATGCCCCGCGTGTCTGGTGTCACCGGCATGTGGACGGTGATGAAATCCGAAGAGCGGTAGATGGCATCGGTGTCGGCGACGAGTTCGACCCCCAATTGGCGGGCACGGGCTTCGGTGAGGAAGGGGTCATAGGCGATCACTCGCATTCCGAAGGCGAGGGCCCGTTTGGCGACTTCCGAACCAATACGGCCCATGCCCAGTACGCCGAGGGTCTTGCCTTGGATCTCAATTCCCTGGAACGCCTTACGGTCCCACTTGCCCGCGGCCATGGTGGCGTGGGCGGCGGGGATCTTGCGGGCGAGGGCACCCAGCATGAAGAAGGTTAATTCGGCCGTGGTGACGGTATTGCCGGCCGGGGTGTTCATCACCACGACGCCCCGTTGGGTGGCGGCGGAGACATCGACGTTGTCGATACCCACCCCGGCGCGCCCGACGACCTGGAGTTTCGGAGCCGCATCCAGCACCGCCTGGGTGACCTTCGTCTCAGAGCGGACTACGAGGGCCTCCACGTCGGCCAGCAAGGGCAGCAATTCTGCCTCGGACAGCCGCTTGGACAGGACAGTTACCTTGAATTCAGGGCGTGCTTGGAAATACGCGATGCCGCGCGGGGAGATGGGGTCGCAAACAAGAACGTGCATAAAGCTCAGCGACGGTATGAACCGGGCCGGCGGAGGTCAACGCACTGTTGGGTGTCCTACAGAATGCGTTTGGGTGAAATCGGAGGCTTAGGAAGGGCTGGCTCTTGATCCGGAGGGGGCGGTGGCTTCCAATCGTTGGTATGGCAAAGCTTTCCCGGCGGCAGTTTGGTGCGGCTCTGGCTGTAGTGGGTGGTCATTGGGCCGTGCCAATGATCGGCGCGTTGCCGGCCGTGCATTTGGGAGCACGCCCGCTCGTGACTCATGGAGTGGCCAGTGGCGATGTGGAGGCCTCATCGGCCGTTATCTGGAGCCGGTGCGATCAGGCGGCCCGCATGGTGGTGGAATGGTCGGAGGACGAGTCGTTCCGCACTCGGCAACGACGGGTGGGACCGGTGACGGGTCCGGAGTCCGATCACACGGCCAAAATGCTCCTTCGGGACCTCCCGACGGGTCGTCGTATCTTCTACCGGGTGTGCTTCGAGGATCGGCAAGGGGTGGCTGGAGACTGGGAGGCAGGGTCGTTGGTCACGGCCGGTACGGCCACGGGCCCGGGTTCGGAAGTGCATTTTGTCTGGTCGGGAGACACCTGCGGTCAGGGCTACGGCATCGATGAGGGGCGTGGTGGTATGCGCACTTACCAGTCGATGTTGGCCCAGGATCCGCAGTTCTTTGTTCACAGCGGAGACACGATCTATGCCGACAATTTGTTAGCAGCCGAGATGCGACTTCCGGATGGAACCCTCTGGAAAAATCAGGTCACCGAAGAAAAATCGAAGGTGGCCGAGACCTTGGGCGAGTTCCGTGGCAACTACCGCTACAACGTGTTGGACGCCCATGTCCGGCGTTTCAATGCCCGAGTTCCGATGTTTGCCCAATGGGATGACCATGAGGTGCTGAACAACTGGTATCCCGGAGAGTTGCTGCCCGTTTCCGCGGGGTATCGGGTTCGCGACGTGAACTTACTCGCAGCCCGTTCGCGACAGGCGTTCTTCGAGTACATGCCCATCCGGAAACATCCGCAGCGGCAAATTTATCGGCGCATCCGCCGCGGGCCTCATTGCGAATTGTTCTTTCTGGACCTGCGTTCCTACCGGGGTCCCAACAGCTCCAACCGCCAGCCCATCTCCGGTCCAGAAACCGATTATCTGGGACGTACCCAACTGGATTGGTTGAAGGAATCCATCGCGGCCAGCACGGCCACCTGGAAGTTCGTGTGCTCGGATATGCCCCTCGGGTTGTTGGTCCGCGATGGCGCCGAAGCTTTCGAAAATGGGGCCAATGGGGACGGGATTCCCTTGGGTCGTGAATTAGAGATCGCTTCGCTGTTGCGCCATTTGCGGGACCATCGAGTCCGCAATGTGGTCTGGTTGACGGCGGATGTGCATTACTGCGCCTCGCATTTCTATGACCCCGCCCAGGCTCAGTTTTCCGAATTCGACGGCTTTTGGGAGTTTGTCAGTGGCCCTCTCCACGCGGGCACCTTCGGGCCGGGAACTCTCGACAACACCTTCGGGCCGCAGGTTCGGTTTTCTTCGCGCAAACCGGGGCAGGCTGTCTCGGGGCCCTGGAGCACTGAACAATTCTTTGGGTCGGTCCGCATCGCTCCGGTGACCCAGGTGGCCACCGTGACCCATTTGAATCGAGACGGGCAGCGCTTGTGGAGTGTTGATCTGGAGCCGGCCCGCGCATGAGTGAAGTTTCCGAACCCATGCCTCCAGGAATGCCCCATCCTTCGATGGAATGTTCTCCACTCCTCGTCGAGCGGATCCGGGCAGCGATTGGAACCGGGGGTGGCGCTGTCTCGCTGTCTCGCTACATGGAAATGGCTCTCTATGAGCCGGGTCTCGGGTACTACGAGCGCACCCCTCGGATCGTGGGTCGTCGCGGAGATTTTGCGACTAGTGTCTCGGTGGGATCCCTCTTTGGCGAATTGCTAGCTTATTGGATCGAGCACGAAGTCGGCGCATCGGAAGGATTGTCCGACGGGCCTCTAGAAATCGTCGAGGCTGGGGCTCACGACGGCCGATGGGCGGAAGATATCCTGGAGGCGCTCATGCGTGGAAGCGGCAAGGACGGTGAGCGCTTCTGTTACCGGATTGTTGAGCCGAGTGCGACACGTCAGGCTTGGCAGCGTGAGCGTTTGGCCCGCTTCGGCGACCGCGTGGTCTGGAGCGAGGCGATGCCAGCCCGGGTGCGCGGGGTCATTCTCTCCAATGAACTGCTTGATGCCTTTCCGGTGGAACGCTGGTGCTGGAACGCTACCCAGCGGCGATGGGTAGAGCAGGGGGTGTGCTGGAAAGAGGGACGGTTCGACTGGATCGCACTGCCAGCCCCCGTGCCGATAGAGTGGAACTTGCCCGAAGAATTACAATCGGTGTTGCCCAACGGATTTGTTCGCGAGCGAAGCCCAACTGCGGTGGCCTGGTGGGCTCGGGCCGCCGCCGCGTTGCAGGCGGGTTGTCTGATCACCCTCGATTACGGGTTGGAGGCGGAGGAGTTTCTGACTCCCGGCCGATCGGCAGGAACGCTGCGAGCCTACCACCGTCACCGGTTTTTCGACGACCTCTTGTCATTTCCGGGCGAGGTGGACTTGACGGCCCACGTTGATTTTAGCGCCGTCGCTGAGGCGGGTCTGCAGCAAGGGTTGGTGCCGTGGTACCGGGAACGCCAATCCAGGTTCCTCATGCGAATTCTCGAATCGACTCAGCGGAGTTCGGGCCGCTTCCCGGATTGGAGCACTCAACGCGTCCGAGCCTTCCAGACACTGACTCACCCTGAGCACTTCGGTCGTGGGTTCCGGGTGTTGGCTCAAGGACGTGGTGGTGCACCGTGGGGCCGAGCCTAAAGAGAATCGTTGCTGCCAAGCCTGGTTTCAGTCGGGCCCGTCTCTCGTAGATCCAACTTCCCGTTGCCCGCGAGGCAACCGTGCGCCAGTTTTGGCCTCGCGAGATGATGGACATAGCAGGCACAGCTCCCTGGCGACGGCCGGATCTCCGCCCGCTTGCGTGGGCGGCGGTGGTCGCGCTCGTCGTGCATATTCTTGTCTTCCTGCTGTGGACAGGTGCCGCGGTGTGGGTTCGCAAAGCCCCCGACCAGGCCCCGGATTGGGTTAAAAATCTGGTCCAACCCACTTTGCCAATGCCTGTGAAATCCGTGGATCCCGCACAGGATCCCGCGTGGCAAGAGGTGCCCATGACCTTCATCGAAGTCGATCCTGCGTTGGCGGTAAAGGATCCGCCGAAGGACGCCAAATTTTACTCGGCAGCCAATGCGGTGTCCGGTCAGGCCATTCCGTCGCAAAAAGCGCTCAAGGATCCGGAGATCACTGGCACCCAGAAGACGATGCCCAAGACCTTCGACACAGCCAAACCGTCACCGACCCCGCCCCAGGCCCAACCGAAGGAGGAAGAAGCCCCGGCGACTCCGGAGACGGCGGTCCGCCAAGAGAAGAAAGACTCCCAAAAGGCTCAGCCCTTGGGAGGGGTTCAGAATCTGGGCGAAACTCAATTGGCCAAGGTGGAACCCAAGGCCGCGACCGAGCGACCTCAAGAAGAGCGCAAGCCCGTTGAAGCCCAGGAATCTGGCACGCCAAGGCGCAAACCCATCAAGCGTTTGGCTCAGGCCATGGAACAAAAAGGCATCATTCGCGGGGAGAAGATGCTTCAGCAAGGGGGATCCAGTCGGTTCAGTATCTCGCCGTCTTTCGACGTCAAGAGCACTCCCTTCGGTGAGTACGATCTGCGAATGATCGCCGCCGTGCAGGAGCGCTGGTGGGCGCTTTTGGAGGAGCGGCATTATGCCTTGGAGCGCACGGGCAAGGTGGTTCTTAAGTTTCGTTTGCACGGCGATGGTACGATTTCTCAGATGACCACCGCCGAGGCAACTGTCGGTGAGACGCTCAGTTTCACCTGTGAGGCGGCGGTCATGGGGGCTTCGCCTTTCGGTCGATGGCCCAGCGTGTTGAAAGCTCAAGCGCTGGATCCTCGCGAGATTACCTTCACTTTTCACTACTACTGACACCGGTCCTGCGGCCGGTTTGTATATTTTCAAACACCTTAGAAACTCATGCGATCATTTTTGGATGGCGGCCCCTTTGTGTGGCTCTTGCTAGGGCTTTCGGTGACGGCTTTGACCGTCGTGCTGGAACGGGCTTGGTCGTTGCGGCGAGACCGCATCCTGCCACGCCCCTTGATGGATGCTTTGGCTGATGGCGATGTGGCCCGTTTGCGGGGAGCTTGCCAGGGTCATTCGTCGCCCATGGCTCGCCTGATTCTCTCGATCTTGGACCACCTACCGTGGCCTAAGGCGGAGAATGTGGCAGCCCTTGAGGTGCGAGCCCGTCAGGAGATTGCCGGTTTGGAGCGTGGTTTGGTGATCTTGGAGATCATCGTGGGTATTGCTCCGCTGTTGGGATTGGTCGGGACTATTTACGGCATCATTCCGCTGTTGGGGGATTTTGGAACCAACCTCCAGGCCGACAACGCGTTCATTGCTAAAGGGATGTCGATCGCTCTCTACAAGACGGTGCTCGGATTGCTGGTGGCCATGCCCACGTTGGCCGCCTGGAGCCTTTTTAATAAGCGCGTCGAACTGATAGGGCTTGAATTGGAGAGCGTTTGCGATGCCTTGATGCGCCGGCATTATCTGCGAGAGCGTGGGTCCAATGGCGCTGGAGCGGCTCGTGGAGCTGACGGTGGCGTTGGGGCTGAAGGGGTGCGTCCATGAAGTTCCTGACACGCCGCCGCAAAGCTGCTCCAGCCATTATCATTATTTCGCTGATCGATGTGCTGGTGGTGTTGATGGTTTTCCTGATGGTAACCACGCGGTTTAAGAACACCCCTTCGGTGGCTCTGACCTTGCCCGAGACCCGTGAAGCGCCGAAGGCTGGAGCCAGTGCCGAGAAGCCGCCCATGGTGGTGACCATTGCCGCGGCTGCTCCGCAATTCTATGTGGGCCCCCGTGCGGTCACCTCCGACAAATTGCTCAATGAATTGAAGGATGCCGTCGCTGCCGATTCCAAGGTGAAGGTGGTGTTGAGGGCCGACGAGAACGCCAACTGGGGCGATGTGGTGAAGGTCATGGACTTCGCCAAACAAGCCAAGGTTCAGAACATCCGGGCTTTCACCCGTACGGCTGGTGGGAAGTGATGTGTGGGCTACGCGGGACCAGTCCTGCGCTCGCAGGGAAGCTTTGGAGAGGATCGGCTTTCGCGCGGTGCGCGAGGGGAGGGTTTGATCGCTTCCAATGCTTGCTCCGGACCGATCCCGCTCCGCTGCGGTTTTAGGGGGCTACGCGGGACCAGTCCTGCGCTCGCAGGGAAGCTTTGGAGAGGATCGGCTTTCGCGCGGTGCGCGAGGGGAGGGTTTGATC
>Ga0209617_10000304_pt1 | contig 21141 bp, 19 predicted proteins | sample LakEriepJuly2011_2_FD_187459 | JGI IMG/M metagenome (GOLD analysis project Ga0209617, IMG submission 187459) | Freshwater microbial communities from dead zone in Lake Erie, Canada - CCB epilimnion July 2011 (SPAdes) (version 2) | ecosystem: Environmental > Aquatic > Freshwater > Lentic >...
GCTTGAGTCACCTGATTCCATTGGGCAGCTAGTGCCTGGGCATTGGGCTGAACTGCCCTGCGTCGGCCGACAACAAAAGCTTCCAAAGGCTTCCCAAAGTTGATTACCGTCTGGATTTGCATAAAATCACGCTTTTCCAAATCAAGTTCCGCCAATTGCTTTTCAAGGTAGTTTCTGAAAAGAACGTAATCAATCTTCCCATCCTCAGAAAGTGCTCCATAGTTTTGGGCTTGAAGGGTCTTGAGGTAGTTCGTGTTAAAGGATTCCATCCGTACAAAATACTCGCCCGAAAGGCGATTGGTGTACAAGCGGCCTAAAGCCCCACGGTCTGCTTGGTAGGTTTGGATGAGTGAGACGAGCTCTGTGGCATTTGCCAAGAACGAGAAGAGCGCGAAGGAAAGAAAAAGAACTAATTTTTTCATGGCTAGAATAGGGGTGAATGGGTTGAAGTCCCCTTCTGAAACTTAGAAAATTTTCCGCTACAAAAAAATCTTTCTTGACCCCTAATTTACTGTAGCCGATACTGGTGCAACTTGCGTAAAAAATGTGGTCCCCTATCCTCTCGGTACCGCACAAATTCCCGCTGGGACTTTGGAATTTGAAAGGATATAAATTTTTCAACCTCTTAAATTGGTATAGAATTGTAGTATAATTAAGTTAATTGATTCATTTTTGATCAATAAAATATTAAAATGAACTAATACAGGAACAGAATTTTTTGTTGTCCCTGCTTAGATTTGAAAAACAAAAGTTTAAACCAGCCAACCCTGGCCCAAATCAAACCCATATGAACTGGAAAGGCGTATTTCCCGCAGTAACTACCAAATTTCATGCTGACGGCAGTCTAGACATGAATCTGTTTTTTAAGAACTTGGACTTCCAACTAGCCAGTGGTGTACACGGCATTATTTTGGGAGGAACCTTGGGTGAAAGCTCTGTGCTCTCCCAAGAAGAAAAAATCACATTGACTAGAGAAACGGTCAACTACATCAATGGAAGAGTCCCTGTAATTCTTAATATTGCTGAAGGAGCCACCAAAGACGCGCTATTTTGGGCTAAAAAAGCGGAGGAGCTCGGTGCTTCTGGCTTGATGATTCTTCCTCCCATGCGCTACGGTGCAGATGCACGGGAAGTAGTGACCTACTTCAAAACAGTAGCGCAGTCCACCTCATTGCCTATGATGATCTACAATAACCCTGTGGATTACAAAACCTTGGTAACCATCGACATGTTTGCCGAGCTAGCAGACTGCCCAAATATCCAAGCGATCAAAGAATCTACCCGTGATATCTCCAATGTCACCCGCATGTTCAACCGATTTGGAGATCGATTCCAGATTCTTTGCGGCGTAGATACCTTAGCGCTTGAAGAGTTGCTTATGGGCGCTGTAGGCTGGGTCGCAGGATTAGTTTGTGCATTCCCGAAGGAGACCGTCGTGATTTACAACTTGGTTCAAGAGGGAAAAATTGAGGAGGCACGGGAGATTTACCGTTGGTTTTTGCCCCTTTTGGAACTCGACATCCACCCCAAACTGGTTCAGTACATCAAGTTGGCCGAGCAGCATTGCGGCATCGGATCCGAACATGTACGCGCACCACGCCTAACCTTGATTGGCGAGGAGCGCGTACGAATTGAAAAAATAATTACGGATGGGATTAAGAATCGGCCTGCACTTTAAAATAAACTAGAAATACGATAGAAATACACTCGAAATAGCCCGAGCTTGTCCGCTGCAGCGGACAAGCTCGGGGAAATATAAACACCAATTTCTATTTCAAGTTATTTCACCGAGCCCTCCGCGGCGGGCAGGCGTAGCGGAGTCTATTTCAACCGTATTTCCCTAAGTTATTTCACCGAGCCTGCCTTCCGCAGGCAGGCTTGCTCGGTTTATTTCTATCTTATTTCAACTGTATCTCTTACTAAATTAATCCAATCAACCATGACTTTCGATCCCATTTTTCACGCAGCCCAAGCCGCTTTTCTAGATTATAAAAATCTATCTGGAAAGGATAAAGGGCATTTTTTGGAGACCCTTGCTGAAATTTTGGAATCCAATCGAGCAACCATCGTTCCTCTAGCCGTACGGGAGTCCAACCTTCCAGAAGGACGAATCAACGGAGAGTTGGGCAGGACTACTGGACAAATTCGACTTTTTGCCAATCTAGTAAAAGAAGGTTCCTGGGTAGAAGCCACCATCGACCCTGCCCTACCGGATCGAAGCCCACTTCCTCGAGCAGATATTCGCAGATTTTTAACCCCACTTGGTCCAGTGGTCGTGTTTGGAGCCAGCAATTTTCCGCTAGCATTTTCTACGGCGGGCGGAGATACCATTTCGGCCTTGGCCGCTGGTTGCCCAGTGATCTACAAAGCACATCCCGCCCATCCAGAAACCTCCAGAAAAGTAGCTTCCTGTATCCAAGAAGCCCTTAAGGCTTGTGGGCTAGCACCTGCCCTATTTACACATGTGGAAGGAGGAATTGAAGAAGGCCAAGCATTGGTTAAGCATCCCATGGCGAAAGCAGTTGCCTTTACAGGTTCACATGCTGGCGGAATGGCGCTATTCCAACTTGCCAACCAGCGGGAGGAACCTATTCCTGTTTATGCTGAGATGGGCTCGGTCAATCCAATTTTCTGCTTCTCGCAAAAATTGCAAAATGAAAATGATGCCTTAGCAAAAGCATTTGTCGCTTCCCTGACCTTGGGCGTAGGACAATTCTGCACCAATCCAGGCCTGATTTTCGTACCCGAAAAACAAGCGCAAAACTTTGAACAAGCAATTGCTACCGAACTCCATGCCATCGCCGCTGCTCCCATGCTTCATGAGGGCATTGCAAAAGCCTATTACGATTCCATCCAGGCACTTGAAGCGCGCAATGAACTCCGCTGGGTAAAAGTAGCAGACCCAAAGCATCTGATTAACGGAAGTCCTGCCTTAGCAGAAATCAAGGCTGAAGACTGGTTAAAAGATCCACTTTTCCACCAAGAAGTATTTGGCGCCTTTGCCCTTTTAGTGGTTTATCGAGACCAAGAAGAAATACTAGAAATCGCGCGACAACTTCAAGGACAGCTGACGATCACCGTATGGGCAGACTTGGAAGAACTTGCAAGTCAACTTCCCCTAGTCAACTTGCTTCAGGAAAAATGTGGGCGCCTGCTCTTCAAGGGAGCGCCAACTGGTGTTGAAGTAGGGCATGCCATGCAGCATGGAGGACCTTTCCCCTCTACGACGGCAAGCCAAACTACCTCTGTAGGTAGCTATGCCATCAAACGCTTTGCACGGCCCATAGCCTTCCAAGATATGCCCCAAACACTCCTCCCCGAGGCTTTGATGGATGGCAATCCACTTGGAATTTGGAGGACGGTGAATGGGGGTTTAACTAAATAATTCAGTGGAAATACGGTAAAAATATAATGGAAATAAACCGAGCCTATCGGCTCGGTGAAATACAAACACCAATTGCTATTTCAACTTATTTAACGAAGCTGAATCTATTTCTAGTGTATTTCCTTCTTTTATTTCACGGAGCGTAGCGGAGTCTATTTCTAGTGTATTTCTATTGTATTTCATTTAATCATCCCCCACAAAAAATGCCTTCACGCCATACCTTCTCTTGCATCGACGCACACACCTGTGGCAATCCCGTTCGGGTAGTTTCGGGTGGAGTTCCTTTTCTGAAAGGAAACAACATGCTGGAAAAACGACAGTATTTTTTAGAAAACCTGGATTGGATTCGTACCGGCTTGATGTTTGAACCGCGGGGGCACGACATGATGTCTGGCTCCATGCTTTTCCCTCCACACGATCCGGAGAATGATTTTGCTGTCCTCTTTATCGAAACCTCAGGCTGCCTTCCCATGTGTGGGCACGGCACCATTGGCACCATCACCATTGCGATTGAAGAGGGATTGATTCACCCAAAGACCCCTGGATTCTTGCGGATGGAAGCCCCAGCAGGTCTAGTGCTGGTGGAATACACCCAAGTAGGCAAGAAGGTCACCTCCGTGAAGCTCACCAATGTCAAAAGCTTTTTGGCTGCAGAAGGACTTGAGATCGAAACAGAGGAGCTGGGCAAACTTATTGTGGATGTGGCATATGGAGGCAATTTTTACTGCATAGTCGATCCGCAAGAAAATTTCCCAGGAATCGAACACTTCAAAGCAGAGCAGCTCATCTCCATGGCGCGCAACTTGCGTAAGAAAATGAATGAAAAATACGAGTTTGTGCATCCCGAACAGGAACAAATTCGAGGGCTATCACATGTGCTCTGGACAGGAAAAACAATCGATCCAAGCAGTACCGCACGGAATGCTGTATTTTATGGCGAAAAGGCTATCGATCGCTCCCCATGCGGCACGGGTACTTCGGCTAGAATGGCACAGTGGTTTGCCAAGGGATGGCTCAAGCCTGGCGATGAGTTTGTGCATGAAAGTTTTATCGGCTCCAAATTTATTGGCAGAATCGAAGAAGTAACCGAAATTGCCGGCAAGCCCGCCATCATCCCTAGCATCGAGGGCTGGGCGAAAGTGTACGGCTACAATACCATCATCCTGGACGAGGACGATCCCTACGTCCATGGATTTCAAGTGATCTAAACCTTTGAGGTCTTTTTTGACCTCGAAGGTTTAATTCTTAGGAGTTAAATCCTTCGAGGTCTCGAAGGTTTATTAAAATCTAAATCTAAATCCTTCGAGGTCTAAAAGACCTCAAAGGATAATTCAAAACCTTCGAGGTCTGGAAGACCTCAAAGGTTAAAAGCATCTTTATGAAACCAACCCTAATCATCGGAGGAGGCATTGTTGGCCTGTTTACCGCTTATTACCTGCAAAAAGAAGGCGTCGAAGTGACCCTCATCGACCGTACAGACTTAAAGGACAACTGCTCCACGGGCAATGCCGGCATGATTGTACCTAGCCACATCATTCCGCTGGCCGCACCTGGCATGATTGCTAAGGGGATCTCCTGGATGTTTTCCTCCAAAAGCCCCTTTTACATCCACCCTCGCCTTGACTTCAAGTTGGCGCAATGGTGTTTGCTTTTCTTCAAGGCAGCCACCCCCAGCCAGGTGACGAAAGCGATCCCTTACCTCAAAAACATCAGTCTACTCAGCAAGGCCCTGTACCAAGAGTTTCGGCAAGAGCATCCGGACTCGTCCATGGCTTTGGTAGAAAAAGGGCTGATGATGGCCTACCAAACCGAGTCCATGGAGAAAGAGGAGGTAGAATTTGCACATTTGGCGCGAAAATATGGACTGGAAGCAGATATTCTAGGCCCTGAAGATCTCAAAAAGATAGAGCCAAATCTCCAGCTTAAGGTCCGCGGCGCCGTACTATTTCCTGGTGATGCACACTTGGATCCCGGAGCACTCTACAGCTTCTTGAAAAAATACTTGGAAGAAAAGGGCGTCACCTTCCTCACCGAAACCCAGGTACTTGGCTTTGAAAAGTCAGGTAACACGGTACAAGCTGTCCTTACAGACAAAGGCAAAATTGACTGCGAAAAAATCCTGCTCTGCGGAGGTTCCTGGTCAGGGGAATTGGCAAAAATGCTGCAATTCTCCCTTCCAATGATGGGTGGGAAAGGCTATTCCTTTATTCAAAAAAATAGACCCGAAATCCAACAAGCAACCATCCTAACCGAACAAAAAGTGGCCGTTAGCCCTTATGGAGCAACGATCCGCTTTGGAGGTACCATGGAAATCGCCGGTACCAACGAATCCATCAATAAGAATCGAGTAAAAGGGATTTTTGAGTCGATCAACCGCTACTACCCAGATTTTCAAGCGACTTTCCCCGAGGATCAACAGATCTGGAAAGGTCTTCGTCCCTGCTCTCCTGATGGACTCCCCTACATCGGGTTTGCACCGGGATACGGCAACGTACTAGTAGGTAGTGGACACTCCATGATGGGGATTTCCCTCGCGCCTGGCACTGGTAAAATCCTAGCAGAGCTGCACCAACAAAAAGATGCCTCCATGGAAATTAAGGGATTTGAAGTAGGGAGGTACAACTAAAAATTAGATTAAGCAACGATTTATAGTTATCCAAACCCTAATTCAGATTCAATTGTACTAGGATTGATAACTTTCAATTCAACATTTGGATAAGAATCTGTAAATGTGCTGGGAAACCGAACTCGAGCTGTATTGCTCCATTTGCATTCAAAGGCACATAATTTCCCCTCTGCTTCTTCTATAAAATCTATTTCTTGCTGAGCGGTAGTCCTCCAAAAATAGAAGCTAGTTGCTATACCCCTATTGGCTTGGTATTTTATACGTTCTATCAAAAAATAATTTTCCCAAAGCGCCCCTACATCTGTTCGATTAGAGATTGGATTGAAATTTCCTAAGATTGCATTTCGAATACCACAATCAAAAAAATAAATCTTTTTCGCCTTCTTCAATTCGGTTCTAACATTTCGATTGAATGCAGGCACTTTGAAAATAACAAATGTTTTTTCCAGTAAGTCAATGTATTTTTCAACTGTGTTTTTATCTGCCCCTACTAATTGGCCAAGCTCTAGATAGTTAACCTCATTCCCCAATTGAAGTGCAAGTGCTTTTAGTAATTTTTCTAAAATCAATGGCTTTTTGATTTGCTCAAGCATCAAAAGGTCTTTGTATAAATAACTGCCCGCAAGAAGTTTTAACCGTTCTCTCTCTTCTCCTTGATGAGTGACGACTTCCGGGTAATACCCAAAAATTAACCGATGTTCTAGTAGCCGCTTTTCCTTCAAAAGACCATGGTATTGAACCATTTCAATAAAACTCAAGGGGTAAAGGAAAAATTCAAATTTCCTACCCGTTAAAGGTTCATTTGAAGCATTTGCCAAATCAAATGAAGATGATCCTGTTGCGATTACCTGAACATCTTTAAGTTGATCCACACAAATCTTTAGTATCAACCCAATCCCTGGAATCCGCTGAGCCTCATCAATAAAGACTAATTTATGGTCCCCAAAAAGTAGGTTTAATCGAACGGAGTTGGACGTGCTTAACTCGTTACGCGTGTCTAGCTCATCCCCAGTCAAATAAAAAAAAGGTTGGCTTAACTGCTTTAGCAAACTTTCTGTAAGCGTACTTTTTCCAACCTGCCTTGGCCCAAAAATCAGGATCGCTTTCCCTTTAAATAGGCGTGCCTCTATTTTTTTAGCAAGAAAACGCTCAATCAGTTCCACTTCCATAACCTTCCCTTTTCTAATTAGGTTTAATCGATTCACAAATATTATGTATTTTCTGTGAATTGATTCACAAATATTATGTGTTTTTTGTGAATTGATTCACAAATATCATGTGTTTTTTATGAATTAACAATAAAATACTCCGCACTTAAGATCCTATATTGTTTTTTTAAACCAAAAACAATACTAAAAAATGGATTGAAAAAGGGGTTTACTCTGCAGAAATTGCCCCGGAAAACCTACTTTTAACCCATGAAGCGATTCCTGCCCTTGGTATTTTTAGTCTTTACTTGCGCTGCCTGCGAATCCAACTGGCTTCCAAAGCCTCCTGGATACAACCGCATCGAGTTGCCACGTCACGAGTACCAAAGACTAGAACAAGGGTATCCCTATCAATTGGATTTTTCAACCCACAGCAGGGTGGAAGCGGATTCGTTCAACTTGGAAGAAACAGAGTGGATCAACTTGAATTACAAAGAGTTTGGTGCCAAGGTCCATTTGACCTACAAAAAAATTGACCAAAGCACGGATTTTAAAACATTATCCAACGATGCTTTTAACCTCACCGCAAAGCACCAGATCAAGGCTTATGGAATTGAAGAAGCAATTTTGCTTACTCCAAATGGTTATTCTGCAGTGGTAGCTGAACTCACTGGAGAAGTTCCCACACAATTTCAATTTTTTATAACAGACTCTACCACTAACTTTCTTCGTGGAGCCGTTTACTTCAATTCCGCTCTCAAAAACGATTCCTTGGCCCCGATTATTGAATACATAAAGATTGATATGGCACACCTCATCAATTCGGTGAATTTTGAAAAGAAGGAAGGAAACAAAAAGTAAGTTTGGAAGAAAAGCAAAAACTCCCTCCACCAGTCCAACTAGGACAAGTGAAGGGAGTTGAACTCAATTTTGAAAGGGACCTTAGGAATTCAATTTTTTCCAGGAAAGCAAAATAAACAAGCCTCCTGCCGCAGCAATTACTGCTGTAATTACACCTTGGATAATTTCTCCATAGATAAAAAATCCGGTTGAAAATAAGGCTGCATACACCATGACAGTGCCCACCAACATCAACCCAATTTCCATTCCGAGCCTACCCTTTTCTTGTTTCTCAGCAGGGTATCGATCCAATACTTTTTTCCACCCTAAAGAAGCAGGTTGCACTTTTCTGTAAAAGGAGAGCAAGACCTCGTCTTTTTCAGGTTGGGTAAGGAAGGTCACGAGCAACCAGCCCACCGTAGTGATAGATACCGAATACACGAGTTTGAGGTAACTCTGCTCCGCTGGAATATCCACCCAGCCCAGCCAAGGATTGATCACTTCAAAGAAAATCGCGACAGCAAAGGAGATGATCATGGCAGAAATTTCGGTGTAGGCATTGATCCTCCACCAAAACCAACGAAGGATAAATATCAAGCCAGTGCCGGCGCCTATTTGAAGCAAAATCTCAAAAGCAGACAAGGCCGAGGATAAGGCCAAGGCCAAAAAGCTAGACAACACCATCAAAACTACGGTAGAAATTCTTCCCACAGCGACCAACTCTTTATCGCTTGCTTCTGGCTTTAAAAACCGCATGTAGAAATCATTCACTACGTAGCTCGATCCCCAGTTGAGGTGAGTAGATAGCGTAGACATCACCGCCGCAATCAAGGAGGCAAGGACGACCCCAATCATCCCTGTTGGTAAGAAAGTAAGCATGGCAGGATAGGCCAAGTCATCACCCAACTTATCTGCAGGAATATGGGGAAATGCCAGCTGTAAATCGTTTACCGTTGGGAAAACCACCAAGGATGCTAGTGCAACAATGATCCAAGGCCAAGGACGTAACGCATAGTGTGCAATGTTGAAAAACAGGGTTGCCCCAATTGCATTTTTCTCATCTTTAGCGGAAAGCATGCGCTGGGCAATGTATCCCCCTCCACCTGGCTCTGCTCCTGGGTACCAGGTTGCCCACCATTGAATGGAAATTGGTAAAATAAATAGTGGAATGTAGACATTGGGATCTGTAAAATCAGGAATGAAATCCAGTTTGGTCGCTACTACTTCGTGGCTCAATAGCTGCTGCAAAGACCCGATTTCTGGCAGTTCCAACACATAATATGCAGCTCCAAAGGAGCCGATCATCGCGATGAAAAATTGAAAAAAGTCTGTGAGCAACACCCCCTTGAGGCCTCCAAAAGAGGAGTATACCACGGTGACCACGGAGGCGATCAACAAGGTTTGAACTGGAGAAAGGCCCAACATGACCCCACCGATCTTTATGGCTGCCAAAGACACCGTTGCCATGATGACCACATTGAAGAAGACTCCTAAGTAAATGGCTCGGAAGGCACGCAAAAAAGCTGCTCCCTTACCAGAATAGCGCATTTCATAAAATTCCAAATCTGTGGTCGACTCAGACCGTCTCCACAACTTGGCATAAACAAATACGGTCAACATGCCCGTGAGCAAAAATGCCCACCAAGCCCAGTTACCTGCAACGCCATCCTTTCGGACCATATCCGTAACTAGGTTTGGGGTGTCGGCAGAAAAGGTAGTTGCCACCATGGATACGCCCAAAAGCCACCAGGGCATGTTGCGGCCAGAAAGAAAAAATTCCTTTGCGGAACTCCCTGCTGACTTCGCCGAAGCAAGGCCAATCACCAAGGAAATAATGAAGAAAGCGGCAATGATGCCCCAATCTAAGGCAGTAACATTCATAGGGTCTTGGGTTAATTGATGGACCAATAAACAAAAAATTATTTAGTTAAGGCCAATCCCTTTTTTGATTTTTTTTAGAAAGATCGACAACCCTTTTCCCCAAAGAACCCCTAGCTGCCTCAAAAACAAGTTCTTGGACCACCCAAAGACTTGCGGTAGATTCAAGACCCTATATTTACAAGAAGAAATTTCTATTTTCGAACCATGTTTGATGCGCTAGCTACCGTCCTCACCCAGACCTACCCCCAGTTTACCGAATCACCCCTGACGATTCGTCCATTTGGTGAAGGACTAATTCACGAGACACTTGTAGTCGGTCAATTGGATAAAAAATGGATTCTGCAGGGCTTCAATAATTCCGTTTTCCGCTTCCCCGATCGTATCGATCATAACCTCGGCTTGCTTTCCAAGCATGCGGCTAGCCATCCCCTGCCCTTCCAGCTTCCCCTTCCGCTGCTCAATACAAGCGGAAGCGGACTAACCGCTATCCAAGGAAAAAATTACCGCCTCTTTGATTTTGTCGATGGCAGCACCTTGCAACAGGTACAGCAGCCTGACCAAGCACGAATGGCTGCTCAGGCCTATGGAAAGTTTGCCTTCTGGAGTCAGCAGCTGTCCGCAGATGCATTTGAAGAGACCATCCCCAACTTTCATCGGCTAGACCTCCGATTTGCACGACTTCAAGAAGTAGCCAAACAACTTCCCTCTCTCTCAGAAGAGGAGCAAGCGCTTCTCCAAGGGTATTTTGCGCAGCTGCCTTTGGTGAATTGGTACCAGGAGCAGCGCAACCATCTCCCCCTTCGGGTCACCCACAGCGACACCAAAATCAACAACTTGATTTTTTCGAAATCCCTCAGCCAAGTGGAGGCAGTTGTGGATTTGGATACAGTGATGGGGGGATACCTGATGTACGATTTTGGAGATCTCGTACGAACAGTTGCCTGCAGCCTGCCAGAAACGGCCACCGATTGGGAACAAATTCATGCCCTTCCAGAACTATTTGAAGAGCTCCTTTCGGGCTACCTAGAAGGATTGAATGGGGCAAATACACCCCTGGAAGCGAAATCGCTCCTGCTTGGTGGAGAAATCATGACCCTGATCATGGGACTTAGGTTCCTAACCGACCACCTCGAGGGCAATGTCTACTACCGCGTAAGCTATCCGCTTCAAAACCTACACCGAGCTAAAAATCAATTGGCCTTACTCCAAAGCCAACACGGACATCGCGCTCGCTTCGCCAATTTTGCTGCACAACTTCAAGAAGGGTAATTCGAAGAGGTAGCGCTTGCCTTTACCTGACAATTTCCTGTAAACCCTTGGCAAAATTCAACGGTCTGCGGTAACTTGTTCCATCCTAATAAGAAGCCTTTGTCTACCATCTTTGAAACCCGTATCGAATACCTCAAGGGGGTTGGCCCACAGAAGGCTGAACTGCTGAACAAAGAGCTGGGCATATTCACCTATGGGGACCTGCTGCAGCACTACCCTTTTCGCTACGAGGACCGCAGCACCTTCTTAAAAATCAAAGACCTCCACGAAGACCTGGAGCATGTCCAGGTGATCGCACGAATCAAGAGCATTGACTTGGTCGGCATGGGTCCCAAAAAACGGCTAGTGGCTGTAGTGGTAGACGATACAGGGGAAATGGAGATGACCTGGTTTAAAGGCATCACCTGGGTACTCAAAAGACTACCGCTAGGCGGCTCCTTTATCTTTTTGGGTAAGCCTGCACTTTTTGGACGCAAATGGAGCATGGCTCACCCAGAAATGGAACCTATTGCGGCAGCCAACGAGGCACGTAACAAATTTCAGCCCGTCTATTCTACTACAGAGAAACTAAAGATTCGCTACCTAGATTCAAGGGGCATCTCCCGCATTTTGGAGCAGCTACTCCCGCTCCTGTACCCACAGGTGCAAGAGACACTCTCTCCAGGAATCTTGGAACAGTACCGCCTCGTCGGGAAAAAGGAAGCCATCCGACAAATTCACTTTCCAAGTTCTCCGGAAGCCCTCGCCCAATCAAGAAAGCGCCTCAAATTCGAGGAGTTTTTTTACCTGCAATTGCGGCTACTTACCCTAAAGGTCACGCGAACCGAAAAGTCACGAGGACAGGTCCTGGGCTCCACTCAGCTGCTCACCGGTTTTTACACGCAACATCTTCCATTCCAACTCACAAACGCTCAAAAGCGTGTGATTCGGGAAATTTTTGAAGACATGAAGTCGGGTAAGCAGATGAACCGATTGATTCAAGGGGATGTGGGAAGTGGAAAAACCATGGTTGCCTTTATTAGCATGCTGCTCGCCATTGGCTCAGGAGCGCAGAGTTGCTTGATGGCGCCTACAGAGATCCTTGCCAACCAGCATTTTGAGGGCCTATGTGTCTATGCCGAAGCCATGGGGCTCCAGATTGCCTTGCTTACCGGTTCGACCAAAAAAGCTGCTCGAAAGGTCCTGCATGAAGGGTTGGAATCCGGCGAGTTGCCCCTGCTCGTGGGCACGCATGCGCTACTTGAAGAGGTTGTTCAATTTAAAAATTTAGGGTTGGCAATCGTCGACGAGCAGCATCGCTTTGGGGTAGCACAGCGCGCGAAGCTCTGGGCCAAGAACGAGCAGTATCAGCCTCATGTGCTTGTCATGACAGCCACTCCGATTCCACGAACTCTAGCGATGAGCCTGTACGGGGATTTGGATGTATCCGTTATCGATGAACTTCCCGCAGGGAGAAAGCCCATCCAAACTGTCCATCGCTACGACAAAGACAGACTCAAGGTCTTTGGGTTTATGCAGGAGGAAATCAAGAAAGGCAGACAAGTATACATCGTCTATCCCTTGATCGAAGAGTCCCAAAGTTTGGATCTTAAAAATCTGATGGACGGCTATGAAAGCATTGCTAGAGCTTTTCCACAGGTGCCCTTGAGCATTGTCCATGGAGGCATGAAATCCGATGCCAAGGACTACGAAATGCAGCGCTTCGTGAAAGGAGAAACAAAAATTATGGTGGCAACAACCGTCATCGAAGTGGGCGTAAATGTACCCAATGCCTCGGTGATGATTATTGAAAATGCAGAACGATTTGGGCTCTCCCAACTCCATCAGCTTCGTGGGCGAGTGGGAAGGGGTGCCGAACAGAGTTACTGCATTTTGATGAGCAAGGTGGAGCTAAGCCGCGATTCCCGCGTTCGCTTGGATACGATGGTCAGGACCAACGATGGATTTGAAATCGCAGACGTGGACTTAAGGCTTCGAGGACCTGGTGACTTGATGGGTACCCAGCAGAGTGGCATTACTGACCTTCTGATTGCAGACTTGAGTAAGGATGCTGCACTATTGACCTTAGCGCGAGATGCTGCGCAGCAAGTATTGGCTGCCGATCCTACCTTGGAGAGCCCAGAACACTTCGCTATCCTGAGACAGGTGAGGGTACAAAAAAAGACAGCCGTCAACTGGAGTCGGATTAGCTAAACTTGAGACTTCTATTTTTTTCGGATAAAAATTCTCCCAATCCGCTGCACCAATTGCTTTTCCTTTTCCCAAAAAAAGCGAAACTGCCCAAAAATAAAGCCATACACCAGGAGCATAATTTGGTACAAAGGCAACACGAGCAGTAAATACGCGATGGTATTCATCAGCCCTTGGCCCCCACCTCTTTCGATGCCAAAAAAAGCAAGAATGGGGTTTTTAATCAACAGGATGGTGGTTCCGGTACAGGCAAATACAAGCAATACCAAGAGTACTTGAGTCAGGCTTTTCAGGTGCCATTTTGATTGCAACCGTTGTAGAAATCCAGGTTTAGAGGAGGTCATCTTGCTACTATTAAATTACCAACTAAATACGCCTTCATTGAGGCTTTTGAGTGCCTGCACCTTGTGTTGTGCATCTACCAAGATGGATACATTGTGTTTGCTGCCCCCAAAAGACACCATTCGAATAGGGATGTCCACTAAAGAATCCATGACGGCGGTGATTGAACCCTTGGTTTCTGCGACTTGATTACCTACCACGCAGATAATCGCCTGGTTTGGATCCACTTCCACCGTTCCAAAGCGGCGCAGCTCTTCGACAATCTGGTCTAAATGGCTCAAGTCATCAATAGTCACAGACACTGCTACCTCAGAGGTAGTGATCATGTCAATGGGTGTTTTGTAGGCTTCAAAGACCTCAAAAATCCGTCTCAAAAATCCATATGCCAAGAGCATGCGGCTCGATTTAATATTGATGGCAGTTATGCCATCCTTGGCAGCAATTGCTTTTACCCCCGTTTCGGCTACTTCTGCCTTGATCAAGGTACCTGCCGCAGCTGGATCCATGGTATTCAAAAGTCGTACAGGCACATTGTGCAGTTGGGCCGGCCAGATGGAAGCAGGATGGAGAATTTTGGCTCCGAAATAGGCCAGCTCAGCCGCTTCATCAAAGGAGAGCTCGGCAATAGGCCGCGTTCGGTCCACTACCCGTGGGTCGTTGTTGTGCATGCCATCAATGTCGGTCCAAATCTCGCAGACAGAGGCCTGCACTGCCGCAGCCACTAGAGAAGCTGTGTAATCACTTCCTCCACGCTTTAGGTTGTCTACCTCTCCGCGGTGGTTTTTACAGATATACCCTTGGGTGATAAAGAGGCGCTGATCAGCATGCTGACTAAGTTGTGCTTTCAAGCGCTCCGAAATTTTACCCAGCTCCGGCTCTGAGTTTTCATCGATGCTCATAAAGTCAAGTGCAGGCAACAAAACTGCAGGTATTTCCAGTTCTTCAAGTAGTGCATGAAAAAGTTTGGTGGATAGCAGTTCTCCTTGAGCCAAGATATCCCGCTGGATTGCCTCGTTAAAGGAGATTTTCAATAAAATATTCAGCAGCTCAAAATGTTCTTTTAGAATGTCCTCTGCTTTGGTTCTTGCGGCAGGGCTTTTCAAAAGTTCAGGATAGAAGTTCAAATAATGTGCATGTAGGCTGTCAATGCGCTCCTTAGCGAGAACCTTATCGGCAGCTGCCAAGGCTTCGCCAATACCCACTAGGGCATTGGTGGTGCCGGATAGGGCAGAAAGGACGACAAGGGTTGGTTCAGTGCTTCGTGTAATCAAGTCTTTGACTTGATGCATGCGCTCGGGACGTCCTACGGAGGTCCCTCCAAACTTCATTATTTTCACTTGTAAATAGGGTATAGGTTAGAATCCAAGCATTTTAATAGCCGTGATGGCGGCTTCATCTCCCTTGTTGCCATGCTTTCCTCCAGCTCGATCAAGGGCCTGCTGCTGGGTGTTCGGGGTTAGAACCCCAAAGATGACCGGTTTGTTGTACTTCAAACTTACCTGTGTGATGCCATGCGCTACGGCATCGCAGATAAAATCGAAGTGGCGGGTTTCCCCTTGAATCACACAACCCAGGCAAATCACCGCATCGATCTGTTCATCTTGCGCACACCACTGTGCGGCTAGGGTAAGTTCGAAGGATCCAGGAACTTGCTTGCGAACGATATTTTTGGGATTCACGCCATGCTGAAGCAAGGTTTCATAGGCTCCCGAATACAAAGCACCGGTTACCTCCTCATTCCATTCAGATACCACAATAGCAAATCGCTTTTTGGATACATCGGGGAGGTTATTGGAATTGTAGTCGCTGAGGTTTTTTGAGGAACTAGCCATAGGAAATAAGGATATGAATGGGGTTAAAACAAAAAAGAGTAAGACACTACGCGCCTTACTCTTCTAGCATGCATTTACAAAGCATTACTTAGCGGCAAGGCCTTCCAAGCGCGCTTTATGTTTTCGAGCCGCAGCGAATTCAAAGGACTCGTAGTATTTTTCCTCGATCTCAGTGTACGTTTGGATCGCATCTTCTACTTTTCCTGCTTCTTCCTGAGCTACTGCCAGTTTAGCAAGGTATTTAGGAGACATAAATTTATTCTCATTTGTACGAGCTGCCTTGGTGTATTGTGCAATCGCCTCGTCGGTTTTGCCCAACTCCAAGTTCGCATCGCCAATCAAAGAATACGCTTTCGCCTGTACCAAGTAGTCGTCCGTAGAAAATTCTTCCAAGTGCGTCAACGCATCGTCAAATTTCTTCTGCGAAAGGTAAATGTACCCCGTGTAGAAATGCGACAAGTTAGCTGCATCTGTACGAGGGTAGTCTTCAATGATGGTCAAAAAACCCTTGTTGATGCCATCTCCATTGAGCGCAAAGTCCACGCTATCCTGCTCAAAGAAGTATACTGCCTGAAACATCTCTGCTTGGGCTTTTTCATTTTGTTGTTGGGTATTGTATTGGAAAAACAAAATTCCGCCAATCAAAACCACAGCTACCGCAAGGATGCCTACTAATATTTTGCTGTTACTTTTCAAAAAATCCTCGCCAGGAACTAATTTCTCTGCGATTACCTCAGGGTTTTCGATTAGTTCGTTTTGGTCTGATTTTTTTGTTTCTTTCTTAGCCATGTTGCTCAAATTTCGGTCGCAAATATACGGTTTTTATCAATTACACAAGCACATCTCTGTGTAAGCCGTCAGCACTTATTCCATCACAAAAGGATAGTCCTCCTGAACGTATACGTCCTTGAAGGCATCCATTCCATCTGGCCAAGGGGATTCTTCGGCAAACTTTACCGCATCTTCTACTTTGGATTTTACTTTTTTATTGATTGCTTCAATCTCTGCTTCGCTCAAGAGTTCATTTTCTCGAATGGTGGAAAGCACCTGCTCGATTGGGTCACGCTGCTTGTATTCTTCTACTTCTTCCTTGCTGCGGTATTTTTGAGGATCGGACATGGAGTGCCCCTTGAATCGGTAAGTTCTAAATTCCAATAATGTGGGACCATCTCCTCGACGAGCTCTTGCAGCAGCTTCAGCCACCGCCTCGTGAATGGCTTCTACATTCATTCCATCCACTGGGAAGGAAGGCATGTCATAGGCCTCACCGATTTTATACAGTTCAGTTACATTGGAGGTACGCGCTACGGAAGTTCCCATGGCATAGCCATTGTTTTCAATCACGAAAATCACAGGGCTTTTGTAGAGCATGGCCAAGTTGAAAGCCTCGTGCACTGCTCCTTGACGGAGCGCACCATCACCCATTTTGGCGATGCATAGATTTTTGGTTCCAGCATATTTTTCAGCAAAGGCAATGCCTAAGCCCATTGGGATCTGAGCACCAACGATGCCATGACCTCCCAAAAAATTCCGTTCCTTATCGAAAATGTGCATGGAACCTCCCTTGCCTTTGGTGGTTCCGGTGGCTTTGCCATAAAGCTCGGCCATGATGGCTCCAGGATCTGTGCCTAGGCCCAGCGGGTGCGCATGACAACGGTAAGCAGTAATCCACTTATCGTCTTTAGTCAAGGCAGTGATGGCACCGGAAGCACAAGCTTCCTGGCCTATATAAAGGTGACAAAATCCTCTGATCTTCTGTTGGCCATACAATTGACCTGCTTTTTCCTCAAAACGCCTCATTAAAAGCATGCTTTCGTACCAGAAAGCATAAGTCTCTTTGGAGTAATTTACCTTGGTCTTTGCCACTGCAGTTTTCTTTGCCATAGGGTACTGATCAAAATGTACTATTTTAGGCCTCAAATATAGTAATCCCGACCTAAAAATTAGGATGACTTGCAAATAATTCGCCGCTCACATGATTTTGGAGTCCCTAGACCTCATTCAATTTAAAAACCACCTTCACAGCAAGCTTGCCTTTAGTCCGCAGATCAATTGCTTGTTGGGAAGGAATGGGAGCGGAAAAACGAATGTATTGGACGGCATCCATTACCTCTCCTTGACCAAAAGTGCCTTGCAAAGCAGTGATGCACTGAGCATTCAACACGAAAAGGAATTCTTTACGGTGATCGGAAAATTTAAAGTGGAATCCAATCCACTGGAAGTTCGCTGCACCTTGGAGCAGGGAAAAAAGAAACAGATTTTCCAAAACGGAAAAGCAGTCGACAAAGTCAGCGACCATGTAGGAAAAATTCCTTTGGTCTTAATTGCGCCAGACGATACCGAGCTAATCAAAGGAGGCAGTGAGGGGCGGCGCAAATTTTTTGATGGTCTACTTGCCCAGTTGGATCATCCCTATTTGGAGGAGCTGATCCGCTACCACCATTTTCTCAAGCAGCGCAATGCACTACTGAAGCAGTTTGCGGAAGCCGGAAGGCGGGACCTCACCTTGCTGAGTACTTACGATGAGGAAATTGTTTACTTGAGTCAGTCTATTGCGAAGCGAAGGGCGGCCTTAGTGGAAGAGATTATTCCATTGCTCCAGTACTATTACGAGAAACTCTCCATGGGCCGGGAAAAGGTGGACTTGCATTACGATACCGAAGCTTTAAGTGAAAATTTTCCGGACTACTTCCTTCGGCTACGCCAAAAGGACTTTGTGACCAAAAACAGCAATGCAGGAATTCATAAGGATGATTTCGAATTTCAGATCGATGGGCATCCCCTGCGCAAATTAGGCAGCCAAGGGCAGCAGAAGTCTTTTATTATTGCACTGAAGCTGGCACAGTTTGCGCTATTTGAAAAAGCGAAGGGGGAAAAACCCTTGCTGCTGCTAGATGATATTTTTGATAAGTTGGACGAGGAGCGAATCGGCATGCTGATGCAGCTGGTGTCCCAGGGCAACTTTGGGCAGCTATTTATCACCGATGCACGGCCGGAGCGGTCCAAGGAGATTCTGAGTACCCTTGATGCCGAAGTGGTCTTTTTTTATCTTGAAAATGGACAGGTGCTTTCTCAGGAAACTTGATTTGCATTTTCTGCAATTCTTTTTTTTGAGTTTAGTAAAAAACACTAAACAAAACGGTTCAAATACAAGGCCCAATAGTTTGGAAAATGAGATATTTGCTACACAACTAAATATTTAACCTGAAGCTTTTTAAACAGAAAAAATCAATTTTTTTTGTTTCACTTTAGGGAAACTTTTTTAACTTTATACATTGGACAAAAATCTGAAATACAGAAAGATCACGTTTTATAAAAACTACTTTCAAGACTTCTTTTCCAAACAAACCAAAAAAGTAAAAGAAAAAATTATTTGGACTTTTGACTTGGTTGAGGAACTCCAAAGAGTTCCTGAAACCTATCTGAAACACCTAGAGAACACGGACGGACTTTATGAAATTCGAGTTCAATTTGGAGGGGACATTTTTAGAGTTTTCTGTTTTTTTGAGGAACAACAACTAGTTGTCTTAGCGAACGGATTTCAAAAGAAAACTCAGAAGACGCCTAAGAAAGAAATAGAAATGGCCCTCAAAATAAAAGCAGCATATGAAAATGAAATGAGAAGCATTAAGGAAAACGAAAATTAAAGCAGGATGAATAGAACTAAAAACTTGACAACTCTTGAAGAGTTTAAAGAAAAAAACTACGGCAAGCGTGGGACAATAGCGCGTGACGAACTTGAAGCGGGCTATGAAGCATTTAAAATTGGCGCCTTGATTCAGCACACTCGTGTCGAGATGGGCATGACTCAGGAGCAGCTTGCAGAAAAAGTTGGGACAACAAAATCCTATATCTCAAAAATCGAGAACGATATAAAAGAAGCTCGAATTTCGACACTTCAAAAAATCATTGAACTTGGTTTTGGTGGACGACTCGAACTATCCATCAAATTTTAACCTTGCACCCATTTCCTAGCTTCTTTTCTCAGGAATGATCACAAAAAAAGGGGCCGAAAGCCCCATTTTTTTTACCATAGTGTCGTAGGATATTCTCCTTGCTCGTGGAGCTGCTGCAAGGCCTCAATCACCACAGGACGGTCTTCGGTATAAGTCACCCCAAACCAGGTTTTACCGCCCGGGAGAATTTCAAAAGCTGCTTTTTGGTCCTGTATCAGGTTGTTTGCCACCGTTGGAATGTAAAATTCCGATTTCAAGTTTCCTAGATTGGCTGGCAGGAACTCCTCCCACATCTGTTCGATTTCTTGAAACACGGATGGATGGAATCCCCAAAAATTCATGCTTACAGGAGTATTTGGAGCAATCTCCAAGGCTTTTCCTTCCCCTCGGCTGAGGATTTTATCTCCTTCTTTGGCGATGGAAGTCCGCTCGGTCATCCCAATGAGTTGCCCTTTGGCATTCGTCTCGCAAACTCCACGGCTCACCGTTCCGTGTGCAGAGAGGACATTTTTCAAAGCATAGCCCACCATCGCATGCAGGCTGGGCTGAACGGTAGTGGTCAAAAACTTACCTAATACTTCAAAGGCCTCTTTTCCATAAAAATCATCTGCATTGATGACCGCGAAAGGCTCATGCACAGCATTTTTTGCACAAAGAACTGCATGGGCTGTCCCAAAAGGCTTCACTCGTTCCGCTTGCTTCAGATCCGCGGGCACAAAACTATCCAAGGATTGCAAGACCCAGTCCACTTCAATTTTTCCTTGAAGCTTGGGCATAAATTTTTCTTGGGCGATTTCTAGGATCTCTTGCCGCACGATAAATACTACTTTCCCAAATCCAGCTTGGATGGCATCAAAAATGGAATATTCTAGGATAGTCTCTCCGTTGGGGCCAAAACCATCAATCTGCTTGTTGCCTCCATACCTGCTGCCCATACCGGCAGCCAAAACGAGGAGTGTGGGCTTGCTTGTCATATCTATCTAAAAAAAACTTGGGCAAATTTAGTTCTAATTCCTTTTCAACCAAACTGTATCCCGAAGAGATAAGATTGTAAAGTAACCCTAGTTTTAAATTAAATACCGATTTTTTGAATGTTATAGTTTAATTTTAATCCTAATTTTTATTTTTTTTAATGTTTTTTATTTTTTTTGATTGTTTTTTAACCCTGTTTTTTGATTTGTTATTATTTTTTGTCTTTATTTCGAATATCTTTTCAATAAAACACCTCCTCTCTTGAAAAAATGAAAAAAATAGAAGCCATCATCCGTACCTCTCGCTTTGATCAAATTCACGGCTGCATATCCAAGTTGGGTGTCAAATTTCTCTCCTTTTACGAGGTAAAAGGGATGGGATTTGAGCATGCCCGACAAGAAATGTACCGAGGAGTGGCCTACGAACCCGCCTACATTCCACGTACCAAACTTGAAATCGTCGTTCCCGACGACCTCGCAGAAGGAGTAATCAATTGTATTCTTCAAGAAGGAAAAACCAATGAGGTGGGGGATGGAAAAATATTCGTGTACGAGGTACTAGACGCCTATCGCATTCGCAACCAAGACAGAGGCGAAGCCGCCCTTTAATCATTCCTATTTCAACTTAAACACAATCGCTCTCTCACCTATGGAAGCACCTGTACAAGACCTATTCACTGTCAACAACCTCTGGATGATGA
>Ga0209617_10000305_pt1 | contig 21080 bp, 23 predicted proteins | sample LakEriepJuly2011_2_FD_187459 | JGI IMG/M metagenome (GOLD analysis project Ga0209617, IMG submission 187459) | Freshwater microbial communities from dead zone in Lake Erie, Canada - CCB epilimnion July 2011 (SPAdes) (version 2) | ecosystem: Environmental > Aquatic > Freshwater > Lentic >...
CTAACGTTTATTTTGTCTTATTACCAAAGGAAATCAACGGGTATAACTTTTAACGGTCATACCTCATTGAAGTATTTATTTGCCGTGGATATCTATCAAAGCAGTGTAAAACACTGGTTTTTTGCTATTAAAAGCATGACAAATAGTGCCACATATTGGCATTGACTTATTAGCACGCTGTTGAGTTCTCAAGGTACGGATGCGCACTGAAGCCCAGGATTTCTCCTGTTTTTCAGGGCAGACCGCCAAACCTAGTGCATACACGCGAGCACGGTCAAACCGCGCCCTTGCGAGCTCTAGATTGGGGAGTCAATGCTGTCCGGCCTCAATCGTCCGTTTCACAGCAAGAGGAAAACTATAACCCTCTCGGGCAGGGGGGTCAAATCGGGGTTTTCAAAGCTTTTCCACTACTTCTCACACATCGAAAAACGCAAGCCCGCTAGCGTTTTAGAGGAAAATGAGGGTTTTTTAGACTAGCTCGACAGCAGCCAAATCTCGCTTACCTTTTCGCAAAACCGCATATTTACCGCATAAAAAATCAGATTTTGCAGGTGCAAAATCCTCTCCAGCAATCTTTTCATTATTGAGATATGCGCCACCCTCTTTAACAATACGGCGCGCAGCTGATTTTGAATCAACCACACCAGTTGCTGCTAAAAGATCCACCCAGGTTGGAATTGCTTCATTTTTCGACACAGTAGTGCGAGGTAGTTCAGCAAGTGCACCCGCCAACGTTTCTTCATCGAGTTCTGTCAGATCTCCCTGACCAAATAACGCTTTTGCAGCAGCTTCTACTCGATCAGTTGTTGCCTGTGAGTGCACAAGTGCAGTTAGTTCACGGGCCAGAGCACGATGTGCCTCTCGCAGACCAGGGTTTTCCTTGTGCGCATTTTCCAAAGCAGTGATCTCTGCATGAGATTTGAAAGAAAAGACCTTAAGGAAGTTGATGACATCTTTATCGTCGGTGTTTAACCAATATTGGAAGAACGCATAAGGTGAAGTCATCGCAGGATCTAGCCACACTGATCCCCCTGCAGTTTTACCAAATTTAGTTCCGTCGGCTTTAGTCAATAGTGGCACCGTTAGCGCATGCCCACTTCCTGCTTCTACTCGACGAATCAAATCTAAACCGGCCACAATATTGCCCCACTGATCCGAGCCACCTAACTGCAAGGTGCAGTTGTTGCGCCGGTAGAGTTCTAAGAAGTCATAGGACTGCAAGACTTGGTAGGAAAATTCAGTATATGAAATTCCGCCAGCTTCTAACCTGGCAGATACGGAATCCTTTGAGAGCATCTGGTTGACACTAAAGTGCTTACCAATATCGCGTAAAAATTCAATTGCGCTGAGAGGTGATGTCCAATCAAGGTTATTGACAACAATGGCCTTGTTCTTAGCTTCGCTAAAATCTAAGAAGGCCGAGACCTGTGTGCGAATTCTGCTAACCCAGCCTTCAACAATTTCAGTGCTATTGAGTGTGCGCTCTTCATTCTTACCGCTGGGATCTCCAACTAATCCTGTGGCTCCGCCGACTAATGCAATCGGAGTGTGGCCAGCTAATTGAAAACGACGTAGAACAAGAAGAACTACCAAGTTGCCAACATGAAGTGAAGGCGCTGTTGGATCAAAACCCACATACAAAGTGATGGGTTTTTTTAGTGATTCAACCAGTGCGGCCTCATCTGTGGACTGGGCTAAAAGCCCGCGCCAACGTAGATCCTCGAGAAGGTTCATGCCCCCATCATCTCTGAAAAAGCCGCCGCTTTGGCGGCTATTTTCTTAGATTGGCTCTGATTTTCTTGTGTTGCCAATTTAATCTGCTCGATAACTAAGGCGGGTGCTGTTCCCCCTGCAGTAGTTCTAGCGCTCAAGGCTCCAGCCACGGTGAGTACCGCGCGAACTTGCCCATCTAGTGATGGATGAACCGCTCTGAACTCTTCATCACTTAGCTCGTGCAACTGACGCAAACTCTTTTCACATAATGCAACGCACTTACCAGCAGCTTCATGGGCAGATGCAAATGGAACATTCTTTCGAACCAAGTAATCAGCAATCTCTGTAGCTAAAGAAAACCCAGTTGGAGCTGCAGCCGCCATCTTTTCCCGATCAAAGTCTGTGGTTGCAACCATTCCAGTAATTGCAGGTAAAACCAATAACAAAGTATCGATGCTGTCAAAGAGCGGTTCTTTATCTTCTTGAAGATCGCGGTTATAGGCAAATGGCAATCCCTTAAGCATCGTCATCACTGAGACAAGGTTGCCAATCAGACGTCCTGATTTACCTCGCGCTAGCTCTGCCATATCTGGATTCTTCTTTTGAGGCATTATTGATGACCCGGTGGAATATTCATCGGCCACTTTTGCCCAAGCGAATTCAGTTGAAGCCCACAGAGTCCACTCTTCACCAATGCGTGAGAGATGTAATCCAACTGTTGCGCAGATGAATAGCGCTTCTGCAACATAGTCACGATCACTGACAGCATCAATGCTGTTTGCAAAACTAGAATCAAAACCAAGTTCTTTTGCGGTGCGCGCTGGATCTAATGGAAGTGATGATCCCGCCAAAGCACCAGCGCCTAGTGAGCTCACTGACGTGCGCTTGAACCAATCATTGATGCGATCTAAATCTCTAGCAAATGCGTGAGCATGCTTTGCTAACTCATGGCCAAATGAAACTGGCTGAGCATGTTGAATGTGAGTAAAGCCCGGAGCGCTGTTATTGACATATTCGCTCGCCTTTTTCAAAATTGCAGAATTTAAATGAGTAATCAATGATGCAACTTCGAGCATGTGATCAATTGCAAAAAGACGAAGATCGGTAGTCACCTGATCATTGCGTGATCTGCCAGCACGAAGTGCTCCCCCGACTGCGCCCAGCTTCTCCGTTAATCCACGCTCTAGAGCACTATGAACATCTTCATCCGAGGCCACTGCGACAAAGGAGCCCTTAGCTACTTCACTAGCTAACTCCTTGAGTGCTCCACGTATCGCGGCTGCATCATCCTTAGTGACCAGCTTGCTGGATTCCAACACAGACAAGTGCGCTAGTGATGAGCGAATGTCGTAAGGGGCCAAACGCCAATCAAAGTGGGCGCTACGAGAGAGTGCAAAGACAGCGTCGGCAGGGCCACCACTAAAACGTGCACCCCAGAGCGCCATTTACTTTCTCCCATTCTTAGTTGCTGCGTAAGCGAGTAATTCTTTCGCTAATTGCGCCCCACCTGTTGCTTTCTTGGACACAAGGATAATCGTGTCGTCGCCTGCAATGGTGCCAATAACACCTGTGAGATTGGCGTGATCAAGAGAACTAGCAACAAACTGCGCAGCCCCTGGCGGTGTGTGAATAACAGCCAAATTCGCACTGTGATCAACAGAGAGAATTAACTTAGAAGGAACTGGGTTAATTCGAGTCAATGCATCATCGGAGGATTCTCTGATCTGATAGATGGATTCGCCGTCTCTACCACGACCACGAACAGCCCCAATTTCTTCTAAATCTCTGCTCGCCGTTGCTTGGGTGACGCGATAACCACTTTTTTTAAGTGCGACAACTAAATCTGACTGCGAGTGAATAACCCCAGACTGAATTAGTGCAATCGCCTTAGCTCTGCGCGCAGAAACATTGGTTGCATTACTTGCCATCGCTGATTACCTTTCTAAAGATTGAAACAAATTTAGTCAATTGGGCCTGTGTCACAATCAACGCAGGTGCAATACGAATCGTTGTCTCATTAGCAGCATTGACTAATACCCCAGCCTTAGACATCTTGGCTGCAAAATCTTTAGCCTTCGGTTCATCCAATTCAATCCCGATGAGTAGTCCAGCACCGCGCACTTCTTTCACACCCTTTATCACCGCCAACTCAGCCAGTAAGTACTCATGATGAAGAACAGCCTTTTCAATCAATTTTTCTTTCTCAATCACTGCGATTGCAGCAAGACCTGCTGCAGTTGTTACGGGATTCCCACCAAATGTTGTTCCGTGATCACCGGCTTCAAAGAGCGATGCAGCTTTGCCTAATGCGATCATCGCTCCCAACGGCAATCCGCCGCCTAATCCTTTTGCCACAGTAATCACATCGGGCTTGATGCCAGAGTATTCATGTCCAAACCAATCTCCGGTGCGACCCATTCCAGTTTGCACCGCATCAATAACAAGTAGTGCGCCATATGTATCGCAGAGTTTCCTCACCTGAGCTAAGTAATCAGCCGGTGGAATAATTACTCCCGCTTCACCCATGATGGGCTCCAAGATAACCATTGCTGTCTTTTTTGAAATAGCTCGGCGCATAGCTTCGATGTCACCATAGGCAACGTGCTTCACACCTTTAACTAACGGCAAGAATGGTTCACGCTTTGCAGGTTGACCCGTTAGTGAAAGTGCTCCCATCGTTCTTCCATGGAAAGCACCTTGCGCTGCAATGATCCGGCTTCGCCCAGTACGACGTGAAAGTTTGAGTGCTGCTTCATTAGCTTCAGCCCCTGATTGGCAGAAGAAAACTCGTGCACTCTTATCGCCAGTCATTTCAATTAACTTAGAGGCGAGTGCCACTGCATTGGGATGGGCATAAAAATTACTTACATGGCTCAACTGTGCAATCTGCTTGGTTACAGCTTTAACTATGGCTGGGTGCGCATGTCCCAGAATGCTGGTTGCTATTCCACCTAGAAAATCTAAATACTGCTTTCCATCGGCATCCGTAACAACGATTCCTTTGCCCTTAACTAGTGCAAGGGTTGGTACCCCGTAGTTGTTTTGCGTTGTGTTCTTCCACTGCTTTATGAGATCTGCGTTTTTCATGCAACCACCAACGTTCCACCTTTGCTCAATAATGCATCTGCAAAACTATGAGGATCTGTTCCATCGATAATTCGAACTGCCTTAGCACCACCTGTAATCGCATCTAGTGCAGCCTGGACTTTAGGGGCCATGCCTTGGGCAAAACTGCCCTTGATCTCATTAAGCTCATGCGCATCAATTGCATCGATCAAAGATGATTCATCTGGCCAGTTTCGATAAATACCTGCGACATCGGTCATGATGATTAATGCTGAAGCATCCAAAGCTCCGGCAATAGCTGCTGCAGCTAAATCAGCGTTCACATTCAAGCCCGCGTTGTTTTCATCACTACTAATCGGTGCCACAACGGGAACGATCCCCTTAGCTACAAGTGCCAATAGTGCTGAGGTGTCCACCCGAACAACATCCCCAACCTGACCTAAGTCAGCGGCTGTTCCATCAACCAAGGTTGATTTCTTTTTCGCAATAAGCGTCGGAAGTGTTCGGCCAGAGATTGCTTGGGCCTTTATGCCACCTTGTTCAAGTGTTTGTGCAACCTTTGGTCCTACTTCATTAGCCAAAACTCTTTCTACTACTTCAAAAATCTCTGGAGTTGTGTAACGAAACCCCCCAACAAAAGAGCTTTCAATTCCTATGGATTTAAGCGCTGCATCAATCTGTGGTCCTCCGCCATGAACAACGACGACAGATTCACCCGTGGCCTGTGCAGCAGCTATCGCTTGGGCAAAGGCTCCGTTTTCATCCTTCATCGCATGTCCACCAAATTTAACGACAATCATGTTGAATACGCCGAATTCTCATGGACATAATCATGTGAGAGATCATTGGTCATAACCGTTGCACTTGCTTTCCCGACTTTAAGGTCAATGACGATTTCCACTAAACGATTACTAAAGTCCACCGCGCTTTTGTCGGCATCTGGTGCACTGTTTGAGCAAACTTGGATGCCATTTAGACTCACATCAATTGTTAGTGGATCCATATGTGCATCTGCTGTTCCAACGGCAGCCAAAACTCTTCCCCAGTTGGGATCTCCACCAAATATGGCAGCCTTAAGTAAATTGTTTCGAGCACAGGCTCTTGCCACCTCAACTGCATCGCTCTCACTCATTGCGTTATTGACAGTGATTGCCACAGACTTTGTAGATCCTTCTGCATCTTCAATAAGTTGAGAAGCCAAAGATCCACATACATTCATCAGTAAATCTTCTAACTCTGCATCCGATAGGGATTGCCCAGAAGCACCTGATGCCATGAACAGAACTGTGTCATTTGTTGAGGTACAACCATCTGAATCAATACGGTTATAGGTACGATCGGTAACCTTTGCAAATATCGCAGATGCATTCTCACTTACTAGTGCATCGGTCATAACAACTGAAAGCATCGTTGCTAATGCTGGTGCAAGCATCCCAGCACCTTTAGCAATCCCTGCAACCTGCACACTACCCAAGGTGGCTTGTGCGATCTTTGGTACAGAATCGGTGGTCATAATTGCCTGAGCACACTCTTGCAAGGAATCCGTACTCAAACCAGGTGCAATCTTTTCTAACCCTGCAACAATCTTTTCCATTGGTAGTAACTCACCAATAAGGCCAGTTGAGCAGACCACCACTTCGCCTGAAGAAACATTGAGCAGTTCGCCCACTTTCTCTGCGCTCTTATGTGTATCGGCAAAGCCCTGTGGTCCTGTGCAAGCATTTGCGCCACCGGAATTGAGAACAACAGCGCGAACTACTTGGCCTTTGACCACTTGGCGACTCCAGATAACTGGAGCTGCAACAACTTTGTTAGAAGTAAAAACCGCAGTGCCAAAATAGGATGGCCCTGTGTTTAAAATTAACGTCAAATCCAATGCCCCAGTGCTCTTGAGGCCCGCAACGCAGGCTGCACCAACAAAACCCTGGGGTAACTTCATGCGCCTAAACCATCAGTTGATAGACCAGAGCCTTCATGAAGACCGGTAATGATATTTGCATTTTGAATTGCTTGGCTTGCCGCACCTTTACCTAAATTATCAAGTGCAACACTTATGACCAAACGGTTAGTGTGCTCATCAACTGCGACCTGTATTTGGACTTTGTTAGAACCTGTTAGAGATCCAGTCTTAGGCATTTGTCCGAATGGCAGAACATCCACGAAGTACTCACTGGCATAATGCTTTGAAAAAAGATCATGAGCTGCCTGAGCACTCAAAGGCTTCGTCATCTTGGCCGTAATTGTTGCAAGGATGCCTCGAGGCATAGGTGCCAGGATCGGAGTGAAAGAAATCTTGATGTTCTTCTGTGCAATCGCAGAAACTGCCTGCTCAATCTCAGGTGTGTGTTGATGAACTCCCCCGAATTTGTAAGAAGTAAGAGAGCTCATCACTTCACTCGCAATTAAGTTGATCTTGGCGCTTCTTCCCGCTCCAGTCGTGCCAGATGCAGCAACTACTACGACATCACTCACATCAACATGATTGACAGCCGGTGCGATACCCAATGTTATGGCAGTTGCATAGCAACCAGGATTAGCAACCCTGCTCTCTTTAGCGATTGCAGCTCGTTGACCAGAAGATAGTTCAGGTAATCCATATACCCAAGCGCCTGCGTGTGAGCCGCCGTAATACTTCTGCCATTGGGCAGGATCTTCTAATCTGTAGTCAGCACCCAAATCAACGATCTTTGCCATCGTTGGAATCTTTTTGATTAATGCTGCCGACTCACCATGCGGCAGAGCGATGAAAACTAGTTCGATATCTGAAAAATCTATCTCTGAAACAGCGATGAATTTTTCTCCAGTGTGGGTAGTTAAGTGTGGATGCACTGATGTCACAAGTTCACCGGCATTTGAATGAGCGCTAATAGCAGTAACCTGAAAATGGGGATGGACTGCCAACAACCGAAGGAGCTCTCCCCCGGCATAGCCACTTGCACCGATGACCGCTGTTTTCATGGAACTAGGATATAACGAGGTCGATAATTATGCAAATGTATGCATATTTATGCGGTGCGGACTATTGCCCCACACTTCTTAGCTGCCACCGCTGTGGCTGCCTCACGCATCGCCGATACTTCATCGCCAGTCAGTGTGCGATCAGGTGCGCGAAAGACAAGAGTGAAGGCCAGAGAAATCTTGCCATCGCCAATTTTGTCGTAGCGATCAAAGAGTAAAATGGACTCTAGTAACTCTCCTGCGCCTTGCCTCAGCGCGGCCTCAACCTCGGCTGCGGTTACCTTTTCATCCACAATTAGCGCCACATCTTGCAACGCCGCAGGCATTGTTCCAACTCTCGTTGGGCGCACTAACGTGGAATCCGGTAGAGCGCTCAAGCCAACGGCAAATGCAACGCTTCGCTCAGGCAGTCCATACTTGGCAACAATTCGTGGATGTAGTTCGCCTGCATGTGCAACAGCTTTACCATCAACAATTAATTCAGCACAACGACCTGGATGCCAAGGCGCAAAATCTGAGCGCTTGATGCTCCACTCAAGATTACATAAAGCAAGAATATCTTGGGCATATTCAATAGCGTCGTGCCAAGTGTAAGCACGGGCTTTACCTTGCCAATTCTCATTCTCTACTTTGCCAACCAATAAACCAGCAACGTGATATGCCTGGGGTGGCACAGATGCAAAAATCTCATCAATTACCTTTTGAGATGGGCGTTTAGCCAAATCTGGCGAAATCGCCGGAACCAATTTCTGCGGACTGCGGAAAATAGATCCCATTTCAAAGATTGCAAAGTCTTTTGCACCACGACTGATATTGCGCTGGGCTACTTCGATTAGTCCTGGGACTAAATGGACTCGCATCAATGGAAACTCTTCTGACATTGGATTTGCAATTGCATAAGTCGCAGCACGATCACCAACAAAGCCCATTGCATCAATTGTTTCTTGGTTAGTAAATGGGAAGGTTTGAACTTCGGCTAATCCACGGCTTGCCAACATCGTGGCCACTGCCCTACGACGCTTCTGTGTTGGTGTTAAGGATGCGTGCAAGGGACGAGGCGGCAAGATTGATGGAATCTTGTCGTAACCAATCATGCGAGCTACTTCTTCAGTAAAATCAGCAACTCCCAATAGATCTGCGCGCCATGAGGGTGGATCAACGGCCCAGCTCTTCTCATCCACATCGCAACCAACAAGGCGAAGAATGCGTGCAACTTCAGCGTTCGGCACATCAAAGCCCAGAATCTTCGAAATTGAAGTTGGGTCAATCTTCATAACAGGGGCATAAACAGGCTCTCCTGCAACCACTGTTGCAACGTGAAGGGCTGAACTATGAGCCGTTAATAGTTGAACAAATCGCGCTGATGCAAATTCAGCTAGCGATGGATCAACGCTTCGCTCTAACCGTCGTGAAGCCTCCGATGAAAGCTTATGTCTGCGTGAATTCTTTGCAATACATATTGGATCAAAGCGCACCGCTTCTAGTGCGATATCTGTTGTCGTCTGTGTGATCTCTGAAGAAAGCCCGCCCATAGTTCCTGCAAGGGCTAATGGTTGATCATCATCACAGACCATCAGATCATCTGGATCTAACGTGCGCTCTTGCCCATCTAGAGTGACAAACCTCTGTGCTTTACCGGCACGCTTGATTGTTAAACCGCCCTTAATCTTAGATTTATCGAATGCATGTAATGGTTGTCCGAGTTCCAACATGACATAGTTCGTAACATCCACAACTAATGAAATAGGGCGCATTCCCATCTTCTCGATGCGACGGCGCATCCACAGAGGTGTTGTGGCTGTAGGATCAAAGTGCGACATAGTGCGCAGGTAGAAAACTGAGGCAGATGATTTATCCTCAATCTTTGCGCTCACTCCCTTTCCTGTTTCTTCAAACTTCAATGAACGAAGTGCCTCAACAGGATCAGTGAACGCAAGACCAAGCGAGCCTGCGACCTCACGGGCTATGCCTCGAATACTCAAGGCATAACCGCGATCAGGGTTAACTGCCACATCAAAAATCACATCATTAATCTGCAAACCTTCAATTGCATCTGCGCCAATCTTTGTATCTGCTTCTGAGAAAACCATAATGCCTGCATGCTCATCGCTGATGCCTAGTTCGCGAGCAGAACAGATCATTCCATTAGAGGTTTTGCCATAAGTTTCACGTGCTCCGATTGCAAAATTACCCGGCAGCACAGCACCTGGAAGAGCTGCAACAATCATGTCCCCAACAGCAAAGTTTGTAGCACCACAAATCACATAACGAACTTCCTTCTCACCACAATCTATTCCAACATAGCGAATGGGCTTTTTGTGTTCAGTTAACTCTTCGATGGAGAGAACTTTGGCAAACTTAAGTGGACCAGTTAAATCAGAGCCCTGGTAGATAATCTCTTCGACTTCAAAGCCAACCCTAATAAGGCCATCGGAGATCTGATCGACACTTACCTTTGCTGGAATATCAACAAACTCTTTGATCCACGATAAGGGTGCGCGCATTAGAGCCCCACCCCGAATTGTCGAGTAAAGCGCAGATCGCCTTCAACGATGTCATGCATATCGGTAATGCCATGTCGCACCATCAATGTGCGCTCTAATCCCATTCCAAATGCGAAACCACTATAGACATCTGTATTTATTCCACAGCTTTGCAGCACCTTTGGATTGACCATTCCGCAACCGCCCCATTCAATCCAGCGCTTGTTGAAGAAAACATCTACTTCAGCACTTGGCTCAGTGAAAGGGAAAAATGATGGACGAAGCCGGGTAGTCACATCTGGACCAAACATATGACGGGCAAAGTTATCGAGTGTGCCCTTCAGGTGAGCCATCGTGATTGCCTTATCGACGACTAATCCTTCTACCTGATGGAACACTGGACTATGCGTTGCATCCAACTCATCTGCTCTAAATGTGCGTCCAGGACAGATGACATAAATCGGTGGTGTTTGAGTCAACATGGTTCGAATCTGCACAGGTGATGTATGAGTACGTAAAACCATTCCAGATTCAACCGGCTCAACAAAGAAAGTATCTTGCATAGTTCGTGCTGGATGATCAGCAGGAATATTGAGGGCATCAAAGTTCAACCAACCAGATTCCAACTCTGGACCTTCAGCAACTGCATAACCCTGCTCGATGAAGAAATCAGATACTTCGTTTTTGATAATTGAGATTGGATGTAAACCACCGCGATGCCTGCGATTAACAGGCAGGGTAATATCAACTACTTCTTCCAATAAAACCTTCTTATCTCGTTCGGCCTCAAGTTTTTCCGTAGCCTTAGCTAGAGCCATAGATATTGCTGCCTTTGCATCTCCAATTATTTTGCCAAAGCTAGCTTTTTCATCTGGCGATAAAGACCCAAGTCCTCTTGAAGCAAGGGAAATAGGTGCCTTGTCGCCGGAGTGGGCTAAACGAGCAGCTTTGAGAGAATCCAAATCACTAGCGGCGTTGAAGGCGCTTTGGGCATCTTTAACCCATTGTGAGACATCCTCTTGGCGCATAGAACCAACTCTATCCTGTGAGAGTTTAAGAAGATGGGATATTTGCTAGGTGATACATAACAATGGTTGCCGCCGCTGAGAGATTAAGGCTTTCGGCTTTACCGGGCATCGAGATTTTGACTTGTTCAATAGAAGATGTGGCTTGGGCCATTGATAATCCCCTGGCCTCATTGCCAAATATCGCCACACAATCTTTCGTGATCTTTAGCTCCTTCAATGATTTCGAGCCCTCTGCTGCCAGAGTGAAGGCTTGAACACCCAAAGCAAGAACTGTTGCCAACTCAATATTTTCAAAAACTGGTGTGTGCCAGAGTGAACCTGCAGTGCTACGGACAACCTTTGGTGAGTAAAGATCAACGCTGCCAGGTGAAGTTATCACGGCATCAATACCAAAGGCATCGGCAGATCGAATAATTGTTCCCGCATTACCCGGATCTTGAATCTCTGAGAGATAAACAAATTTGCGTGTGCCATTTAAAGCAATTGATTCAAGGGAGCTGGTTGGTATGGAGCAAACGGCAAGAATTCCCTGTGGGGTAATCGTCTCTGACATCGCTTTCATGACTTCATCGCTTACTTCAACGATGTTCAATGAAGTTAGGTCCGCAATCTGTTCTACTTTAGTTCGACCTGATGGCGTTAAATACAGAGTTTCAATACGTGGGCCAGTACTTGCAACTAATGCTTCTCTGGCACATTGCAATCCTTCTGCAACAAAGTGACCAGATGATTTACGTTCTTTTGTACCCCTAGAACCAATTAGAGCCTTAACTCGCGCGATATGTGGCGAGTTAAGGCTCTCAATCATTGGAATCTATTAAGCAGATACAAGGCTCTTGCGAGCAACATCAACAAGTGTCTTGAATGTAGCTGGATCATTTGTTGCAAGATCTGAAAGAACACGACGATCAACTTCCACTCCAGCAGCCTTTAGGCCTTGGATGAAGCGGTTGTATGTAAGACCGTGTTCACGGCAGCCAGCGTTGATGCGCTGAATCCATAGACGACGGAAATCGCCCTTCTTGTCTTTACGGTCATTGAATGCATAGACCATAGAGTGCGTAACCTGCTCCTTCGCCTTTGTGAAAAGACGGGAACGTTGTCCGCGATAACCACTGGCACGTTCTAATGTTGTACGACGCTTCTTAGCAGCGTGAACTCCGCGTTTTACTCTCATTTAATTCACGTTCCTTACTTCAAACCAAGCATGCGCTTGGCTGTCATTGTGACGGTTGGCTTTGCAGACTTCTCAGTTGAGAGACGGCGGGTGACTCGTGAAGATTTGTGCTCGAGTAAGTGGCGCTTTCCAGCACGCTCGTGCATAACCTTTCCAGTACCTGTGATGCGGAAAGTCTTCTTCGCACCACTATGTGTTTTCATCTTTGGCATTTCTTACGCTCCATCCGTTGTCTTTGCTGCGGCATCGGCCTTTGCCTTACGCGCTGCTTTTGCTTCAGCTACTGCTTCTGTTTTTCTCTTTGTTGGACCTAACACCATTGTCATATTTCGTCCCTCTTGCTTAGGGGCGAACTCAACAAAAGCAAACTCTGCGACATCTTCTGCAAGACGCTGCAATAGCTTGTAGCCCATCTCAGGTCGCGTTTGTTCGCGGCCGCGAAACTTCATCGTCACCTTCACCTTGTCGCCACCCTTGAGAAATTTCTCAACTTGATTACGTTTAGTTTCGTAATCATGAGTTTCGATTTTTGGTGTTAAACGCACTTCCTTCACCACAATGTGGGTCTGGTTCTGCCGCGCTTCCCGTGCCTTCTGTGCTACTTCGTACTTATACTTTCCGAAGTCCATGATCTTGCAAACGGGTGGATTAGCTTCTGGTGCGATCTCAACTAAGTCGAGACCAACTTCATCAGCCATCTTTAACGCTGTATCGATATCTACAACCCCCACTTGTTCACCGGTATAACCGATAAGACGAATTTCGGGTGTGCGAATACGATCATTAATGCGCGGGTCAGTTGTGATTTGTGCTCCTTCGGCTTCGTTTGACGCTTTGGTCTAACAGCGCTGCATGAGAAAACCGCAAGGAAAAAGAGAAGTAAATCTCTCATCCGACTAACCAGCTCGCACTAGTGGCGATGAAGGTGGGAGCGGTAACTCCTCTTGCAGTGATTATTAGGCCACTGGTCTGGGGCAAAGATTACCCGCTGGGGGCTAAAAGGTGAAATTGGGCCCTTAAGTGAGCTTAGGCACCCATGGCGTGGAGGCCACCATCTACATGGATGATTTCGGCCGTGGTCTTTGGAAACCAATCAGAAAGTAGCGCAACAACAGCTTGGGCTGCAGGAACTGGATCATTCACATCCCATGCCATCGGTGCTCTCTCATTCCACACTTTTTCAAACTCATCAAAGCCAGGAATAGATTTTGCTGCCATCGTGCGGATAGGACCTGCAGCAACTAAATTAACGCGAATATTTTCAGCACCTAAATCGCGTGCCAAATAACGCGAAGTTGATTCCAGCGCAGCTTTAGCAACACCCATCCAGTCATACTTTGGCCACGCCACAGTTGCATCAAAATCAAGTCCCACAACAGATCCACCGCCATTAAACAATGGACGAGCTGCCATCGTGAGAGATTTAAGTGAGTAAGCAGAGACATGCATAGCAGTCGATACATCTTCCCAGGACGTATTGAGGAAATTACCGCCCAGCGCTGCTTCAGGAGCAAAGCCAATTGAATGAACGACGCCATCTAGACCGTTTGGGAAATGTCCACGAACTCTAGATTCAAGAGCTGCAAGATCTGCTTCGTTTGTGACATCTAATTCGATAATAGGTGCAGGTTGTGGCAAGCGCCCGGCGATGCGAGTGGTTAAGGAAAGAACTCGTCCGTAAGAGGAGAGAACTACCTGAGCACCTTGCTCTTGAGCCAGACGTGCAATATGAAAAGCAATTGAACTATCTGTGAGCACTCCTGTTACAAGAATCTTCTTGCCATCAAGTAAACCCATATTAGTGACCCATTCCTAATCCGCCATCAACTGGGATCAATGCTCCAGATATATAGCTTGCCTGTGGTGAAGCAATAAAGGTGACGACATCTGCAATCTCCTGTGCTGAGCAGAAACGGCCCAATGGAATAGATCCAGCAATCTCATTGCGACGCTTTTCATCCAGCGTTGCCGTCATATCTGTTTCAACAAAGCCTGGGGCAACAACATTTGCCGTGATGCCACGGCTACCAATCTCGCGCGCGAAAGATCTAGCCATACCAACTAAACCTGACTTAGACGATGAATAGTTGACCTGCCCGGCAGAGCCCAATGCTCCAACAACCGAGCCAACAAATATCAACCGTCCCTTTTTCAATTTCAGTAGACCCTTAGTTGCACGGCGTGCCACACGAAATGCACCTGTGAGATTTGCATCAATAACCGATTCAAAATCCTCATCACTCATGCGCATAACAAGACCATCTCTAGTGATGCCAGCATTAGCGACAATGACCTCTGGGATTCCCCATGCTGACTCAATCTCATCGAAAGCTTTATCAACACTCTCTGTGCTGGTCACATCCATGATGACGGACTTGAACCCAACTGGTGGTGTGCCGCTGCGATAGGTAATGACAACATCGTGACCAGCCGCAGCCAGTGACTGCGCAACTGCCAAGCCGATGCCACGATTTCCACCTGTTACCAAGGCCACTGAACTCATACCCAAAACTTACTGGTTACCGCTAGGTATTCAAAAGAAGCGCTTCCGTGCGCCTAGCACTACTCTTGACACATGGCGGAGAAAAAGAAAATTTTCGAGATTACTGATGCGCCTTTAGCCCTGACCCAAGATCAAGCCGCTCGTCAAAAACGGTATTTCATTTCAATGATGGTGAGAACCGCATGTTTTATTTTGACTGTAATTTTGCCTAGCCCATATCGCTGGTTTGCTCTGGCTGGTGCAGTCGGCTTGCCATATTTCGCCGTAGTAATTGCAAATGCTGGTCGCGAAACTATTTCTCGCAAAAATCAGATAATTGAAGATAAACCTTTATCACTCGATTAATCATGGCAAAAGCTCGGGAATCCTATGCAATATCGAGAACACTTATAGCTCTATCCCTTATTGCTCTTTGTTGCATTGCTGCTCAGTGGCAGTATGAGCGTGGTGTTGATAGACACGCTCGTAATGCAATCATTGAAAAGCACATCGCACTGCCCCCAGTAGCTTTGGAATCTGTGAAAGATTCACCTCTGGCCGCTGAATGGAAAACTGTCACATCTACAGGAAAATTTGATACAACACAGCAAATACTTTTAAAGAATCGCTATAGCGAAGGCTTCTACGGCTTTGAAGTCCTGACCTTGTTCACAACCCCCAATAATGAAAAATTCTGGGTGGATCGCGGTTGGGTTAAAGCTGGAGCTACTGCCGCAATAGCACCAGCTATTACTCCCCCACCAACAAATGAAGTTTCAATCACAGGAAGATTGCGTTTAGATTCCTCCTTGCCACGTGGAGCATTCTTTGCTTTGCCTGCTAACGGGGATGGATTGATTTCAAAGCTCGATGCTCAATCTCAATTGGATACTCAAGATTACTACATCGATCTTTTAAGTGGATCTGAAAGCTCACTTACTCCAAGAGTTGCGGCCCAACTTCCCGAACTCAGCGACGGACCACACATGGCTTATGCCTTGCAGTGGCTCTTCTTTGCAGGGCTGATTGTCTACGGGCGAATACTAATTCGCCGCACCCGTTAAGTCCTGACGGTTATAAAGATCGGCATATAAGCCACCACGAGATACGAGTTCATCGTGTTTTCCGCGCTCAACTATTTGGCCTTTTTCTAATACAAGAATCTGATCTGCGTCCCGCACGGTGCTCAGACGATGTGCAATGACAATACTGGTACGACCCTTGAGCGCGCTTTGTAAGGCGGCCTGTACTAAGGCCTCATTCTCTGAATCCAAGTGCGCGGTTGCCTCATCCAAAATCACAACTGCCGGTGATTTAAGCAGCAATCTGGCTATTGCAAGTCTCTGCTTTTCTCCACCAGATAAACGATGTCCACGCTCACCCACCATCGTGTCCAGACCGTTAGGCAGGGTCTTGATTAAATCCCAAATCTGAGCTGACTCACAGGCAACGCGCATTTCATCTTCTGTGGCATTGTCTTTTGCATAACGTAAGTTCTCGGCGATGGTTTCATGGAATAGGTGTGCATCCTGCATAACAACACCAATCGCACCGCGTAGAGATTCAATTGTTAGATCACGGATGTCATGTCCATCAATCTCAATCGAACCCGTTGTCACGTCATAAAGCCGAGGCAACAAAGCGCTAATGGTTGTCTTACCTGCACCCGATGGACCAACCAATGCGGTTAATGTCCCCGGGGCTGCAGTGAATGAAAGATCCTTAAGAACTTCACCACTTTGAATTGTTTCAGGCTTAGCAGCGGATTCAAGGGAAGCAAGTGAGATCTCTTCAGCACGAGGATATGAAAAACTCACATTCTTAAACTCAATCTTTGGATGTGAAGGTTTCAAATCAATTGCATTCTCACGATTTTTAACCATCGGCTCTAAATCCAGCACTTCAAAAACGCGCTCAAAAGAAACGAGTGAGGTCATAACATCAATACGCACATTCGATAGAGCAGTGAGCGGACCATAAAGTCTTGCCAACAAGGCAGTAATAGCCAGCAAAGTTCCAACTGTGACTCCCCCATTAATAGCTAAGTGCCCACCAATTCCATAGGCAAAGGCTGTAGCAATTGCTGCAACGCTGGTGAGGGCAATAAAGAATAGGCGGTTAAGCATTGCCATTTTGATTCCAATATCGGCAACCCTGCGCGCTCTAGATCTAAAGTATTCACGCTCTCTATCTGGCTCTCCATAGAGTGCGACAAGCATTGCCCCGGAAACATTGAAGCGCTCGGTCATAGTGCTAGACATCTGGGCATTGGTATTGAAGGAATCACGGGTTAGCTCTTGTAGCTTTCGACCAACCCACTTAGTTGGAATGAGAAATGCAGGTAAGAGCAGAAGTGAAAAAATCGTGATCTGCCACGACAGAATCATCATGGTCACACCAACTAGAACCAAGCTCACTACATTGCTCACAAGGCCTGAGAGAGTGGCTGTAAAAGCCTGCTGAGCGCCCATGACATCTGAGTTGATTCTAGAAATCAGTGCGCCAGTTTGTGTGCGAGTGAAGAATGCAATTGATTGTCTCTGAACATGACCAAACACAAGTGATCGAAGATCATAAATAAGGCCTTCACCAATACGGGAAGAGAAGTACCGTCCCAGCATGCTCATGGCAGCATCTGCGATTGCAATTAAGCCAACTAAAACTGCTAAGCGAGTAACTAACGCACCATCTTTAGGGATGACGCCTTTGTCGATGAGATCTCGCAGGAGCAAAGGCGTGGCAACAATTAAGGCAGCATCAATAACAACCGTGAAAAGAAATATCCAGATACTGAGTCGATAGGGTTTTGCAAAAGTGAAGATGCGCTTTACGGTGCCGGCCTTCAATTTTTGCTGCTTGACCGATGGGTCTGCGGTCATCGATCTGTGGGTCATCCAAGCCGCATGCATTGACATGTGACTACCTTATTGAGTTATACCTCAGACAGTAAAACCGAGAGCGCGAAGCTGATCTCTTCCATCATCAGAAATCTTGTCGGGGCCCCAGGGTGGCATCCAAACCCAGTTGATTTTCACATCTGTAGTCATGCCCGCTAACGCTGAACGGGTTTGATCCTCAATCACATCTTGGAGTGGACATGCAGCTGAAGTGAGCGTCATATTCAAAATAGCAATGTTGGCTTCATCAACCATCACATCATAAATCAAACCCAAATCAACAACGTTGATTCCCAATTCCGGGTCGACTACATCCTTCATTGCTTCGGTTACATCTTCAACACTCGTTGTCATTTACTCTCTCCCTGTGACTGAATTGCTGCATCTTTAAAAGCCATCCAACCAAGCAGTGCACACTTTACACGACCTGGAAACTTCGAAACTCCGGCAAATGCCACCGCATCCTCTAGTACTTCAGGATCTCCAGCTGCTGTGCCCTTACTGGCCATCAACTCTGAAAATGACTTTACAATGACCTCAGCTTGGGGAAATGATTTCCCCGTAAGCAAATCACTGAGCATCGAGACACTAGCTTGAGAGATTGAACAACCTTGGCCATCCCATGAGATTGCTGAGATTTTGTCACCAGAGACTTTCAGATTGAGAGTTATCTCATCACCACAACTTGGATTGACATGGTGGACCTGGGCTGAAAAATCACCGCGCAAGCCCTTGTGTTGAGGATTCTTATAGTGATCCAGAATCACCTCTTGATAAAGGGAATCTAACTCCATCAGAATTTTCCAAAGTACTTTTGAGCGCCCAGCAGTGCTTCTACCAAATCATCGACATCATGTTCATCGTTATAAAGGTAGAAAGATGCTCGGGTAGTTGCAGGGACATTCATAATCTTTGTTAATGGCCAAGCACAGTGATGGCCCGTACGCACAGCAATTCCCTGACTATCAACATACTGGCCAACATCATGCGGGTGAATATCTTTAAGAGTAAAAGATAAAGCCGCCCCACGATCAAGATTTTCTTCAGGACCAACAATTCGCAGTCCCGGAATTGCTAATAATTTCTCTAACGCATATCCAGTTAATGAACGCTCGTGCTCGGCAATTGCATCCATTCCAATATTAGAAAGGTAATTGAGTGCAGCACCTAACCCAACAGCTTGGGCCATGTTAGGAACGCCAGCTTCAAATCTTTGTGGAGCAGCGGCCCACGTGGCGCTTTCCATAGTTACAGCGGTCACCATAGATCCACCAGTCAGGAAAGGAGGTAGGTCCTCGAGAAGTTCGGCTTTTCCCCATAAAACTCCAACACCCGTTGGACCAACTGCCTTGTGCCCAGAAAACGCCAAAAAGTCGATATCTAACTCAACGACGTTCACACTCATGTGTGGAACAGATTGACAGGCATCTAGAACAACAACCGCGCCAACTTCATGTGCGCGCTTCACAATTGCATCTAGTGGGATAATAGTTCCCAAGACATTTGACTGGTGAGTTATGGCAACAACTTTAGTATTGGCAGTAATAACCTGATCAATATTTGAAAGATCTAGCCTGGAGTCTTGACCAACCTTGAACCACTTAAGTTGAGCCCCGGTCCGTCTAGCCAACTCCTGCCATGGAATGAGATTTGCGTGGTGTTCCATCTCTGTTACAACTATGGAGTCTGATGAAGTTAAAGCAAAGCGGTTACCCGGCGCGGCATTACCCATGGCGTATGCGACTGCGTTAATTGACTCAGTAGCATTTTTCGTAAAGATAATCTCACTATCTTTTGCTCCCAGGAACTTCGCAACTATTGCCCGCGCGCCCTCATAGGCATCGGTTGCTTCTTCAGCTAACTGATGAGCACCGCGATGCACGGCAGCATTGTGCTTGGAGTAGAAATCACTCTCGGCATTAATGACTGACCAAGGTTTCTGGGAGGTAGCACCGCTATCTAGGTAAACCAGCCTTTTGCCATCGCGAATAGTACGTTCAAAGATTGGAAAATCTTTACGTATCTCGGCGACAGAAAAACTCATTTATTCCTTACTTGCTCACATAATCTGCGTAGCCATTGGCTTCTAGCTTGTCGGCTAGATCCGGTCCACCTTCTTCAACAATTTTGCCATTAGCAAAAACGTGAACGAAGTCAGGCTTGATGTACTTCAAGATACGTGTGTAGTGGGTAATCAAGAGAACACCTAGATCATTGTTAGCCTTGGCACGATTGACACCTTCAGAAACAATACGCAGTGCATCTACATCTAGACCTGAATCTGTTTCATCTAAAATTGCCATCTTTGGCTTAAGGAGTTCGAGTTGCATAATTTCATGGCGCTTCTTTTCTCCGCCAGAGAATCCTTCGTTGACATTGCGCGTAGCAAATGCTGGATCCATGTTAAGCGCTTCCATTGCTCCCTTTACTTCTGCGACCCATGTACGAAGCTTTGGAGCCTCACCACGAAGCGCAGTTGCTGCTGTGCGCAAGAAGTTGGAAACTGAAACACCAGGAACTTCAACTGGATACTGCATCGCTAAGAACAAACCCGCCTTAGCGCGCTCATCAACTGTCATATCCAAAACATCAGCGCCATCTAGTGTCACAGAACCACCAGTGATTGCGTACTTAGGGTGGCCAGCGATTGAGTATGCAAGAGTTGATTTACCAGAGCCGTTAGGACCCATGATTGCATGTGTCTCACCAGACTTAATCGTTAGGTCAACACCCTTGAGAATTTCAACGCTACCGTTTTCTGTATTAACTGAGACCTGTAGTCCGCGGATTTCTAGAACGCTCATTATTTTCTCTCTTCTACTCGTGTACTAAATCTCAACCGTGACGGAATTTCCGTCGATTTTTACGGCATATGTTTCAAGACTGATATTTGCCGGCAAGGTCAAAGCCTCACCGGTACGTAGATCGAATTCAGCACCATGGAGCCAGCATTCAATTTTGTAATCTGTAACTTCACCTTCTGAAAGAGATGCCTCAGAGTGAGAGCAGGTGTCGTCAACGGCAAATACTTCTTCGCCAACTCTTGCGACACAGATTGTTTTGCCTTCTTTTTCAATCTTGACCGGCTTGCCGACTTCTAATTGATCCAAGGTTAAATCAGACATTTAGGCACCAGCTCTTTCAAGTTCACCATCGATGCGTTCCATCAGGCGCTCTTGTACTTCTTCATTTCCGATTTCAGTAATGATTTCATTAAAGAATCCGCGAACAACAAGTCGACGGGCATTTTCTAGAGTGATTCCACGTGACATCAAA
>Ga0209617_10000306_pt1 | contig 21037 bp, 15 predicted proteins | sample LakEriepJuly2011_2_FD_187459 | JGI IMG/M metagenome (GOLD analysis project Ga0209617, IMG submission 187459) | Freshwater microbial communities from dead zone in Lake Erie, Canada - CCB epilimnion July 2011 (SPAdes) (version 2) | ecosystem: Environmental > Aquatic > Freshwater > Lentic >...
TCACCGATAAGCCAGATCGCCGTGAGCACAAGTACTACCACATGGGGGTACTGGCCCGGAATTTCAAAGGCTACCAGAATCTGACCAAGCTCGTCTCCGACGCGCATATTCGCGGGCTCCACTATAAGCCACGGACCGACATCACCCAACTCGCCAAGCATGCAGACGGGCTCATCGGCTTTAGCGGCTGCCTCCAAGGCGTCATCCCCCAGCACCTCCTGAAGGGCGACTATGAAGGCGCCCGCCAGGCGTGCGGTCGCTTTGTCGAAATCTTCGGCCGCGAGAACTTCATCATCGAGCTGATGGACCATGGCCTCGAGGAGCAGAAGCGCATCATCGCTGACCTCCTGAAGCTCGCCACGGAGTTTAACCTCCGGGTCGTTGCCACCAACGACGTCCACTACGTCGATGCCTCTGACAATGTTGCGCACGACGCGATGCTGTGCATCCAGACCGGTGCCCGCCTCGCGGATGAACGGCGCATGAAGTACACGGCACAGGAATTCTACCTAAAGACTGAGGCCGAAATGCGCCGCGTCTTCTCCGAAGTGCCGCAGGCCATCACGAACACGGTCGACATCGCGGAGATGTGCGATGTGCAGCTGCCCGTCGGTAAGAACCACTACCCGGTCTACATCTTCTCCGAAGGCGTAAAGCCAAAGGTTGAGAAGAAGACGGATGCCATCTTGGACGGGTATGAAAAGCTGAAGAACGGCTTGCTCGTGGCCGCGGGCAAGAAGGGTGACTTCGCTATCGCCGAAGACACGCGCAAGGGCATGCGGGCCAACGGCTCCTACCTCCTCGAAATCGTCAAGCTCGGCCTCAAGGAACGCTACGCCGTCGACTATGAAAACGCCAAGGACCAGGCCGACGAAAAGATCCCTGGCCCGGGGCAAGCGAGTCCCGCCGAGCTCTGCCGCCGCGTCGACTACGAGTTGGGCGTCATCGGCGGCACGGGCTTCGTCGACTACTTCCTCATCGTCTGGGACTTCATCGATTGGGCGCGCCGCCAAGATATTCCGGTCGGCCCAGGCCGAGGCTCGGGGGCCGGTTCCATCGTCGCCTATTGCCTAAAAATCACGGACATCGACCCCATTCGCTTCGGGCTACTGTTCGAGCGCTTCCTTAACCCGGAGCGCGTCTCCGCACCCGACTTCGATATCGACTTCTGCATGCGCCGTCGCGACGAGGTCGTCGATTACGTCCGCCAGAAATACGGCGCCGACCGCGTCGCCAACATCATCACCTTCGGTACGTTCGGCGCCAAGATGGTCGTCCGTGACTTGGCGCGTATCCGGGACCTGCCGTTCATCGAAACCAATCGCCTCGCGAAGCTCGTCCCCGACGATATTAACATCTCGCTCGATGACGCCCTAAAGAAGTCCAATGAACTGCGCGCCGAGGTCAGCAGTAACCCGACGGCGGCTAGCATCATCGAGACCGGCCGGGTAATCGAGGGCATGGTGCGCAATAGCGGCAAGCACGCGTGCGGTATGATCATCGCTGACCGACCGCTGACCGACATCATTCCCGTGACGATGCAGGATGGTGACCTGACGACTCAGTACGCCAAGGATCCCGTCGAGAAGTTGGGCCTACTCAAGATGGACTTCTTGGGGCTGAAGACGCTCACCGTGGTCGATGACGCCCAGAAGCTCGTGCGGAAGCACCGCAAGCTGCCGAAATTTAATATCGAGAAAGTTGGCTTCGAGGATGCCAAGACCTTCGCCCTTCTCAACGACGCCAAGACGGTCGGCGTGTTCCAGCTCGAATCCGGCGGCATGCAGTCACTCTGCCGGCAGTTCAACATCTCGGCCATCGACGAGATCGTCGCGCTCATCGCGCTCTATCGTCCGGGACCCATGCAGTTCATCCCAGACTACATTAAGGGCAAGAAGGACCCCAACTACGTCAAGTACGCCCACCCGCTCCTTGAGAAGGTCGCCAAGGAAACTTACGGCATCCTCGTCTACCAGGAACAGGTCATGGAAGCCGCCCGCGTGGTCGCTGGCTACACCCTTGGCGGCGCCGACATGCTCCGCCGCGCGATGGGCAAGAAGATCCGCGAGGAGATGGAGAAGCAGCGCGATATCTTCGTCGCGGGCGCCAAGGCCACGAACAATATCGAGGAGAAGAAGGCCGTGGAAATCTTTGCGACCCTAGAGAAGTTCGCGGAATACGGCTTCAATAAGTCGCACTCGGCCGCCTACGCCATCCTTTCATATCAGACCGCCTACCTGAAGGCCAACTACCCCGTCGAGTTCATGTCGGCCGTGTTGACCTCTGAACAAGGCAACGCCGACAAGCTGGCAGAATTCGTCGCAGAGGTCGAAGCCTTAGGCATGCAGATGCTGGGGCCGAACGTGAACCAATCGGACACCGACTTCACCCCTGTCATTAAGGATAACGCCATTCGTTTCGGGCTCGGTGCGATCAAGGGCGTCGGCGAAGGTGCCGCGCGCGCCATCGTGGCTGAGCGTGAAGCCAATGGCCCCTTCAAGGACTTCTCTGATTTCATCAGCCGCATGGGCGATCAAACCCTCAATGCCCGCTCCATCGAAGCCTTAGCCCGCGCGGGCGGCTTTGACTATACGGGTGAAGACCGCCGCCATTTGGTCGACTCCATCGAATCGGTCCGCCGCCACTTCTCGTCGGAACGCAAGGAACGCGCCAGCGGCCAAGGCAGCCTCTTTGATATGCTGGGCTCGCAAGACACTGGCTCGATGAATGCCGCTGACCTTATTCTGCGTAAGTCGGACAAGATGCCGAAGCTGGAGATGCTCAATAACGAGAAGCAACTCCTCGGGTTCTACCTCAGTGGCCACCCCTTGGCAGACTACCACGGACTCGACGAGGCCATTGCGAACTTCAGCACCACGCTTGACCGTATCACCCTTGACCAGAAAGAACGCCACATCGTCCGCCTCTGTGGCATCGTCGGCGGACTTGAGAAGAAAATCTCCAAGAAGGATAATCGTCCGTGGGCCTTATTCCATGTCGCGACCCGCTCGGTCAGCATCCCCGTCACCATCTTCACCGACGCCTACGATGCGGTCTCCGTCTTAAAGGACGGCGACCTCCCTTTGCTCATGGACGGCGCACACGTCATCGTCGACGCCCGCCTCTCCTACCGCGAAGAACGCAGCGAATGGTCGATCAGCGCCCACGCCGTCCAACCGCTCCGCAATGCGCCGGCGATGATTAAGCGCATCCTCTTTGCGTTGCGTCCTGGCCCTGAGGCCGGCGACTTCATGGAGAAACTTGTCGCCCACACCCGCCGCGTCGATGGCAGCACCCTCGTGCAGGTCGGTATCCTCCAGGCCGACGGTCGCGTCCTCATCGCCGAGGCCGCCCGTGGCATGACGACGCGCTTTGACCCTGTCATCTACGGGCTGCTCGCCAAGCATCCGGCCCTCGCGGGCGTGCAGATCGACCCCGTTCCGCCGACCCAACCACCCCAGCGTAAGTACGGCCCGCGGGCTTGAGCTGAGTCAGCCTTCAGTTGTTACTATAAATTCACAGCGGGTGAGCGCGTTCTGATTGCTTCCGCGTTCACCAAAGTATCCTATGTCGCATGGTTGACCCTTCGCATAGATTTGGGACCTTCGCCCCCAGCCTCGGACAAAAGCTCGTCTTGGCATTAATCCGCATCCCCCCGCTTTATCGTGGCTCTCTCCGCCCCTTCTGGGTGCGGGTCCTGAACGCCCTGCGTGGCGGCCCCGTGGACGTCACGTCCACCTTCGGGTGCTTTCGCGTCTACCCGACCACCAACCTTGTCGATAGCGCTTTACTCATCCACCCCTGCTACAATCAGGCTGAGATTACCTTTCTCCGGGAAGATCTGCGCGAAGGTGGCACCTTCGTCGACATCGGCGCTAACATTGGCCTCTATTCCGTCGCGCTCGGTAACTCCCTCGGTGCTTCCGGACGGGTGGTCTCCATCGAACCTAATCCAATCTGCGTCGAACGCCTTCGCGCGAACCTACGCTTCAACAACCTACCGGACGCCAACGTCTTCCCGGTCGCTGCGGGCGACTCGCCAGGGCGCGGCCACCTGATTGTAGACCATGACGACCTCGCGATCGCCCGCACGGTCCGTGATGCGACCGGAGGTGATTTCGAGATTCGGACCCTCACCGATATTCTAGACCAAGCCGGCGTGAACGCGATTGCGGCGCTCAAGATAGATGTCGAAGGCTTCGAGATGGCCGCCCTGGGGCCGTTCTTCCGAAACGCACCCCGTGCACGCTGGCCGCGGCGTATCTGCATTGAGCATCTCGGCGAGAAATCGGATGTCATGACGATGCTGGCCGAGGCGGGCTACCAGCTCGAACGGCGGACTCGTAACAACGCGCTACTCATCCTCGGCTGAGGGCGCCGTAGGCGCTTATCCGTTGACTTAACAGGGGTACGGCGAAACCTAGAGTGTAGGCATGGTCTCCATCTATATCCGGACCTATAAGCGAGACATCGCTTGGCTGGACTTCTGCCTACAGTCGATTCATCGAAACCTCAAGGGCTGGGATGAAATCGTGGTGTGCATCCCCGAAGGCCAAGAGCATCACCTTAGATACGCGGAAGGCGTACGCATCGTGACCTCGCCCGTTTACGATAATGATTACATCGGTCAACAGGTCCGTAAACTCCTATGCCATCAGCGTGTCGCGGGCGATTTAGTGCTAATCGTCGACTCCGATCTGGTCTTCCTCCCCGGGGCCTCTGTGGATGACTACAGGGAGGGCGGTAAGCCCCGTATCCTAACCTTTAAATGGCCAGACCCGCCTGACGTTGCGACTCGGAGATGGCGGCCAGTGGTGGCGAAGCTTTTCGGGGAAGACCCGCCCTGCTCCTTCATGCAAGGGCATGGGGCTAGGTTATTCAGAAAATCCTCCCTCGAGGCCTTCAGCCGCCGCTTTCCTGCCATCGACGACTACGCCCGAAGGCAGCCTCGTAATGCGTTCAGCGAGTTCCAATTCCTTGGGTTCTTTATTTTCCAAAGCGAGCGCTCGGACTACGCGTGGACAGAGCTCAGTGAATCACCGCTTCCACTCTATCATACTCGACAGTACTGGAGCGTAGATGGGCTAACTCCGGCGGTTCTGGCCGAAATGGCTAAGGAAGGTTTTTCCCCACGGTGGCCAGATACACTCTCACCGCTCGATCAGCTTAAGCGCTGGCTCTCGCAGACGACCCGTCGCACCAAGCAGTGGCTTAATCCATTGGCGTTATTCGCTCCTGACCATGCGCCCACTGCGGATTGCTTTTAGCGACTTTATCTTCGGTCGCAATGACCGGGACCGGATGGCGTCGTTTACCGCTCAGGACAACGTCTTCACCCAGCTACTCGCCCAACAGTGGGACGTCCGCGTGGTGCCCATGGCGGAGGCGGAGGTACTGGTCTACTCGACCTTCGGGGAGGCGCATCGCGCCTTCCGTGGCCGCAAGGTGTTCTATACTTCAGAGAATGTCCTGCCCGACTTTGACGCCTGCGACCACGCGGTCACTTTCTGTCATCTTCCCGACGATCCGCGGCACTTCCGTCTCCCGCAGTACGTGTTCTACGTCGACGACGTGCGGCAGTTGGTGAAGCCTGCAGGCTTCGATGCCTCGGCCGCGCTCCGTGCCAAGTCGAAATTCGCGAACTTTGTCGTTTCCAACCCACGCTGCCCGGAGCGTAATCGCTTCTTCCGTCAGCTCCATCGCCGCCGCCACGTCGATTCCGGCGGCCGGCATTTCAACAACCTCGGCCGACCAATTGCCGATAAGCTGGCCTTTATCCGCGACTACAAGTTCACATTGGCCTTTGAGAATTCGGCCTCCGCCGGCTACACCACCGAGAAGCTGGTGGAGCCCATGCTCGCCGGCAGTATCCCGATCTACTGGGGCAATCCGGAAGTCGCACGCGACTTTAATCCCCGCAGTTTCATCGACGTCGCTCACTTCCCTGATTTTGATGCGGCCATCGACTACATCCTGAAGGTCGATGCGGACGACGCACTTTACCTGCAGTATCTGCGCGAACCCTGGTTCAACGACAATGCCCCGCCGAGCTGGTTCAACCCACAAGAGCACCTCCAGGCTTGGCAACGCTTCCTCGCGACCCCTTGGGTGGAACGTCCCCGCATCTACCGCGACCGCGGACTCCGCGACCATGTGCGCGGAACTGGACTGGGCCGACACCTCTCCAGCCTCGGAACGAAACTGGACGGGCTGCTATGGAAGGCCGGCTGGCGCTAAATCACCGCTGCGTTTAGGTGTCTCAACTGGACCGACAAACCGCACGAATTTTGGCGAGCATATCACGACTACCAGCAAGGTAGTGCGTGATATAGGCACGGGCAGCGGAACGAATCGAGGTGGCCAAGACTGGATCGGCCAAGGCCGCCCGTAAGCGAGCGACCGTCGCTGGCCAATCGCTCGGGTTAAGGTCCAGGCGTGCCTCAACCGGCACCTCAGAGGAAAAGGCCGTCTCGTGGGCAAACAGCCCGACCAGCCCATTGTGTGCTAAAGATTTGAGTACCGCACCTTCTACGGTCGCCGACCAGCTCGAGGGGCATAGCACTAAATCGGCCGTAGCCACAGCGTCGGCTAGCCCGCTAGCCCAGTTCATCCGCTGGAAGGTGATATTAGTCGGCAAGCCGGCAACGGCACCAAAATGGTAGATAAATTCCTTTTCGTCGCTCGGAATGAGAAAATTACAGTCTGGCATTAGACGGGCCAAAGCGACGACATGGGCGACTCCTTTAGCGGGATAGCAGGCGCCGTGGAAAACAATCAGCGGCCGCGGGCGGGTGGGACGCTCGCGTAAGACCGCAGGCACCTCGACGTCCGGGACAGAGAGCGGGACGACGTGGACGATCGCTTGGGGTCCGAAGTGCGCTCGCAACAACCGGGCATGCGACTCACATTGTGCCATGAGCCGGAGTCGACCGCTCTGGACCCACTGGGGGAAGTGAGAATGGAAAGGCCCCGAGCGGAACCAGTTAACGCAGCCATGCTCGGCCGCGGCCGCGCCGTCATTACCGAGGCAGCGGAGGCAGGGGGTCGCTTCGCCGACCAAGCAGTTATAGGAACGGACGCAGAAGGTGTAAGAGTCTAGGACATACATCCAGGTGACGGGGCGGGACTCGACGACGGCAGCAAATGTGCGAAAACCGATGGTCTGCGGGTGCAGCAAGACGACGGCTTCGGCCGACTGAGTGGCTCCACGCACACGACCAGAGAAACTGGCCCGGTTAAAGATATACTTCAGCAGCCCCCACGGGCTCGAGCCACGGGTAATTTTGAACAGAAATCTCGCCGAGGGATCTGGGCGGGCCTCCTCAATCAGCCGAATCATCAACGCCCCTGTCCCCGATGATCCAGGCCCGATACCTGAGACAAAAGTAATGGCCAGTGGGTTCATCTAAAGGAAGCAGGCAAGTCGTGCGACGCACGACAGACTAATGGTATAAAGGTTTGAATCTTTGACGTGTCCAGCCCGGAGGCTAACGGCCGAGGTGTGGCTGCAGGATCGACAGCGGCTTGCACGACGAGGCGAACCCTCTCGGTCTGGCCCAGGCCTTGCAAGCCCTGCAGAATCTCCCGCGCCCACGCGTGGCGTGTCAGTTGCGGACAGTCCCCAGCGAGATGCCAGATGCCTTGGGCCTGGCGCTGGAGTAAGCCCAGCGTCCAGGTCGCCACGTCGCCCGCCCACGTGGGATTACCACTGTGTACACTGGAGACGCGTAACTCATCACCAGCCCGATTCGCTCGACTCACCTGATAGACAAAGTTCTTCCCCTTGGCCTCTTCGCCCCAGACGTGAATCAGGCGCAGAATCAAGGCGTCACCACTCGTCGCTTCGGCGATACGCCGCTCGCATTCCGCTTTATGGCGTCCGTAGACATTCACAGGCCGAGGTGCATCTGCTTCCGTGTAGTTTCCGTTCACTCCATCGAAGACATAGGCACTGGAATAGTAGACAAAGCGTACGCCTTGTTTAGCACAGAGCTGAGCTAAGGCTAAAGGCTGCTCGAGGTTTTCCTGACGTGAGCGTTCAGGATCAGCCTCACAGCCATCGGCCCAGGTAAACCCAGCGGCACAAGCCACGACCTCTGGACGAAATTCCGTGAGTAAGGCTGCGAGCGTCGCTTTATCACCGAGTTGGCAGGCGCGGATATCAGCGGCTGCCGTGCGGGCCGTGCCCAAGGTCGCGAACCCCGCCTGCTTAGCTGCGGCCAAGAGGTGTGAGCCCACTAAACCACTGGCGCCGATAACCAACAGCTTCATCGCCGTTCAGCCACGAACTTAAGGATACAGTCGGCCATCCGGTCAATCATCGCCGGAGTCAGCCCAGGAAAGGTGCCGACAAACAAGGCTTGGCGCATGAGCTGATCCGCGCCGGCTAAATCACCGACGACACGGAAAGCCTCGGGCCGATCCTTACGGAGGCGGACAAAGGCTGGCTGGCGCACGAGGTTGCCGCCAAAAAGCATCCGGTTACCAATCTTTTGCTGATCGAGATGTCGACCGAGCTCCGTGTGCGTGAATGGCGCCGACTTATCGACGAAGAGCATAAATCCAAACCATGAGCACTCCGTACGACAACCCGAGGCGTCCCACTGAAACTCGCCAGGGCTCCAGGCAGCGGCATGGGTCGGTAGCGAAAAGCGGAGGAAGTTTGCAACCGGTTCAAGCGCTTGGCGTAGTCGTTGCCAATTGGCCTTACGTGCCTCGATAAAACTAGGGAGACGACCCAACTGGACGCGACCGATGGCAGCTTGGATGTCGAGCGGCTTCACGTTATAGCCGAGGTGGCCGTAGATGTACTTATGATCGTAGCCCTCAGGCAGTTCACCCAGCTTCCAGCCGAAACGCTTACCGCAGGTGTTATCGACGCCGCTGGCACACCAGCAATCGCGACCCCAATCACGAAAGCTCTCGACGATAGACTTAAGCGGCGGATGGCGGACGATACTGACCGCCCCACCCTCGCCCATCGTCAGGTGGTGTGGCGGATAGAAGGACTGGGTCGAGAGGTCCCCCCAGGTGCCGGTGTAACGGGTCGTGTGGATGCCATCATCGGGAATGCCAGGGGAATTGCCTTCGATGCCAAGCTCCTTGGCCATCGCCTTGGGCATCGAGTAGGTCGAACCCAGCGCGTCGCAGTTATCTTCGACCAACCAAAGATCGTGCCGACGGCAAAAGCGTAAAACTGCGGCGAGGTCAAACGGGTTACCAAGCGTATGGGCGACCATCACGGCCTTGGTCTTGCCTGGAACGTAGGCGAGCTCGAGCTGAGTGGGATCCAGATTTCCTGTAATCGGGTCGTTATCAATGAAGACCGGCACTGCGCCATTCTGGATGATAGGTGCAACCGTCGTCGGGAAACCAGCCGCACAGGTAATGACTTCATCGCCTGGACGAATCCGACGTGCCGGTGGCAACTTATGGGAGGTCAGCGCGCTGAACGCTACTAGGTTCGCGGAGGAACCTGAGTTAACCAAGAGCACATGGCGCACACCGAGGAAGTCGGCTAAACCCTTCTCCATCGCGGCGCCTTCTTTCCCGAGCGTCAGCCAGAAGTCCAGGGTGGACCCGACAGCCGCCTCGACCTCTTCGGGGCCGAACACGCGGGCGGCATAAGGGACGCCATCCTTCGCCGGGTCATGTGCCGGACGTGCAGGATGATCAGCGGGCAAATAGCCCGGGTGCACGGCCTGCGCATACTCGCGAGTCAGGCGAAGGATTTCATGGCGAATCTGCTCAGGCGTCATAAAGTTTAGCGGGTCCAAGGTAGCTCAGCCGCGCGCGCGGCCTCTATATAGGCATGCAGGTCGCGGTCGCACAGCGCTTGGGGCGAAGCCCCAGCGTGCCGGTCACGATACCAAGCCGCCGTGGTGTGGACGGTCGTGGTGAAATCCCAGACGGGCTTCCAGCCGAGGACTTCCTCGGCCTTGGCTATATCCAGATGAAGTAAGCCAGCTTCATGTGGGGCCGCCGGATCGGTGAGATCTTCCTGGCGGCCAGGCCACTCGTGCATCAAGGCGTCGACCAAGTCTCCGACAGGGCGAGCGGATTCGCCGCGTGGGCCGAAGTTAAAACCCTCCCGCAGGCGGGCGGGCTGACGGGCCAAGCTCGGCTGACGCAGGCAGGCGCCCAACCAGAGATAGCCGGCGAGCGGCTCGAGCACATGCTGCCATGGTCGCGTGGCACGCCGATTACGGATGACTGCGGGGGCCCCTGCCTCCAGCGCCCGAATGCAGTCGGGAATAATTCGATCCGCCGAAAAATCGCCGCCCCCGATGACATTGCCAGCACGCCCGGAAGCCAAGGCCCCAGGCCCTTGCGCCGGCAGGTAGGAGCGCCGCCAGGAAGCGACTAAGATTTCCGTCATGCCTTTAGAGGCGCTGTATGGATCGTGTCCGCCCATCGGCTCGTCTTCGCTGTAGCCAGCAGAACGCTCGCGGTTTTCGTAGCACTTGTCCGACGTCACGACCACGACAGTAGCCTCCGGAGTCTCAGCTCGGACTGCATCCAGCAAATGTGCTGTGCCCATCACGTTGGTTTCCATCGTCTCAACTGGGATGGAGTAAGAAAGGCGGACTAACGGCTGCGCCGCTAGATGGAGGACAATTTCGGGACGGAATTCTCGAACCGCGGCTCGGACCGCGGCTCGGTCACGGACATCGGCGAATTCGGACCGCAAACGCTGAGGCAATCCGAGCCAAGCATGCAGCGGCTGGTCGGCCTGTGGCGCGAGGGCATACCCGCGGACATCTGCACCCAAGGCCAGTAGCCAATGGGCGATCCACGCACCTTTGAAGCCCGTCTGACCCGTGAGTAGCACGCGTCGTCCACTGTAGGCACCACCGAACATTACCACTTTTTCCAAGGAGCCCGGCCCGAAGCCCACAGTTCCTCGAGGAGGTTCTTCTCGCGCAAGGTATCCATCGGCTGCCAGAACCCGCGGTGTGGATAGGCTGTAAGTTGATTGCTAGCAGCTAGGGCCTCCAAGGGGCTGCGCTCCCAGATACAGTCATCGCCAGTGATCAAATCGAGGACCGCGGGCTCTAGGACAAAGAAGCCTCCATTAATGAAAGCCCCGTCCCCTGCGGGCTTTTCCTTAAAAGAACGCACGGCACCTTGCTCGATCTCTAAAGCCCCATAACGGCCTGGGGGTTGCACTGCGGTGACGGTGGCCTTGCGGCCAGCCTGCCGATGGCAGGCAAGCAAGGCGGCAATATCGACATCGCCAACCCCATCACCATAGGTGAGAAAAAACGTCCCGTCGAGATGCTCACGGACCCGACCGAGGCGACCGCCCGTCTGGGTCTTTTCCCCAGTATCCACCAAGGTGACCCGCCAAGGCTCGGCATTGCGCTGGTGCACCTCCATGGTGTTCTTGTTCATATCAAACGTGACGTCGGACATATGCAGGAAGTAGTTAGCAAAATACTCCTTAATGACGTACCCTTTGAATCCGCAGCAGATCACGAAATCCGTCACCCCGTGGGCAGCGTAGATTTTCATGACATGCCAAAGGAGGGGCTTCCCGCCGACTTCCACCATCGGTTTCGGACGCAAGACCGTCTCTTCACTGAGGCGGGTGCCGAGACCGCCGGCCAAGATGACAGCTTTGGGCATGGAGGCGGCGACAGGCACGTCCTTTAGTTAGGCCCGAGTAAACCTTGTTTCAAGCGCAGAAACTAACAGCAACGAGTACTTACTACGGCTGGCAAGCGATAAAGGGTAGGTCGTAACCGACACGTCATCGTACCCAACTAGATAGCCTCGGTCAGTTGAGTGAGGTAAAGCCTCTGCTAAGCCTAAATGTGATACCTCAGATTCACGCTCCAACCTTGTCCTCCTGATGCGCTTCGGCTATGTGCGTCGCTATGAACCCACGACCTTCAATCAGTGTGTTACTGCCAACTTACAATTGTAGGCCATTACTCGGCGGGCACTTGCGCGCAATCCAAGCGTGGCTAGACTTAGTCGATGAAGTCATAGTCGTGGACAGCCGCTCGACGGACGGTACGCTCGAATTAATCCGGGCCGAACTACAGCACCCACGCCTCCGTATCATTGAACGCGACCGCGGGCTTTACGCCTCTTGGAATGAGGGCATCGCCGCGACGACGGGTGACTGGGTCTACATCAGCACCGCCGGTGACCTTATCACCCGTAATCACCTCCTGCACCTCCGGGAGGTCGGTGAAGCACTCTCGGCCGACGTGGTCGTCAGTCCCCCAGACTTCGCCTATGAGGATGGGAGGCCGCATCGCGACCTTGGCTGGCCACCCGCTAAGTTGCTGGCGGCCTTCGGCCAAGGCCACCCATTCGTGATGGCACCCGAGGCCACTCAATTCCTGGCCTTCCAATTCTGCCCCCAAGCAATCCTCGGGAGCTCGGCCTCGAATCTTTATCGAGGACCCCATCTGCGCGCACGTCCCTTCCCCGCGGAATACGGGGTGGTCGGCGATACCGCCTGGATTATGCGTTATGGCCACGAGACGCGCCTGGCGCTGACTCCGCGAAGTGGCTCCTCCTTCTGCATCCACGAGAAAGAATCCAAGGAGACGCCCGAACAGTGCGTGGAACTTCACCAACGATTGATTGGCCATGAATCGGCCCGGCTCCGCGAAAGCCTGCAGGTCAGCCCGCGGCTGGCAAACCTGCTGGACGAGCAGGACCAACAAGTGCACACGAAAAGGCTGTGGGCGGAGAGGCGCCAACTATGGCACGCACCAGGGAATCGGGTGACCAACAAACTCCGCTGGCTCTCCGTCACTTCACGCTACCTATGGTCCAGGCTGAAGGACAAGCGACAGGCTCGACGGTCCATGCAGGCGCTGCAAACAGACGGAGCTTTATTTAGACACCTGTCTAACTAAACCTGGCCGGCAGGATTCAGCCTTCCCCTGCCCCCAGCGTTTCCGCTAGGGTGCAGACATGAGCGCAAAGCCCCTTGGTTTCGGCATCTGGGGAACCGGCATGATTGCCGAGTTCCATGCGAAGGCGCTCGCCGAAATCCCCGGCGTCAAGGTCGTGGCGGCCTATAACCGCACTCCGGCCAAAGCGGAAGAGTTTGCCCGGAAGTTCGGAGCGGTCGCCTGCGCGACCCCGGAAGCTTTGCTGGCACATCCTGAGGTGGACGTGGTCTGCTTGTGCACGCCGAGCGGTGACCACCTCGCCCCCGCGTTGGCCTGCGCCCAGGCCGGCAAGCACGTGGTCGTAGAGAAGCCCCTTGAGGTCACCCTCGCCCGTTGCGATGCACTGACGTCGGCCTGCGCCCAAGCGGGCGTCGTGCTCGCCGGCATCCTGCCCCGCCGCTTCTGCGCTGGCTCGCAGGCGTTGAAGGCCGCCATCGATTCAGGGCGCTTCGGGCAAATCACTTTAGCGGGGGCGCTTATCCCTTGGTGGCGTACACAAGCCTACTACGATTCCGCCGCTTGGCGCGGTACGTTCGCCCTCGATGGCGGCGGGGCCCTGATGAATCAAGGCATCCATACCATCGACCTGCTGCTCTGGTTCCTCGGCCCAGTGAAGCGCGTCTCGGCGACCGCCGGGCTCGTCGCCCATGAGGGTATCGAGGTCGAAGACATTGCCGCGGGCTGGATCGAATTCGCCAACGGCGCCCGAGCGACGCTCGCGGGCTCGACGGCTTGCTGGTCTGGCACAGGCTTCCCCGCTGAAATTCGTATTCACGGCACGACTGGCTCGGCCGTGCTCCGCGATGACAAACTGATGTCGTTCGAATTCGCAGTGCCGCAGGCCGCCGACGCCCAGCACCTAGCGCCCGCGGCCGAAGGGGCTGGGGCCGGCGCCAATGACCCGAAGGCGATTGGGCACGCCTGGCATCGGATGAACTTAGAAGACGCTATCAGCGCTATCCGCTCGAAGGGCCGTCCTTCAGTCGATGGAGCCGAAGGGCGTAAAGCGGTCGAGCTCATCCTTGCCCTCTACGCCTCGGCGCAAAACGGCGGAACTCCCGTGGAGCTCCCGCTCAAGGGTGACCCCATCCTCCGCCCGCTAAGCGTCAAGAAGAAGGTTTAGTCTCCCGCCGAGCGGTACACTTCACCGAGCTTGGTAAGTTCACCGTCCTTCAGCAACGCGGCCTTACCAGTGCCGGTATTAAAATAGGCGTAACGCTCAACGAACCGTTGCCGCTCTAAAGCCCGCAGGGCGCCCTTCAGAAACTGCACCTGCCCAGCCTCGTCCGCACTCGAATACATGCCGTTGAACTCCGTGACCCAAACGGGTCGCTTGTAGTTCGCGTTCAGTTCCTTGAGCCAATCTTCGAAAGCCCCCGGGTCAGCGCTGCGGTACCAATGGGCGGTGACGAAATCAATCCGCAGTTTCTTGCGCTGGGCTTGCTCCATGAACTCGCGCATCCACGCCCCGCCCCCGCCGTCTGAAGAGACGCTGGGCGAGCCTAAGCGGAGTTTCTTCTCTTCGGCGAACTTCACCAAGAGCGGCCAAGCCTCAATCGCCTGAGCCACCGTGAGGTTGCCCTGTGAAGAGCGCTCAGGCTCGTTGAAGCCGAGTAGATGCTTGGCGTTGGCGTCGCTAACCTGGCTGAGTTCTGAAGACCCCACGGGCTGGCGATTGCCCTTCACCATCGGGACAAACTCGTAGCCCTCGGTGCCTTTCCCTGAGCCACCCCACCCATACCACCACGTACAGCCGAACTGCTTGGCCGATTCAGGCCGATTCCCCGCCCACCCTTTTTTGGGCGAGCGGCGCGCCGACTTTTCCTGCGCCCAGGCCGAAAATGGAGCCAGTGTCGCGGTCGCCAGCAAGAGGCGCAGGGTGTCTCGACGGCTTAAGGACATAGAAAAAAGGTAGCAGGCAGTAAAATGATGCAAAGCGTCAAATCACCCTTTGCAGACGAGAGGCCGTAGCCTTTAATCGGCCCATGCCCCTGCTCGGCCGAATCCTCTGCCTGCTCGCTGGCTGCCACTTAATGGCGGCGGAGGTCCTGTTCGAGCGCGGCCGTTGGAACGTGCCCGTGGTCATGCCGGCTAACCCCGAACCCGATGAATGGTATGCCGCGCATTCGCTGGTCGATTGGTGCGAACGCGTGACTGGGAAAAAGCCTGAATTAATCGAAGAGCCCGCCCAAGCCAGTGGCGCTCCAGCGGGCCTCTACGTAGGGAAGACCCAAGCTGCCCAAAAGGCCGGCGTGCTTGCGCCGCCAGGCGAGGGCGACACGGCCACCTGCAGGGCGATTGGTCGCTCGGTCTTCTTGGTTGGTAATAATCCGACCGCTACCCGCATCGCCGTTGGTCGTTTCTGCGAACGCTCACTCGGCGTCTTCTTCGCTTTCCCCGGACCTCGAGGCGCCGACTGGGTCATGCTGAACCGAGTCGTCTCTCCGGCGGACGACGTCTTCCGACCAGCCTTTGCTTGGCGAGAGATCGGCGGCCTCCGCAATGAGCTAAGCCAAGAATGGGCCTACAGCGTGGGCTATGGTCGGGCCCCGACCTTCTCTCACGGGCTCTACGCGGCCTTTGGAAAAAAGGAATTCGCCGAAGACCCGACGCTCTTTGCGTCCGTCAACGGCGTCCGCCAAGCCCCCAAAGGCGATGGCTATGACGCTAACCCGAACCTCGCCCACCCCCGCGCCCCCGAGATGGGCGCCCGCCAAGCCCGTGCCTGGTTTCATAAGCAACCAGACGCCTTTTGTGTGCCCCTCGGCGTCAACGATTCCCTGACGTTCGATGACTCGGTAGCATCCGAGGGCTGGTATCGCGAAAGGCCGGTCCGGACGGATTACGTGGTCCGCTACTTAAACGAAGTCGCCAAGTCTTTCTGGCAGCCGACCGGCGACCTGCGGGGCGAACGCCATGCCATCGGGACCCTAGCCTACCTGCAGACGTTACGGGCACCGACGGTAAAGGTCGACCCAGCCATCTTCCCTTGGGTCTGTGCTGATCGCATTGGCTACGCCGATCCCAGTTTCGCGGCTCAAGAATCCGCCAACCTCAAAGCATGGGTGCAGTCCGGCGCTCGCCGCGTGGGCGCCTACGATTATTGGTATGGCGTCGACTACACGAGCCCGCGCGCCCACTTCACCGCGCAAGCGGCCTCCATCCGCACCGCTAAAGCGGTCGGGGTAAAGGGCTGGCATGCGGAACTCGCCCCGCTATGGGGTTTTGACGCACCCAAGGCCTGGCTCGGGGCCAAGCTACTGGAACGACCCGACCAAGATGCCGAAGAACTCCTGACGCGCTGGTTTACGGCCGCCTATGGACCGGCCGCGGAACCCATGCGGGCGGCTTATCGGATAGTCGAAGCCGCGTGGACGCGCGATGTACAGGTGGGCGGTGCTAACCAATGGATTCGACACTTTCGCGAAGAAAGCTCGGCGGCTGTGCTAACCGAAAACGAAGTCGCCCAACTCTCAGCTTATGTCGCCCAAGCGGAAGCCGCCCTCGCTGAAAACGATAAGCTGACCTTCCGCCTGCAGAACCAACGCTGGCGCCTGCAGCAATTCGTCGACGCCTGGACGCTGTCCGTGAAATTCCGTCGGGTTTACGCGGCCCGGATGGTTTCGGCTTCAACGAGTACGCAAGCTCTCTCGTGCCTCCAGCGCCTCATCAAGGCCGAAGCCGATTTCCATGCACACCAGCAACGCTTCAATATCGCCTGGGGAGCCTATAGCCTGCCTGTGCATTGGTTAGAATTCATCCCGACTGATCCCCGTCCTGAATTCTGCGCTGCTGCTTTTGCCCGACCCGAACTCCGCACGGAGTTGTCCGCGTTAACCCTCACCGACCAGACGGGCCTCAGCGCCTTAAATGCCTTTTGGCTGCAGCATGCGGAGGAGGCCGTCGTGACCTCGCGTCCGGCGACCACCGAAGCCCTTTTTGAGGCCTGGCAGTTCCGCCGGGCGAACCAGCAATTCAGTGTCGTCTCCGCTGGCGCCGGCCTCATCCAAGTCACCCGTGACGCGGGCACGTTAACGCGCTCCCAGCCAATTGCAGAAGGTTGCTTCGTGCAGCTCGCCGTGAAACTGACAGGCCACGAGCCCACACGGGACGTTCGCCTGACGATGACCTTCAAGGGTAGCGGCAAGCCCCTGACCCGCACGGTCCGCTGCACGCCAGAGTCGGGCGACCTCATCTTGCCTGCGCCCAAAGGGGCAACTGAAGTCGAGTTTGCCATCGTCTTCGAAAATGGGGTCAACCTAATATCCGTCGAAACGGCGGTGCTCACGCCCCGGCGCTAATCATGGTCAAACGTCTCTTCGATATCTGCTTCTCGCTGGGCTGGCTGATCTTCTTCAGCCCCCTACTAGCGGGCGTGGCACTACTGGTCAGACTGAAACTAGGCTCCCCTATTCTATTCTTGCAGGAACGCCCTGGCCGGCACGGGAAGCCCTTTAAAGTCGTGAAGTTTCGGACGATGACCGATGGCGTCGACGGCACCGGCAAACCTTTGCCAGATGAGGTTCGCCTAACGGCCTTCGGACGGTTTCTCCGCTCCACCACCTTAGACGAGTTTCCCCAGATGTGGAACGTACTACTCGGCGACATGAGCGTCGTCGGCCCACGCCCCTTATTAATGCGTTACCTACCACGCTACAACCCCTTCCAAGCTCAGCGCATGCTTATGAAGCCTGGCGTCACCGGCTGGGCGCAGGTCAATGGCCGGAACGCCCTGACGTGGGACGAGAAATTCGCGCTCGATGTCTGGTATGTCCAAAACCAGAGCCTCTGGCTGGATCTTCGCATCGTCGTGAAAACGTTCTTCGTAGTCTTTGGGCGGCGTAACGTGAACTCCGCGAACGCCGCCACGATGGAAGAGTTCCTGGGCGACGGGAAGTAACGAGTCATCTGGGCACAAAAAAGCCGCACTGGGTGCGGCTTAGCAAACGGTCTCGGTGGCTGGCTAGTCGGGGGCCGAACCAATGACACGCAGTCGGAAGCCAGCCTGTTGGACAGCGGCTCGATCAACCACATTGCGTCCGTCGCAAACCGTGGCACCCGGGCTGAGCTTTACGGAAGCCCAAGCAATCGAGCGGAACTCTTCCCACTCCGTGAGGACGGCGACGGCACCCGCGCCAGCCAGGGCCTGCACAGCGCTTGAGGCTAAGGAGAACTGGGCTGGGTTCCCGAGTTCGGCGGCAAAGCGCTGGCCATCGACTCGCGGGTCATAAGCGACGACCTCGCAGCCTGACTGCACCAAAGTGCGGCAGACGGAAAGAGCGGCCGATTCACGGAAGTCATTGGTGTCCTTCTTAAATGCCAACCCGAGGACTGCCACCCGGCGGTTTAAGGCCGCCTGCTGGACGGCTTCGGCAAAGCGACGCTTCTGCCACTCGTTGATATCCACAACGCCTTGCCAGTAGGCAGCGACTTCGGGGAGCGAATGGTGCTCACAAAGGTAAATCAGCGACAGCAGATCTTTCTGGAAACAGGACCCACCGAAACCGACGGAGGCCTGCAGGAACTTTGGGCCGATGCGCGAATCCGCTCCCACCACCGTAGCGACTTCCGACACTTCGGCGCCGGTCTGCTCACAAAGTGCCGAGAGAGAATTAATGGAAGAAACGCGCTGGGCCAAAAAGGCGTTCGCAGCCAGCTTGGATAACTCAGCTGACCAAAGGCCCGTGGTGAGAATCTTTTCCGGAGCGACCCAAGAGGCATAGATGGACTTTAATGCTGCCACGGCAGCAGGGTCTTCGCCGCCAATGAGCACGCGATCGGGCTGCTGGAGGTCACGGATAGCCGTACCTTCAGCGAGAAACTCCGGGTTGGAGAGCACGGCGAATGTGCCGCCCGCTTGGTTCGCAGAAAGGATTTGCTGGATACGCTCTGCCGCTCGCACTGGCATGGTCGACTTCTCGACCACAATGGTATGGCCGCGTGCGTGCTCGGCGATGAGGCGGGCACAGGCCTCGACATACTGTAAGTCGGAGGCTTTGCCAGCACCCAGCCCGGTCGTCTTCGTCGGAGTTTGCACCGAAATGAAAACGACGTCGGCTTCGGCTAAAGCCGCTAACCCTTCTGCCTGTGGCCGGAAGTAAAGGTTGCGGCCTCGAGCGCGGTTCACTACCTCGGATAAGCCAGGCTCAAAGACCGGCAAGGTGTCGCTATTCCAAGCCGCAATACGCTCGGCATTCAAGTCTAGCACGGTCACTTGGACATCCGGGCAACAATCGGCGATGACCGCCATCGTGGGCCCGCCGACGTAGCCAGCGCCGATACAGACAATCTTCTTAGGGCGAGATAGCATAACTTTAGCGTTGGCTTAAGGGGCGCAGGTAGGCGGTGGTTCGGCGGAGGCCTTCGGCCAGCTCGACGGTAGGCTGCCATTGTAGGTGAGCCCGAGCTTTGGCGATATCGGGGCAGCGCTGCTTAGGGTCGTCCACTGGGAGCGGCCGGTACTGGATCGGGGTGACCATGCCGACTTCGGCCTGCACGGCCTGCGCGAGCTCAAGCATCGTGAATTCCGTGGGGTTACCGAGATTCACCGGACCAAGGTTAGTGGGCGCCGCCAGCACCCGCACAAAGCCCTCAATCAGATCATCCACATAGCAGAAAGAGCGGGTCTGGCTACCATCACCGTAAACCGTGAGCGCTTCGCCGCGCAGAGCCTGGAGGAGGAAGTTGGTGACCACGCGGCCGTCATCGAGGCGCATATTCGGTCCATAGGTATTAAAGATACGGACCAGGCGAGCATCCACCCGGCCCAACCGCTGGAAATCGGCGCAGATTGTTTCCGCCAAGCGCTTGCCCTCGTCGTAACAAGCCCGCGGGCCCACCGAATTCACGTTGCCCAGATAGCCTTCCGGCTGCGGGTGCACTAAAGGATCACCATAGATTTCGGAGGTCGAGGCTTGGAGGAGTTTAGCCTGGTGGCGCTCGGCATTTTCCAAGGCATGTAACGTCCCGAGGAAGGCAATCTTGGCCGTATAGATGGGGTCCTTCTGGTAATGGGGCGGGGAAGCTGGGCAGGCCAGATTGCAGACCACGTCCACCGCTTGGTCGTAGGGGACGGTGACATCATGCTGCACGAAGCGAAAGCCCGCATGCGCGGCTAAGGCTTGGATGTTCGCCTCAGTGCCTGAATGGAAGTTATCCATCCCGACGACTTGGTGGCCATCGCGTAGTAGCCGTGCGGATAAATGGTAACCGAGGAAGCCGGCGGCGCCGGTGACGAGGTATCGCATCGAAATTAGGAAAGTTTTTTCGCGATGGCAGCGACGCGGTCGGCAAAGATGGCGGGACCATGGGTGGCGGCGCGGATACGTGATTCCGCCTGGGCAAGACCGAGGGCAGCGTCATCGGACGACGCCAGTTGCAAGATGGCCTGCGCTAACGCATCGCGGTCGCCGGCGGGAAACTCAGCGGCATTCATCTGGGTCGCAAAATCGTGGCGGGAGCCGATGGTGGCGGAAAGTAACAGTTGGCAGCCGGAGAGGGCAGCTTCGTGCACAACGAGCCCCCAAGCCTCACTATAGCTAGGCAAGGCGAAGATACGCGCCGACCGGTAAAGCGCCCCGAGTTCGGCAGGCTGAACGAAGCCATGGACTTGGATGCGCGGGTGGGCCGGGATTTTATCCTGTAACGGGCCGCTGCCATACAAGTGGAGTTCCCACTCCGGCAACTGGTCAGCGACGGACGCAAAGGCCGTGGCGAGACCTACGCAGTCCTTACGCTCGATATACTGCCCAACGAATAAGATACGCTTGGGGCGAGCGGCCAGTGGTGGGCCGTCAAAGAAAACCGTTGGGTCTGCGCCGTAAAGGCCTTCCGCAATCTCTTCATCGGTGAAGCCATACCAACGGGCGAGGCGGCGACTGGAAATACCCGGCACGAGGACGGCCGCGAACTTCCGCTTCCGCGCGAGGCGGAACCATAATCCGCCAAACCACTGCCGGAGATCGCCGCGCCAGTCATTATCCATAAGCAGGCAGACCTTGCCGCCAGCGGCACGGACTTCATCACCCAAGGCATTAAAGGCCGGGCACGACCAGCCCGCTTGGAAGAAGACCGTGGGCGTGGCTAAGCCTAAGTCCGCCCAGCGGACAACTCGTGACGCC
>Ga0209617_10000307_pt1 | contig 20982 bp, 22 predicted proteins | sample LakEriepJuly2011_2_FD_187459 | JGI IMG/M metagenome (GOLD analysis project Ga0209617, IMG submission 187459) | Freshwater microbial communities from dead zone in Lake Erie, Canada - CCB epilimnion July 2011 (SPAdes) (version 2) | ecosystem: Environmental > Aquatic > Freshwater > Lentic >...
ATGGTGATGCGCCAGGAGTTTGAGTTGGTGTCGGCGTTGGTGTAGATGTTGGAGTATCAGTTACCGTAGGTGTTGGAGTTTCCGTTGGAGTTTCAGTTATCGTAGGTGTTGGTGTCTCAGTTGGAGTTTCAGTTACCGTAGGTGTTGGAGTATTTGTTGGAGTTTCAGTTACCGTAGGTGTAGGTGTTTCAGTTGGTGTCTCACTAACAGTTGGTGTTGGTGTACTAGTTGCAGTCTCACTTACCGTTGGAGTTGGAGTTTCCGTAGGAGTAAGTGGTGGTAAAATATTAAATGTTATTGTTTCAGAGGCTCCCGAAATTCCCCACTGAACAAGGTATGTTCCTGTGTTAACACCCAAAGTAGTAAGTGTCGTACCCGTAAATGTTGCGGTTCCGTTTAAATTGGTACCCATATAAGGATAAGGAACCATAACACCAAACTCTCTAATACCAAAAAGGTCTCCTGTACTTGAATTTCCATCAACCCCCGTACCACTACCAAATGATGGGTAAGAACTTAAGGTTACTCCTGAGAAAAATTCAACACCCCCCCCTGTTGTTCCAAGACCGTAAACTCCGGAAATTGGATTTATAAAGGTAGTATTTATTGTAAGGATACCTTGGCTTGTTAAACTTGATAGATTTACACTACCCGAACCTGATAGCACAACGTCAGGTCCAACTTCTTGCATTGTAATGAATAAACCTTGAATAGGTGGTGTTGCGGAAGGTGTTGGTGTATTAGTCGGAGTCTCAGTAATAGTTGGCGTAGGAGTATTAGTCGGAGTTCCAGTAATAGTTGGCGTTGGTGTATTAGTCGGAGTCTCAGTAATAGTTGGAGTTGGTGTGTTAGTTGGTGAATTTGTGGGAGTATTAGTTGGTGTCTGAGTTGGGGTTGATGTTGCCGTTTCCGAAATTGTTGGAGTCGGAGTTGGTGTTGATGTTGCCGTTTCCGAAATTGTTGGCGTTGGCGTTGGAGAACCTGATGGTGATGCGCCAGGAGTTTGAGTTGGTGTCGGCGTTGGTGTAGATGTCGATGATGTAGAAACAGTGGGTGTTATCGATGGTGTAGGAGTAATAGTTGGAGTTACTGTCGGCGTCATAGTTGGTGTTACTGAAATTTCACAACCTTCAGGCCATAATGTTAAATCAATTTCTTCGTAAGAATTTGGTGGAAATGCTGTTGAGAATGATCCTACTATATACCATATTTCCCTTGTCTCACCAGGCTTAATTTGATAGTTTTGTACAACTAAATCGTCGGAGCAACGGTTGTAATTGATAACCAATGTTTTCATTGGCATTACGTTTTTAATACCTACCTTTCTACAGACACAAGATGTGGACATTATTTACTTTTTATATAAATATCCATTAAATAAAAAAGGGAGGGTAAACTACCCTCCCTTACTATATAAATTGAGAATATTATCTCAATTCGTCCAAATTGAATGTTCTAACACCATCAACTGTGATACGTCCGTAGAAACGGTTGTTAACCATTTTCTTAGCGTAACGTGTCATGATACCCTTGATAGGGGTAAAGTTGAATGGGTTGTACATAGTTGGAGTCAACTGAAGAGGTACATATGGAGCGTATACGTAACCTGTATCCAACAAGCTTGTACCTTTGTGTCCGATCAACACTTGGTTAGCTGGGAAGTATGGGTCACGGTAAACTTGGTATCTACCAGCCAATGTTCCAACTCTTTCAATACCCATGTTGTACTGATCCTGTTCAGGAGCCGCGTTAGAAACGTGGAAGTACTCAAGGTCGTCAAAGATAGCTGATACTTCTGAAGATACAACGATCCAGTTAGCACCACCTCTAAGAGTTGATTTATGGATTTGAGCTGAAAGTTGGTTGATAGCTGTGATCAATGTTTGGTTCCAGTCCTTCTGTGTGTAAGGAGTAGTACCTGAAGAAGTTAATCTCTTCCATCCGTTGTAGTCCCAACGTAGATCCCATGCCGCACCTTTTCTCAAGTCTCTTAAGATTTCACGGTCGATTTCAGCCGCCACTTGCTCAGACAACAAAGCTGTCAATTCAGCTTCAGCGTCGATGTTGTGGAATGCTGCAACGTCTTGTGCCAATTCAGGAGACCATTGAGCTCTAAGTTTTCTCTCTGTAACAGATACTGTTACTGACTCAAGGTCGAAAGAAACTTCACCGATTTGATCTTCGAATTCCAAGCTCTCGTAGTTTCTGTAAACCGCTACGAACGCGTCAGTGTTACCAGATGTTGATTCGAATGTAGAACCTGTGTAACCGTCAGGTGTAGTTTGACCACACTCAATACAAACAGGAACTTGTAAATCAACTTCCAAGTAGATGTGACCCGCATTATCACATACGTTATTGTACTGACCACCTGAACCTGAACCAGGCCATGGAGCTGATGCAGTACTTCCGTATTCTACAATACCCTTACCGTATCTCTGAGTAACAACTCTGAACAAGTATGGGTTTCTTGTGTTAGCTGAAGTAGTTGTGTTACCTGTAACACCCAAGATCAAAAGACCTGAAAGGAATTCTTCTGTGTCCATCATGTTACCGTTAGGTCCGATCAATTGACCAGCACCTGCGTTCATGAATCCATTCATTTTGATAAGAACTTTTCTGTAATTACCATTAGTGTAACCAGAAGGGATTAAGTAACCATCTTCCCAAACTTGAGTAACAGTGTTAGCTGTGATAGCCGACCATCTACCTTTAGAGTAGTCGAACAATCCTGGAGGATTCAAAGCCGCTTCGTTACCTTCGTAGAACAAGTCATAAAGATCCTTGTTGAATGATGGATTATATGTACCAGCATCTACGTCTGTACCGTAACCCTTGTTAGGATCACCTGGGTAGTTACCTGGAGAACCTACAGGAGCGTAGTGATCACCACTACCACCTGTTGCTCCGTTATAGGTACCACCAGAGTAACCCTGGATACGTGGTACAAAGTAGAACAACTTACCGATAGGTAGGTTCATAGCTTGTACTGATACGATGTCGTTTGCAAGAAGTTTAGAGAATACTCTTCTTACGATTGGAAAAACTACAGTTTCAAAAGATCCTGAGTCAGAAGTAGAAGAAGCTTCATTGATTAAGTGTGAAGCTTGGTTTTCATACAACTGTGCGATGTTTTCCTTAAGGTGACCACCAAGACCCTCTAAGAATCCTAATTTGTCCCATTTGTTAATTGTGTCTTCTTTGATAACTTTCAAATGTTTCATGCCGATGTTACCAACAAGACCACTTTCTAATAATGCACCCATTTTAATATATTTTTTTTAGGTTTTATTTATTGATTTTTTGCATAATATCCTTCATTCTCATGAACTGAGGATTCTCATACGTTTTTGACTCAATCAAATTCTGAGCTGAACCTGAAGCTGGTGATTTGTCAATCTTACCTACTGATTCAGTCACAACATTTTGAGTCGTGTTATTTAGTTCATTCTTGATAGAATTGTAAAGAGACTTTGACTCTTTCAAAGATTCAACGTCGTCAAATCTTCTAAGTATGTTGATTTTCTCTTGCTTCGTAGTTGTATGTTCTGTAAACAATCTTGTAGCGTAAGCTAAATTAGAATTAAACACAGCAACTTCATTCAATTTTTCTCTGAACACGTTAAGAGCCTTACGATATTCATCGTTTTTTTCTCTCAATCTTTGGACTTCATTATTGATAGATTCAACTTTGACCCCGTTATCACCATAAACGTAGTTACGATTATTGGTAATTCCTTTTCTCAAACCACGACCTTCTTTGGAACCCATTCCGTAAGTTCTAGCAGCTTCTTTATGTTCACCCTTCTTACGAGTTTCGAATTGAGCATCGTCTCTTCTTGCCTTAGTAGTTTTTAAATCCTTTCCAGCAATTTTTCCGTGCTTCATAGCTTCTCTTTCGTCTTCACGATCATCATAACCTTGCTTCTTCTTCTTCTTAGCTTCTTCCATCTCCTCTTCGGTGAATTCGAATTTCTTAGGTTTAAGGTTCATACCAACACCCTTAGCACTTCCCTTTGGTTCGATTGCTCCTTCCTTAGTTTCAGCCTTAGTTGTTAGTTTAGCTGCCTTGGTGTGACCCATGACAGGTTTGATAGTCATTTTTGATTCGGTCATGTCGTCAGAATCTTCATCTTCTTCTTCATCCATTTCGATTTCGTAAACTACCTCATCCATTTCTTCGTCCATTTCTTCAGAATGCTCAGACTCATTAAAAATGTCTGCAATCATTGCATCCAATTCCTCGTCTGAAATTTCATCTTCTTCAACATCTACGTTCATATCCATTTGCTCATCCATTTCTTCGCTCATAGAGTCTTCCTCTTCTTCGCCTTCCATTTGAATGATATATTCAACGTCCGCATCTTCATCTTCAATGTGTACTTGATTATCGTCTTGTTTTACGATAATACCGTCTTCATCACTCATCGCTTTGAAAACTTTCAAGATTTCCTCATCAGATGCTCCTGTAAGATCGATAGGTAGTTCATCTTCTTCCTCAGAATCGAATTCCATTTCCATTTCATCCTCATCGGAATCCATTTCCATTTCATCATCTTCTTCGTCAGATTCTTCTGAGTCCATGTCCAAATCCAAGATATCTTCTTGTTCTTCCATTTCCTCAGCGTGCTCAGCCTCTTTCAGAGACTCTTTTACTAGTTCAGAGATTTCTTGTTTCATTGTCGAAGCAAGTATTCCTTTTGCATTCTCCGCTACTACTTGTTCCAAATTTTTCATTTGGAGTAGTGCTTCTTCTACTAGAGATTTGTTTTGTGCCATTTGTTAAAATGATTATTTTTACACTATAAATATATCCCCAAACAAAAAAAGTTATTTTTTTGATAATATCAGCCAAATTAAAATAAAAAATCCCCCACTTTTGGTGGAGGATTATTTTTAGTTATAGTAAAAATTACTTTTCTACAACCTCATCGATCTTACTTTCAGACACAGATGTGATTCTCCAATCGTGTGGGAAACCAGCATATCTTGTGGTAACTTTAGCTTCAACGTCAGTTACGTTGAATCCTCTTACGAGTTTTTCTTCTCTGATTTTTTTGATCTTTCCTGTGTTTTCATCGGGTAGATCATAAGTAATTTTTGCAATAAAATATTTTTCGTCCATGTTTTTTTGGTTTTTAATTATCTGTTTAAATAATGGTTCAATTTATTCAATAAGTCAATAGAGCGGTCCATACCTTTTCCTGTTGATTGTGAAGAAGATGATATTCTTGCCATTTTTTCTTCTTCCAAGTTTTCTTCAAAGTTGTTTCTGTCTTTTACATCGGTAAAAAGATATGCACCAGGTGTAGATGGTGATGACACCAAATCAAAACAGATAAGTTCAAAGTCGTCTTGTACTTCGTTTTGTTCTCCAATTTTTTTTAGAGATCCAACACCACGTGATGAGATACCTAATGTAACACCTTGACGAAGTAAATTTGCCGCTTGATCACCTTTGGTTGATACAACACCTCTTTCGTGAAAACCTGGTGATGTTAGAAGTTTTAGTTTACCCATAAGGATATGTCCATCCCACCAAATCTCGGTGATTGCGTGTGACACACGATCCAAATCAATAAGTGATGATTCAGGGTGATTGAGTTCAGACAGAGCAATACCCTTGTCGATCATTTTCTTATAGTTTTCAGCCTCTCTCTTGAGGATTCTCTCAGGATATACACGACCGTTTCTGTTGGGTGTATTGTACTTTTGAAGTACCGCATAGAATTCAAAAGGCTTTGAATAGTCCAACATAGTTTTGTTGGATTCTTCAATTATGTTCTTATTGAAATCATCGTTTGGCGAGATATGTCCCGCATCCATTTCTATGAGTATACCCTTACCAGTTTCACTCGGACCTAAAATTCGCATATAGATATCTTTTAGATATAAATATACTGATTATAGTTCTTTTACTTTTTTTGAAATGGTAAACTCGAAATTGGAGTTTTGCATAAAGTTTTTGTTGTAGATTTCCCTGCAGATTCTCTTGAGAGAAAATTTGATTTTTGGATCTTTAAAATCTATTTCACAAGCGAGAAAAAAAGTAATTTCTAAATTCATAAAACTTTTTTTTCCAAATGTAATCCCACTAGTTCTTAGGTCTAAATCAACAATGTAATTTGATTTAAATAATCCTGTGTCGATCATTTCGTACACAGAATTTTTTATGGATTTACTCAGATCTGATACTATTCTCTCAGGTTTTTCAAATTCTTGTTTTGGCGTCACCCAACTTTGTATATTTAGATATATTGATTTGAGTTGTTTGGCATCAACTGTGCCGTAATTTATCTTCGCTTCAGGGAACCCTACAATACGCGAAGTTTTGCCTTTTTTCATATATTATTTGACATACAAATGTTTATTGTTAATAAAAATATACCACTAAAATGGTATTATGTCAAATTTTATCAACATCTGTATTATTTAGTAATATATGCTGATAGTAGAAGTCAAAAATAATAATATCGAAAAAGCACTAAAAGTGCTCAAAGGTAAAGTTATTAAAACAAAACAATTGAATATTCTCAGAGCTAAAAAAGAATTTCAGAAAAAGTCTGTAAAAAGAAGAACTGAAATTAACAATGCAAAGTACGTTCAGTCGAAAAAGGATTCAGAGTCTTACTGAATGTTGTTGTAGAGAGCAAAAAGACGAACGTAATTAATTTTACTGTACTCATCTTTTTCTATCTGACCGATAGTTTCCTGAAGTTTTGTTTTAGTAACGTCATCTTCACTCTCAACACCGTTGAGAGAATATATTGTCTTGTTCTTTAGTTCGTTATATTCTATCTCTAAATCTGTATCTTCAGTCATCAAAACTTTTGCCAAATCTGTTTTAGATGATTCGTCTAATGTTTCAATATAATTTGCTAATTGTTTTCCCGCGATGTTAAAAATAGTTTCAATCGGTAAATTAATTGATTCTTTTACTTGTGGTTTTTGAGTCAGATTTGATATTAAGTTTTTTCTACTTTCAACGGATTCCAAAATTGTGGTGGGCATTGAGTATACCAAATTGTCAATGTTTTTGTATTTGTTTTCACAAACAACATCTTTAATCCACAAGGAAACTGATGACAAATCTGATTTAGGTAATATTTTCTCGATCTGTCTCAAAGATTCTGTAATATACAATTCGGCAGTTTCTTTATCCAAACCTTGGTTCTTGTCGAGTTCTGTGTATAGATGAGTTAAATTACTGACAGCTTTATTCTCCAAAACAAATTTTTTGAAGTTTGCCATATCTTCTTTCATTGTACCTTTCACATAAGAAGATACCAACTTAGACTCTATTTTAGATAAAATTTCTCCGAAGTTCATTTGATATATTTTATAATAAATATATTAGTTTATCAAATTGCCCAGCACTTTTTCTATTTCACCTAACGAACGTCTTCCTTTTTCCAAATCAAGCTCATCAATATTGGTTGATTCTGACGAATCAAAAATCATGTTCATTTTTTTGGTTTTACTTTCAGGGGTTACCTCACCGGTTGGTGATCCTGTTTCACCACCGGGAGATTCCAAAGGTGTTGCCTCAGGAGAACCAAACTCACCACCACCCTCAATTCCAAACTCTGAAGTCTCAGTTTCACCTGTGACAGGAGTTTTAGAACCATATAAGTTATCAACAGTATCAAACAAACCTGTTTTAGTAATGACGTTTGGAGTGTTTTGAATTTCTGTAGCAACCGCTTTTTCAATCCTTTGTTGTTGTAGGTCAAGTTTGATTTCCTCATCAGAAAAACCTAGTATGTGTTTCTTAGCCCACGATTGTGATACTGGAGCAATACCTTCAATTGGCATTACAGCGTCTTTGTATAACAACATTTTTTCTTTCCAAACATCGATAGTCAACAAATCAGCTTGTTTTGATGGATTTGTCAAACTAAGTTGGAATGACCCTAATTCATCTTCAAATCCTAACAGGAACAAGTGAACAATAGCGATCTTATTTAGTTCGGCAATCATTGACTTCTGAATACGATTGATTGTACGTGCAAAACGAATATCCTGAAGGGATAAGTTTCTTCCATCACCAACAACTTCTTCAAAACCTAAAAATGCTTTTGGAATTCTAAGTGCCGTCAATAGTTTCTTTTGAATATATTCGATATCAGCGATCTCAGATAAGTTCTGAGCACCCTGTAATGTTTCGATTGGATTTGGAGCCGAAGGATCTCGAACAGGTATAAAAAAATCTTGATCAACCGCCATTTGGTTGAATCTCATATCTACGTTGCCAGTTTTGGGATCTGTAACCATATCCTTTTTGAACTGTGCTGCAAATCTTTGAACATACGGTTGGATATCACCATCATCCATGTTACCAACATAAACTTTGAACACACGTCTTTCAGGTGCTCTTGAGACACGATAAACTAACATCGCATCTTCACCCAAAACTAATTGTTTCCAAATTCTTCTAGCTTTTTCCAGCATTGAAGTACCGTAAGGTAATTTTCTGTCATCACCTAATAATCTAAAATGAGCAATTTCCCAACTCTTAAATTCGAGTTGTTTGTTTTTCCATGTAAAAGTAAGACTTGATACTTTATCTGAAGTACCGGCTAATCCCGCTCCCGAACTTGCTCTTCCTCTCATACCAACTTCAACTCTTTCGATCTCGATATTAGGTAATTGAAGACATCCTACAACACCTTTTTCAGGATCTAATTTTAAGAAAACAAAGTTATCACCATACTTAGACGTATTTCTTGTCCACATTGGTAAGTTAGTATTGATATCCAAAGCGTTGTTAAACAAATCACCCAATACTGCTTTGATCCTTGGTGAATCAGAATAAATTTGCAACATGTATCCGTTTTCATCTACCGTAGTAGACTCTTCCGCATAGGTATCCAAAGCTGCTGAAATCTCAGGAGTATATTCCATTGATTCGTAGTCGTAGTATGACGCCAACCTTGTTGGTTCATAATAAACCGCTTGTGAATAAAGGTTATTCTCAATTTTAGCCCATTGTTGAGTTATATATGATGTTTGTCTGGCTTGTAATTTTTCACGTTCATACTCAGCTTTGTCCGTTGTTCTGAGTAGTTCTTTTTTGTCAAATTTGTACGTAGGTACATCTTGACCCAGTAATGAGTTAGGTCCGAAGGTCTGTGATAACCTCTGCCATATTGTTAAGTTTTTATCTTCTTCCGCCATATTCTACAATATTACTTGATATGTATTTTTTATCAACGTTTTATTCCTCCGAATACCCATAAATATTCTTGATAATCCCTTTTAGTAGGTTGATTTCTATAAGCAGGATTATTATCAAACATTTGATTTGGAATTTGTGGATTGAAGAATTGTTGTGTTGGCTTTTCATAAGTTTCGACCGTCCAAGATTCTAACATACTTTTGGCCATCTCATTTACCTTATTTAGTTGGGTGAATGATGTTTCAGCAACATATACCGCCATGGCAAGTGCCATAATTAAGTCGTCGTGTTGTCCTTTCATGTGATCGGGTCGTCCATTGATATAAACAAATGTGTTCATTTCACTTAACAATCTTGTAGATCTAACTTTCATTCCGTGTCTTAAGGCTTCTTCAAAAGCTGCGATAATTTGAACACGTTTCTGACTAAAATTTAAACCTGGTATTTTGTCTCTAACTTTGGGATCAAACTTCCATTTATTTCCGTATTCAACGCCCTCAACATATAAATCTTTATAATCTAATTCTTGTAATTTCCTAGCGGTTGCCACACCCATACCACCGGTAATATCTATAACAATAAATGCTGAATACATCGTCGCCCACTTAAATGCAATTTCAGCCAATACATCAGGTGGTAGTTTACCCAAGTATTCGGCAACTTGTTCTCGTTCATCAAAATCATAAATTTGAATTGTAGAAAAGTCCTCCGAATCACCCCTTGAAACGTCAACTCCCATAATATATTTGTGACCCATTTCAGGTTCTTTCCAAATCCAAAAACCACCACTCATCATTTTTCCAGAAGGATCTTTGATAGTAGTTTCAGTAATGTTTTGAATCAAGTTTGAATCGAATACGTTGTCACCAGATCCTAAGAAATTACACTCCAATTCTTGTGCAACTTTTCTTTTATCGTATTTAAGTTTTTTCACCATAGCCTCAAACCATGACGATGAAGGTTTATAACCTTCTTTGAATTTTGATACTATTTCTTCAAAATTTCTTTCAAATGGATTGATCTTTGAGTAATCTAATAAAACTTCTTTGTCATCATATTCTTCTCGATTGAGAAAATAATGAATTATATCTTTTGTTTTTACTAAATACAAATCTTTTGTATAACGAGGATCACGATACCAATACATTTCGGTGATTTTGAAGTCGTTCATACTACGTAAGGCTTGATCGTAAATTTCGTAGTAAATAGGATCATATCCATTAGGGGTGGAGATGACAATTACCTTACCACCCGTAGACAAAGATGCCATACAGGCAGCCCAAAAGTCTCCATCGGCATCAATAAAGGCTGCCTCATCAAAGATAAGAATAGTAGGTGAGTAACCACGAAGTGCGTCTTTTGAAGTTGCCACAGCCTTTATTTCACACCCATTTGAAAGTTTGTAGTGTTTGGCGGCGTTTTTATCAGGAGAAAACCCAACACCAACCCAATCGGGCCATTGGGCAGTAAATTCTCTTATTTTGTTTGCAAATTCAATAGACGTATCTTGTTTGTTAGCAATAATCAAAACCTTTTCTGGTTTGTTTTTTCTAGCAAAAACAACTTTTTTACTTGCCCAAGCCGCTGTCACTGTTGATACACCCGCCTGTCTATACTTCAAAGCTATGTTTTCGTTGTACGCATCATAGTCTTCTACCAATCGGACTTGATCAGGAAATAGTTCTAATGGAACATATCGTGATTGAGTATTATCGTAGGTCTGTAGATAGGTTTTTAAAGCGTAGGCAGTACTTGTCATACACTTTGAATACTCTAAGAGTAATTGTTCTTTACTTAAACCCATTGTGTGGTTTAGGATCTACTGATACCTAAACTACCTAAAAAGTCATCTAAATCACCCAAATCATCGTCATCATCAGGTGAAGCAACGTCTGAGTCTGACTCTTCAGAACCATAATCTTCATCATCATGAGTTTCTTTCAAATGGTCCACAATTTCTGTCACCATTCTATCTAAGATTTGGGTAGCCTTAGCGTCACCTCTAAGAATTGCCTTTGCTAGTTTGAAAAATTCCTCAGCAGTCAATGCTGAAAAACGAGCGAATAGGTAGTTCTGTATCCATCGTTTATCTTCGTCAAACAATTTTTCAGGATAAGATTCAATAAACTTTTCCCATAATACAGGTCCAAGTCTCAAATCCCAAATTTCGTTTGCTAAAGTGTCTGTTGACGCCATCACCATTTCGGCTTGTTTCGGGTCATCGGGTAATCCTTGAGTACCAAGAATTTCCATTGTTCCTTTAATCAATTCGTGTACAAGGACTGGAAAAAATACACCTCTAGCTTTTACTGTTGGTGGTTCGGTTTCAATATCAACTTCTTCCTTACCAGCAACACCACCTTGATTCATCATCATGTCCATCGCTTGATCAGGTAGAACCCAATACAACAAATCATTTACTGACATGAGAACACCATAAAGATTCAATAAACGAGGATTTAATCGATCAAGTTCATCTTTTACTAATTCAAACATGTAATGTCCTTTTTTTGATGACCCTTGGATTAAAGCATTTATAAATCTTCGTTTTGCCTTTTCAATGTCATATCGTTCAAAAGCGGTAATAAAATCTTCAATGTCTTCTTCTTGTTGTTGGAAATTTTGTTCAATTTCTTCTTGTTCTGGTTCTTCACCTTCTTTGGAAAATCCCTCCATATCAATTTCACCCATACCAACTAACTTAGCATCGTATTGAACTTGATCAGGTCTCACTCCCATTTCTTTACGTACTAAATCTACCGCCAAGTTTTCCAAATATTCTTTGTTTTGAGATTGAATTCCAAATACGTCTCTTACTGCACCCATCATAATCATTTGTAATCCCATAAGGGCATTTTGACTACTGACTTCTTCTTGTCCCGTATACCTTTTTACTTTCTCAACTACGTCCTTAAATCTTTTTGATGCAATTTTTTCTTCAAAAGAGACAGGTATCTCTTCAGATTTGATATCAGGAAATGCCGGACTTTTAGACAGTGGGGTTTCACCCTTTTCCATCTTTCTTTTGATGTCAGGTGACATTCCTTTCGTTTGTTTTTCAAACTCTCCTCTATTTTGAGGGTCTTGTTCTTTCAAATTCTTTTTCATTACTTCTTATTTTCAAAAGTCAGACCTAGTTGGTCAAATGTGATATAATCAGGAATTTTAGTAATTGGTGCCTTTGGATTATCATCAACCATATTTTTTCCAGCCTTTGGTTTTGGTTGATGTTTTGGATTTTTGAAAGGATCACTCTTACCTGGTTTCTCAGTTGTACCTGGTTTTACTTTAGGTGGTGCAGTAGTAGGTGCTTGTTCCATAGCTTCTTTTTTTGTTAAAGTATAGATCTTTCCTATGGGTTTGTCCATTCCCACATTTCCAACTAACTTATCAGCGATTCCCTTTTTTAGGGCTTTTCTGATGATACCACCTTCCTCCAACATAGAAACAAACTCACCTTTAGTCATTTTCGGTGTCAAGTGTTTCTGAACTAACTTGTCAAGTGATGATTCTAAAATAACTTGTACAGGATTTTTTCCTTCTTTCATTGTTTTTTTCACATCTTTTACACATCTTTCAAATTTTTTCTTTTGATTTTCAGTATAAGAATCTCGATCTTTTCCTTCAAGACCTAATGAAGATGTACAAACAGCATAAGGATTATATTTTCCTTCTTTTTTTTCTTCCAAATCTTGAGATTCGTCCATACCATCTTGGTACATTCCTGGCGTTTTACCTGGATCAACACCAAAACCATCGTTTGTATCAGGACCAACCTGATGAGGTGCCTGTGTTGTCTCACCAGATCCATAGGGATTTAAAGGATCTTCATCTTGACCTTCTTTCATCTCCTTTTCATAGACCTGATAAGGCTTTCCTTGTTGTTGAAGTTTAATTTCATCAGGTGATCCTTTTTTTACCTTGATGGTAATAGTTTCTTGTTCCTTAGTTTCTTTTTTAGTTTTCATAAACTGTATTTTTTTCAAATTCTAATATTAGGTCTCTTGCGTACAATTTATCTTTCACTTTTTCTTCGGTGTCACCGTATCTGAAAACTAATCTTTCTTTATTTTCAGAACTATCTTCGGTTTCCCAAGATAAAGCAATAATATCTTCCATGGCATCGGTCATTCCCATATAATCAGATTTTTGAATCAATTCCAAATCAACTGATGTATTTCTAAGGGTTGCAACCTTTTCTATAAAATTAATGTGGGGTGGTTCAGGATAACCGTTTGACGGTTTAGCATCCCAATTCTCACCCCACACATCAAGTTCTTTACCGAAAATGAATTCGTACATGTTATCACCTCTATAGTTAGGGCCCAAGCCATTCACATAGATTAGATAACTCATAACACTTCACCTTTGGTAGATATTTTGATTTGTTCTCCTTTATGTTCAAAAACTAAATTACCCTTGTTTGTTTTTCCAAGAAATTTGATTTCTGAATTTTCAGACATAACAAATTCTGCCGCCAATTTTTGTTCAACACTCTCTGACAATCTTTCAAAAGGTTTTGGTAAAGATTTTTTTAATTGTTTTTTTTCTGATTCAGAAACAACAAAGTATTTTTCCAAAACTTTATCAACTTTTGACTCTGAGAAGATACTGTCCATAATTTTAGATATTGAAGTGTGAGCCTTATCCTCTTCACTCATTTCTTCGTTACGTTGATTCTTGATGTTAGAATAAACTCCAATCACTTTACCATCTCTTCCATCATACTTGTCACGAAGGTCACCCTCACCCATTTCACTTCTTCTTTTACGAAGTTTGAAAGGTCCACCAAATTTTTCTTTGTATGTATCCCAAAACTTTCTATCACTACTATCTCTACCGAATTCTGCATCGTCACTTCTTCCCTTACGAAACCAATTTTGATTTGGGTATTTTGAAATAAAGTCATCAAAATCATCATATTCTTCTTCGTCATAATCAAAGTTGAAATCGTTCATTTGTCTATCAGATTTGTCATAAAAACCGTGGTCACCAATTCCCAAGTACATATCATCTCCTTCACCCATTTCACCCTCAACAGGTTCATCTAAGGTCATATCAAGATCCATATCCATTTCTTCATCACCCGTCATATCCAAATCCATCTCATCTGATTCATAATCAGTTTCAACTTCTTCGAATTTATCCATGATGTCTTCTTTATCCTCATCATCCAACTTTTCCAAATCCAAGGCTGACAAAACTGAATTTAGAACGTATTTGATGTCTTCAGAAGTCATACCGACAGAGTCGTTCATTGTGCGAATCTTCTGACCTAATTTACCTGTTAGTTTTTGAACTACTTTGAAGTCTACTTCTTCCTCAGCACCCATTTCAGGTGTTTCAGTATCCATTTCCATATCCATAGACTCATCACCACCTTCTGTGTCCAAACTCATGTCCATATCCATTTCCATATCATCAGCTGGTGCAGCCTCAGGTTCTGGTGCCGGTGCTGGCTCAGGTGTTGGTACTTCTTGTTTTGGAAGTTTCAATGTAAACTTCTTTTGCTCTTCCAAATTGAACATAGACACCCCTTGTTCGTTCTCGTTGAGTCTATTGAGTTCACCAGCCAAAAGATTCATTCTCTTGAGTGCCTGTGAGTAGGACTTATAATACTTTCTATTCTTCATTGGTTCAATGTAATCCAATGATTCATCGATTCTTTTCTTGATAATATAACCAAGTTTTTCTTTTACAATTTCATATTGAAGTCCATCTGCCAAAGTTTTTCCAAACTCAACACGTGATGTTTCATTTATCGAAGAAGGTGTATTTTCTTTGTATCTAGCAATTTCAAGGATTCTATTGATCTTGTCTTGTCCTTGTAATTTTTCACTTCCAATTGGTCTTAGGTCAGCCATTTTTATAATATATTTTTAGTTGTTTAACCCGTTAAATCCACCTAAAGCCACTGCCGTTAGTTGTACAACGGGTTCGTTTTGTGCTGTCGAATAGACTGGGTGAGGCAAGGGAGCAGTAGTAACTGTTCCTTCACAATTTATACAATCTTGATAATTGTAAGTTCCTGCGCTTAATACTGCCATAATTTTTTTCTTTATAAATATACGGATATTACCAAATCTTTATTTATTCAGTCTCTTGATTTTCTAAAGATAATTTTTTATCCATCAGTTTATTTTTGAAATTGTACAGTTTGTCAATGTATTGGTTCCTTCTCAAGAATTTAAAAACCAAATTCTCATAAGAAAATTCACCATCTTTTTCCAAACCTGAACTTCTATATTTTTTTAATTTTTCTTTGAATTTTTCTATTTTTCCTAAGGCAGTATCCAAATCATCATCAACAATATCTTCCATCAAGTTATCGATGGTTTCCATAACCCCTTTGACTTTTTTCATCAAAAAGTCTTTGTCAATTTTAACATTTTCCTTTTCGGGTTTGTCAACCCACTGATCAAATAACACAGAATATACACCAGTTGAGAAGTGAACTTCATTGATATCCTCAGCATACAACTCAACCTCATAACCTTTTACAGTTATATTGTGAGTGGTATTAAATAAAGTTTTTTTGAGTTGGAATAGTTCTTTGTAAACATCACGATCTTTTGGATCAAACTGAGAAAAATCTACATACATGTGTAAATCAATATCTGAAAACTCAGACCAGTTGAAATTCGCCAAAGATCCTGTGAATCTAATGTCATCAACAAATAAATCTTCACCCAAAAAATCCATAAATTCACCAGCAATTTGTAATAATGCAACACGGATTCCGTTTTTCAATACAGGGGTGTCAGTATCAACATCATTCCAAATCTTGGGGTTCAAAGTCTCCTTTGTACCAAATGACATCAATATTTCAGAGTATTTGTCCATAAACTATAAATACTCCGATATTAATTAAGGGAGTTTGTTGTATTTGAATGCTTTGGAAATTTTGGTGGTAAAGTATTTTCCTTGCGATTCCGCTAGTCTGAATTCCGCATAGACGTTATGAGGTACATTTTCATATTCATAACGGGTTCCATTTTTGAACTCCGCAATCAACTTCTTAGTCGCCGTATCGTATTCGGTTCTATTGATGTTTGATGATTCAATATCGTTGATAATTTTTGTTCCTTCTATTGTTTGTGATTTTACGGCCATGTTACAAAGGGGTTTTGAGATCAACTCTATACAATAAATTTGAAAAGTAATCATCAAAATCAGAATTACTATTTTCATAATCCATAAGACCAAACCTACGAGCATCACTCTTCAACTTTTTCAAGTCGTATATTACCCTCTCACGTTGCAGGTACATTGAAGGGGTCATACCCTCACCTTTTTGTAACTGACGGTCTTTAACACCATGGTCGATAAACATTTTTCTCATAAGGATGTATCCACGGACAACATCCATCAAATCATTTTTTTTGATTTTTATAAATTTTCTTAATTGTGGTGTCATACCATATAAATACAATAAACCCCCACTTTTGGGTGGGGGTCGTGAATTACATTTTCAGTTTTTTGAGTTCCTCTCGGATTTCAATTGCTCTTTCAAAGTTATGATCTGAAATCACTTGTTTGAGTTCATTCTCAAGTTTTTCGATCTCCTCTTGAGAGTTTTCAAGTTTCTTCATTCTATCACGAATGGCGATTGCCAGTTCGTAATCTTCATTTTCAATTGATCGTTGGAGTTCGTATTTGAGTCTATCAGTACTGACCTCTTGTTTTTTATTAGATTTGAACATATTAGTCATCATATCGTCATCAAAACCTGAAGAACGAACAAAGCTGGTAATTACAATTTTACCATCATCAGATGTGAATGTCTCTTTATTCCATTCACCATTTTTATCTTTTCCCTTTTCCACATTATTTTTTCCGTGGATACCAAATCGTCCACCAAATGGATTATTACGACCAAACATATTATTTAGTTCATTGAACAGGTCATCGAAAGAATCACTTTTTCCAAACATATCTTTTCTTTTTTAGATTTTTATTGTTTATCTTTGTCACAACAATAGTAAATAATATGCCAATGCCAAAAATAACCATCTATTCTGACAAAATGTCAAAACAAGAATATTATTACCTGTCAAATTGTCAATATTGGTATTTGGAAAAATAATTGTATATTTGTGGTGTAAATCAAAAACAGCTATAACATGATTGAATCAATGGACGATAACGATAAGGGAGCCAAATCCCGTCAAAAACAAAGTGGAACTCCCGTCTTGGATAACTTCTCTAAAGACCTAAACAAGATGGCCGCTGAGGGTAAACTAGATCCCGTCATTGGACGTGAGATGGAAATTCACCGAATTGCCCAAATCCTATCCCGTAGGAAAAAGAATAACCCAATTATCGTGGGTGAACCTGGTAGTGGTAAAACCGCTATCGTGGAGGGATTGGCCAACAAGATCGTACAAGGTGACTGCCCCCGAAATCTTCGTGACAAACGTCTTGTCCTATTGGACCTTACTTCAATTGTCGCGGGTACCAAGTACCGAGGACAGTTTGAGGAGCGTATGAAGGTTATCATCGAAGAATTGTCTGAGAATCCAGACATCATCGTCTTTATTGACGAAATCCACACGATCGTAGGTGCTGGTAACGCATCTGGCTCGATGGATGCATCCAACATCTTCAAACCCGCTCTTGCCCGTGGTGAAATCCAATGTATTGGAGCAACCACTCTTGATGAGTACCGTACCAATTTTGAAAAAGACGGAGCACTTGAGCGTCGATTCCAAAAGGTTAGTATTGATTCTCCCTCAAAGGAAGAAACTCTACTTATCCTTCAACAATCAAAATCACGTTATGAAGATTTCCACAAGGTCCTTTACACCGAAGAGATCTTGGAGATGTGTGTTAATCTTGCGGATCGTTACATCACCGATCGTGAATTTCCCGATAAAGCATTTGATATCTTAGATGAGGTAGGAGCTCGTAGTCAAGTGGAGGTAAAGATACCCGAGTCAATTGAGATCCTCAAAAACAAAGCGGCAGAACTTAAACAACAGAAGTTAGATGTTGTAAAAAAACAAGACTACGAACAAGCCGCTGAGATTCGTGATAAGGAGAAGAAACTTTTGGAACGTTTGGAGAAGGAAAAGGTTAAGTTCGAAAAAGAACAAGCCGAAAACAAAAAACCAATTGATCCCGAGTTGGTTCTTACAGTGGTGGCATCCATGACCAAAATCCCTGTAAACAAATTATCTGTTGATGACAAAGCGGCACTTGTTGGTTTGGAAGAGTCCCTCAAGCAACAGGTCATTGGTCAGGACGATGCTGTTAGGAAAATTGCTCGAGCAATGCGTCGGAACCGTCTTGGAATCAAAGACCCAAACAAACCAATTGGTTCGTTTATCTTCTTGGGTTCAACTGGTGTTGGTAAAACACACTTGGCAAAAGAACTCGCCAAACAAATCTTCGGTTCGGCCGACAACCTAATCCGAGTGGATATGTCCGAATATCAAGAGAAACACTCCGTATCGCGTTTGATCGGAGCACCTCCAGGATACGTAGGTTATGATGAGGGTGGTCAACTCACCGAGCAGGTGAAGAACAAACCATATTCGGTGGTTCTTTTTGACGAGGTTGAAAAGGCAAATAAGGAGATCTTTCATACCCTTCTTCAAATGTTGGATGAAGGTCATCTTACTGACTCTTTGGGTCGTAAAATCAACTTCAAAAACACCCTCATTATTATGACCTCAAACATTGGTGTGAAGAAACTTCAAGACTTCGGTACTGGTATCGGTTTTGGTGGATCTTCATACTCAACGGAGGAACAGAAGAAGGAAATCTTGAAAAAGGAAATGAAGAATTACTTCTCACCTGAATTCATCAACCGTATTGACGAAACCATTATCTTCAATTCTTTGGATCAAGAATCCCTGAAAAAGATCGTATCTATCGAACTCAACAAGTTGATGAAACGTCTTGGTGATCTAAAACTAAACTTCAGTTTTGATGATAAACTCGTAGAACACATCTCAAAAGTAGGGTTTGATGAAGTGTACGGTGCCAGACCGATCAAACGAGCAATTCAAGATGAAGTGGAGGACTTGGTATCCGAATCAGTCTTGTCTGACATTGTAAAAGAAGGTGGAACATACACCATTTCAGTGGAAGATGAGAAAGTGGTTATCAAGTAAAAGAAAGGGGGTCTAAGACCCCCTTTTATTTTTTACAATACTTTGAGTTCTGACCATAATACATACAACGTAAAAGTGTTACTTCAACTCTTATGTCATGATATTGGTCTCCGACTGCGGCTCTATGACCATTTCTGATCGATAGAAATAATTCATATTCTATCTCTACAATTCTTTTTAATATATCATTTTCACTCATAGGCAAAAAAAATTTGGGCAAAAAAAAGAGGTCTTACGACCTCAATTATTATTCTTCTCTTAATAACCAAGTTGTTAAGATGTATTTATCGTTGGATACCGGTACATGACCTCTGTGAACATATGGCCAAGGTGCTGGCCAAACAATAAATGTTCCTTTAGTGGGTTTTACCATCAAACTTTGATGTAGGAACTCTGTTTCTCCACCCTCTTCGACATCATTGAGGTAAAACATAACGGCGAAGAGTCTGTTATAAAACTCACTATATTCACCCTCGGTGTGAAAAGACTTAAAGTGACCCACACCTTTTTCATATCTTTGTAATTGCCACACAGGGTAGTATGTTCCCTTACCAAAAAGATATTCGTGAGTGTTAAACTCATCTGTAGTTCTAAATCTACGAACATAAAGATCGATCTTTTCGTTAGCTGCATCAACAACCTGATTAACCAATTCTTCAAGTTCAGGAACTTTCATAATGTCAAAATCGGTAGTATCTTTGAATCTTTTATCTAAACCACTGGCAGTTATCCCTTGGTGATGATAATCTTCGTATTCGTGAAACGCCTCAATAAGACGATCACATAACTCCTCAGATAGAGTCCCAGGGTAAACTCCGATTGTATCCTTGACGTTCATATTCGTGTTTTGTATATCCTAATCTGTTTATCATCTCGTGTGCAGTGTGGATGGAATTTTGTAAATCCTCCACTACAACATACTCATGCATTGTATGATAATTATAATAACCACAAGAAAAATTTATACAGGAAAAATCAAATTTTATTTTCAATTGTGAAACATCCGTATAAGGATGGATTTGAAATTCATGATGAGCAAACTTTTCTGTCAAAACTTCATCAGCAATTCGAAAAAATTCCGAATTACGATCAAATAATCTAATACCTGAACAAACTTCAGTCACCATGTAATTACTTGGGGCATCCAATTGGATGGCATAAGCAACATCCGAGAAAAACTCGGGACTTGCCTTACGAGATCCCAAGCATCCAGTCTCTTCTGAAACAAAGAATGCCGCTTTTAAATGTGGTAAATCACGGAGAGATACCAACGCACCGTAAACACCACATTTATCATCACCACCAATACCAACGGGTTTACCATCAGGATTATACCCTTTCAGAGACAACTTACCTTGTTTTTGACGATTAGGTAAAATTTCCTCATGAACCATAATTTCATCTTGAAAATGATGGACCGTATCAGTATGAGCCACCATACAAGGGTAGAGTTTATCCTCATACCCTTGAGTGGTCTTCGTGGCATATACATTCATCATCTCATCAACCACATAAGGAATACCCTCTTTATCCAACCAATCAGAGATGTATTGGACCATAAGTTCCTCATTATAAGTTGCGGTACGAACTGATAACAGTTCCTTCAAAAATTCTAAGTCGTTCATTTTCCGATGGATTTACGATAGTTTGAAAGAATAGAATTGATGTTTTGACGACCAACAGGAT
>Ga0209617_10000308_pt1 | contig 20916 bp, 16 predicted proteins | sample LakEriepJuly2011_2_FD_187459 | JGI IMG/M metagenome (GOLD analysis project Ga0209617, IMG submission 187459) | Freshwater microbial communities from dead zone in Lake Erie, Canada - CCB epilimnion July 2011 (SPAdes) (version 2) | ecosystem: Environmental > Aquatic > Freshwater > Lentic >...
TCTTCCGGAAAGTATCCCATTGTTGGGGTTGATTCTTTAAAATCTAAACTTCTCTCTTTGTAGGTTGGTTCTTCACCTTTTAAATATCCTAGCGTATTTCGCTGCAAAAGGTCAGAGTGCATTATTATTGAAAAATCGTATTTTTTTAATAGACTATTATACATTCTTAGTTCAAGTGGAGATAGTTTTTTTTCCTCCTTTTCTAAGGCGGTTTTCTTCTTATATAATTTATTTAATAAATCCAAATCACTTTTTGACATTAAGTTGGCATTTCCTTCTGATGCAAATTTTAGTAAATTATATTTTTCATCTACACGTGTAAATTTTCTTATATAGCAAGTGCCTACCTCTGTTCCATACAACATGCCATTTTTATTGCGTCGGTTAAATTTGGAAGCAACCATAATAATTTCTCTAGAATCGCTTTCTCCAAATCTATTGCCAACATTTTCAAAGATACAAAAAGAAATTTTAGTTGTTTTAATTTCAGGAAAATTTATAATTTGTATGCATGTGCGAGTGTCTACATCCCAAACACAAATAGACATGTCTTTGGCAGCAGAAACAATGCGTTTACCATCTGGACTAAAAGACAATGAAGTTATCACATTGAATTCGTAACTGTAATGTCCATTTGGCATTGCAATTTTATCTATATCTAGAATCTTCATATAAGTACCAGATGGTTTCACTATACAAACTTTGCCTATACCTGTTCCACAAGCAATTAATAGCCCATCAGGACTAAATGCAACTGATGTTGCAACAAAATAGTATATTTTTATTGTTAAATCAGTTGGTACTTTCAAATAATTTTTCTCTGGACCAACCCAGGTGCTTGAATTTTCAAAAGCTTTTTCTAAATTCCACACACAAATGGCATCGTTGCTTCCAGACAAAACACGATTTCCATCAAAACTCCATGCAACTGCATATAAACTTGATATTTTTTTCGGTGACAAAACCGCAATAAGGGCCTTTTTATATATGTCAACCACGCATATTGACCTACTGAATGCGCATGCTAAGTTAGTTCCATTGGGACTCCACGCCAATAAACTCGCCTTGTCAAGTTCCCAATATTTAAAACTGCAAATCATATCACCACGCTTTGCGCTCCACACTATAAAAGAACTATTATAAGAGCAAGCGGCAACATGCGTATTATCTGGGCTAAATGCAGCGTCCAACATTTCTCCTTTGTTCCAATCAAGTGTTGTAACTAAATTACCAGATTCTGCGTCTAAAATATAAGCATTTTTACCAGAATCACTGGAGAAAACAAGTCGCCCATAGGGACTAAGTACCATAACTTCACTATAAGAAGGCAATTCAAACTTTACAATATTTTTATCTTCGGCATACTGAACTATATCAGATGAATCGCTCATATATATTTCTAATATATTTTATATATATTTTTTTTATAACCATCAAAAATATAACTCAAAAATGCAGGAATGAAGAATTCAGTCGCAAAAAAAAAATAATAAAAGGTAATACAATCAAAAAATGCCCATAACGTTTAAAATTTGCCGTGATTTTATTAAACAACGAGAGAAAGAAGAATTTTCTCTCTAATTGCGCAACCTTTATACGCCTTTTTCTCTCATTGTCGTCCTTTTTATAAATAATTTCCAACAACTTATTATCAGGAAAACACTTGTCTACTTTTCTTATAAACATTGTATAACGATTAGTGTCAACAGAATTTGTAATAAACTTCATGTCAACCGCGTTCCCTTCTTTAAAAACATGTGGACTTGTTGCACTTGTCATTCTTGACCAATCTGTTGCATGAGTTACAGAAGATTTTGCATTTTGTAGCTCATTAAAGCTATATAACATTATTGCAAATATACTTTCATTGGCGACATCTCCGCTGCATATAGTTTTGAAAATGTGCGTGTTTACATTTGAATATACAATACTTTTCTTCACATCTTCTCTCTTCATTACAAACCAAGGATCATTTGCAAGGTGAAATTCCTCCTTTAATAATTGTAAGTTTGCTCGTTTACAGAACTTTGTATTCCACCAAGCATTCCTCCAGCTCATAATAGTTTTTGAATAATTCTCAAAGAACAATTCGCGAAATTTTAAAGGAGATATTATTGGCGCGCATGAATCGGTTAGAAAACAAAACCATTGATTTTCTGCGTCGTGATTCATTGCAAAAGACATTAGTGTTAAATATGCAGGAACAATGTGCATATAATCCGTTTCAACAACGCATTTTGGGTGTAGAGCATGTTTTTTAATCCAATCAGATTTTATTTCAGAATAATTTTTATAGTGAAAATAAACGTTAATAATGTCCTTGTTTGGTTCTATCCAATCCATCCAGATTTGTTCTTTGTTTACTATATGTGTGTAGCTAATCATAAAACATAAAGCAACTTTCATTAAGTGTATTATTATTTGTAAATATTTGATTTACATATAATAAACGATTGTTTCTTAAGGTTGCATAATGTAGACGACGTCAATATATAATGCTAATAACATTGGAAATTGCCAAGCATTAAATAGTCGCTTTTTGTCATTGTCGCTAAAAAAAATAGCTCGTATAAAAATGTAAAAACTCAAAATCAACGTTAGCAATAGAGATAAATGAAAAACTAATGAAAATGTATCGGTTTTCATTTTATTAATCTATATAAATATTATTTTTATTTATTGTTTTTATTTAGTGTTTTGAAAATTTATAGTGGGTAGTTTGGTTGAGAATTTCGCGTTGTTAGTGCCAGAGATTGTCTTTTATAATTTGCTTGCGGCCCCATTTGAGTAACTATTTGAGAATTTCGGAATGACGTTCTGCCAGAAACGTGTGGAGTAAATACAGAATTTTGATTTACAGAAGGTCGTTGACTTTTTCTATAAAAATGATGAATGTCTTCATTCATATGCGTTTGTGGTTGAATGTGGATTGGTTGATTTTTATTAGAGTAATACGAAGACCAAATTTCATAAGGAGTCTTTTTTTCTTTTGATTTTTTTATGAAGCAAATACAAAATGTTATTATAAGAATTACCATTATTATGCAACCGGCGATGGAACCAATTACTGTTGTTGAAATTTTAGACTGATCGCCGGTTGATGCATTGTTTATAGAAGATGCTCCAACTGCGGCAGTTTGACTATTTGTTGGTGCAAAACTTGGTTGCGCGCTTGGCTGAAAACTTGGCTGAAAACTTGGCTGAAAACTTGGCTGAAAACTTGCCTGAAAACTTGGTGTCACGCTAGGCACTAATGTGGGGTTTAAAGAAGGCAATTTAGTGGGAATTAACTTGGAAGGGGATATTGTTGGTGATGCGATAGAAACTCTTAATGACGTTGGAGTTCTTGTTGGTATATTGGTCAACATGCTAAACATTGATATAGTTGGAACGCGACTTGGAAATGCACTGGGTGTAACAGGAACCGGTGCGGTTGAAAATGCAGCCCAGCCAACTCCGCTGTAAGGGAGCATTGTTGGTGGACCGGCAACTGCAGTTGGAGTTAAAGTTGGGCGAACTGATGGTCTACTTGTTGGTAAAGGGCTTGGACGCGCAGTTGGAACTCTCGTTGGATTTCTAGTGGGTGGAATAACAGTGGGTCGTCTACTTGAAATCGCGCTGGGTATTCTTGTAGATCTTGCAGTAGGTTGTCTAGTTGGACCAACCGTTAATGTAACTGTAGGAGTTCTTGTTGGTCTAGAAACTGGATTTGCAGTAACCCTAATTGCAACAGGTCTTCTACTTGGTTTGGGTTTGCTTCTTGTTCTGGAATGTTTTCTAATAGGTCTTCTACTTGGTTTGGGGTTGCTTCTTGTTCTAGTAACAGGTCTAGGACTTTGAGAAATTATAACAGTGTCATCTGTTCTAGTTATAGGTTGTTTTGTTCTTTTAAAAAGTGCATCGTCTGTTTTTGTTGGATGCAACCTTTTAACTTGTGGTTTTGTTCTTCTAACAGGTCTTATAATGTTGTCGTCTGTTTTTGTTGGATGCAACCTTTTAAGTTGTGGTTTTGTTCTTCTAACAGGTCTTATAATGTTGTCGTATGTTTTTGTTGGAGGCGACCTTTTAACTTGTGGTTTTGGTTTAACAGGTGTGTCGTCTGTTCTTGTTGGAGAAGACCTTTTAACTTGTGTTTTTGATTTAAAAGTCGGCATTGAATTATCTGTGGAACGCGTAACCGCTGGCATGTCATCCGAACTAGGCGCATTTGTTGAATCATCAGTAGAAGAAGATCCAGAACCCCTAGGTCTTGGTTTAGGTTTTGTTTTAGATTTTGATCCTCTTAAGTTAGTGGGGTTTTTTCCAGGATTTCTTTTGACAACTACAGATTTTTCGCAGTTGCCAGTATTTCCACCAACATTTTTTTTTAACCAATCCCTGCCCTTATTAACAGCTTTATATGCAACGTGACTAGTAGCATTGTTCACTTTATTTGCAAGTGAATCAAAAATATTGCTGCATGGTTTTGGTTTTGTTACTTTTCTTTTTACCCTTCCTTTAGTTTTTCCTTTAATTTTTCCTTTAGTTTTTCCTTTAGTTATTAGAAGTGGTTTTGTTTTTGACGTTCCTTTAGTTTTTCCTTTAGTTTTTCCTTTAGTTTTTCCTTTAGTTATTAGAAGTGGTTTTGTTTTTGATGTTCTTGTTCTTGCTTTGGAAGTTCTTGTTTTGGGATTTCTTGCCCTAGGATTTATCATATTTGTATTTGTTACCTTAGATTTTGTTATCTCTGGTTTTCTAACAGCGCCGCCAATTTTAGGTTTCACTTTTAAACCTTTTGGCAAGCCAAGTTTTCCGCCTTTTTTCTTGCCGTTGCAAAAATTGCTTAAACCATTCTTTAAACATTGTATGCCTTTTTTAACCGCAAGTTGTTTAATTTTTGCAGCGGCAGCTTGTTTCAAACCAGCTACACCGCCAGTTTTAACTATAGCAGCAACTTTTAAACCCACCTTTACTATTTTAACTATTTTTTTTAGTTTTTTTAATTTTTTGCGTATTAAAATACGATTTGATGAAACAATGTAACTGTTATTTTTAATATTTGTTATATACCTTGCAGTATTATGATTAATTTTTAAGCCGTTTACTTGCGGCGCAAGATACGTATACCCATCCCCTGGGCATAGTTTTCCTGAAGGGCAAGGCAAACAAGCGTGCAAGCCAGTATCCGTTTTACCGCAATATGTTCTGGTTGAGCATTTTCCAAATGTCAAGTCATAACACTTAGCTTGCGGTGAAAAACAGCTAGATTGGCCATACAGCAAAAAAAATACCGCTACAAGCAAGAGCATTGTGATTCTCCTTATATTATATAGATAGACTATAATATTTATATCTTTCGAAAAAATATATATAAAACAACAATCTAAATAATTATAATAAATAATATTAAATGGTAATAAAGTTACTATCTATTATGGCATTTCTATTTCATGTATTAAATAAAAATCTGGCAACGAAAATTGTAGGAACGCGCAGTGTAATTCCAAAATTAATAAAGTCGTTTTCAATTAATGACGAGTGTGTAAATATAAATGAAAATAAATGGTTCTGCAATGAACACACTCTATATGTAAAAGATGAAAAGTATATTAAGGACAAGAAACTAATTTCTATTTCACCAGGAGGTTTTAAGGGGTTTTATATGCTTGGAACGAGTGCATTCATTAAGGAAAATTATGTGTTAGACAATTTTATATTTTCAGGAGCATCTGCCGGTGCATGGAATTCATTATTTATGACTTTTAAACACGATCCAATAGAACTTGTAATTGAAATGTTGGACGAGAAATTGAATAATGCAATATCAAATATTGATGTAGAATACGTTATTAAATATAAAATATTAAACAAGTATTCTGAAAATGATTTTGATTTGAAACGACTATTTATTGGCGTTACAAGCTTTGAAAACATGAAAATAAAGACGCATATATTTTCAGATTTTAATACTTTGGAAGATGCATTGAACTGCTGTATTGCCAGTTCTCACATTCCTTACGTAACAGGATCAACCTTTTTGAATAAATATAAGAATATGAACGCATTTGATGGTGGTTTTAGCAAGCATCCATATTTAAATATAATTAAACCAACCTTGCACATAAAGCCAAGTATATGGAAAGATAATGAACGAAACAATTCTCAAAAAACCTACGTAGAACAACTTTTGAGTTTACAGACGCAATTATCGGATTACACAACGCTTTTCTCTAGATCAAAATATAATTTTACCGATTTATTTGATAAGGGATACAGCGATGCAAAAAAAAATAAACTGTTTTTAGATAATAAGTTGATATTTTAAAAAGCCTCTCTTACAGCGTCATAAGGCAAAAACTCACTTGCATGCATCACGTTGAATTTTCCCATTTCTTGGGGCGTTTTTAAAGCTTCTGCTCTTCTTGCTTGATTTCTTAAGCCTTTTGCTAGAAATTGTTTTCCTAATTTTGCGTGCATATTCAGAGGGTCTGGAGAATTTTCTAATGTATCAGCAATAGTTTCATCGCTAAAGACTTTTATACCAACTGTTTTTCCAACTCTTTGAGCAAGGGCCGCTCTATGAACATTTCTACCCAAATGAAAGTCTTCTGGACGATTAAATACACCTGATTGCAAACCAGTCTGAATAGCATTATCCAAGTCCTGCAGTCCTTTGTAACCGTCTCCAGGCTCTCCTAAATATAAACCAACCGCCTTATCTGCAATTTCTGCAACAGCTTTTCCTTTAGTTACAAAACTAGGCGGTTCAGTAATTGCGGCGCCTGCAGCGGCGATCATGGCTGCTCCCAACCCTAATAACAGAACAATTGGCATTCCACCCTTCATGTTTTTTCTAGTTTTCTTTCCACCTCTTAGTTTTCTTTTAATTTTTCTAAAAGTTTTACCTTTTCTTTTACCTTTTCTACTTTTGTTATTATTGCGCATTCTTCCGCCGCTTTGAGAAATTCCATATTTTAAAAGTTTTTGTTTTAACAACTGTAATTGTTCCTCTTCATTCTCATTAGAAGGTTTAAAACTATTTGTCAGTTGAAAAATTTTATTAGAATACTTTCCAAAAGACTCGGTTTCTTTAAGTTCTTTAATAAATTTTAAAATAAACTCGTCGTCTGGTTCTCCGGTGTCATTTGTTAAGCAAAAAATATAAAAGAGTGATAAAAACAAATTTGCTCTATCAACTTCGCTCTCTATTTTACTAACAAAGTTTTCAATAAACGCCTTTTTATCGGAGAACCCAGGTTCAAGTGATTTGCTCTTTATAAAATTAATAATATTCTGTTCGTCTTCTTTAACGCCTAAATCAGATATTTTTTTTTTAATAATTGGGTCATTAATAATGCGTTTCTCTAGTGAATTTGTCATTTATATTATGCTAATAAAAAAACATAATATAAATAATACCAATTCCAAATTATTGTTTTACTATTACTATTTATTTTTAAAATGAAACAACCTCCAAATCCTTCAAGTTCCAGTATTCGCAACCACCTCCAGGCAAAGGGCGTCTAATAATAAATGGAATGCGCTTTAGACTAAGCTCTAGTTCCGCGACCAAATATCCATCAATGACATTTTCAGGAACCTTCACAAAAGCCTTTGCGCCTGAATTTATTTGCTTTGCTCTCTGACCAATAATGCGAGTTCGCTCATACTTTGTCAAGAAAGGAATAGTCTTATGAATCTCATCAACAACATTGTTATTTTTATCACGAATCACTCTTGTCAACGTGTTTATTTCGTCGTAATTATTAATTGTGCATTCTGGGTGGAAGTCTATAAGATAGTTTTTATTAACCTCTGCGTTAAATTTTTGGAGATAAGGTCCAGCAACGTCATCATCGTCTTCTTCGTCCTCCATTGAACCACCAAGTTGAGGAATAGTTTTAGTAGCATATTCACTATCACTGCCATCGTCAGTGTCTTCATCTACTTCTTCCTCTTCTACGCTTTTCTCTTCATCAACATCCTCAGGCTCTTCTTGCTCCTCCTCAGGCTCTTCTTTCTCTTCCTCAGGTTCCTCTTCCTCTTCACTATCATCTACTTCATCGTTATCCGAATCAGAATCGGAATATAATTGTTCTTTTTCTTGGTGACTCATGCTTTGATATATTAACTAAAGATACTTTTAAATAAGTTGAATCAATTTTTTATTATAAATGCGTTGTAATAAAAAAATGTTTTTAGTTTGAAAGAATGTTTCTAAATTTCAAAGTTCTATGCTTATCAATTACTTTTGCTCATCGGTCTTCCAGATAGTATCACACGTTGAGCACAAATAAATGTATTTCATATTAACGTCATCGTAACGAATGTAAATAACTTCTCTGGGTTTGCTATGCGTATTTGTCTCGCATTCTGCATTTGGACACAAAACTTTGCTAATTCTTGGAAGCGTAGGATCAAGCTTAGTGTATTTATTAATGATATGATTGAATTTTTGTTCTCCATTTGAAAGTTGAATTTTTGACACTGAAACATTTTCAACATCAAGAGTTGAATCTTCATTTCCACAGTTTCTGCAATAATAAACAAGTTTGTTAGTGTTTTCGCTATCAATGCGAATATAATACATATTTTGACATGAAGTGCAGAAGTGCATATTGGGCTATATATTATTACATTACATTATTTATTTAATTCAATTTTATTTTATATAATAAGATAATCAAATTCCCCAGCAATTCACTTTGTAGATTCTGTTAATTCCTTAAAAGATTTCAAGAGATTTTGGTAGTTTAATACAACGTTCATGCTATACATGCTAGTAACTATATGCTCAGTCTTAGAATTTTCACGAGCTTTATCTTCTAAAAGCTTTAAGACTGTGTCCTTATTTTTAATGAAATTCTCTTTAATAATTGAGTAAAAAAAATCAAACTTCTCAGGATATACTCCGTTAACCTTGTTAACCATTTTTAAAATGGCTATTTCAACATTTTTATATTCAATAATTTTTGTGTAATTTGCAAAATCAGGATGCGTTGTCGCAACACCTGGTTCATTTAAAAGAGGGTTCTCGCACAACAATGTACAAAGTGTTAACAATAAAGTGGATATAGTTTGACAAGATGTCCACTGTTCTCCGCGCCATGTATTCAAAATAGAAACGCAGACCTTTCCACACTTATAAAGATTTGGGTTAAAACGAATATTATCTCCATTTGTGCAGTAAATAACGTGCGGTGGACTATGTGGATAATTTGCAGGATAATTAATTTCAAAAAAATAATTACCTCCAAAATAAGGTGTCTCTGAAGGCCCCACAATAAGAGCGTATCCTTTCAAAATATCGGTGTCATCGTGTATATAATAAATTCCGTTCTCTGTCAATGGATTTTTCATAATACCTTTTACATCACGCAACAATCTGGTTATTGTATCTTTTGTCAAGACTGTTGTTTTTTCTGAGGACATATATTATACAATATATTGTATTATTTCTATATCTATTTCCTGCTAATAATATAAGACGTTCGTTAAACTCCGCATTTTTGAATTTCTTTTAATTAATAAAAAAAAACGAAATAGAAAAATATCAACATATAATACCAACAACAAAGATGGACCCTCAACAAACACAATTTAAAGATCTAAATGAATTTCTTTCAAAGCATAATGCTAACTCTGAAAAAAGAGAAGGCGTGAACATTTCATTAACTCATACAAGAATACCCAGCAAAGAACTAGGAATTTATGGAGGTTCATACATTATCCCAAAAGAAATGGAGCCGACGTTTTGGTCGCTTTATCATGGAGCAGTATTTGTCAACGGAAAAATGGAATATTTGACAGAAAAACAGTTGGAAACCGGCGGTGCAATTTTGCTTGACTTTGACTTCAGATATAGTTATGATGTTGAAACCAGACAGCATACAAAGGATCATATTATTGATATAATCAACTTGGTATATTTGGAACTACTTAAGGAATTCTTTGTTTTTGAAGAGAATAAACCGTTTCCTATTTATGTTTTTGAAAAGCCAGATGTAAATAGGTTAGCCGACAAAAGTTTGACAAAAGATGGGGTTCATATTATTATTGGTATTAAAATGGAACATTCTTTGCAGATGCTTTTGCGTAAGAAAGTTTTGACAAAGATTCACGAAATTTGGGACCTTCCAGTCATTAATAGTTGGGATGCAGTTTTGGACGAGGGAATCAGCAAGGGCACTACGAATTGGCAGGTGTTCGGTTCAAGGAAACCAGGAAATATGGCGTATGAATTGACGCAGTATTACTCTATTACCTACGATTCATCAGACGGTGAGTTTATGATGGACGAGAAGGATATTAAAACGGCATTCAATGTGTCAAAGGATTTGCATAAGGTGTCCGCTAGATATTCGGAGAATCCGGAATTTGATTTGAATCCAAAGATTAAATGTGAATATGAAGAGATGAAAACTCAAATAAAGCCAAAACGAACGGTAACGTCAAACACCAAAATGAAGTTGCTTATAACAGGCGATAATGAGGAAGAAGAATCAATTTCACTTGAAGATATTAAAAACGCAGACATGCTTCAACGCGCGGTCAACAATGTCTTCAAGGACATGAATTTGAGTGAATATAACGTTAAGGAAGTTCACGAATATACACAGATTTTGCCTGCAAAGTATTATGAACCAGGGTCTCACAATTTGAACACGATGGTTGGGTTTGGTTTAAAGCATACAGATGATCGCCTATTCTTGTCCTGGGTGATGTTGCGCAGCAAGGCGAGTGATTTTGATTATAAAACTATTCCTGATTTGTATGTAAGATGGAGGAAAGATTTTAAAACAAGACCGGACGGAATCACAAAGCGATCTATTTTGTATTGGGCAAAGCAAGACGCTTTTGAAGAGTATCTAAAGGTCAAGCAAAACACTGTTCAGCATTTCTTGGAGGAGACTATTAACACTCCAACAGATTATGATTTTGCAATGGTTCTGCATCAAATGTTCAAAGACAAATATATTTGCAGCAGCATTGCAAACAAAACTTGGTATGTTTTCAGGAATCATCATTGGGAGCGAGATTTAGGACATTCATTGCGTTTGTCAATCTCAAGAGAAATGTACAATCTGTATCAGAATCAGCAGAAAGTTTATATTGGCCAGATGTCCGCGTTTGAATCAACCGATGAGCGCTATGAGCAGTTTAAAAAGAAGATTAGACATGTGTCGGAATTGTCTGTTAAGTTGAAGAAGACCAATGACAAGAGCAATATTTTCAGGGAGGCTGCTGAAATCTTCTATGATGAGGAATTCGTCAAGAAGATGGATGAGAACAGATACCTGCTTTGCTTCACAAACGGCGTTGTAGATTTGAAGAACAAGATTTTCCGAGATGGTTATCCTCAAGATTACATTACAAAGACGACCGGAATTCAGTATTATGCATTCAACCAAGAAAGGGATGGTGGAATTGCAGGCCAAATTACAACATTTATGGAACAACTATTTCCAGTCAAATCTCTTAACAGATATATGTGGGATCATTTATCGTCTGTTCTAATTGGTGAGAATATTAACCAAACGTTCAATATTTATCGCGGAAATGGGTCTAACGGAAAATCTTTGTTGACGGATTTGATGGCGCTAACTCTTGGTGAATATGCTGGAATAGTTCCAGTTACACTTGTGACTGAGAAGCGCGTTGGTGTTGGTGGAACTTCTTCAGAGGTTATGCAATTGAAGGGTGTGCGTTATGCAGTTATGCAAGAGCCTTCAAAGGAAACAAAAATAAATGAAGGTATGATGAAACAGCTTACTGGCGATTCATCTATGACAGCTCGCGCGTTATATTGTGAATCAGAAAAGTTCAGCATCCAATTTCATTTGGTGGTGTGTTTAAATATGTTGTTTGAGGTGGGAAGCAACGATGATGGAACGTGGAGACGCATTCGTTTGTGCGATTTCATGTCAAAATTTGTAAATCCTGAGGACCCAAAAGATGATAGCGAATATCAATTCCCCAAGGACCCCAAATTGAAGGAAAAGCTCCCAGCGTGGGCTCCAGTATTTGCAAGCATGCTTGTAAAACGCGCGTTTGAGAATCAAGGCGTTGTGGAAAATTGCGATATTGTAATGTCAGCGTCTAATAAATATCGTCAAGGACAGGATCACATTTCAGGATTTATCAGCGAGATGGTTGTTAGAAAAGAAGGTAAGAGAATTGGTAAGCGCGAATTGTGCGAACAGTTCAAGATTTGGTTCCAGGAGCAACAGGGTAACAGAAAGGCTCCCAAGGGAGTTGAACTGTGTGAATACATGGATAAGAAATTTGGCAAATCTAAGAAGGATGGCTGGAACAATGTGCAGATTGTTTATCCAGACCAGGATCAGTCTAATGAAGTTGACGACTTGGACAACTAAATAAAATTTTCAGTAAAAATATATAAAAATATATAAAATATATAAAATAAAAATGTTGCAAAAAGTTATTTTTATTTTATACCATTGCACATTGAAAATGCGCAAAGGTGTAATTCATTTATTAGACAGTCCTTTTTCACAAAATGGTAAATAAAGTAATAAATACACAGCGTAATAAATCATAATTGAATTCACACCCCAGCACCACATGGAACCAACCGTTTGATCATTTGCATAATTATAATACGAAATGCACAATAAAATAACTCCAAAGAAAAAACCAGACCATTTTCTTTCGTAAAATAAACTAAACAAAAAGAAGAATAACCACAAAACAAATAGCAGTGATGTATTTTCAAAGAATAACCAATTTAGATGACCTTTTTTACTTACCGTGGAATGCATAGTTTTAGTTAAAAATTTGTAAATAAAATACGGCGTAGCAGTAACAATATATATTATTAATAATACGTTTCTTAATGTTACGTTTGATAACAACATTAAGCTAGCAACTGGCTGAAAAAAAATCAGTAATGCTGCCATTGTAGAAAATGTATTGTTATAAAATTTATTATCAACATTTCTCCAAATAAAAAATTCTATTAGCTGCATGAATATAAAAGACGCAAAGAAAAGATACATCCATGGATTTTGTAAATCTACAATCTTATACTGCGTAAAAGTATTATTGTATATAATAAGTAATAATACAAAGATACTAAATAAAAAAGTGTTTAATGACACCTGTTGATTCCAGCACATTTTTATAATAATACAATATTATTATAAAAATTACTACAAACTACTTAACTTTTTTGCAATGTTGTATATGCATTTTTTGGCAACAAACTGTATACACGACGCAAACCATTGTATACAACCATTACAATGTAATTAATAACAAAAGGATATAATATAAGTGCGAACAATATTCCAATTTTTGAAATGAAGCTAAACCTACTTCCTAGTAAAAATAAACCAATAACATAAACAATTAAAAGCAATATGTATATCCACTTGAATAATGTGTACCAACTTTGAAGTTTACTGTATCCTTGACTTTCGTAATAAGTTTTTCGGTCATTTGTAACAGTGTCTGTGTTTATCTCATTTATTTCACCTTGGAGTTCAGCATTTTCTTCCAAATATTTTTTATAAAGTTCAAACGCATTCTGATATGTGCTGCTTAAACTGTTATACGTTGTCGTTAAAGTAGTCGCAGAATCAACACCATTTTGAAATGTTGTTGTTGCAGAATTTGTTGCCGTTGCAGCTTGTTCAGTTACCGTAGTTCTCTGGACAGCATTATATCCAGCAGTCCCTTGAGTAAATGTATAATAATTCTTTTCGGCCTCTTGCAATTGACTCGGAGCCGTTTCTACATTTGCTTGAGCGTTTAAATATGTTTGTTGCAATGAATTGGCAGTTCTTGTTTTCTGACAATTTGGTCCGCACGTTAATGCATCAGTAGATTGAGAAACTAATTTATTAATCTGATCGGTTGTTTGTTGTTGTTGTTCTGATAAGCTGTTTAATTGGGTTTGGTTTAATGACATTGTTGTTATATTATATTATTATTTGTTTTTTAATAATATAATTTATAATAATTCATCCAATTGATTTTAAAGGTTTGATAAAGAACTATAAACTGACGCTACACTTTGAGTGGCAGTGCTTGTAACGCCTGAAGCCGCGCTTGTTAAACTTGAGGAAGTTCCTGCAACCGCTCTTCCTAGAAGTCCAGAAACACCTGTCATTGTTGTTGTTGCGCTTACCGCTTGGCTGGGATTGTATGGTGCAACTCCAGCTGGCAAATTTGCATTAGCCACACATTTATTAGTTGGCGAAGGCACATAAGTAAAACCGTCTTCACAACATTCTTGGGCAACGCAACTGGCTCCAACACTAAACCATGGATTTTTTCCATTGGAATCACTTGTATCTATTGTCGGTTTAGTTGGAGGAGATGAACCCCAACTATATTCTTGGTAATTCATGTTGTCGTGCGACAAAGATTTTACTAATTTCATTCCAATTATAACTATTGCAACAACAGATAGAATAATTAATAAAAACGCATAAATACTTCTAGGAAGAAAACCCATATTTGCTAAAACCGTTAATAAAATAATTGGAATGCAAAAAATAACAACTGTTTTCATTATATTTTTGTGGTCTGCGTATTTTTCCCCATAATAAGTGTTTATTTCAACCATTCTTTGCATATTATTTTTATCATTGTTAAGCAACTTAAGAGCGTTGGCAGATTGTGTTAATTCAGTTTCAACTATATTAATAGCGCTTATTTGATTCTGAATTACAGAACCATTAGATGTAACGCTTCCTTGATAATGTTGATTTAAAGTATTAAGATTGGCAAACAAATTTACTCTCATGTCAGAAACTTTTTTAATTTGATCAATTATTGTTGTTTTATCAGCAGCTGTTAATGTGTTATTTGCAATTCCCTTTTCTAAAGTATCAAATAAATCTAACTCTATGTTTTGAAGATTTTGAATATCACCTATTAATTCTGTGCTCTCTTCTTCTGTAGATATAGTCATTTATATAGAATATACTAAGATAATATATTCTATATACTTTAGCAAATATGTTAGTTATTATTGGTTTCCTCTTCTTACTAACATAAGTGATGCTATTATTAATGTAACGGCTAAACCGCTCCACAATATATAACTATAGTTTTCTTGCTTTGTAACAACTCCGCTTTCTGATAATATTCCAGTTATATTTTTGTATTCTACTGCTTTATACTGCAAAAATTTATTATTGTAATTATTGTATTGTATTAACATTTGGTCTAGAGACTGTTTGTTAAGACCAACTTGTGAAATTATATTTCCGTCAAGGCTTTCTAAATAATTAATAATCATAATAATGCTAGATGAGATTTCTTCTAATTGTTGGCCCAAATCTTGAACAGAATTTTGATCCGCTTGAATTGCAGTGCCAAGACCACATTTTGTATTTGGTGTCATATTGCTTATTTTTTTGTAATTTTTCCATTGAACACTATTAATATTTGTAATATCTGGCGAACAGCTGCTGTCATAATCAATGATTGTTGGCACATTGTTAACAGATTTAATCATAGACGCAGGATATTCTGACAATGAACCGTCATTGCCAATGTGACCAACTTTTCCCATATATTCTGGGAATCCCATTTCATTAACTTTATAAACAGAATTTACTAAATTATTTCCGTACTTTTTTCCATCTGTAAAAGTTGACGTTGGCGTTGATTCGCCATATTTTTGTGATGCTTGCAAGCTATTACTTACAAAACATTTTGATGTTCCTGCATTGTCTCCTTGCAAACCATAATATTTATAACCATTTTGTATAGCATATTGTTGACACGTATCAACAGAAAAGGTGGCTGATCCATTACCTGCCACAGTCATTGCAGGCGACGCGGCATTGTCATTATAACAACCAATATAAGTTCCGTTAGATTGAACTGAATAAATGGCGTTTGCCCAGCCACCTCCAACAGTTTGTCCCTGTCCATTAACAGATAGACTATTACTTTCACCGTATTGGGTTGCTGATGAAAAATCATTGCTTAAAGCGCATTGCGCATATCCATTGCTGCCTCCGCTATAATATTGTAAACCAAATAATGTAAATCCTCCATCAACCGCGGCTTTCTTGCACGTTTCATATGTATATGTGCGACTTCCGTTGTTTGCAAAGGTTGGCATTGCGCGATTGGGGTTGTCTCCATAGTTTCCAACGAATTGAGCGTCTGGTACTTGGTATATTGCGTTTGTTAAATTTCCGCCGTATAAATTTCCATCGCTTCCTTGAATGCAATTTGCTCCGGCAGCTCCATATTTTTCTATGTCGCTTAATGAATTACTTGTTGAACACGTGGCCTTTTGGGTGGTTGCATTAGCTTGACTCAATCCAAAATATTGCGTTCCTGAATTTAAAGCAGCCTGTTGACAATCTGAGAATGTATATCCAGATGTATTTGTTGTCAATTTTGTCATTGTTGGTGTGCTCGCATTATCTGCATAAGCGCCAACGTAATCAGAAGTAGGGTTTGAAACGACTGCATTTACAAAAACATTTTTACCAATAGTTGGGTCTGTTGTTGAAGCAGGAGTATTTATATAAGATGTTGTAGCAGTCATCAATTGTGCATTTGCCGTTTGATAACGTTGCAAAGCGCTTGAAAACTGACTCTGCAAGTCTTGCAATTCCTGGGCAGCATTTTGAACCTGGTCAACCTGGGAGACTAAACCTCTAGAGTTATAAATGTTTTCATTTGTGGTAAACCCTTCAACCAATTGTTTATTCTTCTTTGCTACACTATTGACAATCTTTTTTTGATAATTTTTGAAATTTATGCCTTGTCTTAATGTTGCTGATGTGTTGTTTTGAGTGTCAGATATCATTAATATAAATACATACAAAAATATTTACATTTATGTCAAAATACAATTTATTTTATCAATTTATCAATTTATTAATTTATTAATTTATTAAATAGAAGGTATCAAATTTGATTTCATCATTAATACAAGTGCAACTAAAAGTATCCATATAGCGTATGCTGATGGGTTGTTTAAATGAATAGTTGATAGGGTTATGCATATAATAATAATAGTCCACAATATCACACTAACTACGTTGCCTTTTAATTCAGGAAAAAATATGAATTTTATTAATAGTATAACAGAGACAATTGTTATAATTAACCACAAATAATAAGAAGAATTCTGTTGATCCGTTGAAATGCTCTTTTCTGAGTATTCGCTGTAAATATCTTTGTATTCATCAATCAATTTTACAATTTTTAATTTTTCCTTCATTAGTTCGGTGTATTGTGACGTTAACGTAGCATCATTTGTTGAAAGCGACGCATTTTGAGACGTTACATTCGGTTGTATTTGGCTGTATATAGTGGTCATTTGATTATTTAATTCTATTAACTGAGCATTTATTGTCTCTAAATTTATTAGTTGTTGTCTAACGTTGGTTATAATTGCGTTGTCACTTGTTGCGCCAGGTGTCAGTAAACTATTACCACTTCTTAACTTGCAAACCTTTGACGTTGAATTAAAAGATGCTCCTGTGCATAATGCGTTTGCGCTGCAAGATGCTTCACACATTGACACGCTACTGTTTATCGTTTCCGAAATGCTTCCAGTTCCCATGTAAGTTTGGCCTGGCAAAACAACATAACTGCTAGAACCAGAATTTTGCGATTGTAAAGCGCTTATATATGTGGCATATCCACTTTCATATTCTGTTAACTTATTCCTATATTGTCCTTCTAATGCTTGCAATGCAATAAGTTTTGAATTCATTTCATCACTTGAGTCTTCGCCCATTATTATTTATATATAATAAGAAAACATTATGTTCTGTATCTTTTCATAAAAGAATAGACTAAATATAAAGAGAAAGATATTGTTGTTGCGCCAAAAATTAATTCTATTGTTCTATTGCAATTTTTGTTATTAGCAAATGCATTTGCTGCTATTAGTTTAATTTTATTGTTTGGATCTTTATATTGATCATCTATTTTTTGTATTGATTTTTTTAATGCTTCATCGGCATATTTTTTAAATTCGCTGTTAAATGTTTGCACTTGTAAATTTCTTGCGAGAACATTGGTTGTTTTTATTTCTGTATTATATGATTTGTAAATCTTGCACGTCATTTCATACATTTTATATTATAAAGTTACATAGAAAATGTATTTTGAATTTATACTGCATTCTTAACAGAAACAATTGGCTTTGAAAACACCTTAAATAAAGTTATTAAAACCAAAAAAATTCCAATAAACAGAGTAACATTGAACAACCATTGCATTTTATAAAGTTCACTAGCTTCTCCAATTAACAAATCGGCGCCGTTTGAACTTGACATCAACTGTGATAGTTGAAATTTTAACGTTGTGTTTTTAGTTTTTTCTATATTAATTTTTGCGTTTAAATCAGTTATCAAGCCGTTAAGAGTGTCTATATTTCTCTGAACATCATTTGTAGCAACAAATACATCAGCTTGCAAAGATTCTAAAATAGCTTTATTATTTGCGTAAATGTTCTGATTTTCACTGTATCCTGGATATAGTTTGTAATTTATATATGAATCAGAAAAATCATCTAAAGCTGAATAAAATTTTGACGTATATGCGTTTAACTTGTCAAGAATCTGGTCTGGGCTTTCCATTATATATAGAATTAGAATTTATAATTAGATACAAATCCTATAATAATAACTCTTAATAGCTGTTTTGCTGGGTCTAATAATCTCGCACACTTGACCAGGACGAATTCCAATAACTTGGGCTACAGGATCAAATCTGGAGATGTCTGGGAATTGCGAATCATCCATAATATTATACTTATTCTTTACTTGCGCAACTTCATCGCGCGACAGCACCCTATGAGGCGGAACAAGAACGTGTTCTAGAATATTGAATTGCAATCGTTTAATGCTTTGAATGACAATGAGAATTCCATCTTGCTCCCATATGTGCTTCAACAAGTTGGTCATTGTTTCATTCATATCATCTTTAATAATAATCATCAATGTGTCACTCTTTGTAAGAACTTCCTCTAAATTGAAGAGGTCATCAATAATTTCATGAATGTTCTGAGGGCGTAGCGTTTTTACTAAATAGTATCTGATGTAAATTTTGTTCTTCCTCTTTGTAGAAGGGTCTTCCTCCTTTTTCTCTAAAAGCATATCTAGTTGTTTATTTTGAAGCATGGAATTTACCTCATTAATACTAAAATTTGAATAATCCTCAGTTGCATAATTTTGTTTTGTCATAAGTTCTAGAATCGTCTTTCTAGACTTATAAACAGTTGATACTAATCCACTTGAGTTCTGTGTCGCCATTATATTTATACTAACATTATCTTTAATATTTTCATTCAATTTTTTATTTATCCAAAAACAATAAATAAAAAATATTAAAATAGCTATTTACTAGGTTACGCGCCGCAATTAAATTTTAATATGTTTTGTTTCACCGGATGACGAAGACGATGACTCTGAATCTGCACTAAATGACACTGATTTTACATCGCCTCCTTTTTTCTCAGAAGAAGATCCGTCGCCTTCTTTCTCAGACTTTTTCTCTTCAGGGACCTTTAATATAGAGGTTATGTCTTGGGGTTCTGATTTTGCTGAAATGGGATTTGTTGCAACTGGCTCCTCGTTTTCTTGTTTGTCTTTATTTGCATTTTTTTCAGCAACCATCTTCATTAACATTATTTTATCTCTCTCTGGAAGTGTATCAAACTGCGTTTTAACTTCTTCATTTTTTAACTTAATGCCTTGAATTGGTGGCGGTTCTGTTGGACTGTGTGGCTCAAATAGAGGGCTATCATTGGGATTATATGCTGGACTATCATTGGGATTATATGCTGGACTATCATTGGGATTATATGCTGGACTATCATTGGGATTATATGCTGGACTATCATTTGGATTGTATGCTGGACTGTCATTGGGATTATATGCCGGACTATCATTTGGATTGTATGCTGGACTGGTTGAGGCATAAGGAGGACTGTCGTCAGATGCGCGTTCTGGAGCAAATTCTGGCGAAGGGGTTGGAAGTCTGTTTGTGATGGGTTGTTGTTGAATCTTTTGAACGCTTTGAAGATATCCAGAAATTGCCACACCTAGTTTCTTATCATCAACCTTCAATAATTTATTAATATTATCTGAATATGACATGTTCATCAACTGATCTATATTATCCTCGGTAATAATTCGCATCTGTATATTCATTGTTTGCAATTCTTGTATCAAAAGCTTCAATGCATATGGCACGCGAACAACACTAAAAGAACGGCCAAATCTACTAATATTGTCAATATTTGTTTTTCCATCAAGCGTTGTAGAGAATTTTATTGGCCCATCAGCAAACGGACTCAAAAATAAATTCAACGACTCGTTGTAAATTGCAATACCACCTGTTTTATTGCAGACTGCCATATAATATTCATCGCCACGAACCATAAAAGATTCATTCAAAAATGCCGATGCACCATGAGCCAAAACACCATCGCGTTCCATTTCACCAATGCGAAGACCACCATCATTGGCTCGGCCTTGAACAGGTTGTCTGGTAAGCATTGTATTAGGTCCTCTGGCGCGATAATTTATCTTGTCTTTTACCATGTGTTTCAAACGCATGTAATACGTTGGGCCAACATAAATGTCAGAATAAATTTGTTCACCGGTCATACCATTGTATAAAACTTGATTTCCACTTGAGTGAAAACCTGCATTTACTAACATGGAACCATAAACGCCAACGTGTGGACCCTTAGTTTGAAACGCAGTGCAATCACCAAATCCACCATACGCAAGACATGCTTTCCCAAATAGACTCTCAACTAGTTGTCCAATAGTCATGCGAGATGGAAGTGCGTGTGGATTAATAATTAAATCAGGGCGGATGCCGTCACTTGTAAAAGGCATGTCTTCTTCAGGAATAATTAGCCCAAGCGTTCCCTTTTGACCAGCTCTAGACGCCATTTTATCACCAATTGCCGGA
>Ga0209617_10000309_pt1 | contig 20912 bp, 15 predicted proteins | sample LakEriepJuly2011_2_FD_187459 | JGI IMG/M metagenome (GOLD analysis project Ga0209617, IMG submission 187459) | Freshwater microbial communities from dead zone in Lake Erie, Canada - CCB epilimnion July 2011 (SPAdes) (version 2) | ecosystem: Environmental > Aquatic > Freshwater > Lentic >...
AGATGTACAAACATATTCATACAATCCGTTATCAATATTAAATGATATATTAAAGCAATTTACAATAATTTTTTCTAAATCAGAATATTTAATATCATTTGAATAAAATAATACATTCATAAAAATAGTTTCTTCTATGCTCTCTTTTTTATAATATTCATCTAATGATTGTTTATATATTTTGATAAGATTTGAAAGTACATTATCACTATTATTTGGATTATAAACAATTTTATCTTTTTTATAAACTTCTAAATCTTCTAAAAAACATCCAGTTATATATACATATTTATATATTAATAAGATTAATTCTTGAATATTTTGAGTTGATTGAATTGTTTCAATATTTGTATTTCCATTTTCAAATGAAAATTCAGAAATTTCTTCATCTATTTCTTCACTATTAATATTTACTGGATCAGAATCATTAGCAGAATAATTGACAAAATCATCATCTGATAAATCATCATCTGATGATTCATCAGTGTTTGAATAATCATTTATATCATTAGTATTATCAATATCCATATTTCCTAAATCTTCAGCAGTTTCATAATCTAAAAAATGTTCTGGTAAATAACTAATATATCTAGAAATATATTTATATAAATTAGTATATTTAAAATTATGTGCTTCAGATTCAAAAACAAGTATATTATATTTTTTTGCACATGCACAAAGTTTAGCAAATAAATTTAAAATTAATTTATGTTCATTACTTACTTTAATTATTAGACCACGAGATTTAACATAACTTACAAGTCTATGAAGCAGTGGATTAATTAATGTATATATTGGATTAGAACTAGATTCATAATCATTAAATATTTCCTGTACAAAGTATATTATTTTATTTGGTTCTTTAGTAAATTTCTTTGTAATATGTTTTAACATTTGATATCTAGAATTAATGTCTTGTATTGTTGAACTTGCTGTTGATTTAAATTCTAACATTTTATTATAAATTGATTGTGTATGAAGTTTAATTTTATCAATTAGTTTAATTTTGTAATTAGTTATTATATGGTATTGATATGATACAAAAAGTAGCTTGTTGATAGGTGATGTCAAATCTTCAAAAAAACTTTTTTTTTCAACCCCATAGTGATTATGTCTTTCTATTATATCATAAAACTTTTCGGACTGTTTTAAAATAATTGATCTAAAATTTTTAAATTGCATATAGTTTAAATTTGATGAAAAAAATTGTTCAAAAAGACTTGATAATTCATCTTGAGTAAAATTAAGTTTAAGAATATCATCATGAGTTTTAATAAGATTAATTGATTTGTTATAGTCAAATGGTATGCTAAATCTATTTTTATTTAAATAATATAGATGTGAACTTAAAAAATTACCTATTTTTAAATAAGAATCTTTAGATGGATTTAGTCTAATTAGATTACATAAATGGAAAAATCCTTCTTTAAAACAGTATAAATTAAATCCAGTAATACCTTCAAAATGTTTATAAATATTTAAAAATGATATTTTTATTTTAATGTTAACATCATTTTTACTTGAAGCTTTTGTATCAAGATTAAGCTTAAATTTAGCTGCATGTGCAAATATTTTTTTTTCCCATTCATTTGCATGTTTAAATACTAATTCTGTCTCATACTCTTTTATTAAATTTATACATCTGGCATCAATTAAAAAATTTAGATCTATATCAGATTCAAATTCTTCTTTTGCCAAGAAAAAAGAATTTTCCCTTTGAATTGTATCAACTAAATCATATTTATTTAAATTAAAGTTATATGAATCATTTGAAAAATCAAACCCTAATTTAATTTGTTCAGTTGTTTCATTAGAATTTGATACAGATCCTCCAATACCTACTTGTAATGGATTTTGACCACTGGATAATGCAACATTAGTCGCAGTTTTTTCAGATATTTCTTTATCATAGATAATTGAAATTTTATCTGCACCCATTTTTTCAGCAATTTGTGAAAATGCTTTTAATTTATACTCAATACGTTTGATTGAATATTTATCAAAAGATATAAATAACTGTTCATTCGCAAAGTTAATTTTTTTATATAAGATATTTGGTTCAATCGAGTTCTCAAAAAAACAAAACTTTTTTAATTTTCTTAACTTGTATTTTGATTTTACTGATTCTAATATTTGACCTGGTTGCATTTTTTTTATAAAAAAATTTAGTTGTTCAATTGATCTTTCAATAAATTTTTTATCATAATAATTTAAACATAGAATCTCACATTTTTTAAAAAATTGAATTAATGGTTTTTTAAGCCAAGTCCAGTACTTGGATGTAAAAAATATAACATAATCATATGTCATTAAATCAAGTACTAAATTAGGATCATATTTATGAGTAGATGCTAAATTAGAATTTATTTCTGGTATTGGTATATCTAATCCATTAATTGTACAAAACTTTTCAATAAATTCAAATGGATTAGATTGATTATATATAACTTCACAACTTGGTTTTATTGGTATAATATCAGTCATAAATGTAGAAAGATGGTCCATTAAATTACTTGTGAAATTAAATATTTTTACAAATTAAATTATCTTGATTTAATTTTTAGTTGATTATGTAAAAATCTTGATTTTGTACTCTTAACTAACTCTCTATTATCGTAACTAATATATGCAATTCTATCTATATACTCTTTTTTAACTTTTTTATTTGTACGAATAGCATTTGACATTTTATTATAACCTTCAAAACTTGATATATCCAAATAATTTTCGTCATCATCTAATAACTCTTTAAAAGCATCTAATGAAAATAGTTGTCTTTGCATAAGTGTTGAGTAAAAATCTTTTTTGTACTGTCTTTCCCATCCATCTTTAGAATGTGGAGAATTTGTATATACATACACAAACTCATCTTTTAGATTAGGGCAGAATATTATATTATTTTCAGGATTAGTTTTATCAAAAAATACAACTTTTGTCATTAATGGAAGAGCTTCGCCAGGAACTTCAAATATTTGTTTTAATACATCTTCTGACACATAATCATATTTAATTTTATCAAAAGGAACTAAATTAAAATTATTATTAATATTTACAGTATTTGCAGTATTATTATTTGTAGTATTATTACTATTTATATTTATATTACTATTTGTAATATTTGTTTTTGTTAATGGGATTTGATTGCACATAAAATTTGTTATATGATTTTTTAATTCTGTAAAACACGAAAACAACATTCCACAATCTTCACATTTGTATGTCTGTTTTGATAAAATATTTATAATAGATAAAAATTCATCAATGCATTTGGATTTATTAAAATTTTTATAATAATTAATTTGATTTTCTAATGTAACTTCACATCTCATTTTTGAATTATGATGTTTATTATAATGTGCTTTATGCACAAATTTTTTTTGACAATATATACATTTGTAATATACCATTATAAATGTATTAACTATATATTTTTAAATATTTTAAATTTAATTTATATTGGTGACGAAGATTTATATATAAAATTTATATATATAAGACTAAAAATACATTGGTTTTATTAATAAATATTATTTTTTATTAATAATCTAAATTAATAATAGTTGGTGACGAAGATTAAAAAATAATAAAGTTTTTTACTTACAATCTATATTTAAACTATAACTTTTTATAAAATATTATAATAATCTATAATAGAATAAATATTATTATATTATTTAAGTGACGAAGATTAATAAAGATTAAAAGTAATATATAATATATTATAACTAAGATACATTATATTATTATATATTACTTTTAATCTATTTTTTATTAAAATATCTATTAAAATACATCTTAGTTTTAATCTTCGTCACCAATATAAAATATTTATTAATTATAATCTTCGTCACCAACAAAGTTAAAAAAAAGAAAAAATTTTTTTTGGGGATTTTTTAAAAAGTATCTTAAAAAATAAAATTACTAAAACAAGATTTTTACGTTTTAGTAATTTTATTTATTAAAGAAATTACTTTATGTTTTAATATTATATGATTTTAACCATTTTTTATAAATTTTCATAGCTTCTAACATATTCTTAGTTTGATATTTATGAAATTTTGCACGATTATACATAGTTAATACAACTTGTTTCTGATAAGTTATATTATAATTTTCAATCAATTCTAATGTTTTAATTGCTTTCTCTTTGTTAGCATAACCAGTTCCTTTAAGTGATGTTTTTGGATGTTTATCTTCGTACAAACTTTTATTCATTTATATAATAAATATAAAAATATTTTATATTTATTAAATTTTTTACTAATTCTTCTTTTGGTTCTTTTCTACTATTATTTACCTTCTGAATAATCTGTTATTATATATTCAATTAACTTGAACTTGATTAATATAATTTTACCTTTCAAGATCATTTTTTGTCCTATTGTAGATACTTTCATATAACATATATTAATTTTATCTTCAACATCTTTATTTGCAAAAAAAATTAATAATAGGATTATAATTTTATATAATATTATATATGGATTATAAAAATAAATATTTGGAATTTAAAAACAAGAAAGGTGGTGTATTTCCATTAGATAAAAATAGAAAAAATCCAAATCCGGAATCATCATTAAATTGTGGTCCATTAGTACTTTATTCATTAGGAATTATTAATGAAAAACAGAGTCAATTATTAGCTAATAGATGTTCTAATACAAATCCAAATAAATATCTATCTACAGGTGGGATGCAAGTAGAATTAATTAAATTATTTATTGAATTATCAAAAAAAAGTAAAAATAGTAATTATATTTCTAGAGAAATAGAATATAAAGATTTTAAAAACTTTTTGGGATAACTATCTTGAAGAAATATTAAGAGATAAAAATAAAGATAATAATAAAGGTATAATAGTATTACTTTTTATAAAAGGAAGATGTCTAGGACATTATACAATAATAATAAATAAGGGTGGTAAAGCCTATTTTTTTGACAAGCATAAAGATTATATTAGATTAAGTACTAATGACGAAGGTGAAGTTGAATTTGATAAATACATTAGATATTATATAAATTATTCTAGTCTTGACAATTTAGAATTTACATTTATAGAAGATGCTAATACAACAGATTATAATTTTATACGTGATATTAGTGGGATAAATACTAAGATTAAAGATATTGATTATAAAAAAGATTATGTAAAATTAGATCAGTCTCATATTACAGATTTTTTAAATTATAGTAAAAAAGAATTAAGAGAAGAACTTGAAAAAAAAGGAATTCAAACTGATATATATACAGATGCAGCTCTTCCAATTGTTACAAACTTTATTACCACAAATATTCCTAGTGCTAAAAAACATCATTTTGCTATTGAAGTATTGGCTCTTGGTTTAACTACCGCAAGTGTTTATTATATTAATACTAAAGATGATGAAGAAAATAAAAATGAAAATTTAATGTATATTTTAGGAGCAACTATTATTTCTTTCATGTTAGCTGAACCAGATTCTGATCTTATTGATTATGTTAAAGAATATATTCTTGGATTAAGTACAATTAATGGTGGAAGTTTAAGTTCCAGTTCAAGTTTAAGTTTAAGTTCAAGTTCAAGTATTATTAAAGCAATTAAAGCAATTATTACTACTCTTGATGCAACTGCCCTTTCTAGTTATTTCTTAATTGATCCTAAATTATCATTATCTAAAAATATGAAAAATCTTTGGAAGGCAAGATCTCAATTATCAATATCAGATGCTAAATCTGATGAAATAACAAGTATTAGTATGTCTGTCAGACAACAAAAGAATAATGTTGATAATTCATATGCTAAACACTTTGATACTATCAAACAATCACTTTCTAGGTTTAATAAAAAACTATCATCTGATACTGATAGAAAGATTAATTCTAAGATTACTAAAATTAATAATTTAAATTTTCAACTTGAAAATATTCATAAAAAGATTAATGAATATACAAGAATTTTAAGAAATGAAAAATATCCAACAGAAATTTCAAAAATAGTAACTATGTCAGATATTGAAAATTTAATAAATCAATATCAAGTTGGTACACAAAAACAAACTAAGCAAATAGTAACTTTAAGTACTGTATTTGTAAAAATCAAGATATTACTTGAAAAGCAAAATACAAGTTTAACTAATCCTTCAGAAAAGAGCTTTATGTTTAATCTTTAAAAATAATACATATGAAATTTTAAAAATAAAAGCATTAGATGTTGATCTTCCAGATAATAAAACATTATTTTATAAGAGTCACTCAAGCACTAATTAAAATACCATCTTGTATTTCTTCAACTTTCTTAGATGATTTCTTTCTTTTAATTTTAGATTGACGAATCTTTTCATAAGTTGATAATTTAATTACCAATGTCTTTCTTTCTTCATCTTCATCATCAAATTCATTTCCTTTCATGTCAATATTTTCCTCATCCATAATTATCTTACCTGAATTCTTCATTGCTGATCTAAGAACGTATCTTCTCCAATAACTACCGGTTGAATCTAATCTACCAAGTTTTTCTTCAAGATCAGATTTAAAGTCCCCACGTTGGAATATTTTTTCAACACGTTTATCAAACTTGACATTTTTCATCCAGTATTGCATATCTGCAACTAGATCTTGAAATTCAAGTCTATCTTTAAGATCATCAGTAAATTCAATACATTCATTAATATAATCCAAGAATATATCAGAATTTGATTGATAGTTTTCAGTTGAAAGCATAACCTTAGGTGGAACTTTCAGTCCTTCAGATTTGTAAATAGCATATCTTTCAATTAACATTGAAATGAACTCTTCTTTGCAAGTTAATCGAAGTACATCTTCAAGTCCTCTGTCAATTTGTCTTTCATAATCTTCAATAGGATTATCAACAAATTTCATTTCAAAAGGTACTAATCTAATACGTCTCCATGTACCTCCATCATTTGATGGAATTGTTGGAAGTTTATTACATAGCAAAAACATTTTAAACTGGGGATAGAACTCGACGATATCTTTGTGAAGTTTACGTGCTTGTATCTTGACATTTCCTGAATAAGCTTTCATTTTACCAACATATACTTGATCTGTTCCTTCTGGCTCTTCAAATACCACAAATCTTTTTCCTTTAGTCTTAGCCATTGTTGGACTTGCTTTATCTGGATCTGTAGATGCTCTTGTTAAAACCTCTGGTGGAAGTCCACATGAATAATCACCAAGTGAATCCATCATCAAGTTAATTAATACTGATTTACCATTAGAACCAGACCCTGTCCAAATATTAAACTTTTGATCAGCATTATGTCCTGCTAAACAAGATGCAAAAAGATCCAAAATATAGTTACGTACATCTTCTTCTGGTTGAATATCGACTAAAAACTTTCTTACTGTATGAAGTTTAGATTTATTTATTTTTTCAAATGAAATATATCTATTATTTGTACATAGAGTAATATAATCTTCTGGTCTACCTTCTCTAAAAATGGCATTTTCTAAATCATAGACTCCATTAGTAAAACAGATTAAATTTTTATTTTCATCTAATTTATTAGTAAACTCAGGATCTAGTTTTTTATATAAAGTAGTAAGTTCTTCAATAACTTGTTTTTTATAAGGACCTCGTAACTTTGTAGAAATTTTCATAATAAGTTCTTGTTTAGAAATAAATTTTTGTTTTTCATCTCCATCTGCTTTTAAAGCTTTCTTCCCATATAAAATACCTAATCTAACATATGCATTAACAAAATCTTCATTTAACATATCTTTAATAATATAAGCATCTTGCATTGGTGTCCATTTATGAGTATCAAAATAGTACCATTCTTTAAAGTCAACTGAACCAATTCTAAATTGATGTTTATAAAGCTCAAAAAAACTTTTTGCAACATCATAAGGTTGTCCTGAAACAGATTTAGATAAAGTATCAAAATTAAATTCAATCATAATATCCATATACTTGTCAAAATCATCATGTTGTGCCCATTTGATTAATGAACCAATACCATAACCAATATTTTTAAATTTAGACCATAACTTTTCACATTCACCCTTTTCAAATTTTTTAGATTGGGAAGAAAATTTATTCCAACTTTCTAATAAACTATCATCAATATTATGTAGACAAAATCCTAAATTAAGCCACTCATCATATTTATCTGCACGTTTTGGTGATAGAATCTGTACTAATTTTGTAGCTAATGCTATGTCTGTTGGTTTACCAACTGTTCCTGAACAAGTCGCAGATGTTGGATTTGTATTCATAAATTGATTATATTCATCTAATATTGTTTGTTCATCATAACCTTCCATATATGGAAAAATTGCATCTGAACTTAATCTTCTAATAGATAAAGTTTCTGGAAGTCTAATTATATCCGAGTTATCAAAATCAACTTGTTCTAAAGTATTTGTTGATGTTACTGTAAAAATTTTACTTAATTCATATTTATTATTTTCAGATCCATCTTTACAAGATCCATATAAGAGCCAACAATTTTTTTCAATTACTGCTTTATCAATTACATCTTCTGGTTCATTTGAAAGATTCAATTCTGCCCAAGAACTATTTTCTCTAATGAATTTGATTACATTTTCTCTAATTAAATGTTGAACAAGTGGTTGAGTACAAATATTAGGAAACATAATATGAAGTCCATCTTTACATGTAGACAATTTAGTATCTGGATCTGTTCCAACAATAGTTGGATTTGGTTTTGTAAGTACATAACATTTTAAATCTTCTTCTGGATCATCTAATTTAATATATTTTTTAATATTAATTATGTACTGTTCGATAACAACTAACCAATCAGATTCTTGAATTATACGAGTTTGTGGATCTGAATCAGATTGAGTTTTATATTTAAAATCCAAATCAATTAATACTGGACCCTGTTTTCTATGACGTTCTGCCAAATAAACTGGGTATGATCCTTCAGTGATAACTTTTGAATATAACTGATAAAATTTTCCTAAATCTTTATCAGGAATATTATAACAGCCTCGTGTATATTGACCTCCTAAGCCTACATGAGAATAAATATCATCAATTCCTGATCTCTCTATACGTGTTTTATTTAGTAATTCCAATAATTTATTATAATGTGAACTCATGGCTTAATATAATAACAAATATTTATTTTTATAAATCACTTCATTTGAGAAAATTAAAATATTTTAAAAAACTAGATTTTTTTATTCTATTATTTTAATTTTCAATAGACTTGCACATTTATAGGTTTATTGAAAAAAAATAATCTATTTAAATGTTATAATGAAAAATTTAAGTTTAGTAGTACAAATAATCCATCTAGTGTTTGCAATTATATCTCCATTAATCCCAATTTTAACTAGTAAATATGATTTTTATTATATTGTATTAGTATTTCTAACAGTTTTACATTGGAATATTTTTAAAGGTGAATGTGCTCTTTCATATTTTGAAAAAAAATTTGTAGATCCTAGCTATCAATTAGGACAAACTAGAGATGACTTATTTAGAAATATTCTTGGTGTAAAAACAACTAATATATTTATTCAATTAAATTTTATTGGTATATTTATAGTTCTATATAGAAATTATGGATTAAAAAACTTTAGATCTATGGGAGTACTTGTATTTTCTTCAATAATATTATTTTATTCTTCATCTAAAATAAAATATAAATAAAATATAAATTAAATAAAGTTAAAAATTAATACTCGGATATACGTGTCCAAATAGTTAAAACATATTTTATTTTATCATTTAAAACAGGTTCTCCTGCATGTAAAGTCAATTTATTTTCTTTACCATCTGGGTTTAAATTATTCCAGAGAACTGCTCTACTTTTATAAGGATAAGTTCTTATTTTTAATAAAGGAAAATGTGTTGACCCACCATCAAGCTCATCTAAATCATTTAAATAAACTAATATTGAATGAAGTCTTTGATTTTTTTTTTGGTCTGTTTCTTCTCCAAAATAATCATAATGATATTTATATTGTTGTCCTTTTTCATATCTAACAATTTGAAGAGGTTCTATTTGTTTTAAATCAATTGACAAAAGTGACGCAACTTTTAATTCAATTGATTTAATTAATTCATTTTCTCCTCTTTTAAAATATGCACATGATGATGATCTAGAACTCATATCAACAGATCCCTGATTTGTTGAATATACAGTTGAAGTTTTAAATCGTGGTTTAGCAAGTTCAACAAGGTCATCACATATACTTGGGGTAATAAAATTATCTAGTAATTGAATCGGTCTAGTTTCAGTTAATAAATTAGTAAACTTTTCTTTATGATTAGATTTAGATTTTTTAATATTAGAACAATCAAACCATATTAGAACAAGTATAATAAGACCAGCAAGTAGTAAGAGAGTTGTATATTGACACATTATACTTTTATTAAAGAAATTATTTTTTATACTTCATTTGATTGTATTTTCTTAGTTGTTTTTTTAGTAGTTTTTTTTGTTTTCTTATCTGTTTCTGTAGTTGTAGACTTGGATCCACATAGATTTTTACAGTCTTCAGTTGTTATATCTTCTAGTTTAATAGTTTTTGGTATTTTTGTAAACTTGATATTTGTTCCAGAACCTGTTTGAATATATGGTCCATATGGTCCTGATTTTATCTGATACTTCCCTATAACTTTAACTACTGTTGATTTTGATTCTGGTTTTTCTTTGGTATCTAGTTCAGGATGTAGTTTAACTTTAAAAAGTTCTATTGCTTGATCTAAACTAGGTTTTTCTTTTACATTAGCCCATATATCTTTACCTGCATCTAAACTAAACATTTTAATTGCATAACCAAATTTTGTTTTAGTAAATACTATTTCTTGACCTGTTTCCGGATGGAGCCCAACTACATTATTGTTAATATATACTAAAGCAGTGTTTGGTTCTACTTGCGAGTCACCCACTAATTCGGTTGTATGTGTAGATCCAGGTTTTACTATTTGATACGATTTTAAAAATCCTTGTATCTGTCCTGTAATAATCTCATAATAAGATTTTAGTACTTTAATCCAGTTTAACTTTCCATTTGAGATTTCATCTAAAGATTTTTCCATAGAAGCAGTAAATCCTACATCCATAATTTGTGGAAAATTGTTAACAAGAAATTTAGTAGATACAATACCTGTTTGTGTAGGCACAAGTCTTTTATTTTCTTTACCTAAAAACATCTTATTATCAGATACAGATAGAGTTTTTTTCACACAATCATATACTAGTTCTTTAAGTAAAAGTTCTTTTCCAGGAACATTTTCTACTCGAACAAAATCTTTATCCTGAATTTTTCCAACCATTGCTGCATAAGTACTTGGTCTACCTATACCCTGTTTTTCTAGAGTTTCAACTAAGCTTGATTCATTGTATCTTGCAGGTGGAGAACTAACTGACTCCTTTATTTTTATTTGAATTGGTTTTATACCAACCTGTGAATACTCTTCTGGTATATCTATATTAACAAGTATTTCGTCATCTTCTAAATCTCTGTATAATTTTAAATAACCATCAAAAACTATTCTACTAACAGAACCAACCATTAGATATCCTAGTACTTGAGACTTTGATTTTATTTTAGATACCTGAACTGGTGCTAAAAATAATTGAGTTGATTCTATTTGAGCTTTTGACATTTGAGATGCAACAGTTTTTTTCCAAATTAATTTGTAAAGTTTATCTTGATCTGATGGTGTGTTATCATCTTCATCATCTGATGAAATTTTTAGCTTTGTAAAATCCGTTGGTCTTATAGCTTCATGTGCTTCTTGAGCATTAGCAGATTTAGATGTATATTGCTTGAAAGTATAGTACTGAGATCCATATTGTTCAGTTACAAAAGATTTAATTTTTCCATGAGCTTCATCTGATAGTACAGTACAATCTGTTCTCATATAAGTAATGTGACCACCTTCATAAAGTTTTTGTGCAACTTGCATAGTCTTTGCTATAGGCCATCCTAATTTAGTAGAAGCCTCTCTTTGTAAAGATGATGTTATAAATGGTGCTGTTGGTGATCTTGATATATTTCTCTTTTTAATATCAACAAGTTTCCAACTTGATTCTTTCAACTTTGACATTAGTTCAATTACTTGGTTGTAAACATCATCAGATGTTTTAACAAGTTCAAATTTAGAAATTTTTGGTTCTGTTGTATATAGAACTGTTTGAAGACTAATTTTTTGAGAACCAACACTAACTTCAAATTCACCTTTCCCTTCATAAAATGCAGATCTTGACGAGTTAAGAAAATCCTGAATTTCATGTTCTTTATCTACAATTATTTTAACAATAACTGATTGAACACGTCCTGCACCTAACTTATATCTATTTATTCCTGTACCTAAATCTTGTATTTTTGATAGTAAAGGTGATAATTTATATCCAACTATTCTATCTAGAAATCTTCTAGTTTGTTGAGCATGAACTAAGTTTTCATCTATTTTACGTGGTTTAGCAATTGAATCAAGAATTGCTTTTTTAGTAATTTCGTGAAATACAGCTCTCGAGTAATCCGAGTCTTTTAGCTTGAGAACCCGTTTAATACTTTCAGCAATAAATTCACCTTCTCTATCTTCATCAGCAGCCAAATAAATTTTTCCTTCACCTTTACAATCAGCACATGCTTTTTTTAAATCAGAAACAACTGATTTTTTATCTTTATATATTTCATACTTGGCTTCAAAATTATTATCTGGGTCTAATGCTAGCCCTGTAGAGTCCAAATCCATAATATGTCCCCTTGATGCAGCAACAATAAAGTCTGGACCTAAAAAACTTTGTATTTTTTTGATCTTACCAGGAGATTCAACAATCAACAAATTTTTTGGCATTTATTTAATAATATATATGAATAAATTATTAAGTAAAGAAATTTCAAATTTTTTATTAGATCTTGGAAGTTTTACTGTTATTATTTATATTAAATTTATATAAAAATGTATAAAAAACTTATTTAAAAAAATAATATATATATTATATTAAGGGGGCTAAACCCCTTATTTATTGGATTAATAGTTCAATTTTTTAATTTAATAAATTTATAGCAGTTTATGTACTAAACATCTGAAATATGCTTGATCATATTTTTGGTTATAATTTTTTAATTATAGTTTATATATAGAATATCTAAAATATGCTTGATCATAATTTTAGTTATAATATGTAGATAAAAATTCTATAATTGTTTTTATTTTTAGATTTTAATTAATATATGATCTAAAAAGTTCTTCATCATGTAACTTGTTTTCAAGTTTTTCCTGTTCTTCTTTTATTTTACAATCAGTAAGAAATTCTAATCTTTTTTCACATATTTCTAATCGTGTATTAATATTTTCAAGTAATAATGATATATTATTTAATATACTCATATAATCTTGAAATTCATAATCAGATTCTATATTAGACTTAAGTTTTTTAGAACCACATGAATTAATTTGATCCCAACCTCTCTTTGACATTATTTATTAAAGTAAATATTTTTACTTTAATAAAACAAACTGATTAAATCAATAAATCAATATGAGTTATTTCATTACAATTTGGACATTGTTTAGACCCACATAAACAAGATTTTCCACCAATTAACTTGTGTCCTCTGTATGGAGTCATATCAATATACTTGGAATATATATCTAATACGGGTGTTACACCTCCGCCAATAATTTGTACAGGTGTTGTTGGTACGTTTATATAAGATTCAACTTGATTAAGTTTGTTTACAGTAATATAGTGAAGAGCTAAAGGATGACTATGATATAAATGAATAGAAGCTAATAATTGACCAACATGGTAAGCAATTTGTGCAAGTCTTTCAACTTTACAGGTTGGACTATTTTTAACAAGTCTAGCAGTTTGTAAAAGAAAATGAAATTGTTCAAAATCATTAAGTGATGCATCAGTTTCCTCTCCTTTTATACCTAATGTATTATATAAATAATCATAAATAGCTGCGTGATCAGTTGATTTATTCCCATCATAAAAAATACGTGTGGTAACCCAACCACTTGAAATATCATTTTGACTAGCATCTTGTAGAGAAATTTTTTTATTCCATTCTTCTTTTCCATTTAATCCATTAATTCTAACTGAAACCCCATGGGTTAAATACGAGTTGAATAAATTTTTAAAATCCATTTATATATAATTATAGTAAATATTTTTTTAATATAAGTTAATATTAATGAACACAATTAACTTGATTAAACCATATATTCAAGCAAATAAATCTATTTTAGTAGTTTATTTAATATTTGCTTTACTATCATATCCATTAGAATCAATTGTAATTCCAACTATTTTTGGATCATTTTTTTCAGAGATTAAAGCTGAATCATCTGAATATAAAACTTTTTTTTTTAAAGCAATATTTTTTATCTTATTAATAAATTTATCAAATGCTATTATGGCTTATCTTGATTCTATAATAATTCCTAATTTTAATGAATTTATTGTAAATCAAATCTATTCTAAACTTTTACAATCATATCAAACTGAATATAAAGATTTAGAATTAGGAAAAATTATTTCAAGATTAAATACTTTACCTGGAATAATTAGAGAATTAACAACAGATTTATTTAACTGGTTACTTCCAAGAGCATTATCAATTGTAATTACTAATATATACTTATTTTATATAAATCCTCAACTTGGATTAGTATCAATGGTTCTTTTAGGAATAATGATTTGGTACAACTATGTCGCATCTGGCAGTTGTATTAAACTATCTGAATCTCGTTATAAAAAGTATGAAAAAAGAGCAGAAGAGACTCAAGATAAGCTATCAAATTTATTTTCAATTTATTCATCAGCAAATATTGATGGAGAAATTGCAAAATATAAATCAACTAATTCAGATTATAAAGAGTCTTATTCCAAAACTATTTTATGTTCATCAAGAATTAAGTTTGTTAATAATTTTATACAGTGTGTGATGTTTATTTTACTGAATGCAATAGTAATATATTATTTTAAAACTAAAAAAATTAATTTTTCAACAATGATCTCTTTAAATATGATAATATCATACTATATTCCATCTATTTCAACTTTAATGACATCAATACCAGACTATACAAATCATATTGGTGTAATTAAATCAATTGATGGATTTTTAGGAATGGTAAATAAAAAAATAGAAGTTAAACCTTCACTTTTAATTAAAGAAGGGTCAATTAAAATTGTGAATTTAAAATTTTCACATGATAAAAAGAATAAGATTTTTAATAAATTTAATTTAGAAATTAAATCAAAATCTCATGTTGCAATAATTGGTAAATCAGGTAATGGTAAATCAACTTTGATTAAATTAATTATGGGTTATTTTGGAGTTAAAAATGGTACAATATTAATTGATGGACATGATATTAATAAATACTCAATTGAATCAATTAGATCACAAATAACTTATTTAAATCAATCAACAAAATTATTTAATGAATCAATATATTATAATATTCAATATGGAAACTCGATTACAGTTGAACAGATTAATTTGTTTGTTAAAAAATTTAATTTAGAAAATATATTTGAAAATTTAGAAAATGGATTAAAAACAGTTGTCGGTGTTAATGGAGATAAACTATCCGGTGGTCAAAAACAAATTGTTCAACTTTTAAGATCATATGGCTCTATTGATAAAGTTAAAATAGCAATTTTTGACGAACCAACTGCATCTGTTGATCCTAAGACTAAAGAAATTATTTTAAATATTATTAAAGATTTAACATCTAACTGTACTAGTATAATGATAACACATGATATTTCTAATTTATCTATTGTAGATCGTATAATTAAAATCTCTAATGGAAAAATTATTGAGGATAAAAAAAATAAATAGATTTAATTAGCTTCAGCAAGAGCTTTAGAAATATCAGCTTCAACATTATTCATATGAAAGAGTTCGTCTTGTGCACATGTAGGGCATTCTTTAAGACCTAAAACCCATCGAAGTTTAAATTCTGAACTTTGAGGAAAAAATCCATAGAAAAATTTCTCAGCACGAGCTTGATGAAATCTAGAAGTTACAATTATAATTTCTAGATTTGAATGAGAATCTTCAAGTGAACTAACATATTTGAAGAAATTTCTGAAATTTTCAGCTGTATTAGTTGCACTTGTATCTAATACAATATTTATGTTTTTAGACTTGAGACTATCTCCCATACGTTCAGCTTCTGATAGAGTGTTTTGATTATTAGAAAACAATGCATTTTTTACTCCTCCAGATAAATACCAAATAGACTGTTCAGAATACTGTTCAGAAGACTGGATACTATCCCAGTACTGTAAAGCAGTAAATATTCTATCTTGTTGTAACCATTCCATGTTACATCCCAAGACGAGAAATACTTTGAGGGCTATTGTTTGTTGAAACATTAGCCCAAGGCAAAAAATTATTTTAAAAACGATTACTTGTTTGATAAAATTATATTGATAGAAATTATATTTATTACTACCAATATAAACTAATAAACCGAGCTTGAATAATATAATTTTTTCAATTTTTTTCTTTGAAGAAAAATATAGTCAATAAGGACTATATTTTTTATTCAAATTTGTGATACTAAATGTTCTAAATTTTCATTAGTAATTTTATTAGGTCCATTAATTACTATAAATAAATTTGATTTAACAAATACTTTTTTGGCAAATTGTTTAATATAAAGTGGTGTTACATTTTCTATTTTTTTATTTAATTTTTTTATTTGTTTAGGATCTTTTTTTGATATTACATAATCAATAATATAAGATCCAATATTAGTTGGTGTTTGTAAATTAAATAGTATAGATGTTTTTAATATATTTTTAGCTTTATTTATTTCTTCTAAAGTAATATCAGAATTTGCAAACTCAAGAATCTCTTTAAGAACATGACTTAAAGAAAGTTCAAGCCCTAGAGATTGAACTCCAAAAGTAATATAAAAAAATCCATGAGAACTAAAACTAATATTATCTGAATTTTGATAATATGTTAAACCTAATTTATTTCTCAATAATACGAATAATCTTGAAGTCATCCCTCCTGTTAAAATCCTTTGAATAATATCAGAAACATATGACCATTTGGACCAATTTGTAATTGATCTAAAACCAATAAAAACAAGTGTTTGTTTTATTTGAGGAGAATTAATTATTGTATATCGATTTAATGATTGAGTTTTTATATGTGGGATGTTTAAAGATGTTTCCATATCATTAATATCTGGTTTCCATTTTGTTGGATTCTTTTTTAGTACTTGATTTATAATTTTAAAAATTTCATTTTCATTAATAGATCCAATTATTGAAAGAAATTTTGAAGCTTTCATATATTTAGAATGAAATTTAACTAAATTTTCATGTGTAATATTTTTAATATCATCTTCTATTCCAATCACAGGCACAGAATACCTTTGATCTGTATTTAAATATATCAATTCTAATAGTTTAAACATTGTTGATTTATTCAAGTTATCTTCATTCATTTGATACTCTTCTAGCACCACATTGATTTCATTAGCAATATCTTGTTCTGGAAATGCAGGATTTAATAATAAATCTAATAATGTATTTAAAATTATAGAATAATCAGATGTTTTACCAGATATATAATATTCTGTTTTTTCATAAGATGTTGATGCATTATAATTAGCACCAATAGAATCTAATGTTAGTAAAATATCTTCAGAAGTAGAATTAGTAGTTCCTTTAAAAATCATATGTTCAAAAAAATGTGCTAATCCTTTTTCAGAAATAGTTTCATGAATAGAACCAATATTTATTGTAATAGATGAAAAAAATATATTAGTTTTGGTATTTACATAGATCATATAGAAATCATCAAATATTTTATAGTATTTAACATTAGGAAAATATATTTTCATTTAATATATATAAATGGAAGAAAAAAGATATGATCAAATAGATATTTTAAGAGGATGGTTTTTTATCCCAATGTTTATTTATCATTTGGTATCATCATATGATTTAACTCATGGATTTAGAACTGATTATTCATCTAACCAATGGATCAAATATTTAGGTTGGGTTAGAAATTTATATATTATATTAGCAGGTTATTCAGTACATTTAGCATGGGTTAATTATAAATCAACTTCTCCAAAACCAACTATATTTGGATTTATCAAATATAAACTTTCTAGAACTTGGTCAATAGTAAAAGCTGCTCTTTTGATAACAATAGTATCTCATATTTTATTTCCTAATTATGGAATTAAATTTGGTATTTTACATTTTATTGCATTGGGTACTTTAATAATTACACCAATAGCTGGTTTAGACTCTCCAACTATCACAATAATGTTTGGAGCAATTTGGTTATATATAAATAGTAATAACTTGATCCCATTCTCTAATCCTATAGTTAATACAATAACAGGAAAATTTATTCATTGGTCTGCAGCAGATTATTTTCCTTTGAATAATAATCTAATATTAGTAATAGGAGGTTTATTATTAGGTCAAGTATTGACCCCTTGGATTAAACCACTTGGATCATCAAGTGTATTTAAAACACTTGGTAAAAATTCTTTAGAACTGTATACCTCTCATATACTTATTATTTTAATTATATATCATGTACTTGCAAAAAAAATGCCTTAATAATATTCTGTAAATACATCTTTACATGCTTCTAGATATTTATACTCGTAAATATCTGATGGTTCCAAACATGTCTGTTCATTCCATTCATTCCATGCATTAATTAACAAATAATTATATGATGGATTTGGATCTTTAATAATTTTAAATATCATATTTTTCAAGTGTTTTTTAAATATAGATGGATTTGAGTTTAAAAATATTGTTGGTTTGATACCTAGTTTTGTTATATCTCTTCTTGGAGAATTATTCCAATCCATAAAAGTTGAGTAAAGCTGTGTATGATGTTTTCTAGGTTCTGCTTCAATAAAATCATAACACTGAATTATATCTGCTAAATTTGATTTGTATATACGTGTTTTTCTTTCATCTGGTCCTATACTATCATAATGTAGCCTTGCAGATTTTATCTGTTTTTTTTCAAGTGCTGATTTAACATCAGGATTATATGCAAGATATATTTCTTCATTAAATATTAAATCACCTTTAGTTGATTTTTCAAATATATATGCAGAATCTGTTTCTTGGTACAATATAAATTTTTTATTATTTATATAGTTAGGATTAAAATCTAGTACACCTGATACATTAGAATTAGATAAATAGCTTGGATATCTATCTAACATAGGTGTATTATTATAACTAATAATTAGTTCTAATCCATCAAAACCATTTGCTTCTAATTTTACATATGTATTAAATAATTGGATCATTTGATTAAAAATATCAATTGGAATATCAATTGGTCTATAAATAAAAAATAAAGGTTTGTTTGCTATCTTAATATATTTAGGATCTTTAAAAAAAGTTAATAGATATTGAATATGTTTAATCCAATCCTCATGTTCTCCATATTCTTGTTTAATTAACACATTCTGTTCTAAACCATCCCATCTAGCAGACCATGTTTCATTTGCCCATGCTAAACAATAGTTAATATTAGGTTTAGAACTATCTCTAATTTGTTCAATAGGTTCATACATTACTTTATGTCCATTAAACCAGTAATGATAATAACATAATCCAGGAATTGAATACTGAGATGTAGTTTTTTCAATAAACTCAGTATAGGTTGGATCAAGAATATTATATTGTCCAAGTGATTTATGTGGTTTAGCTAGTTTTTTACCTGTATAGTCTACATCTATTTTATCAAGTAAAGTCCATTCAGTAAATCCTTTAGACCAAAATTTGTCATTTTCTGGAATAGGATGGAATTGTGGGAAAACAATTGGTAAAGGTTTAATTTTTAAACTATCTACAAATGATTCTTCTTGAATAAAATATTGAGTAAATCCAAGTCCTTCTATTGCATACGAGAAGAATCTTTCATATGCATGTTCTATCATACCATCTCTAATCTGTAAAGATTTTGTTTTAAATTTAATTGCATGAAATATATTTGGTGAAAGTCCTTTAATCTGACCATAAGTTGTATAATGTGTAATAGCATCTTCTTTTGATTTTATTTGAGTAATATTTGTGATATATTTTTTATTTGAACAAATATACCAATTCCAGTCTAAAGATTCTTCATTATTCAGTTCTTGAATTATATGATTAAAATTATGATTCCAAAAAATTTTTTTAAGAATACTAAATTTACACCAAAACATAGTCCCCCCAATGAACTGTACTGATTCATAGTATTTAATACCAATATTAAATTTTTCTAATAGGTACTTTAAATGATTTTGATTATGAGTTGCTAACTTTCCATAATTAAAAAACATTGATTTAACAGATCCAACTAAACCAATTGAATCATTTGATAAAATATCTAAAATAATTTTAATTCTATTTACTGAACCAAGAATTGATTTAAGTAATTTTTCTCTTTCAAAGTCACTTGTTTTAGTATGTATTTTAATTATATAATCAAATTCAATAGAATTAGTTTTACACATTTGAAGTACTTTAAAAAAACTTCCAATATCAAATCCAAAATTTTCATTAATAAAATGTGTTGCTGTTGGAAATCTTTTTTTTATATATTCTATTTCAGATGATGAAAAAGTATCTAAAGAACATATAAATAATGTTATTTCAATATTTGAACTCTGTGATGATATCAAATTATCAATATATTTTTCTATTTTTTTAAATATTCCCATATTTCCATTGTGACATATACATAGAATCCTTTTTTTTGTAGCTATATTCACTGAACAAATTTGTCTGTTTTCATATATACCATATTTTATAAAATGATCAATAATATCTTTGTCTGATAAACTTTTTAATGAACTTTTTATATCTGGATTTATTTTTAAATAATCTTGTGGTGAAAAATTCTGTGGAAGTCTAATATAATTATATTTTTCTTTACCATATTTTAAAAAATGTTTTAAT
>Ga0209617_10000313_pt1 | contig 20823 bp, 14 predicted proteins | sample LakEriepJuly2011_2_FD_187459 | JGI IMG/M metagenome (GOLD analysis project Ga0209617, IMG submission 187459) | Freshwater microbial communities from dead zone in Lake Erie, Canada - CCB epilimnion July 2011 (SPAdes) (version 2) | ecosystem: Environmental > Aquatic > Freshwater > Lentic >...
CCTTGCCCTCTAAATATTCTAACGATGCTCCGCCGCCAGTTGAAATATAACCGAACACTGAGTCTGCAAAACCCAAAGCACGCACCGCAGCGGCCGAGTCTCCCCCACCAACAACTGAAATACCTGAAACCTTGGTTAACGCCGTAGCTACAGTTTTTGTGCCAGCTGCAAAATTGGGAAATTCGAACACACCCATGGGGCCATTCCAAAATACTGTCTTACATTTCTCTATTTCAACTGCAAATGCTGCAGCTGAATCAGGACCAATATCTAGACCCATTTGATCTGCAGGAATCGCATCGGCAGAAACTAGCGTTGGGGTGGAATCTGCTGAAAAAGTAGGAGCAACAACAATGTCAGTTGGCAGAACCAGCTTCACGCAATTGTCTTTTGCGGTTTGGATTAATCCCTTAACAACATCGAGCATTTCAATCTCAACTAGAGATGTGCCTATCTCTTTGCCTTGGGCTTTGAGGAAAGTGAAAACCATTCCCCCACCAATTGCCAACACATCGACTTTGCCCAATAAATTCTCAATCACACCTAGCTTGTCTGAAACCTTTGCTCCACCTAGAACCACACCATAAGGACGCTCTGGATTTTGTGTAAGTTTCTTTAATACTTCAACTTCAGCTGCAACTAATGTTCCGGCGACATGAGGAAGAAGCTTTGGGAGATCAAAGACCGAGGCATGCTTGCGGTGAACTGCGCCAAAACCATCACCCACGTATGCATCAGCTAACTTAGCTAGTTGGCCTGCCAACTCTGCTCGCTCTGATTCTTCTTTACTAGTTTCAGCGGCACTAAAGCGAATGTTTTCCAGAAGAAGAATTTGACCCGGCTTAAGTCCTTGAGCTGCTGCTGTGACAACATCTCCCACTACTTGCTTAGGAAAAATAATCTCTTGTCCTAGTAATTCACCCAAACGCTTAGCAACTGGAGCTAGTGATAGCTCTGGTTTTGCTTCGCCTTTTGGTCGACCAAGGTGTGCAGCAATAACAATCGATGCACCTTTTGCAAGCAGAGCTTGAATAGTAGGAAGCGAGGCTTTAATGCGCCCATCATCTTTAATGACACCATCTTTTAATGGGACATTAAGATCACAGCGTAGAAAAACCCGCTTGCCTGCTACATCAAAGTGGGCAAGATCTGACATTAAAGCGTTTTGCCAACGTGTGAAATCAAGTCCACAAGACGGTTTGAATAACCCCACTCATTGTCATACCAACCAACAATCTTGACCTGGTTACCAATTACCTTAGTTAAACCTGAATCGAAGATACAAGATGATGGATCAGTCACGATATCGGAAGAAACTATTGGATCTTCTGTATATGAAAGGTATCCCTTGAGCTCGCCAAGTGAGGCAGCCTTCATTGCAGCGTTAATCTCTGCAGCGCTTGCTTCCTTAGCAAGTTCGACAGTTAAATCTGTTGCAGAACCTGTTGGAACTGGCACACGCATCGCATAACCATCTAGCTTGCCCTTGAGTTCTGGAAGGACCAAAGAAATCGCCTTTGCAGCACCTGTTGATGTTGGAATCATGTTTGTTGCAGCTGCGCGAGCTCGGCGTAGATCTTTATGTGGGAAATCAAGGATTACCTGATCATTGGTATAGGCATGGATAGTTGTCATCAAGCCCTTAACAATGCCCCAGTTATCGTTGAGAACCTTGGCCATAGGAGCTAGGCAGTTGGTTGTGCAAGAAGCGTTAGAAATGATGTTGTGCTTTGAGCCATCGTATTTATTGTGGTTCACACCCATAACAATGGTGATGTCCTCATCAGTTGCAGGTGCAGAGATGATGACCTTCTTGGCACCGGCTGTAATGTGCTTTTGAGCATCGGCAGCTTTTGTGAAAATACCTGTTGATTCAACAACTACATCAGCCTTAACTGAGGCCCAAGGCAAATTAGCTGGATCACGCTCTGAGAAAACTTTGATTGTCTTTCCACCAACAGTAATTGAATCATCTGTGAATGTAACTTCAAGACCCAAGCGACCCAAGATTGAGTCGTACTTGAGCAAATGTGCCAAAGTCTCATTAGGTGTGAGGTCATTGATTCCAACGATGTTGATATTTGGGTTTGTTAGCGACGCGCGAAAGAAGTTGCGTCCGATGCGTCCAAAACCATTAATTCCGACATTTACCACAGTTTATTTCCTTGCTACTCATGGGGCTTTATATGAAAAAGCCCAAACGTTGAAATATGCATCTAATCTGCCACAACGTTGGGGTCTTGGTGTTAATTGTATCAGTGACTATTGTGCGAACTCTTCAGTAACAAAGGCCTTAATTCAACAAATCAGGGGAAAGTCCGCTCTCAGTATCAGGAATTCCGAGTTCTCCCGCTCGCTTATCAGCCATCGCCAATAGGCGGCGAATGCGACCGGCAATGGCATCTTTAGTCATTGGAGGTGTGGCAAGTGAGCCCAACTCTTCTAAGGATGCTTGACCGTGATTAATGCGAAGCTCACCCGCTTCTTTCAAATGATCTGGAATTGTTGGACCAAGAATCTCCATTGCTCTCTGCACGCGCGCTGCTGCAGCAACTGCTGCTCGGGCAGAGCGGCGTAGATTTGCATCATCAAAATTAGCTAAGCGATTGGCAGTTGCGCGAACTTCACGGCGCATACGACGCTCTTCCCATGCAAGCACAGATTCATGTGCACCAAGTCGTGTGAGTAGAACTCCGATTGCATCACCATCGCGAATAACAACACGATCAACACCGCGCACTTCTCTGGCCTTTGCAACAATTCCCATGCGACGCGCAGCTCCTACTAATGCCAGAGCTGCTTCAGGTCCAGGACATGTAATTTCTAGTGATGAAGAGCGACCCGGTTCAGTTAATGAACCATGTGCAATAAAAGCACCACGCCAAGCCGCCTCTGAATCACAAATTGCGGCAGAGACTACTTGTGGAGGTAAACCTCTCACGGGGCGACCATTTGCATCTACCAAACCTGTTTGACGTGCGAGTGCATCTCCAGCTTCGATGACACGAACAACATATCGTGAACCTTTGCGAAGACCACTCGATGAGAGCACCGCTAAATCAGATCCATGACCATAAATATCAGCGATGTCTTTTCTGAGTCTGCGCGCACTTTGAGAAGTATCTAACTCCACTTCTATCAAAATTTTGCCTGCAGCAATATGTAGTCCTCCAGCAAAGCGGAGCAGAGAAGAAACCTCGGCCTTGCGACAACATGGCTTGGTTACTGAGATACGACTGAGTTCGTCCTTAACTGCTGCTGTCATCGCCACAGGGTTATCCAACCAGTTTTGGGCCCATGATGTGGCCCAAATGGAGAGTTAATTTTGCAACATCATGATGAATACTGCCCGGTGCCTTGCGAATATCGGCCGCAATTACTCGCCCACCCATTTTTGCAGCAGCTTCATCAAGGGCAGCAGAATTTCGGACCACAGATGAATCAACAAGACAATAATCAATCTTTAATTGCGGGGCATATGAATGGAAAAACTCAAGATGCTCCTCTGGTGTGGATCCGGCAAACTCTTCTCCCGTTGTTGTATTTGTGGCATCGAGGTTAAGAATCAAAATCTTTTTAGCTTTTGTGCGAAGGAGTGCATCTTGCTGCATTGGCACCATCAGATGTGGCATAACTGATGAAAACCAAGACCCTGGTCCCATAGTGATCCAGTCCGCAACGCGGATAGCTGTGAGTGCTTCTAAGCGAGCCTGCGGATTTTCAGGAATCACGCGAAGGGATTCAATGCGTCCCTTTGCTGTAGCAACTTCCTTTTGTCCTCTAACAACAATTCGACCAGTTGAAGTATTAAAGGTTCCTTCAATATCTAAAGCAGTTTCAGCCATAGGTAGCACTCGCCCAATAACTTTCAATAACTGACCAACGCGATCTAAACCAATAACAGGATCTTCGTTTTCATTCCATAGTGATGCAAGTAAGAGATTGCCCATTGCGTGGCCATTAAGAGGCCCATCACTTTCAAAGCGGTGTTGCATGATGTTGGCCCAAGTGCGACCCCACTCGTCATCAGCGCATAATGCAGCAAGTGCCATACGCAAATCACCTGGAGGCAAGATTGGAAACTCTTCGCGCAGACGACCACTAGAACCACCGTTATCGGCAACAGTGACAACTGCAGTTATCTCATTGGTGAGTTGGCGAAGCGCAGACAAAGTTGCGGCAAGGCCATGGCCTCCCCCAAGTGCAACTACCTTTTGCACTATCTATTCTCGCCCGACATCTCGATGCGTAGCATAAGCAGAGCAATCGCTAGAGCCAAGTTGACGGGCAATCTCTTCGGCAACTGCAACACTTCGGTGCTTGCCACCTGTACAGCCAATAGAAATCGTCACATACTTTTTACCCTCATGCATATACCCAGGAATCATCGAGTTAATAAGTGCGACATAGTCCTTCACAAATTCACTCACACCTTGACTACCCAAAACCTTTTCACTCACCGCAGTTGTTAATCCAGTGAGGGGACGAAGTTCTGGAATCCAATGTGGATTTGGAATAAAGCGACAGTCTAAAACTAAATCTGAGTCAACTGGAATTCCATACTTATAACCAAATGAGAGGACGTTAATGCGGATTCCCTGAATCTTTCCCCCACCAAAAATCTCACCAATTCTCTTTTCCAACTGGTGCACATTCAAATTCGTTGTATCAATGGCTATATCGCACTCAGCTCGCACCTCTTCAAGCTTTTCTCTCTCACGAGCAATTCCATCAACGATGCGATCTCCACCTTGCAAAGGATGAGGTCTGCGAGTTGATTCAAAGCGCTGCACTAGCGCTTGATCTGTGGCATCTAGGAAGACAAGACGATAGGCCGAACCATTCTTTTTCAGCTCCCCGAGGGCCGCAGTTAACTCATCAAAGAAATGTCCACCGCGAACATCAACGACCACTGCATATTCTTTTCCTTGCGAACCTGTGCCTTTACCAACTAAAGCAGGAAGTAAGGCAGGAGGTAAGTTATCAACGACATACCAACCAAGATCTTCTAGAGCATGGGCCACCGTGGATCGCCCAGCCCCCGACATTCCAGTTAGGACCAATGTTTCATTGCTCGTCATGGCTTTATCCTCTTACACCTGTCAAGAACCCGCCAACACGCTCCATACTCTTCTCCAAATAGGCGGGCAGCATCTCTTTGTGTTCAGGATTTTTAGTCTCATATAGATAATTGAGAAGAACAAGTCGACGCTGAAGTAATAGGGAGTCCATTTGAGCCTTGGTATAGGTGGGTAGTTCGCAGACCGACCTATAGCCTTCAAGTACCGCAGCATCTTGTTCAGGGGTATCCAAGTAATACAACGTAACCGCTAAATCCTGCTGAGGAATTCCATAGCCACAATCATCGAAATCGAAAATAAATAGTTCACCTTCATGCCACATCAGATTCCAGCCGTGCAAATCTCCGTGAATGACTTGTATGGGATTGGCAGCAAAAAGATCTCGTGTGTCAGCCTCGATAATCTCAACGGCTGACTTGATTGCAGCGAACTGCTCGGGTGTGAGCAAAGACTTATCGCTGAGCAAAAAGTCTTCCGTCCCCCACAGCCAATCACTAAAGATGGGCAACTGCGCCGCCTCTGAAGGTTTGAACTGACGCGAGCTTTGATGCATCGTTGCCATTGCCGCACCAACACTTCTCAACTGATCATGTGTTGCTTCGTCACCAATCTCTTCACCTTCAAGCCAGGTGTAGAGAATGCCAGAGACTTTTTTCCCTGATTCTGCGTGATGAATCGAGGAGATATAGCTGTCTTTACTATTGGCAATAGGTCTTGGAACTTTCAGCCCCGGGACCCTTGCTATGAAGTTAACAAACTCAATTTCCTCGTGCATGTTCTCCAGCGTTCGAGTCGAATTCACATTGATGCGTAATGCGTATTTATCTCCTGGGCCAGTAACTACTGAAAAAGTGGCATTGAATTCATAGTTAATGCACTTAACCTCAACCTCACTTAGACCATAGCCCGCGAGCATCTCTCGTGCCGTCTTAGTGAAAGACTCTATTTGTTGCTCGCTTGTAGAATCAAAGAAGTCCTTGCTCACTACTTACTCTCCACTATCTCGCCTGTTGCTGTGTTTACCTGTTGTGAACTCATAGCCGCAAGTTGCTCACCAATCACTGCAGCAATCTTGCTCCCTATTCCCGGCGTTGCGGCAATGTCCTCTACCGTTGCCTTGCGAATAGCAGCTACTGAACCAAAGCGTTCCAGTAATGCTTTTCTGCGCGCTTGCCCCAACTGCGGAATTTCATCAAGAATTGATTCCAACATAACCTTGGAGCGACGTGAGCGGTGGAATGTAATGGCAAATCTATGTGCCTCATCGCGAATGCGTTGTAAGAGATAGAGACCTTCACTGGAGCGAGGCAAGATGAGCGGATCTGATGAACCAGGAACCCACACTTCTTCTAATCTCTTGGCAAGACCACACAAGGCAATATCTGTAATTCCAAGTTCTGCTAACGCACGCGCTGCTGCATTAACCTGGGGCTGACCACCATCAACCACAATAAGTTGTGGTGGATATGAGAACTTACTTAACTTTCCGCCAAGCTCTGCGACCTCTGCTTCATCAACAGATCTATCATCGAGTAATCTCTTGAGCCTGCGAGTAATAACTTGATGCATTGCACGAGTGTCATCAAAGCCTTCTTCGGTATTGATGATGAAGCGGCGATATTCACTCTTCTTTGCTAGCCCGTCTTCAAAGACAACCATGGATGCAACAACGGATGTGCCAGAAATGTTAGAGATATCAAAGCATTCGATGCGAAGTGGTGTGCGGCTTAGATCTAACGCTTCTTCAATTTCTAGGAGCGCTTTGCCACTTACTGCAGCATCGGTTGCGCGCTTACTTAAAAATTGAATCAGTGAGTACTGCGCATTTCGCTTCACCGTTGCCAAAATATCAACTTTCTCACCACGCTGAGGCACCTTCAGTGTTACGGGAGCACCGCGTAATCCACTGAGCCAACTCTCTAACGCTGTCGCATCTAGTGGAAGCTCATTAATAAGAATCTCCGCAGGTATGTCACTAGGTGCGCTTTGACTATAGATGGAGTAGAAAAGTGCTCCCATCTCATCATCGCCTTCTAGGGATTTACTTTGATCCACAATCCACGAACGCGAACCTTTAATTGCACCGCCGCGAACAATGAAGATTGATCCGGCAGCGTGTGCTCCATCATGGTGGATTGCAACAATGTCGGCCGTTAAATTCTCAGGCAATGCAGCTTCAGCAGACTCCTGAGCCCGCTCTATTGCATCAATGGAATCTCGAATCTTGCTGGCTCGTTCAAACTCCTCCCGGCTAGAAGCAAGCTCCATCTCAGCTCGAAGGGTTGGAACAATGTCTGTATTTCCATTAGACATGAATTTCACTAAGCGATCAGAGAGTGCCTTGTGATCCTCTTTGCTAATCCACTCAACGCACGGAGCAGCACACTTTCCAATATCACCAAGCAAACATTGACGCTTAGTCCGCTTTGCTCGTTCAAAATTACTTGTGGTGCAGGAGCGAATTGGGAAAGTCTTTAAGACAACATCAAAAGTGCTACGAAGCGCCCAGGTGTGAGTAAAGGGTCCAAAGTATGAAATTCCGGGACGCTTAGATTTACGGGTTATGAAGACCCGTGGAAACTCTTCCTTGTTCGTAATTGCTAGATACGGATAAGACTTATCATCTCTAAACTGCACGTTGTACTGCGGTGCGTACTGTTTAATCCATGAAAACTCTAACTGGAGAGCTTCAACCTCAGTATCAACTATCGTCCAGTCCACTCGCACGGCTTGATGCACCATGCGATAAGTCTTCTCAGCTAAGTTACCCTGGAAGTAATTACTTAGACGATTCTTTAAATTGATGGCTTTGCCGACATAGATGACCGTGTCGGTGGCATCATAAAACCGATAGACCCCAGGGAGTTTAGGTATATCCGTTGGCCGATAGCTTTGGGGATCTGCCATATCACTTACTTCTTAACCGCTACTTTGCGATTACTAGCCAAAATTTCACCCAAGAACTGTCCGGTGTAACTTGCCTTCACTTTGGCCACATCTTCAGGTGTTCCTTGAGCAACTACTAATCCCCCGCGGAATCCACCTTCGGGTCCCATATCGATAACCCAGTCAGAAGATTTAATAACATCTAAGTTGTGCTCGATGACCACAACGGTGTTACCAGTATCAACTAAGCGATTGAGAACTCCTAATAGCTTGCTCACATCTTCAAAGTGCAGACCAGTTGTAGGCTCATCTAGGACGTAGATGGTTCGTCCGGTTGATCGTCGCTGCAGCTCAGTCGATAGCTTCACCCGCTGTGCTTCACCGCCAGAAAGTGTTGGTGCAGATTGTCCCAAGCGTACATACCCCAAACCAACATCATTGAGAGTTTTGAGGTAACGAGCAATTGCTGGAACAGATTCAAAGAAGTCAGCGGCTAGTTCTATCGGCATATCTAAGACATCGGCAATAGTTTTGCCCTTGTAGTGCACTTCAAGAGTTTCACGGTTATAGCGAGCTCCATGACAAACCTCGCAAGGAACATAGACATCAGGTAAGAAGTTCATTTCAATTGTGATCGTGCCATCACCTGAGCAGTTCTCACAGCGGCCACCTTTAACGTTAAATGAAAAACGTCCTTGCTGATAGCCACGGATCTTGGCCTCAGAGGTCTCAGCAAATAAAGCACGGACCTTGTCAAATACACCTGTATATGTTGCAGGATTAGAACGCGGTGTTCGACCAATGGGTGATTGATCAACATGAACAACCTTGTCGAGCAAATCAATACCTGAAACTGTGCGATGTCGCCCAGGAACTAAACGTGCTCCATTGAGTTTGTTGGCAAGAGTCGTATACAAAATATCATTTACCAGCGTCGATTTACCTGAACCGCTCACACCAGTAACTGAAACAAAAACTCCTAGTGGAACTTCAACATCAATATTTTGTAGGTTGTTTTCTTTCGCACCTTTGACAACTAATTGGCGCTTAGGATCAATTTTACGACGCTTGGTAGGAATCGCGATTGACTTGCGACCAGAGAGATAAGCACCGGTAATCGACTCTTTTGAAGCAATCAAGTCTTCATAACTACCTGAGACAACAACATTGCCTCCATGCTCACCAGCACCTGGCCCGATGTCTACAACCCAATCAGCGGTTCTAATAGTTTCCTCATCATGCTCAACAACAATGAGTGTATTTCCCAAATTACGAAGACGCGTCAGAGTATCAATTAAGCGACGATTATCTCTTTGGTGTAACCCAATACTTGGTTCATCTAAAACATAGAGCACGCCAACTAACCCGCTACCAATCTGTGTTGCAAGGCGGATTCGCTGTGCTTCACCGCCAGATAGCGTTCCGGCCGGGCGAGCAAGTGATAGGTAATCCAAGCCAACATCGAGTAAGAATCCAAGGCGGGCATGTACTTCCTTCATCACACGTTCAGCGATTTGTGCCTCACGCTTATTGAGTTTGATCGCTTTGAGGAAATCTGCGCATTCCATAATCGAAAGTTCGGTAATTTCACTAATGTTCTTACCGCCCAGACTCACAGCTAAAACTTCAGGCTTAAGGCGAGCACCCTTACACACATCACAAGGAGTCTCTCGCATATATGCCTCGTACTTATCGCGGCTGTAATCACTATCAGTCTCACTGTGGCGACGGTGAATAAATGGAACAACACCTTCAAAACCTGTTGTGTAGTTCTTAGTACCGTAACGACCTTTGTATTTCATCTTAATTTCATACTCGTAGCCATTGATAATCGCATCACGTGCTTTAACCGAGATCTTCTTCCACGGTGTATCAAGAGAGAACGAAACATCTTTAGCTAACGCCTCTAGCAAGCGCAGGAAGTAATCTGATGACTGCCCACCCGACCAAGGCGCAATAGCACCTTCATTAATGGAGATTGAGTCATCAGGAATGATCAAGTCATTATCAACTTCTAACTTGGTTCCAATTCCAGAACATTCAGAGCAGGCACCAAATGGTGAGTTAAATGAGAAGGAACGTGGCTCTAGCTCCTCAAATGAAAGGTTGCAATCATGACAAGCCAAGTGCTCGCTGTAGGTGCGCTCTTTCTCGGCGCCTTTTGCATCTACAAAATCAAGAAGCACAATGCCAGAGGCAAGGCGCAAAGCAGTTTCAATGGAGTCTGTGAGTCGAGTCTTTGACTCCTCCTTGGCTGTCAAACGATCAACCACGACTTCAATTGTGTGCTTTTCTTGTTTCTTTAGCTTAGGAACTTCGGTGAGCTGAATAACTTCACCATCAACACGAGCGCGTGAGAATCCTTGAGAAATTAAGTCTGCAAATAGCTCAACGAACTCACCTTTTCGTGCGCGAATAATTGGTGCCAAAACCTGAAACTTTGTTGTTGCTGGCATGGTCAGGATTTGGTCAACAATCTGTTGTGGTGATTGTCGAGTTACTGCCTTGCCACAGGTTGGGCAGTGTGGGCGACCAGCGCGTGCAAATAACAAACGCAGGTAGTCATAAACCTCTGTAATTGTTCCAACGGTTGAACGTGGATTGCGGTTCGTAGATTTTTGATCAATTGAAACCGCTGGCGAGAGTCCTTCAATGAAATCAACATCGGGCTTATCCATCTGGCCTAAGAATTGACGCGCATAAGCCGATAAGGATTCAACATATCGGCGCTGTCCTTCTGCAAATATGGTGTCGAAAGCCAGAGAGGACTTACCGGAACCAGATAGCCCCGTAAAAACAATGAGCGCATTTCTTGGCAGCTCAATGGAGACATTTTTGAGGTTGTGTTCACGAGCACCGCGAACAACAAGTTTGTCGATAGTCACTAAACCCCAGCCTCTTCCATTGAACGCAGTTCCTTCTTCAAAATCTTTATCTCATCGCGCAAACGTGCAGCGACTTCAAATTGAAGGTCTCCTGCCGCAGCGCGCATCTGATCAGTGAGCGAGCCTATCAACGCCATTAAATCCTGGCGCGGTAACGAAGCCAGTGACTTCACATAAAGTCCAGCCGTTGCTGCGCTCTTTTGATTTGCCCGCTTGCTTGATGCCATCAGCTCATCAGTATCCTCAGATTCACGGTTAATCAGATCAGTAATATCTGCAATCTTTTTACGTAAAGGCTGTGGATCCACACCTTTTTCTAGATTGTATGCAACTTGCTTGGCGCGACGGCGATTAGTCTCATCGATAGCCTTTTCCATAGAGGCCGTGATGTTGTCGGCATACATATGCACTTCCCCTGAAACATTTCGGGCAGCGCGACCAATCGTTTGAATGAGTGAAGTAGCAGAGCGAAGAAAGCCCTCTTTGTCTGCATCCAGAATTGCTACAAGTGACACCTCAGGTAGATCTAGACCCTCACGCAGCAAGTTAATACCGATAAGAACGTCGTATTCACCAGTTCGTAGTTCGCGCAAGAGCTCAACACGGCGCAATGTGTCTACTTCAGAGTGCAGATAACGGACGCGCACTCCCTTTTCCTGCAAGTAGTCCGTTAAATCTTCGCTCATCTTTTTAGTCAAAGTCGTTACTAGAACTCGCTCATTCTTCTCGGCACGAATCGTAATTTCATTGAGCAAATCATCAATCTGACCCTTAATAGGCTTAATAACAATCTGTGGATCGACTAACCCTGTTGGTCGAATCACTTGCTCAACAACATCACCATCCACCTTTGCCATCTCATACTTTCCTGGCGTTGCAGAGAGATAGAGCTTTTGTCCAGTTCGCTCGATAAATTCAGGAAACTTCAAAGGACGATTATCCAGTGCGCTAGGCAATCTAAAGCCATGCTCCACCAAAGTGCGCTTGCGTGAAGCATCACCTTCAAACATTGCACCTAACTGAGGCACTGTCACGTGGCTTTCATCGATAACGACAAGAAAATCCTCTGGGAAATAATCCAACAGACAGTTAGGAGCAGAGCCTGCCGCGCGATCATCTAAATGTCGGGAGTAGTTTTCAATTCCACTACAAAAGCCAATTTGCTCCATCATCTCAATATCAAAGGTTGTTCTCATTCGAAGACGTTGCGCCTCTAGCAGCTTGCCTTGCTTTTCAAATAAGTTGAGCTGAACTTGGAGTTCATCCTGAATATCGCCAATTGCTCGCTTCATAGTTTCTGGCCCTGCGGCATAGTGGGTGGCAGGAAAGATATACATCTCAGTTTCATCGCGCATGATTTCACCGGTAAGAGGATGCAAAGTAGTTATTTTTTCAATCTCATCACCAAACATCTCAATACGTATTGCTAGCTCTTCATACATAGGGATGATTTCGATTGTGTCTCCCCGAACACGGAATGTGCCACGCTCAAAAGCGACATCGTTGCGTTTGTATTGAACATCAACGAATTTGCGCAAAAGGGCATTACGTTCAATCTCATCTCCCACACGAAGCTTGATCATTCGATCCACATACTCCTGTGGTGTACCCAACCCATAGATACAGGACACGGTTGCAACCACAATCACATCTCTACGAGTCAAAAGTGAGTTTGTAGCTGAGTGGCGTAGGCGCTCGACCTCATCATTAACACTTGAATCCTTTTCGATGAATGTATCGGTCTGCGGAACATATGCCTCAGGTTGGTAGTAGTCGTAATAGGAAACAAAGTACTCAACGGCGTTATTTGGAAGCAGTTCACGAAATTCATTTGCCAACTGAGCAGCCAACGTCTTATTGGGAGCCAATACCAAAGTTGGACGTTGGAGCTTTTCAATGAGCCAGGCAGTTGTAGCTGACTTTCCTGTACCCGTGGCACCAAGAAGAACTACATCTTTTTCACCAGCATTAATTCTGCGGGCTATCTCTTCAATAGCCTCAGGCTGATCTCCTGCTGGAACATAATCACTTATTACCTGAAAAGGCTCGACTCGTCGTTGGAGTTCAGAGACCGGGCGCATTTGCCAAGCCTACTTTTTTACATCCTTATCCGCGAGTTCTTCCCATATATTTTCTACTTTACGCAGTAATTCATCTTCACTGCCATCATTTTCAATCAGAAAATCGGCTACAGATTCGCGTTGCTCTCTTGTTGCCTGGGCTGCGATTCGTGCTTCTATTTCAGAGATGTGCAAACCCCTGGCACGCAGGCGTGAAACTCTATTTTCCATTGATGATTCAACGGTTATGACTACATCGAAACGATCTTGACCACCAGTCTCAAACAATAGTGGTATTTCATAGACAAGAATTTCTTCAGACTTCAAAGATGCAACGGCCTCTTCAAACTCTTGGCGAACCCAAGGGTGAATGATATTTTCCAACTTCACTTTTAATGAGGGATCTTTAAATATCAATTCCCCTAATGCACGTCTATCTATGTCTCCATTTTTTAATATCGAATCACCAAATATGCTCACCACTTCATCAAAGCCGGTTGAACCGCGCTCTATTGCTGCGCGCGCTAACTGGTCTGCATCAATAACGATAGCGCCAAGATCAGCAAAGTACTGCGCTGCAAGTGACTTACCGCAGCCAATACCACCAGTGAGAGCTATTACGCGCATAGAGTAAGGATAACCCGATTAGAAAAGAAAAAGGACCCGACGGTTAAGTCGAGTCCTTTTTCTTAATTATTGTTACTCAGCAGCAGGTGTTTCTTCCTCTGGAGTTGCAGCAGCGTCAGCAGCTTTAGCTTCTGCCTTCTGCTTCTTGTGCGCCATGAAACGCTCTTGCGCTTGGGCGTATTGCTTTTCCCACTCTTCGCGCTGTGTTTCATATCCTGGCTTCCACTCTTGTGAATCTGAATCAAAACCTTCTGGATAGATAAAGTTTCCTGCAGCATCATAACGTGCAGCCATTCCGTATTGAGTTGGATCGAATGCTTCGATTTCAATCTCATGTCCTTCATTGGCTTGCTTCAAAGATAGTGAAATGCGACGTCGCTCAAGGTCAATGTCGATGATCTTGACGAATAGCTCATCATCAACTTGAACAACTTGCTCTGGAATCTCAACGTGGCGTTCTGCCAACTCTGAAATATGAACTAGACCTTCAATGCCTTCGTGTACACGAATGAATGCTCCAAACGGAACAAGCTTTGTGACCACGCCTGGAACAACCTGATTGATTGTGTGGGTGCGAGCAAATGCCTGCCATGGATCTTCTTGTGTTGCCTTCAGTGAAAGTGACACTCGCTCACGCTCAAAATCAACTTCAAGAACTTCAACAGTTACTTCATCGCCAACTTCAACAACTTCACTTGGGTGATCGATGTGCTTCCAAGAAAGCTCTGATACGTGAACAAGTCCATCTACGCCACCAAGGTCAACGAATGCACCGAAGTTAACGATTGATGAAACAACGCCTGTGCGAACTTGACCCTTTTGTAGCTGGTTAAGGAATGTTGTGCGTGATTCAGATTGTGTCTGCTCTAGGAATGCACGACGTGAAAGAACAACGTTATTACGGTTCTTATCAAGTTCGATGATTCGAGCTTCAACCTGCTTGCCAATGTAAGGAGTTAGATCACGGACACGGCGCATTTCAACCAGTGATGCTGGCAAGAAGCCACGTAGTCCGATGTCGACGATAAGTCCGCCCTTAACAACTTCAATAACAGTTCCGATAACAACTTCGTCGCGCTCTTTCTTGCCTTCGATGTCTCCCCAGGCACGCTCGTACTGTGCGCGCTTCTTAGAAAGAATCAAACGACCTTCTTTATCTTCTTTTTGAAGAACTAGAGCTTCAATAGTCTCGCCAACCTTGACGAGTGAGTTTGGATCTACATCGTGGCGAATTGAAAGCTCGCGTGAAGGAATAACACCTTCAGTTTTGTATCCGATGTCTACAAGAACTTCTTCGCGTCCTACCTGGACGATTGTTCCTGTTACGAGATCTCCGTCATTAAAATTTCTGATTGTGCCTTCGATTGCTGCTAGAAAGTCGGCAGCTGATCCAATGTCATTTACTGCAATTACAGGTGCTGTAGTCAAGTTGCTCCGTAGGGATAGATGAGTAGTAGTTCCCGCTTTCGCGGCTGGAGGGCAAGGGTACGGTTTGCACGCTCATATGGGCAAATCCACTTACTTTCTTGAGCGTGAAAGATAGACTGTTGCACGTTATGAATAGATATAGGGAACTGATGGCTTTCCCTCAGGTCATTCGACTCGGCATCAGCGCATTTCCGGCGCGATTGGCCTACGGCATGATCGGCCTGGGCATCTTTTTCAAGGCAGAGCAAGAAACGGGCTCAATAGCTATTGCCGGATTTGCCATTGGTTTGAACTCCTTGGCTGGCTCTTTAACTGCTGGCCTTCGAGGTTCAGTCATGGATAAGTTCGGTCAAAAGTGGCCGATTCGTATTTTGGTTCCCATGTACTCAGCTCTTATTTTGTTACTCAACACAATGGAAACTCGAACATCCATTTTGATCACAGCATTTGTCTTGGGTATTACTGCTCCCCCAATCAATTTATCTGTTCGGCCATTGTGGAAAGACATTGTTCCGGATTCATATTTAAGATCTGCCTATGCATTTGATTCTTCAATGATGAGCTCTACCAGTGTCATTGGGCCCGTCGTTATTACTGCGCTCTCGCTATCTTCTCGCCCTGGATTGGGTTTAGGAACCATCGCTGCCTTGATGTTTGCAGGTGGAATTGCTTTATCGCTAACACCTGCATCGCGAGATTGGGTACCGGAAAAAAAGAGTAAAGGTCAACAAAGATTATGGCGGGATCGAGCGATTCAACTTCTGATGTTTGAAGGCTGTTTTATTGGTTTTGGATGGGGAGTATTTGATGTTGCAGTTCCAGCATTTGCTACTCAAGAAGGTGTTCAACACCGCGTTGCCTGGATCTTTGCAGCCTTTGGTGCCGCAACTGTTGTGGGTGGTTTGTTGGGCGGATTGGTATCAAAGAAATTGCCTCCTCTCTTAGCGCTACGACGCGCATATGCATTGTGGTTAATTGCATGTATTCCTGTTGCCTTTACATATCCAGATTGGACGATGGCACTTGTTGGCGCATCGATCGGTTTTCTGGGTGGCGCAGTGCAAGTTTTCTACTTTGAAGTTCTTGAAGCGGTCAGACCTAAAGGTTCACAAACCGCATCGCTTGGTTGGATCTGGAGCGTTGAAGGTTCTTTCATGGCTGTGGGTGCTGCAGTCGGTGGTGTTGTTTCAGAAGCATTCTCACCACGTGTCGGCTTAGCGATGTTGCCAATTATGATCTGTATCGGATTAATTATCTTGTCTATCGGTCGTGGGCGATTAAGCGCAGCTAATGATATTCCAACTGAAGAAGAAGATTTGCAGGCAATAAAAGATATTTCAAACGAAGTTAAGTAGCTAGTGAGCAGCTTCGTGCCACGTAAGGCCTAATCCAGCGCTCACATCAAGAGGCGCACGCAAAGGATATGCCGCTCCCATCTCCCGCTTAACGAGTGCAGTTATCTGCTCTTCTTCACCTTTAACCACTTCAACAATTAACTCATCGTGAATCTGCAACAGCAATCTAGATGCGAGTTTCTCTTTTTCAATTGCTGCCTGCACCTTGAGCATCGCTAATTTAATGATGTCAGCGGCCGATCCCTGAATAGGAGCATTAAGTGCCATGCGCTCTGCCACTTCCCGACGCTGGCGATTATCGTGCATTAAGTCAGGTAGATATCTACGACGTCCCATGATTGTTTCGGTGTAACCGACCTTTCGTGCATCTTCAACAACAACTTTTAAGTAGTCGCGAATTCCACCAAAGCGCTCGAAGTATTTATCCATCAAATCTTGCGCAGCTGGCGGTGAGATATCGAGTTGAGCAGATAGACCATAAGAAGAAAGACCGTAAGCCAATCCGTAGGACATCGCCTTAATCTGCCTGCGCATTTCAGGGTCAACATCATGGGCTTTAACGCCAAATATCTCTCCCGCAATCCTTGCATGCAGATCTTCACCTGATTCAAAAGCTTTTAATAGTTTTTCATCATGGGATAAGTGGGCCATGATGCGCATTTCAATCTGGCTGTAGTCAGCAGTTAAGAGACCGACGTAACCCTTACCTGCGATGAAGCAGTTACGGATCGTGCGCCCTTCTTCTGTGCGAACCGGAATGTTTTGCAGATTCGGTCCAGTTGAAGATAAGCGCCCAGTGGCTGCGACAGTCTGTTGAAAGTGCGTATGGATTCGACCATCCTTAGCAATCTCAGCAATTAATCCTTCGACTGTTGTGCCTAGCTTCTTAGTCTCACGGATGCGCAGCAATGAAGTCAGAACCGGATGACCACTCTTTTGGTGCAACCAATCCAAACTCTCAGCATCTGTTGTATATCCAGTCTTGATCTTCTTTGTCTTTGGAAGCTTAAGTTCATCAAAGAGAACAACTTGGAGCTGCTTAGGTGATGCCACATTAAATTCATGCCCAACGGCATCATGGGCCGCCTTTGTTTCCCGGCTAACTTCACCTTCAAAGTAGGCGGCAAGCTTGTCTAACTCCTTCTTATCAACAGCAATTCCCAAAGCTTCCATCTTGGCTAAAAGAGCTGCGATAGGTAATTCCATCTCAATAAAGAGATCCCATAAACCGCGCTCTTTGAGCTCTCGCGTCAAGGAATCACGCAATGTGAATAATGCACGAGCCGATGTTAAAAGCTCTTGCTCTGGGGAGGAAAAGTTAATGGCGCTTCCATCTCCCCAACGCTCTTGGAGATCTTTGAGCTCTTGAGCTCGAACACCTGGATTAACTAAGTAAGCAGCAAGAGAAGTATCAAACTCAATACCAACTAGGCCACTGCTGCGAGCTAAAGACTTAGCATCATGGGCAATCTTTGGAATTGAAGCATCGAGAGCCCAATCCCCCATTGTTGATGAGTGAACTAGGAAGATGTCTTCTTGAGAAAAAGCAACGGCGTATCGATGCAGTTTTTCTTCAACCATAGAAAAGGTAATTGCAATAGCACCTTTATGCTTAGCAATCTTTGCATCCAACTCTGCTGGAGTTAAAACACCTTCACTCATCTCTTCGGCAAAGAGTTGAAAATCTGGCTCTGCTACTTTGGATGCACCCTTGAGAAGAATTGGTTTCATGCGATCTTTGAGAGTTTTAAACTCAAGCCGATCAAATAGCGGATTGGTTAAATTCTCATCCACTCCGGACCAAGCAAGTGCATCAATACTCAAATTTAAAGGCACTTCTGTAACTAGTTGTGTAAGTTCTCGATTTCGAATGACATTATCAATCGAATCTCGTAGTGACTGTCCTACTTTTCCGCCAACTTTGTCCACATTTGATAAAAGCTCTTGAAGTGATCCATATTCAACAACCCACTTAGCTGCAGTCTTTTCGCCAACACCTGGAATCGAAGGCAAGTTATCACTGGGATCTCCGCGAAGTGCGGCAAAGTCTGGATACTGCGTAGGTGACATTCCATATTTTTCTTGCACAGCATCTGGTGTCATGCGCGCTAAATCACTCACGCCGCGCTTGGGATAGAGCACTGTTGTTTTATCGTTTACCAGCTGGAAAGAATCGCGATCTCCAGTGCAAATGAAAACCTCTGCGCCTTCTTTTTCAGCTCGCTTTGTTATTGTGGCAATAACGTCATCGGCCTCATAGCCCTCAACCTCAAACTGCGTGATGCCAAAAGCACTGACAAGCTCATGCAGATAAGACATCTGGGAACGGAACTCGTCAGGCGTTTTTGTGCGGTTGGCTTTGTATTCTGGAAAGATTTCAGAACGAAAAGTCTTGCGTGAAACATCAAAGGCCACGGCAACGTGTGTGGGTTTCTCACTGCTCAGCAGCGAGAGCAGCATCGTGGCAAAGCCATAAATTGCATTGGTGTGCTGGCCAGATGCGGTTGTGAAGTTCTCCGCCGGAAGGGCGTAAAAAGCGCGATATGCCATGGAGTGCCCATCGATAAGTAATAGGCGTTTGCTCATGGGCACATCTTAGGTTGCGCACTAGAATACGTCTCATGATCAACGAAGAGTTTGTAAAGTTTTACAAAGAACGCGGTAGTGGCGCACTAGATCAAAAGATGGGCATCAAGATTCTTGAAGCCGAACCAGGACGCCTCGTTGGCACCATGCCCGTAGAAGGAAACACCCAACCCATGGGTCTATTACATGGTGGAGCAAATGTTGTTCTTGCTGAAAGCCTTGGTTCAATCGGAACATCACTACACGCCGGCCCTAACCGCAAAATTGTTGGTGTGGACATCAATGCAACTCACCACAAGTCAGCAACGACTGGATTAGTCACTGGTGTAGCAACTGCGATTTCACTAGGCAAGACTTTATGCAGTTGGGAAATCATTATTACAAATGAAGCAGGTGAGCGCACATGTACTGCCCGTATTACCTGTTTAATCCTGGCAGAGCGTTAAGAATGCGCTCCAGTGCCAAGGTATGCCTCTCGCACTGCAGGATCATTAAGTAGATCTGACGCCTTAGCTTCTTTCACTACATTTCCTGTTTCCAAAATATAAGCGCGGTGTGCGCGTTGTAGCGCTTGTTGTGCATTTTGCTCAACGAGCAAGATTGTCACACCAGTCTTATTAATCTCAGTAATAATGCGAAAGATATTGGCAATCATTTGAGGTGCAAGACCCATAGATGGTTCATCAAGGAGCAAGACCTTTGGACGAGACATCAACGCACGGGCAATAGCCAACATCTGTTGTTCTCCGCCAGATAGCGTTCCGCCAGCTTGGGCAACGCGCTCTTTCAAACGTGGGAAGAGTGTGTAGACCTTATCTAGATCTTCACTCATCTCCGCTTTGCGGTTCTTACGGTGGAACTTGCCCATCTCTAAATTCTCAAGAACCGTCATACCAGGGAAAATTCCACGGCCCTCAGGTGCTTGTGAGATACCAAGCTCTACGCGCTCGTGAGCCGGAACATTTGAAATATCTTGGCCATCAAAAATGATTGAACCAGATGAGACTTTGCGAAGACCTGAGATTGTCTTCAATGTTGTTGTCTTTCCAGCACCATTGGCACCGATTAAGGTAACAATTTCACCTTCATCAACAACTACAGAGATGCCCTTAATTGCTTCAATCTTGCCGTAGTGAACATGGAGATCTTTAATTTCAAGACGCATCAGCTGGCACTCCTAAATAGGCCTCAATAACCTTGGGATCCTTTTGAACTTTACTTGGTAGGTCATCTGCGATTTTGACACCGAAATCTAGAACCGCAACGCGATCAGAGATTCCCATAATCAATGACATATCGTGTTCGATGAGAAGAACCGTGTAACCAGCATCGCGGATGCGCTTAATCAATGCGGCAAGTTCAACCTTTTCAGCTGGGTTAAAACCAGCAGCTGGTTCATCTAGAAGAAGCAGTTGTGGACTTGTTCCCATTGCACGTGCGATTTCAAGACGGCGCTGAACACCATAAGGAAGATTCTTTGCCAAGCGATCTGAATACTCATCAATTCCGATGAACTTCAAGATCTCATGAGCACGTTCACGGTTCTCGCGCTCTTCGCGGCGAGCACGTGGTGTACCAAATAAAGCTCCCATTAGTCCACTCTTCTTGTGAACATCTGTTGCCGTGATTACGTTTTCAAGGGTAGTCATGTCTCCCCATAGACGAATGTTCTGGAAAGTACGGGCAATTCCCATCCCTGTAATCTGAAAGCGCTTTTGCTTATTGATTTTTGTTCCAGCAAAAGTGATAGTGCCACTTGTTGGTGTGTAAACACCTGTAACAACGTTGAACACTGTTGTCTTGCCAGCACCGTTAGGGCCGATCAAAGCAAGGATTTCACCTTTTTTGACTTCAAGGTTTACCGCACCAAGTGCTGTGACGCCACCAAATTTCATGGTGACGTTTTCAAGTGAAA
>Ga0209617_10000317_pt1 | contig 20706 bp, 23 predicted proteins | sample LakEriepJuly2011_2_FD_187459 | JGI IMG/M metagenome (GOLD analysis project Ga0209617, IMG submission 187459) | Freshwater microbial communities from dead zone in Lake Erie, Canada - CCB epilimnion July 2011 (SPAdes) (version 2) | ecosystem: Environmental > Aquatic > Freshwater > Lentic >...
CGCAGATCTTTGGTTATTAGGTCTTGCAGTCAGCGGTATCGGAACGATTTTGGGCGGCGTTAACTTCATTACAACTATTTTTACAATGCGCGCACCTGGCATGACGATGTTCCGCATGTCTATCTTCTCTTGGAACGTGTTGCTTACTTCAATTCTTGTTCTCCTTGCTTTCCCTCCACTAGCTGCAGCTCTACTGGGTCTTGAGTCAGATCGCATCTATGGAACACATCTTTTTGATCCTGCAAATGGTGGAGCGATGTTGTTCCAACACTTGTTCTGGTTCTTTGGTCACCCCGAGGTGTATATCTTGGCTCTGCCATTTTTCGGTATTGCTACAGAGATCTTGCCGGTATTTAGCCGCAAGCCAATCTTTGGATATAAAGGTTTGATTGCTGCAACAATCGCAATTGCCGCTCTCTCTGTTGCAGTATGGGCCCACCATATGTTTGCAACAGGACAAGTTCTCCTACCTTTCTTCTCCTTCATGACTTTCCTTATCGGTGTTCCAACTGGTGTGAAGTTCTTTAACTGGATTGGAACAATGTGGCGTGGTCACGTTACTTTTGAAACGCCAATGCTCTGGGTTATGGGCTTTCTTGTTACTTTCCTCTTTGGTGGATTAACAGGAATCATCCTGGCCTCACCTCCACTAGATTTTGCAGTCTCTGCTAGCTACTTCGTCGTTGCTCACTTCCACTATGTTCTATTTGGAACTGTGGTCTTTGCAATGTTTGCTGGTTTCTACTTCTGGTGGCCAAAGATGACTGGTCGCATGCTCAATGAGCGCCTAGGAAAGATTCACTTCTGGACAACGTTTTTCGGTTTCCACTTAACTTTCCTGATCCAGCACTGGCTAGGAATTAAGGGCTTCCCACGCCGTTATGCAGATTACCTACCAACTGATGGCTTCACATTTATGAATGAAGTTTCAACAGTTGGTTCATTCTTACTAGCGTTCTCAATGATTCCATTCATGATCAACATCTGGATTACACGCAAAGCACCACTAGTTGGTGTTGATGATCCTTGGGGCTACGGTGCATCTCTTGAGTGGGCAACAACATGTCCACCACCTCGCCATAACTTCCTAACAATGCCTCGTATTTCATCCGAGCGCCCAGCATTTGATCTGCACTATCCACACGTTAAGACTGAAGGGCACTAACAAACTATGAAGGTTTCTTGGCAGCTATTTATTGGTCTAGCGTTGTTTTATGTTTTGATGACAATTATTTATTGGCAACTAGGCGGTGAGCCTGTAGGAATTGCTGGCATGCTTCTTGCTGCAGCCCTTGCTGGAATGGTTGGCTTCTATGTGTGGTTTACACAACGCCGAATTGGACAGCTTCTTCCTGAAGATAATTTAACTGCACTCATTTCAGATGGTGCTGGCGATCTTGGTTTCTATAGTCCGCACTCATGGTGGCCATTACCGGTTGCCTTGAGCATGTGTGCGTTGACACTCTCATTAATTATCGGTTGGTGGCTAACAGTGATTTCACTAGGAGCACTTGTTATCTCCATCATCGGTATGGTTACAGAGTATGAAAAGCCAATTGCGACCTCAGGTCACTAATGTCTCAAATACGTGCACAAATTCTTGATGTTGATACTCCAAACACAGCTGCAGCACGGATAGTAATTAATGCTCCAGCATCAAAGATATTTGATGTGCTAGCCAACCCACGTGCTCATGCCTCCTTTGATGGCTCTGGCACAATTGAAAAAAGTATTTCTGGTCCAGTTCGTCTTCATCAGGGTGCCAAATTTGGAATGGCGATGAAGATTAAGGTGCCCTACCGAATTTCTAACACAGTCGTGGCATTTGAAGAGAACAAAAAGATAACGTGGTGCCATCTCATGAAGTGGACCTGGTCATATGAGCTCCAGGATCTTGGAAACTCAACAACTCAAGTCACTGAGATCTTTGATGGCTACACCATTCCTGCCTTCTCTCGATGGTGGCTCAAGAAGACCGGGGCTGTTGCTAGAAATCCAAAGTTTATGGCTAAGAGTTTGGTGCAACTTAAAGCGCTATGTGAAGGTTGAAAACTGCACGCTTAGCGCCCTATCTTTTTGTATTTCTATGGAGCACTGGTTTTGTTGGTGCTAAATATGGCCTTCCCTATGCAGATCCATTCATATTTTTATCTCTTCGCATCTTTATAGCAGCTGGCATTCTTTTCATTGCCGCGCAGTTGATGAAAGCGCCGTTGGCCTTAACTCGAGAAGATATCGCTAAATCTTCCCTCATCGGATTTTTCTTGCATGCTTTTTATCTTGGGGGAGTCTTCTTCGCAATTTCCAAAGGGGTATCTGCCGGAGTTGCAGCAGTTATTACCAGTTTGCAACCTGTGTTTGTTTCAATCTTGGCAGTTAAGGTTCTAGGAGAAAAACTGCGATGGAGCCAGTTTGCAGGTTTAGTGACAGGATTGATCGGTGTTGTATTAGTTTTGGGTCCCACCTTTGATAGTTCACTTTCTAAAATTGGCATCGCCGCAGTCTTCGTAGCACTACTCGGAAGCACAACTGCAACGCTGATGCAAAAGAAGTTTGGCGCAAGCATTCCTATGCTGGTTGGAACGGCTTATCAATACCTGGCAGCTGGGGCAGTTTTGGGTGTTGCAGCCATTGCAACGGGTGGCACACGAATTGAGTTCACACCTAAGTTTGCTGCCGCATTCATCTGGCTGATCATCGCTCTATCTGTGGGAGCGGTGCTTCTTCTTCTGCATCTGCTCAACAGCGGTAGCGCTGCTTCGGTCTCTTCTCTGTTTTATCTTATCCCACCAGCAACAGCTCTTGAGGCATATGTTCTTTTTGGAGAAAAAGTAAACACCCAAGGCTTCCTTGGAATAGGAATTACCGCCCTGGGTGTTTGGCTTGTAATACGTAAAACCAACTAGTGGTTCTCGATTTCCTTCATCTCTTGTTCAGTGACCTTTGGAACTGAGACCGCATGCGCCCTACTTAAGCGGCGTTGCAGTTTGTTCTTAAGTGCACCTGGTCTGCGCACACCACGAGCGTCAACATCTTCAATCTCAAGAGGCTTTAACTGCTCATGTGATTGCAGTAGGAACGCCTTCTCTGGCGAGATTGGTGTGTGAACCTCAACGAACTCACCATGTGGCAAGCGAAGTAGGCGACCAGACTCTGCTCCATGGAGAAGTAGTTCGCGGTCTGCGCGCTGTAAGGATAAGCACAGGCGTTTGGTGATAACGAAAGCAAGCGGTGGCAGAATAAATATTCCTATGCGAGAGAACCACATGATCTGGTTAATCGATAAATCAAAGTGTGTTGCAATAATGTCGTTTCCACCGTTGATAAGTGAGATCATGACGAAAGTAATTGACATGACACCAAGTGCGGTGCGGTTTGGCACATTGCGAGGACGATCGAGCAAGTGATGCTCACGCTTGTCGCCAGTTATCCAGCTTTCAATAAATGGGTAGAACGCCATTCCAGTGAAGATAATTCCTGGCACGATTAAAGCTGGAATTAAAATGTTCCATGAAATGGTGTGACCAAATGCGTATGTCTCTAATGGGGGAGCCATACGTACTAAACCATCGAGCCAACCCATATACCAGTCAGGTTGTGAGCCTGCTGAAATCTGCCCAGGGGTATATGGACCATAGAGCCAGATTGGGTTAATCGAAGCAACGGCTGATATGAAAGCGGTGATTCCAAATACTACGAAGAAGAACCCGCCAGCTTTAGCCATGTAGACCGGCAAGATGGGATGTCCAACAACGTTAGTTTCTGTGCGACCAACACCAGGGAACTGTGTGTGCTTCTGGTACCACACCAGCATCACGTGAACTGTGATGACAGCTAAGAAGATTCCAGGAATGATCAAAATATGTAGGGTAAAGATACGGGGGATAAAGTCAGTTCCCGGGAATTCTCCACCGAATAAGAAGAAGGTGAGATATGTGCCCACTACAGGAACAGCCTGAATAATCGCTGAAGTAATGCGAAGTCCAGTTCCAGAGAGCAAGTCATCAGGTAGTGAGTACCCGAGAAGACCCTCTACTAGACCAAGAGTGAGAAGAAGAATTCCTAGAATCCAGTTGAACTCACGTGGCTTTCTAAAAGCACCTGTAAAGAAGACTCGCAGCAGGTGAGCAACGATTGCTGCCATGAAAATGTTTGCACCCCAGTGGTGAATTTGGCGCATCAAGAGACCACCGCGAACCTCAAATGAGATATCTAAAGTTGATGCATAAGCAGCCGACATCTTTAAACCTTGGAGCGGTTCATAAACACCGTTATAGACCACTTCCTTTTGGGAAGGGTCAAACCAGAATGTTAAAAATGTTCCGGATAGGAGAAGAATGATGAATGAGTACATACACACTTCACCGAGCATGAATGACCAGTGATCAGGAAAGACCTTGTTAAGCGACTTCTTAACCCACCTGGCAGCGCCAAGTCTTTCATCAACAAAGTTGGCGGTATTTCCTACTATTTTTTCAGTTGCGCTCATTGTGAGTTACGCTCCCAGTAACTAGGTCCGACTGATTCATTAAATGGTGCACGTGCTACTAAATACCCTTCGCCATCGATAGTGATATCGAGCTGAGGTAGTGGTCTAGCTGCCGGCCCAAAGATGACCTTGGCAGCACGAGTTACATCAAATGTCGACTGGTGACACGGACATAACAAGTGTTTTGTAGTTTGTTCATAGAGTGCAACGGCACAGCCCATATGAGAACAAATTTTAGAAAAAGCGATGATTCCTTCATGGGTCATCGCAAGGCGCTCGGGAGTGAGTTGGAACTCTTCTGGACGCAAGCGAATAAGCAGGACAGGATCTTTTGCAATGTCACTTAAAGGACGGTGTTCGAGGTCAGCAACAGCGGGCAAAACCTGAACCACAGAACCAACCTCTAGGTCCGAGGCCAGAATTGGACGGTTGCCTGGATCAGTAAGCAGACGAGTCCCAGTTTTCCAATTAGTCGTTTCCAACATCTTTCCAGGTAGAGGGCCCAAATCACGAAGTAGTAATACAGGCGGAAGTGCGAAGAGACCAACAGCTGCTCCTAGTGAGCGCTTAATCAACTTGCGTCGACCAAGTTGAACTCCTGCAACACCTTCTTTAACAACCTTGACTAACTCTTCGCGATCTTCATCGCTGGAGCGGAACTCATGGCGCTGATTAACAATCTCTTTATCAGGCATCAAAGTTTTAGCCCAGTGAATGGCAGCTATGCCGATGAAGAACAGTGACATAGCCATTCCAATGCCAATGCCTAACTGCTGAGCGTTCTGATTGCCCATAATTGGGATAAAAATAAAGACATCACTAGCAACATAAATGTATGAATAAATCAGAAGTAGTGAGCCGACACCAGAAAGACCAAAGAGAATTGCGACTTGTTGCTCTGCCCTCTTTTCTGAGGCAGGATTTATATCTGTAGCTCGAGGAGCATGTGCTGGTGCTACTGAATCTTCAGCAGGAATCAATTCATTAGACACGTCGCACCTACCTTGCTCTCGTAGTTAGCCACACTGCAACACCAATTAATAGTCCAAGTCCCAATACCCACACCAATAGACCTTCAGAGACTGGCCCAATGCGGCCCATTGTTGCACCGCCTAAGTTTGGCTCAGCTTCAGCAGCTTTGATCCACTTGATCATTGAGAGCTTTTCTTCCGGTGTAATAGTTTTATCACTAAAGACTGGCATTGATTGTGGACCAGTAACCATCGCTTCATAAATGTGTTTTGGCTCAACTCCCATAAGAGTTGGTGCGTACTTACCTTGTGTCAACGCTCCACCTTGACCAGCAAAGTTGTGACACATTGCGCAGTTATTTCTAAATAACTCTCCGCCTTCGGCCGAGTTTCCATCGCGCTCATAATTGAGCATGGCATCTGTTGGAATAGCAGGGCCAGGGGCAAGAGATGCGACATAAACAGCTAGCGCAGCAACCTCTTCTTCGTTGTACACAGGTGCTTTGCGCATAGCTTGCGTGCTCATATCGGCCATAGGCATACGGCCAGTTCCAACTTGGAAATCAACAGAGGCAGCACCTGTGCCAATTAGAGATGGCGCTATTGCGCCACCTTCGGCATTGAGTCCATGGCAAGAAGAACAGCCCTTGAGGAAGATTTGCTTTCCCTCTTCAATGGAAGCTGAGCGAGAAAAGACATTTTCAGTTTCTGTAACAGTTGCACTTGCGACAGAGAAAGTCATACCAATTCCGAGCAGCGCAAAGATCAGAAGCAATGGGCCAGCGGCCTTATGTCGACGGTAACGTGATAAGCGCTTCACGAAGTATTTGTGCTCCCTTACTTAATTAGATAGATCGCAGAGAAGAGGGCGATCCACACGACATCGACAAAGTGCCAGTAGTACGAAACAACAATTGCTGTAGTGGCTTGTTCGTGAGTAAAGCGTCGAGCCTTAGCAACACGAACTAAAACAATGAGAAAGGCAAGAAGTCCACCGGTCACATGCAAACCGTGGAAACCAGTAGCGATATAGAAGATAGATCCATAAGCACTAGAGGAGAGAGTGAGACCTTCTTCTACAAGTGCTGCATACTCATAGATCTGACCGCCGATAAAGAAAGAACCCATCAAGAAAGTCAGAGCAAACCACTCACGCATTCCCCACTTGTTCATCTGCAGGATTGATCCTGTGCGGTGATTTTGGAAACGCTCAGCAGCAAAGACTCCGAACTGGCATGTGACAGATGAGAGAACAAGAATTGTTGTGTTCAGTGCTGCAAAAGGGATATTGAGAATTTCACCGGCCTCTGTCCAAATAGTTGGACCTTGCACGGCGCGTGTGGTGAAATAAATTGCAAACAGTGCAGCAAAGAACATCAGCTCACTTGATAGCCACACGATTGTTCCAACGGCTACTGCGTTGGGGCGGGTGATCTTGTGGTGGGTTGCTACTGCTGCGCTGGACATGCCCTTATTATTCCCGAAAACTACGCCTGCGTCTTATGGGAGAGCCCTTTCGGAACCGGTATTCGCCCTGTTTAGGAGTGAAACAGCCCACAGATTTTTCACGGCAAAAATCAGCTCGCACACCCATTGCGGGAGCCTAGGATTAGGCCATGGCAAAGAAGCAGATCCTCATTTATGCAGATGATTCATCTGTGCGAAAGGCAGTAATTGATGCCTTGGGCACTAGAACTGCCAGCGATGTAGCCGAGCATCAGATTCATGAGTTTGCAACGGCGCCCGCTCTTCGTGCCTACGTCGATAACAACTCAAAGATCGATCTTTTCATCCTCGATGGTGAAGCCGTTCCAGAGGGAGGTTTAGGTGTTGCTCGACAACTCAAAGATGAAGTCTTTAACTGCCCACCAGTTTTAGTTATTACAGGCCGCAAAGAAGATGCTTGGCTCGCCGCATGGTCAATGGCAGAGGCCTCGGTTATCCACCCGATTGATCCATTCACTTTAGCTAAAACCGCTGCCGAGCTACTTCGCGGCACAACCCCTGCTGTAGTGTAAAAAATGTCGAAGGAGTTATGGGAGCGCTTTTTCTTAACTCTTGAAAGCGGTCTGAATCTAGAACCAGCCGATGTTCAGTGGTGCATGAAGCAGATTTTAGAAGGCCGAGCAGATTCAGAATTGATTAAGAGGTTTCTTCTAGCCCTAAAAACCAAAGGTGAAACAAGTGAAGAAGTGGGCGCATTAGTTGCCCAGATGTATGAACATTGCGCACCTATTTCGATTACAGAGCGTGCAGTTGACACTGTTGGCACAGGTGGCGATGGTGCCCACACGATAAATATTTCAACAACGGCAGCGATCATTGCAGCAGCAGCTGGGGCCAAAACCGTGAAGCATGGTAACCGCGCGGCATCTTCTAAATCAGGGGCTGCAGATCTATTAGAGGCGCTAGGTGTTGCAGTAACACTTGATGGCAAAGGCGTAGAGACTACTTTTGCACAGCTTGGAATTGGCTTTTGCTTTGCTCCGGTTTTTCATCCAGCCATGCGCTTTGCAGCACCTGCTCGTAAAGAATTAGGTGTGCCAACAGTTTTTAATATCTTAGGACCGCTATCAAATCCGGCGAAACCAAAGGCTGCGGCAATAGGTGTAGCAAATGATCGGATGCATTTAGTGATGGCCCAAGTACTTGCTGATAAGGGCGTAGATGGCTTTGTTTTTCGGGGCGATGATGGCCTAGATGAGATAACTCTTGCAACGACTACATCTGTTTTAAGTTTAGGCAATGGTCAGATATCGAGTGACTTACTTGACCCTTTAGATTTTGGATTTTCAAGAGCACCCATCTCAGCACTTGCTGGGGGAGATGCCAGTGAAAATGCACGCATCACTAGCGCGATTTTTGCTGGTGAAAAAGGTGCACCCAGGGATGCTGTTGTCTTAAATGCAGCAGCAGCCATTGCTGCTTATGAAGGTGAGATGGAGTTAAACCTGCACAATCGAATGCAAAAGGCAATTGATAGAGCCACGCAAGCAATAGATAGTGGGGCAGCGGCTGCGCTTCTTTCGCAGTGGGCAGCCCTTAGCCAGAAACTAGCCTCTTCTTAACTTTTTTAAACTGCGGCAAGGTAGTAATTCCAAAGCCGCCTAGACGTTCAATAATTCCATGCAAAACATCTACCGTTGCACGGGCATCATCGAGTGCTCGGTGTGTGGGAGAAGTAGTTGCGCCAAAGAACTCTGCCAACGTTGTCAACTTGCAGTTAATGACATCATCTTTGGTCAGGACATATCTAGCTAATCTGGCAGTGTCAGCAACATGATGAGTCGGCCATGGGTAATTTAAGTATGCAGCAGCAGCTTTGAGGAATCCCACATCAAAAGGTGCGTTGTGTGCAACTAAAACATTCTCATTTTCTGGTCCCATAAACTCAATAAATGATGGAAAGACTTGGCCGATTGTTGGGGCATTGGCCAGCATCTGATCTGTAATGCCGGTGAGCTGAGTAATAAACTCTGGGAGTTCAACTCCAGGGTTAACGAAAGTTTCAAACTCTCCGATTACTTCACCGCCACGCACTTTGACTGCGCCAATCTCTGTAATACCTGCGCCAGTAGATGGCGCAGCACCTGAGGTTTCTAAATCAACAACCACAAAAGTGGTTTGGGACAGATGCATAGTGGAGATAGTAAGTGATTGGACCGTCATTGAAAGTGCGCGTATTGTGTTGTCCATGGCCGTTGAAACAGCACCCCCAGGTTGGATGCAAGATTGGTCGGCGCAAGGTTCAGGCAAGAATGCTCGCATTGGCGTCTTACTAGTCCATGGATTTACTGGTGCGCCCCCTTCAATGCGCCCATGGGGAGAGTTCCTTCACAACCACGGTTACACCGTTCGCGTCCCATTGTTGCCTGGCCATGGAACTAAGCCGGAAGATCTCAACAAAGTTAAATGGCAAGAGTGGCCGGCAAAGGTACAGGCCGAACTAGATGAGCTTTATAAAAACTGCGACCAAGTTTTCATCGCTGGCTTATCTATGGGTGGTGGAACAACGCTTCATGTCGCCCAAAAAAATAATGATCGGCTCTCAGGTTTGATTCTGGTGAATCCAATGATTCACGTGGCACACATGCCCCACCAACTTGTCTACCTTATCTCTTACTTTCAGAAACTGCGCTCAAGTGTCGGAAATGACATCAAACGCCCTGGCATTACCGAACATGGTTATGACGCTATGCCAACGCGTGGAGTAGCAGAGCTGTTGAAGATGTTAAAGCTAACGAGAAAGAACTTGAGTAAGGTGACTGTTCCAGTTCAGCTCTTTCATTCAGTAGAAGATCACACTTTGCCTGTGTCGAACACTGAAATCATTATGGCTGGCTTGGGTTCAGCCAATAAATCACGCATTGAACTAGTCAACAGTTATCACGTTGCCACCCTTGATTATGATCAAGAGTTGATTTTCCAAAACTCACTTACTTTTATCCAGGGGCTTCAGAAATAGTTTTTTAGCTGCTCTTGCATGAAGAGAGCGTGTTATTGCTGTTCTAACGTGGACCGTACTGGGATCGAACCAGTGACCCCCACAATGTCAATGTGGTGCTCTACCGCTGAGCCAACGATCCTTGCTTAAGTGAGAAATCATACCTCACGCAAATATGTAGTGATTAGCGGCTGTAGTCATCCTCAATACGCTCAATATCATCTTCACCAAAGTATGAGCCGCTCTGAACTTCAATAAATACAACTGGCTCGTTGCCAATACTTGCTAATCGATGAAGGTCGCCTTGGGGGATGTCGATTGAATCTCCAGCTCCCATTGTTATTTCAACACCATTGTGGGTGACCTTTGCTTGCCCACTAACAATGAACCAATGCTCAGAACGATGTTGGTGGCGCTGATACGAAAAGCGTGCACCAGCATTAACTTCGATTCGCTTTACTTTGTGATCTGAACTTTCAGACAAGATTTCATAGCGACCCCACGGTCTGACGTCTTGGCCCATGAACTCTTCCCTTTACTCGTACTACAAGTGGAGGTCGGAACGGGATTTGAACCCGTGTAGAGGGATTTGCAGTCCCTTGCCTCGCCTCTCGGCCATCCGACCAAAAACTAACGCCGTTCATTTTTCACGTGAACGGCGATAAGTTTTGAGAGCGGACGACCGGGTTCGAACCGGCGACCTGAACCTTGGCAAGGTTCCGCGCTACCAACTGCGCTACGTCCGCGAGGTGGCCAAATCTATCGTAGGTGAGGCCTAAGCGCCAAAGTGGGAATTCAATGACTACCTTTACCTTGTGACTTCATCTCAGAATGCGCCTATTTTTTGGATGAATGGGCGATTGGCTACGGGTCTTTCTCAGAGTTCAGATGATCCTGCATGTTTGGAAGATGGGGGATTCTGGGCAGTTTCAACAACTTTTGAAGGTGAATTTCGCGCAGCAAAATTTGATCATGTTGTAGAAGCTCCATTTCCACACACTCCATGGGAAAAAATAAGTGGAGGCTGGTCAAGTAGTTTTAATGAAAACCAATACACCGCTTATGTGAAGAAAGTGCAGGAGCACATTTCACAAGGCTGGGTGTATCAAGTAAATGCTTGTAGAGAAATATCTATCAATGTTGAAGTCGAAAACCTTCGTGGTCTTTTCTCGCTTATCCTTGAAAAAAACCCTGCGCCGTGGGCCTGTTACTTCCAAGCACCTGGAATCGATATTGCCTCTGCATCTCCTGAGCTATTCCTTAAGCGTGAAGGAAAGCGCATTCGCACATCACCCATTAAGGGAACTGCCCCTGTCGGCACTACTGATTTTGGCGTGAAAGATAGAGCTGAGAACGTGATGATTGTTGATCTAATGCGCAATGATTTAGGGCAGATTTGTAAGAGTGGAAGCGTCACTGTGCCACGGCTCTTATCTACTGAAGCACATCCAGGCTTAGTGCATTTGGTCTCAGATATTGAAGGTGAGTTAAAAGAGGGCACATCGTGGTCAGAGATTTTCACACTACTGAGCCCTCCTGGCTCTATTAGCGGTGCTCCAAAATCCTCTGCTGTTTCTGTCATCGAGGAAAACGAGGGTAAGCGTGGCCCATATTGCGGTGCACTTGGTTGGGTGCAGGGAGATCAAAGTGAGCTCTCTGTTGCGATACGAATCTTTTTTAAAGATGACAAACTGCGTTTTGGAACAGGTGCTGGAATTACATGGGCCAGCGTTGCAGATGATGAATGGGAAGAGACTCAACTTAAGGCCAGACGTTTAATTTCACTTGCCGGTGGTGTTTTGTGAAAGTAATTTATAACGGTGAATTAGGAAGTATTGACGATGTGCCGGCATCAAATGATGGATGGCTAGAGGGCAAAGGCATCTTTGAGACGATTAAGAGCGTTGGCAATAAAGCCTTTTCACTCGGCAGACATATTGCCCGAGCAGAGAAAAGTGCGCACGAACTAGGACTAGCGCTTCCAACTGCGGAGCAGATTTTCGAAGGTGTGGAATCACTTTTGGCAGCAGCACCACAGGGCCTAGGAATGCTTCGCATTTGCTTTGATAATCGAGGTAATTGGTTAGCAGTGCATATGCCATACACAGAGCAGTTCAAAAGTTGTGATGTGCGAATTCATCCGCAGGCCATAACTGGTGATGTTCACAAAAGATTTCCTTATAAGAACCGATTAGAGATTCTTGAACAAGCGCGAGCCGCCGGCTTTGATGATGCAATCACATGTAACGCTGCTGGAAATATCACAGAAGGATCGGTCACCAATCTCATTGTCTGTATTGATGGCCGATGGATAACATCACCGATATCTGATCTACTGTTGCCTGGAATTATTCGTGAACTGTTGATTGAGAACGAGCTATTGGCCATTGAGAGCATCCCAGTGGAGCGGCTCTCAGAAATTACGTCGGCCTTCTTTATTAGTAGCTTGCGTTTATCTCATGCCATTTCATCGATTGATTCAAGGCCGTTGCATCTTTCACACGCCTTCGGGGAAGAAATAAAGGCGTTGGCACATAAGTATTCGGTAGGCTAGCCACATGATTCAGGTAAGCGTTGATGGTGCTGCACGCTCCATAGAGGCAGATCAACGCCCCACCCATCTATTTGCAGATAATAAGGAAGTCGTTGTTTGCCGCATTAATGGAGTTCTTAAAGATCTTTGGACAGATCTACAAGAAGGCGATGTTGTTGAATCTGTTTTAATCAACTCACCTGATGGTCTCTTCGTTCTTCGCCACTCAACGGCCCACGTTATGGCACAGGCTGTGCAAGAAGTATTTGCTGATACAAAGCTTGGAATTGGTCCACCGATCAAAGATGGTTTCTATTACGACTTTGATCCAAAGACGCCTTTTAATCCAGATGATCTAACCAAGATTGAAAGCGTTATGCGCAAGATTGTTAAAGACGGTCAGCGCTTTCGTCGCCGCGTCATTACTGAAAAAGATGCATTGGCTGAACTTTCACATGAGCCGTATAAATGTGAACTCATTGGCATCAAAGGACCTGCTGGAGAAGAAGCCAGTGTTGAAGTTGGGGGAGCAGAACTCACCATCTATGACAACTTAGGTCGTGATGGAAACCCTGTGTGGTCAGATTTATGTAGAGGCCCGCACCTACCTTCAACAAAACAGATTCCGGCATTTAAATTAATGCGCAGCGCAGCTGCATATTGGCGTGGCTCTGAAAAAAATCCTATGCTCCAGCGCATCTATGGAACTGTATGGCCATCACAAGATGAACTCAACGCGCATTTAGAGCTTCTTGCAGAGGCTGAAAAGCGTGATCACCGTCGCCTTGGTACTGAGTTAGATCTCTTTTCTTTTCCAGAAGAGATTGGCTCAGGACTTGCAGTTTTTCATCCCAAAGGCGGAATCATCCGTCGTGCGATGGAGGACTACTCACGCAAGCGCCATGAAGAAGAAGATTATGAGTTTGTCTACTCACCACATTTAACTAAGGCAGCCTTATTTGAAAAATCTGGTCACTTGGATTGGTACTCCGAGGGAATGTATCCACCGATGATCATGGATGAAGAGCTCCATGCCGACGGAACTATTAAAAAGCCTGGCCAGCAGTATTACATGAAGCCAATGAACTGCCCGTTCCACAACCTTATTTTCCAAGCCCGTCAGCGCTCTTATCGCGAGCTCCCACTTCGCTTATTCGAATTTGGAACTGTTTATCGATATGAAAAATCTGGTGTGCTCCATGGAATCACTCGTGCTCGCGGTTTCACACAAGATGATGCACATATTTATTGCACAAAAGAGCAGATGGCAGATGAGCTGGATTCATTGCTCACTTTCGTTCTTAACCTGTTGCGCGACTATGGACTCAATGATTTCTATCTTGAACTCTCAACTAAGAACCCAGAAAAGTTCGTGGGAGAAGATTCAGATTGGCAAGAAGCAACTGAGACTCTCCGTAAAGCTGCCGTTGCACAGAACCTAGAACTTGTTCTAGATGAGGGCGGCGCAGCGTTCTATGGTCCAAAGATTTCTGTGCAAGCAAAAGATGCCATTGGCCGCACGTGGCAGATGTCAACGATTCAAGTGGACTTCCAACTTCCACAACGTTTTGAACTTGAGTACTCAGCTGCAGATGGTTCACGCCAGCGTCCAGTAATGATTCACCGTGCTCTGTTTGGCTCTATTGAAAGATTCTTTGGGGTTCTGACCGAGCATTACTCAGGTGCGTTTCCACCATGGCTTGCTCCTGTGCAGGCAGTTGGTATTCCAGTCGCTGAAGCTTTTGCTGTTTACTTGGCAGATGTGATTGCGCAGATGAAGAAAGCCGGCATCCGTGCAGAGCTAGATGCATCTGATGATCGCATGCAAAAGAAGGTGCGCAATGCTCAGATGCAAAAGGTGCCATTTATGGTTATTGCAGGTGAAGAAGATATGGCTGCTGGTGCTGTCTCATTCCGCTATCGCAATGGTGAACAGAAAAATGGAATTCCGATTGCGCAAGCAATTGCTGAGATTCAAAAAACTGTAGCTGAGCGCACACAGGTTTAATCATGCATATAGATGGTGCAGGTATGCCTGATGGTTGGCAACGTCTTTGGGCACCGCACCGTCTTGAGTATTTACGAGGTGAAAACCGCCCACTAGAGGGAAATGAAGTTGAGTGCCCTTTCTGTCGCACCCCCACACTCAGTGATGAAGAAGGATTAATCGTTCACAGAGGTGTGAGTGCATTTGTTGTGATGAATTTGTATCCATACAACCCAGGGCATTTATTGGTGTGTGCCTATAGGCACGTCGCTGATCTCACAGATTTGAGTGATGAAGAGCGCAATGAGATCTCTGCACTGAGTGCTCATGCGATGAAGACGATCCGTAAAGTTTCAGCACCTGCAGGATTTAACTTAGGGATGAATCAGGGAGCAATCTCTGGCGCTGGCGTTGCAGAACATATTCACCAGCATATTGTTCCGCGCTGGAGTGGGGACGCTAACTTCATGCCAATCATTGGTAAAACTAAAGTGCTGCCACAACTACTTCATCTGACGCGGGAAGAAATTGCAGCAGCTTGGTAGCACTAAGTAAGTTCAGATAGGTAGCTTTGTATTACATCCAGGCCAATGCCTTTATGAATTACTAATGGAATGGCTGGGAATAACACCCCAGCAGCAAATGCGCCTACACCCATGGATGTTACAAGTTCTAAATATTCATCACGAAAATCTTGGACCAATGTTTCATGCTCTGGCTCACACGCATTTCGTGTTGGCGGAGTAGTGGAGTAATCGGTGATAACCATGTCAGAGAGTGAAATGAGGGCTCTTGGTGAACCATCTTCATCATGGAGAACTAAGTAAGGTGTTGCTACCTGATCAAAGACTCTTGTTGCCAACATGACGGCATCATCAAAGTCAGCGCTATTTCCATCTAACTCAGTAACGACAATCATTCGTGGTGTTAGAAACTCATCAAATGATTGCCATTGATCAATGGTTGCCTGATCTATTCCCGTATTGGGATTAACAACAAAGAGTGCGCAGGAGATTTCACCGTTTGCTTCTGTGCCAAGAACGGCCCCCAGGGCTTTGGCAACTTCTTCGGGCTGGGCTGAAGGGTGGCCAAAGAGGCAGAGATTGAGGGGCGATGTGGGATTCTGCACTGGGTCAGCCTACGATGTGCAGTGATGTTAAGTCGCTCATTAAAACCAGCGGTTACGAGATTAATAACACCCGTAGCCTCATTTGCGCTGCGCATCGGAATTACTCCCAATGCTGTCACTTGGGTGGGCGCAGTTGGAGTTGTAGCTTCCGCGCTCTATTTCTATCCTCGCGGTGAATTCTTTATCGGAACTGCAGTGATTTTCATATTTGCCCTCAGCGATCTCTTCGATGGCACCATGGCACGTATTTCAAAAGCAGGTGCAAGTGCGTGGGGAAATTTCCTTGACTCCACTATTGATCGCGTAACTGATTCAGCAATTTTGCTGGGTGTCAGCATTTACTTGATTAACAATGATGACCCATTAAGCTTTGTTGTCATCACAACGTTAGTAACGGGAATGCTTGTTCCATACATTCGAGCAAAAGCTGAGAGCTTCTCTATAGCTTGCTCGGGTGGTATTGCAGAGCGCACTGAACGATTGATAATGGCCATGTCTGCAATTGCACTCGATGGTCTTGGAGTTCCCTATGTTTTGGCAGGTGGAATGTGGTTATTGGCTCTGCTCGGGGCGGTAACAGTAATTCAGCGAATGTTGATTGTGCGCAGGGCCTTATTAGCGTGAGTGAAAATATTGCCGCTTGGGGTTATCTTGTCGCATGGCGAATTCTTCGCTGGCTGCCTGAAAACTTTGTCTATTCGCGGGCAAATTCAGTTGCGGACTACATTGTCAAAAGGAACAGTAAGAGCGTTAGGAGACTGCGTTCAAATCTTGCTCGCACGCAACCCAACATCACGGCGCTTGATTTAGATCTGCTCACCTATAAGGGCATGCGATCTGCTTTTCGTTATTGGTGTGACACCTTTAGATTTCCCGATTGGTCGAAAGAGCGAATTCTTGGAACCGTTACATGTAACGACGAGAGCATCTTGATGGATGCAGTTGCTGCAGGAAAGGGCGCAATAGTTACGTTGCCCCATTGCGGTAACTATGACCATGCAGCTGCATATTTCTGTGCTCGTGGAGCCAAGATAGTTACCGTTGCTGAGCATTTGAAGCCAGAGAAGTTGTTTAAGAAATTCATGCAATACCGCTCAGACTTTGGAATGGAATCTCTTCCTTTAGATGGACGTGTCATCCCCACATTGATGCAGCGAATCAGAACTGGTTGCGTAGTTGCACTTGCCGCAGATCGCGATCTATCTAAATCTGGCATTGATGTGAAATTCTTTGGGGGACCAGCCAGAATGCCTGCCGGACCTGCGCTTCTGGCTATTAGAACCGGTGCACCGCTAATAAGTGCCTATGTTTCTTATACTCAAACTGGAATACATATTGATTTTACGCGCATTGATCTACCAACTGAAGGAAGTGAAACAGAGCGCATTGCAGTGCTAGTGCAAAAAAGTGCCGATCTATTTGCTCAAGGAATTGCCCAATATCCGCAGGATTGGCACATGATGCAACGCATTTGGATTGATGGCGATTTTAAGGATCGCGACTAATGCTGACGAAGAAGCTGCGAATTGGAATTGTCTGTCCATATGGTTGGGACACACCGGGTGGTGTACAAAACCACGTGCGCGATTTAGCAGAGTTTCTTATTGCCTCTGGTCATAGCGTTTCTGTTTTAGCACCTGCTATAGATGAAGAGAAGTTGCCGGACTACGTTGTTAGCGCAGGCAAACCAATCTCTATTCCATATAATGGTGCGGTAGCTCGTGTTCTCTTTGGTCCGATTGCCTATGCCAGAGTGCGCCAGTGGATTGGCGCAGGTAACTTTGATTTGCTCCACTTGCATGAACCGGCGATTCCTTCAATTTCACTTCTTGCATGCTGGGCAGCAGAAGGTCCCATGGTTGGAACTTTCCATGCAGCAGCAAAGCGACAGAAAGTTATTTTTGCTATCGGTCCTATTTTGGAGCCTGCAATCGAAAAACTCTCCGTACGTATCGCCGTGTCAGAGGCTGCACGTCTGACTCTTACAGATCACCTGGAAACAGATGCTGTTGTTGTTCCAAATGGAATTTATGCCAAACGATATTCCGATGGAAGCGCCCAAGAGAAGTGGTCTGGAAACACCATTGGCTTCATTGGCCGATTTGAAGAACCGCGAAAGGGACTCAAAGTTCTAGTTGATGCACTGCCGATAATTGCCCGCTTTGCCCCTGATGTGAAAGTTATTGTTGCAGGACCTGGAGATCCTAAGGATTTTGAGAAAGAGATTAGTCCGCAGTTACGTGATCGTTTTGAGTTTCTCGGCAAAATTTCAGAGCAAGAAAAAGCAGATTTCATGTCCTCGGTTTCACTCTATGTTGCACCCAACACTGGTGGTGAATCATTTGGAATTATTTTGGCTGAAGCATTGGCTGGTGGAGCATGTGTTGTTGCAAGTGATATTCCTGCTTTTGATTCTCTTTTAGGTGGTGGCAAGTATGGAGCCCTCTTTGAATCAGAAAACTCAACAGATTTAGCTAAAGTCGTTATCGATCTGTTGCGCGATGAAGACAAACGTAAAGAGTTGGCGGTAGCTGGTAAGAAGCGTGCGCAGCTCTTTGATTGGGAAGTAGTTGCTCAGCAGATCTTCTCTATCTATGAAATGGCTATGGTTGGCGGCAAAGGTGTGACATTGGGCTCTGATCAACGTTCCTGGAACCGATTCCTATCTCGTGATGGGGAGAAACGATGAAGACTTTGCTTTTCCTTGGCTTTTTACTTTTACTTGGACTTTGGTATCTGACGTTTTCAGCCACGCGTTTAGATCGACTACATCATCGCGTTGAAACAAGTTGGGCAAACCTGGATGTGCTTTTGCAAAAGAGAGCAGCAATAGCCCTTGAAATTGCTCATAGCGACTTAGCAGATCCAGCTTCATCCATGCTGCTAACAGCTGCTGCCTATCAAGCCCGTGATGCTGATATAAAAAACCGATCGATGGCAGAGAGCGGTTTATCTGGTGCTTTAGGCCTGATTGTTTCAGATGGTTTAGCCCATGCCTCAGATTCTGAGCAAGCACTATTGCAAGAGCTTTCAGCCTTAACTGCAAAGATTCGTGTTGCTATCTCTATTCATACGGATGCAGTTTCATCAACTGTCATGGTGCGCCGTAAGTTCGTTGTCAGAACCTTTAGATTGGCTGGCACAGCGCCACTGCCTGTTACATATGAGTTCGAATCCGATGTTTTATAAGCGCGTAGTTCTGGCACTAGCGCTCAGTATTTTGCTCTCCGGCTGTTCAGCTATTTCTGGATTGTCGCCTGAAGCTGCCGAGCGCAATGTTCTCAGTGGACGAGAAGGAAGCAATGGTCCTGTTCTTGCCGTCAAAATTGATGATACAAATGCTGCGCATCCACAAATTGGTTTAGAAGATGCCGATGTTGTTTATATCGAGCAGGTTGAAGGCGGATTAACACGTCTTGCTGCGATTTTTTCATCAGTTATTCCAGAGCGTGTAGGACCGGTGCGAAGTGCCCGTATCTCTGACATCGACATTTTGGCCCAGTATGGTCGAGTCGCATTTGCCTATAGCGGTGCACAAAAGAAGTTGTTACCGGTTATCGATGCGGCGAACCTTCAAAATCTAGGAGCACAGGCACAGCCTCCATCTATCTATACAACTGATCCCAATCGTGTTGCACCCGTTGCGATGGTGCTTCGAGCAGATCTATTGATGGCCAAAGTTGTAGAAAAAAATTATCAGATATCAAGTGCGAAAAACGTTGGGTGGAGTTTTGGTGATGCACCGCAAGGTGGAAAACCAACCCAGGCGGTAACTATGTATTGGCCGGCAGCTCGATATAGCGCCGAGTGGTCAGAATCTGAATCTCGCTGGTTGCTCTCACATAACTCAAAGAGCAATCTTGCAGACTCCGGAGTAATCCTGGGGCCAACAACTTTGGTTATTCAAATAGTTTCGATAACTGATTCTGAATACCGCGACAAAGTGGGCGGCGTCACTCCCTTTTCCCAAACCGTTGGCACTGGTCGCGGATTCATCTTGCGTGATGGTAAAAGCTTTGCTGCGCTCTGGAGCAGGGCATCTGAAGGCGAGGGAACAACGTGGACATTGAAGGATGGAAGTGAAATCAAATTTTCTCCGGGGCAGATCTGGGTAGCCCTGAGCGATAAGGAGCCTGATTTCACCTATTTAACTCCGAGCGCGAAACCCACAAAGACAAAGTAGGATGTCCCTCTAAACAGGTGAAGGTGAGTAAATGTCAGAAGTAAAAGGCACAGGACGAGTAAAGCGCGGTATGGCAGAGATGCTCAAAGGCGGCGTCATCATGGATGTCGTTAACGCTGAGCAAGCAAAGATTGCCGAAGATGCTGGCGCAGTTGCTGTTATGGCGCTGGAGCGCGTACCTGCAGATATCCGTGCACAAGGCGGAGTAGCTCGTATGTCTGATCCTGACATGATCGAAAAGATTCAAGCAGCAGTCTCTATCCCTGTTATGGCTAAAGCACGTATTGGCCACTTCGTTGAAGCTCAAGTTTTGCAATCTCTCGGTGTTGATTACATCGATGAGTCAGAAGTTTTAACACCTGCAGATTATGAAAACCACATCGACAAGTGGGATTTCACCATTCCTTTTGTTTGCGGTGCTACAAATCTTGGTGAGGCACTTCGCCGTATTAACGAAGGCGCAGCAATGATTCGCTCTAAGGGTGAAGCTGGTACTGGCGATGTTTCAAATGCTATGCAACACATGCGCAAGATTGGCGGCGAGATTCGTCGTCTGTCGTCAATGCGTGAAGATGAACTCTATGTTGCAGCCAAAGAGCTACAAGCTCCATATGAATTAGTTAAAGAAGTAGCACAAAGCGGCAAGCTGCCAGTGGTTCTCTTTACTGCAGGCGGAATTGCAACTCCAGCTGATGCTGCATTGATGATGGCCATGGGTGCAGATGGTGTCTTTATTGGCTCTGGTATTTTCAAATCTGGAAACCCAGCACAACGCGCAGCCGCGTGTGTGAAGGCAACTACGTTTTGGAATGATGCAAAGGTTGTTGCTGATGCATCTCGCGGTTTGGGTGAGGCGATGGTTGGTATTAACGTTGCAGATCTTCCAGCACCACACCGTCTTGCCGATCGCGGCTGGTAGTTCACTTCTTTCATGAAGGTCGGAGTTCTCTCACTCCAGGGTGATGTTCGC
>Ga0209617_10000318_pt1 | contig 20689 bp, 17 predicted proteins | sample LakEriepJuly2011_2_FD_187459 | JGI IMG/M metagenome (GOLD analysis project Ga0209617, IMG submission 187459) | Freshwater microbial communities from dead zone in Lake Erie, Canada - CCB epilimnion July 2011 (SPAdes) (version 2) | ecosystem: Environmental > Aquatic > Freshwater > Lentic >...
CCTTGCGGCTCGGCTGATTTCAAGTCAGCTGCAATCGACCACTCTGCCACCTCTCCGTAAGAGGGATTCAACGGCGGCTGGGGTCTTCCCTCAAGCCGATTCGGTGCGTTCCCCTTGGGCTTTCTCCTGATTTCCCTCGCAACACCGATTCGCCCTTGATGCGTGCATGACTACCTGCACCCGCGTCGAGGAAATCGATGGTCCTTACGGCCCCTTCGCCATCGGCGAACGTGCCATCCAACGTCTGTGGGCCTCGGGCGAAGTCCGTGGCCCGATGGCCGCCACCTCGGGATCGAAGATCGAGATCGTCCACCCTGGCGATTGGAACCGCGGGGCGGGCCCCGACTTCCTGGGCGCGGAAATCCTGGTCGACGGCAAACGCCTCCGCGGCGACATCGAGATCCACCTGCGCTGCGCCGATTGGCACGCCCACGGCCATGACCGCGATCCACATTTCGGCGGGGTGATCCTCCACGCGGTCCTCCTCCCGGGCACAAAGGACGTGTCGACGCTCGCTGGACATCGCCCGGAGACGGTCGTGCTCCTGCCGTACTTACCCCGCGACCTCGAAGACCTGGCGGAGGAAGACGCGCTCCTGGAGCTGCGCGGACGCTCGGGCGAAGTCGCCAAGCGCGTACTCGAAGCAGAACCCAACCTTTCGCTAGGCCTGAAGCGCCGCGCGCTCGAACGTTTCCGTAACAAGACCAAGCACGCCCGCGCGCGCATCAAGGAAGTCGGGTGGGAGGCGGCCTGCCATGAGCTGTTCGTGGAATCGCTTGGCCTCGGCGGCAATCGCGCCCCTATGTCGGAACTCGCCCGTAGCCATTCGCCGGAACAGATGCTCATCCTAGGTATCGATGCGCTCTACATGGAGAAGTGCGGACGCTGGCGACTACGCGGACTACGCCCCGCGGGACACCCGCATCGTCGGCTCGCCCAATACCTTGAGCTCTACCGCCGCCGCCCGGAATGGCGTTCCAACCTACGCGACTGGGCACTCGCCCTACCCTCCTCGCCGCTGGTCTCCGCCCGGCGTCGGCTGATCGACGACCTTTTCGCCTGCCTCCTCTCCGATGGACGGGCCGATACCTTGTGCGTCAACGCTCTCCTGCCACTCCTGCAGGATCCGCGACACACCCTCGACCGGAGCTGGCTCGATTGGCCGCCTGGTCACCACCCCGACGACATCCATGAGGCCCGCGCGCTCATCGGACTCTCCGGCGCCGCCCGGAACTGGGAAGTCCAAGGTATCCTCGACATCCTCCGGCGCTCGATGGCCTCCGTAGAACCGTCGACCAAGGCCTAAGCCATCATCTTCCGAGCCTTCTCGAGCGAGACGGCCAGGCGGTCGACTTCCTCGAGCGTGTTGTAAAACGCGAACGAAGCGCGGGCGGTGCCGCTCAGTCCGTAATACTTCATAAGCGGCATGCAGCAATGGTGGCCGGTGCGGATGGCGATACCGTCCGCATCGAGCAACGTGCCGATGTCATGCGGATGGCCCCCTTCGATATTGAAAGAGATCACAGCGACCTTCTCGGGTGCTTCACCCACGATAGTGAGTCCTTTGATGGCCTTGAGGCGTTCGGTCGCGGCGGCGAGCAGGGTCTGCTCATGCGCATGCGCGGCGGCCTGGATGGGCATGAAGTATTCCAGCGCGACGCCGAGGGCGATGGCGCCCGAAATATCCGGCGTGCCGGCTTCGAACCGCTCCGGGGCCTCGCGAAAAGTGGTACCGGCGAAGTCGACCTTGCGGATCATGTCGCCGCCTAACTGGTAAGGCGGCATGGCGTCGAGCAGCTCGGGGCACCCCCAGAGCACGCCGATACCCGTCGGTCCGAAAGTCTTGTGCCCCGAGAAGGCGTAGAAGTCGCAACCGAGCGCAGGAACGTCGACCTTGAAGTGCGCAGCGGACTGACAACCGTCGATCAGGACGATGGCGCCCACGGCCTTGGCGAGGCGCGTCATCTCGGCGGCAGGGTTGACCGTCCCGAGGGCATTCGAGACGTGCGCAAAGGCGACAACCTTAGTCCGGGCGGAAAGCAGACCTTGGAAAGCGACGAGGTCCACTTCGCCACGCGGAGTGACAGGGGTGACGACGACCTTGGCGCCGGTGCGCTCGGCAATCACCTGCCAGGGCACAATATTCGCATGGTGCTCCAGATGCGTAAGCAGGATCTCATCCCCGGCCTTGAGGTTAGCCCGTCCCCAGCACTCGGCGACGAGGTTGATGCCTTCAGTGGCGCCGCGGACGAAGACACAGCCGCGGGTGTCCTTGAGCCCGAGGAACTTTGCGACCGAAGCGCGGGCTTCCTCATAGGCCGTGGTAGCCTCCTCACTCAAGAGGTGGACACCACGATGGACGTTGGCGTTCTGTTCGGAATAGTAGCGTTCGAGCGCCTTGATGACAATCGACGGCTTCTGGGAGGTCGCGGCGTTGTCGAGATAGGTCAGCGGACGTCCACGCACAGAACGTCCCAAGATCGGGAAGTCCTTGCGGATGGCGGCTACGTCGAAAACGGGCATAAGCTGAACGTAAGCGGACCCGGACGGGGCGCAACCGGGAAGCGAGAATCAGGGCGCCGCCGGTAGGCGCACAGCCTTGCGGATATACGCCGGCACATCCACATCCTGTCCATCGATGAAGGTCATCGGCGTGCCTCCGAACAAACCGCGACGCATCGATTCTTCCGTCGCAAACTCGAAAATCGGCTGGGCCGGGTCGTCGGCCTTGGCCCCCTTCTTGGGCTTGGCTGGTGCCTTCGGCGCAGGCAGCGAGGCGCCGAGCACCGAGACTTCGATACGGTCGCCGAGCGACGGATCGATGCGGGCGCAGAGGACAGTGGAGGTCTCGCCACCAAAACGTGTACGAACGGCGCCGACCGCCTCGAAGGCCTCCGTCGAGGTCATCGCGGGGCCACCAGCGACGGTGACGAACAGCGAGGCGACCTTGGCGACCGCGCCTGGCGCATGGGCCAGCGGGCAATCACAGGCTGAACGAGCAGCCTTCATCGCGGCGCCCTCGCCCTGGCCAACGCCGTAGGCGAAGAGCGTCGGCGACCCGGGCGTGGAAAGGAGCGAACGAAGCGCGGCCGGGTCGACCGCGATGAGGGCGCCGGGTGCGAAGGCCGAAGCCAAGCCGCGGAGCGCGCCGCCGACCCAGTTGTCTGCCGCGGCGAACGATTCGGACAACGGGGCGTCGGGCGAAACCTGCTGAAGCAGGAGATCATTGTGCACCACGACGAGCCCATGGCACTTTTGCCCGAGCTTAACCGTGGCATCGTTGGCCTGGCGCATGCGGCGCTCGCCTTCGTGCGAGAATGGCATCGTCGCGAAGGAGAGGACCGTCGCGCCGCACTCGGCCGCGAGGCCAGCGACCACGGAAGCAGCGCCGCTACCGGTGCCGCCACCGAGGCCGGTGACGAGCACGACGACGGGGACGCCAGCGAAGAGGCGACGCAGGGCGGCTTCTTCGGATTCCGCCGAAGCAAGGCCAAGGGCGGCCTCGCCGCCGGTGCCCATACCCCGAGTTTGCGCGCGACCGAGTTGCAAGGTGGCCACGCCGGCGGGCAAGGAACGAGCGTCGGTATCGAGCAACGCCACCGCGACCTCGGACGGCAGCTGCGCCGACAGGCGCGTAACCATCGAGCAGCCCGCTCCGCCAAGGCCGACCAGAAGGATGGAAGCGGGCGAGGACATCTTAGAGGCGGAAGAGTTCTTTGAGCTGGTCGAGGAAGCCGCGGGGACGTCGCACCAGCGGTGGCGCATCGGCGATCGCCGCAGTCATCAAACCCACCACGCCCGCATACTCGGGCTTGCGGAGGGATTCGTTCTCGAAGTTCGGGATGCCCACGCGGGCGGAGAGGCCGGTCACGAGCTGCACAGCCTCAGCCGCATCGGCCAGGCTGGCGGAACCGCCGGTCAGGATGACGCCCGAGGGAACCATGTTCTGGTCCAGCTTCACGGCGTGGCCTGGGAAAATCGCCTCGAGACGGCGGAGGACGTCCTTGCGCACAAACTCCATCGTTTCCTGATAGCGGAGCGAAAGTACCTGCGTGATGGTGCCACGATTGAACTGCTGGTCGCCCACGCCCTTGTCGCCATCCTTCCAGATGGTCTGGTTGACGTCGTTGTCGCGGTGCATCGCGGAACCGAAGCGAAGCTTCAGGTCCTCGGCCGTCTCGCGGCTGATACGAAGCGCCACGCTCAGGTCGTTGGTGAGGTGTTCGCCGCCCACGGGGATCGAGCCCGCGCAGAGGATATGTTCCTTGTAGTAGAGGATCCAGTCCGTCGTGCCGGCGCCCATGTCGATGACCAGCACGCCCTGCTTGTCGGCGTCGCTCGCGGTCGAACAGGCTGCGGCATGCGAGGCCAGGATAAAGTCGCGGACCTTGATGCTCATACCGTTCACCATCCCCACGCGCATACGCATGTTACCCTCCTCCATCGTCACGCGCCAAAAGTTCACCTCGAGGCGCTTGCCCGCCATGCCCACCGGATTGCTCACCGGGCGGTTATCCAACATCGTCGGCTGGCGCATGTAGAGGATCGTGGTGCGACCCGACGGCGGCTCGAGGCGCTTGGCCGAGGCGATCGCGTCGGCGATATCCTTGGCGGTGATCTTGCCGTCATGCGCCGGCACGGCGACGAAACCCTTCACGCGCTCGCCCTCGGCGGCGGGACCGGATAGCGAAAGGTAGATCTGCTCGACGGCACGACCAGAACCGCGCTCGATGTCGTTGACGACTTCGTGCACGCACTGGGTGAGCTTCTCGAGGTCGGTGACGGTGCCTTTGACGACACCATCGGTGCGACGTTCGCTGAAACTGAGCATGCGGGCCTTGCCGTCGATGATCTGGCCGAGGAGGCTCGCGGTCTTGTGCGTGCCGATGTCGATGACGGCGATAAGGGAGGGAAGTGGCTTGGGGGTCATCGGAGAGGGACGGTGGTGGGGGCAGGTACGAGGCGGGGCTCGGGGATGGGCGAAGCGGCGTTGGTGCGGTTCTGTATCGACATCTTTAGCACGTAAGCCTGCGAAGTCGTACCCGGGCGGCGCAGCAGTTCGTCGACGTTGATCCGCGAAAGTAGCGCGAGCTCATTACGCCAGTTGGCGGTGGAGAAAACGATTTCGGTGAGCGCGGGCCGATCCATCGGCTGGGTGCCGGCGCGCACGGTCACGCGCAAGTTGGATCCAGGCGAATCCTCCTGCGCTCCGAAGCAATCGCGCAGCGAGACCGCCGACCACTGCTTATAGAGATTGGGGTAGGTCGTACGCACAAGCAGCAGGAATGGGGCGGCGATCTCAACACCCTCGATGACCATCTTGTCGTCGGTGCCGGTGGCACGGTAATCTTGGATCTCCGGGAGATTTCGAATAGCCTGCTCAGGATAACCCGCGCCAGCGAAAGTCTGACCATCGGAGGCCACAAGGCGGACCAGCATCGGAGTGCCCTTGCCAGGCAGAGAGGCGATTTTGGCGATGGCGAGACGCTCACGCAAAACAATGTCCAGCGTGCTATCGCCCCGGCGGCGGACGTCGGCGGCGACGACCTGATTATCCGCCTCGAGGTCGGCCTTGATGGAACGGACGTCGCGTCCGAATCCCTCGGGCCCGCTGGCGACGACTTTCTTCACGAAGTCGACGGAAAGGAAGCCGTCGGTCTTGTAGCGGAACGTGCCCGCAGAGGGCACGCTACTGACTGATTCATCGACGGCCCACCAGAGTAAGCCAACGAGAACCACGAAGAAGCCCACCGCGAGGACTGTCGGTAGCTTGGAACGCACTGCGCGTTTACGCCCAATCTCACCTTCAGGCACGCGATTGACGTCTTGCGGCACGAGCGCACGCCAGTCGCGATCCGCCTGGCCCATGAAGGCGTCGCGTCGTTTGCGGAAGAGATGATCGAAGAGGCCCATATTCAGAGTCGGATGGGTTGCGCGGCGCGCGCGAGAGCCGGAGCGGCCATGCGACGAACCAGCAGGGGGAAGTCGAGGTCAACGCAGGAAGCACTCTTGGGCATCAGGCTAGTTTCGGTCATGCCGGGCATCGTGTTGATCTCGAGGAAATAGAACTGGCCGTCGGGCTCAAGGAAGACATCCGCCCGGGCAAAATCCCGGCAACCGCAGGCGGCGAACAAGCGGGCGGCGGCCTGGCCGATGGCGGCGGTCAAATCTGGACCGACGGGTGCGGGGAAACGGTACTCCGAGGCGCCCTTGGTATATTTGGTCTTATAATCGTAGACGCCGGTCAGGGCGACGATCTCGACCAACCCCATCGGCTGGCCGTCCAGGATACCGATGGACATCTCCCGGCCACGGAGGCGACGCTCGGCCATCCATTGGCCGGAGGGGGGAATCTCGACCAAGGCTTTGGCCACGTCGGCCAGTCCATCCAACATGTAAAGTCCGACGCTACTTCCCTGGTCGGAAGGCTTAATCACAATCTGTTCGCCCAAGGCGGCCACGAGCGCAGCGGCCGTCGGCTTGGCGGCTCCGGCGAAAGCAACCTCCGGAATGGCCGGGACTCCCGCCACACGCATCGCAGCTTTTGTTGCGACCTTATCCATGCAAAGACGGCTCGAAGCGGAAGAGCAGCCAGCGAAGGCGATACCACGGGCTTCCATCTGCGCCTGGGCGCGACCGTCCTCCCCCCAACCTCCATGCAGAACGGGCAGGACAACGTGCTTCGTGCCATCGAGCCATTCGGGCAAGGCATTGACCTCGAGCTCGACGAGGCGGGAACCGGGGAGCACCGATGAGACGGCTTTACCGGAGCGCAGTGAGACTTCTCGCTCGGAGGAGAGGCCGCCGCAAAGGACGACGATTTCAGGAGTTAAAGTCATAGGAGTTCCTTCCATTCACGTCCGAGGGCGACAATCTCTGGCTGGAGTTCGACGCCTTGACTGGACTTCACCTCGGCGCGGACAGCGCGCATGAGTTCGATAAAGTCAGCGGCTTTGGCGTCTCCGGAATTGACGAGGAAGTTAGCATGCGTGGGCGAAACGGAAACAGGTCCGACGTTACGGCCCTTGAGCCCACTAAGATCAATGAGCCGGCCCGCCTTGTCCCCTTCGGGATTCTTAAACACGCAGCCCGCGCTCGCCTCGCGCGGCTGGGAGGCACGACGCCGGGTAGCCATGTCGTCCATGCGCGCACGGATGGTGGCGGGCTCGTCGCGGCCCGCAGAACAGAGTACAGCGGAGAGCACCACCGAACCGTGGAGCTGGGGACAATCGCGGTAAAGGGCATCGAAGCTGTCGCGGCGCGCGGCGCGCACCCTACCCTGCGGCGAAAGCCATTCAATGGATTCGACGATATCAAAGATCCAGCCGCCCATCGCGCCGGCGTTCATGCGCAACGACCCACCGATCGTACCGGGAATGCCTTCCAGGAATTCGAAGCCCTTCCACCCTTCGCGGGCAGCAAAGCCGCAAATTTCCTTAAGACGAGTACCTCCACCGACGCGGAAGCGGCCTTCTCCAAGGTCGGTCACGGCGCCCCAATGCGCCGCGTCGAGATGCAAGATGAGGCCGTCATATCCTTCGTCGGGCACGAGCAGGTTGGAACCGCGACCGAGCGCAAACCAACGCAAATCAAGCTCCGCAGCGGCACGCAGGAGCGCAACGATGTCATCGACGTTCGCCGGCTCGGCGTACCAGCGAGCCGCACCGCCGAGTCCGAGAGTCGTGCGGCGAGCAAGCGGCTCATTGGCACGTAAGATGCAGTCCGCGGAAAGGCGGCCTGATACGAGGTCAGGCAGGTCGAGTGAAAGGATGTCGGCGCTACGGCGTCGAAGCACTTTGGCGTAGCCCTCGGCGTCGCGCTCGATGTCGCCCGCGCCCACGAAGGCTACGACCGTATCGGCGCCTTGGGCGAGGCCGTCGAGCACGGCCGGCAAGGCGCTGCGATCCTCGACAAGGCGATGCGACGAACCATTGACAATAGCGTCGGAGCCGCCGCCTTCGACGGCGGCTTCGCCCGCGGAGTAGACCGGCAGGACGAGGGCATGGTCAGCAACGGCCAGCGCATCGCGAAATTCGCGTGCATACTGGCGCGTGCGCGTGTGGCGATGCGGCTGAAAGACAACGATGAGCCGACCGGCGTGCGTCTCGCGCACCCACTTGAGCAGCGCGGCAATCTCCGTCGGGTGATGCGCGTAATCGGCAAGCACGCGGAGTCCGGCGCGCTCGAAAAGCACATCCTGTCGGCGACGGATGCCACGCCAGCGGGCCAGCGGCTCGGCAACGAGACCACCGGTGATGAAATGCGTGACCGCCAGCGCCAGCGAGGCGTTGGAACGGTTGAACGAGCCGGCCACCGGCAGATTGAATTGGCCGGCCGGAAAACGTCCCTCAAGCGAGACAACCGAGGAAGCATGGCCACCCTGGACCAGACGGAAAGAATAGTCGCCGCCCTCGCCGACACGAATGACCGGCACCTTGAGTCCAGCCGTGAGGCGTTCGAGGCGTTCGTTACCAACCGGAATGACGACGGCGGTTCGCGTGCGCTCGAAGAGCGCGCGGAAGACGCCCTCGAGCGCGGCTTCGTCGCGATAATAGTCAGGATGATCCCAGTCGAGGTTCACCGCCACCGTGACGTCGGGCGAGAACGCGCCGATGGTGCCATCGCTCTCGTCGACCTCGGCTACGACCCAAGGAGACGAAGACGAGGCGCGGGCGGGCGGGAAAGTCGGATCACGAAAGAGGCCACCGAGTACGTATCCGAAATCGGCCTCGGCGCTGGCGAGCGCCGCGACGAGTAGGCCGCAGGTGGTCGTCTTGCCATGGCTGCCGCAGATTGCGACGAAGCGCCGATCAGCGACCGCTTCGGCGAGGAGCTCGCCGCGACGAAGCGTGCGGACCTCATGACGTTCAGCGAGCGTGAGAGCGGCGTGACCCGACTTCACCGCACTGGAGCGGCCGACGACAGAGGGATGGCGACCAGCGGTCCAGGGATCGCGCAGAAGCGGGATATCGGCGTTGGCCAACTGAAGCTCCATCGGGCTACCCGTCGAGTCATCCCAGCCCGAGACGTCCCAGCCCTGCCCTTTCAGATAGATGGCGAGGGGTCCTACGCCCATGCCGCAGACACCGAGCATCCAGGCGGAGGCGCTCATGCGGCGGCGAGCCGGCGGCGGCCGGCGAGCGTAATGGTTTCGTGGGCAAGTTCTTCCCAGCGGTTGGCGGCGTCGGCTAGGGCAAGTGCATCGCGCATCACCGCGAGTGCGGCGGCGTCAGCGAGACGGGCAAAGACGATTGGCGAAAGCCGTGAGAGCTCCGACTCAGACAGCAGGATAGCGGCTCCGGACTGCTCTGATTGACGGGCGTTGGCCGTCTGATGGTCGTCAGCCGAACGGGGATAAGGGACGAGTACCGCCGGCGTGCGGCAAGTGGCCAGCTCGGCGAGCGTGCCGGCGCCAGCACGCGTAACTGCAAGGTCGGCCGCGGAATAGGCCATCGCCATCTGGTGGCAAAACGGGATGAACTTCACTAACGAATCAGTCGAACGGACCTCATCCGCGCGTCCACCCGGACCGGTGAGGCAGAGCACATGGATGCCTCGGATGGCGAACTCCTCGAGGTTGTCTTCCACCCAACGGTTGAGCGCCGTCGCACCTTGGCTGCCGCCGGTGACGAGGACCAGGCGGCCAGACGGCGGCAGGCCGAGCGCGCGGCGGGCGGCGTCACGCGCCTGCGGACGAATCTCGGCGCGGACGGGATAACCTGAATCATGCTGGCGCTCCGCGGAGAGCCCGGGGATACGCACTCCGGCGGGCAGGTGGACCGAGTCGGCGAAGCGCGCGATGAGGCGCACCGCCTTGCCGGGCTTGCGGTTGGCTTCATGCACAAGCACGGGGACTCCGCACAAGCGGCAGGAGAGCGAAGGTCCGAGGCTCATGAAACCCCCGAAGCAGACCAGTGCATCGGGACGGAAGCGCCGGAGTAAGCGCCATGAAGACCAGACCGCGCTGAGCAACGCGGGGAAAAAGAGCAACTTCGCGATGAAGCTGGGCCCGAAGCCGCGACCCTTGCCGGGCACGAAATTCAGGCGTGGATAGTGGGATGTCATCCGCGCATCGACTACCTTACTACTGACAATCAGCAGGCATTCGTGACCGTCCTCCGTGAGCCGCTGGGCGAGGGCGATACCCGGGGCGAGATGGCCGCCGGTCCCGCCACACGCAAGCAGCACGCGACTCATGCGCGAGCCTCCTTTGCCGCGAAAGCCGGCCGAGCCGATTCGCGGATGCAGTTCAGGACGAGGCCGACCATGCAGCCCATGATGACGAGATTGGTGCCGCCGTAGCTAATGAACGGGAGCGAGATGCCTTTGGTGGGAAGCAACCCCGTGACCACACCCATGTTAATAAGGGCCTGGAGGACGAGAAAGAGCGTGGCGCCGAGGCAAATATTGAAACGATAGAGATCCGAAGAGTGGCGCATCGCGCGATAGGCGAACCAAAAGATTCCCAAGTAGACCAAGGCCACGAGCGTGGTCGCGACGAGGCCGTATTCCTCTGCGATGACCGAGAACACGAAGTCCGTGTGCGCCTCGGGTAGGTAGGCGCGGCCTTGGATACCATTGGCGGCGCCCTTGCCGGTGAGTCCGCCGACACCGAAGGCGACCATACCTTCAAAAAGCTGATAGGCCTCGTCGCCACGCTTCTCCCAAGGCTCGAGGAATGAGGTGAAGCGGCGCAGGCGGTTCGGCCAGTTGAGGATGAGGATAGTGAAACCGCTCAGACCGATGAGGAAAGTCGGGATCACGTAGGCCCAACGTACGCCCGAGACGAGCATCATCGTGCCGCCCACCGCGAAGCAGAGGAGAATGGTACCCAGGTCGGGACCGAGCGCGATGAAGCCGGCGATCAGCAGCAGGATACCGGCGGGCTTGGCGAAACCTTCCTTGCAATCGACCCAGCCGCGGCGCGTGAAGAGGTACGGCTCACGGGAGCTGAACTGATAAATTGTGAACTTATTCGGTAACGTATGCCGCTGCATGCGCGCAAGGAAATCGGCAAGTACGATCACCAGGGCGAGCTTGCCGAGGTCCGATGCCTGCAGGCGGAAGAAACCGAAGTCGATCCAGCGCCAAGAGCCATTGACCGAGACCCCGACGTAAGGGACGCGGGCGAGGAACATCGCCACGCAGGCACCGCCAAGAATCCACCAGCGCCATTCCCGGGCCTTGTCGAGGTTGATGCGGAAGAACGCGAAGCCGGCGACAAAGGCAATCGGTACATAGGCAAGCTGACGGTAGAAGGCCGCCGTTCGGTTGCTCGACGAAAGCGAGATGCCGGCGCTGTACTGTACTACCAATCCGAACACCGCCAGGGACATCGCGAGCAGCAGGATGCCCAAGGAGTACCCACCCAGGGCTCCCGGACTTTCTTGCTGCTCCTTGATGACCATGACGCGGCGCGAGGTGTCGGCTTACTTCTTATCCGCCGGCGTAACGGCGGCAGACTTGGTGCCGGTAAGGGGCACCAGCTTGAGGGGCGCGAAGGTCGGAGCCGGAGCCGGAGCCGAAGCCGATGGGGTCGATTTTGTGGCGGCCTTGGTCGGCGGCGGGGTGATCGTCTTCACGGGAGCCTTGGGGGCGACGGCGGACGGAATCGTCAGCACCTGGCCGGCCTTAAGGTCAGCGTTGAGGCTAAGGTTATTGGCCTTGGCGAGATCGAGGCGGGCGACTTTCTCGCTCGCGGCGATACTCATAAGCGTCTCGCCCTTCACCACCGTGCGCTTACCGCCAGCGCCAACCGGGCCGACGGGCGTGAGCTTCGTGGGAACGGGGGTCGGGATACGGCCGGAGGCCGGGACGGGCAGGCCCGCGCTGGCGGGACGCGCTCCGCCGGAGTAGGCGGCGAGGTCGCCGGACTGCTCGAAGCCGCTCGTGCTTCGGCAGCCGTTGACGCCGACAAGAACGGCGATGACGCAGAGGTGCAGGAGCACGACGGCAGTGACGGTGATGAGGGGACGCATGGTGGTGGGACTGGGTTGGGTGGGTGGGTTGGAAAGATTAGACACGATTAGCGAGGGCGCTCGCGGCGCGCTCAAAGACAAGGCCACGCTCAGCGTAGCCGCGAAACTGGTCGAAGCTCGAGAAGCCCGGACTCAGGAGGATGACCGACGGAGCGGGCGCATCTTTGGCGGCAGCGACAACAGCGTCCTGCAAAGACGGGTAGCAGTGGGCCGTCTTGCCCAGCTGCTCGAAATGGCGCTTCAGCTCGTCGGCCGTCTCGCCGATGAGGTAGGCGGCGTCGATCAACGGGGCGATGTTGCGGACAAAGCGAGCAAGGTCGCCGCCCTTCCACTTCCCTCCCCCGATCCAGCGGACTGGAATACTAAACTGCGAGAGCGCCGCCTGGACGGCATGGAAATTAGTCCCCTTGGAGTCATTCCAGAATTCGATGCCCTTGTTTTCGGCGACCTTGCGGAGCCGATGGGGCGGCACGCGAAAGAGACGGGCGGACTCTTCGAGGTGGCGCATCGGGATGCCGCGGGCCTGCCAATACTTGCAAAGAATCGCCCAGTTCTCGCGTTGCGGCCAGGAATCGAAGACCGAACCCTCGGGTACCGTGTCAGCGACATCGGCGCGCGTGGCGACAATGGCCTCGGCCGGCAGCTCGATGCCGAAGCTACGAGCGGAGGAGACGACGGATTCGCCGACGACGAGGATGCCGCCAGGCATCATGCGTTCGATGAGCCGGAACTTCGCCCTGAAATAGCTCTCCAAATCACCGTGGCGATCAAGGTGGTCCTCGTCGAAGTTCGTCCAGAGTACCGCCTCAGGCGTGAAGTGGCGAAGGTCCTCCGCCTGGAAAGAACTGACTTCCACGATTGCGACGAACGATCCATTGGAGACCGTGCGGTGGAGCGACGTGAGCGGCAGACCGACGTTGCCGCAGGCGATAGCGTCGAGTCCGGAACGCTTGAAGGCGAAGGACAGGAACTCGGTGATGGTCGTCTTGCCGTTGGTACCGGTGATGGCAATGGCGGGGCCGGTCCAGAGCAGCGCACCGAAATCCAGCTCGGTCAGGCAATGTAGGCCGACGCGACGGGCGGCGAGGAGCCACGGGTGCGACTGCGCGAAGCCGGGACTATACACCAGGAGATCGTGACGGGCGGCCTCCTCGGGACCGAACTGCCGGTTCTCCCCGCGTTCGTCGTAGATGACCGAAGCGAAGCCAGCCGAGGCGAGGGATTCCGCAACGGAGCGCCCGCTCACGCCCTCGCCGAAAATGGCGGCAGGCCGGGTGAGTCGGCGGCGGAGGGATTCGGGAAACTCGCTCATCGGAGTTTCAGGGAAAGCAGGCCGAGGAGCCCGCACAGAAGGGATAGAATCCAGAAGCGGGCGACGACCTTAGTGGCCGGCCAGCCCTTCTTCTGGAAATGGTGGTGGATGGGCGTCATCAGGAACAGGCGCTGACCACCCGTGCGCTTAAAGTAGGCCACCTGCAGGATGACGGAGGCCGCCTCGAAGACGAAGACGCCGCCGGCGATTGCGAGAAGGAAGGGCTGGTGCATCAGGCACGCCACCGCGCCGAGGCCGCCGCCGATACCAAGCGCACCGACGTCGCCCATATAAATCTCGGCCGGTGCGGCGTTATGCCAGAGGAAGACGAGGCTACCGCCGACGAGGGCCGCGCAGAAGACCGCGAGCTCGCCCGCTCCTGGCACGTAGCTGATACGCAGGTAGGTCGCGAACTCGTGGTGACCCGCGAGATACGCGACCGCGCCGAGAATCATGGTGGTGATGAGCACGCAACCGATGGCGAGGCCGTCGAGGCCGTCGGTCAGGTTCACCGCGTTAGAACAACCAACGCAAACGAGTACGAAGAACGCGCCAGCGACGCCGAGGCAGGCGAGAAACGGCCAGCCGAGAGACTTTGCGGACCAGAGTGGGCCGTTGAGCACAGGCAGCCAAATCTCGCAGAGGCTGTCGCGGTAGGCCGGATCGAGCAGGACGATGCCCAGGGCGATGAGCGCGACGAGTCCCTGCCCCGCCAACTTCATGCGAGCGGAAATGCCATCGGAACTTCCGTTACGAACTTTTAGCCAGTCGTCATACAGACCGACGAGACCCATTCCGATCAGGCACCAGAGCGAGGCGAGTACGAGGACGTTGAGACGGGCCCAAAGGAGCACCGACGGGATCATCGCTGCTGCGATAATGAGGCCGCCCATGGTCGGCACCTTGCCGCCTTCCTTGGCGAGGTCGCCCATCAGCTTAGCCGAGCGCTCGGGCTGGCGCAGGCGCGCGAGTAAGGCGATGAGCCGGCCAGAGAAGAGCATACCCAATAGTAACGCCGTCACGCCGGCCAGAATGGCGCGGACGGAGATATACTCGAAGAGACGGAAAGGTCCCCAAGTGTCGGCAAGTTCGCTGAGACGGTAAAGCATCCTAGTGGAAAGAGAGCGCGACGCGCAGGGATTCAGGCAGGCAACGCTCGAGGGCGAAGGAACGGCTACCCTTCAGGAAAACGAAGCCGTGGTGGGCGGCGACGTGAGCGGCGACGTCCTCGACGGACGCCGCGGTGGAAAGTTCTACCCCCGGGAGCGCAACTCCCTGCAGGAACGCGGCCGACTCGCCGCCGAAGGCAACCACGTGGTCGCCGGAGCGGAGAGGCAGCTGCGCGCCGCAGTCGCGGTGGAGTTGCGCGGAGGTGGGACCGAGCTCGGCCATACCGCCGAGCAGGAAAAGACGCGGGGTCGCGAACGAGCGGCTGAGACGGTCAAAGGCCCGGGCCGAGTCCAGCAGCGAGGCTGGGCTAGAGTTATAGCAATCGACGTAGAAAGTGTGGTCGCCTTCGATGTGTACGCTGCCGCGACCGGCGGGCGGTATCCATTTAGCCGTCACCGCAGCGAGCTCGGTGGACGGGCGGCCAGCCTCGAGCGCTGCGACGAGCGCAAGCGCGGCGTTGCGGGCCAGTCCATCGGAAATGGGCGCGAGCGGGAAGACCTCTCCGTCAAGTACGAGCGAGCGCTGTCCGCGGGCATCGATAAGAAACGAGGCGCGAACGAGACGGGCGGGGGCGACGGCCGGAGCGGCTTCGCCGTCAAACTGCACGGCGATGCAACGCGCGGCATGGGCGGCGAATTCTGGCCAGTCAAGCAGCGTGGCCGGGATGATTGCGCGTCCGCCTGGAGCGAGTTGGGCGACGAGCGTGGCTTTCTCGCGGGCAATGCCGGCGAGCGATCCGACGCCTTCCAGGTGCACTGGGGCGACGTTGGTGACGATTGCGAGGTCGGGGCGGATGACAGCGGCGGAGACCCCGAGTTCGCCGGGCACACTCATACCCGCCTCGATGACTGCGAAGCGATGAATCCCCGGTTCGACGCGCAACAGCATTAGCGGGACGCCGATGAGGTTATTGAGGTTAGCTTCCGTGACGAAGGCCTCGTCGCCGAGGAGTGCGGCGAGCAGTTCCTTCGTGGACGTCTTGCCGACGCTACCCGTCACGCCGATGACGCATCCGGGGAAGTGCGCGCGCCAGCGGGCGGCGACGCGACGGAGCGCGGCGAGCGGATCATCCACGACGAGCTGTGGCAGGTCGGCGGCGACGGCACGTCCCACCAAGGCGCAGACGGCGCCCTGCGAACGAGCGGCACCGAGAAAATCATGGCCGTCACGGCGTTCGGTACGCACGGCCACGAAAACGTCACCCGCGCGCAGCGCACGGGTGTCCGTGCCGAAGCCCGTGACGGTGGCGCGCGGATCGGCGGTCCAGCGGCCTTCGGCCCAGGCGGCAAGGTCGGCTGAAGAGAAAGTCGGCATCACGACTGTGCGCCCCTCCGGAGCTCAAGGATTTCGCGTACGACCTGACGATCGTCGAACGGCACCACCGTATCGGCGAATTCTTGGGTCGTCTCATGGCCCTTGCCGGCGATAACGACGCAGTCACCCGACTTTGCGGCAGCGAGCGCCCGACCGATGGCGTCGCGTCGATCGGTCACGAATTCCACGGTCGGGAGCGGACCGAGGCCTTCCCGCATGTCGGCAAAAATCCGTTCGAGGCTCTCTTTGCGCGGATTATCGGCGGTAGCCCAGGCGAGGTGCGCGAGGTCTGCCACGGCCTTGGTCATCGCGGGGCGCTTGCCGCGATCGCGGTCGCCGCCACAGCCGTAGACGCAGAGGACGCGACCTGGCGTGATGTCGCGGAGCATGCGGAGCGCATTCCGCAGCGCATCGTCCGTATGGGCGTAGTCGACGAAGACGGGAAAAGTCTGACCGGCCTCGACACGCTCCATGCGTCCTGGGACGCCAGGGAAGGAGCTAAGCGCGGGAGCGAGGGCCAACGGATCGCGGCCGAGGGCGGCGGCCATTGCGAGGGCGCAGAGGACATTCGAGACGTTGTAATCGCCCGGGAGCGTCGACTTGAAGACGGCGGAATGGCCTTCGTGACGGACCGTGAACACCGCGCCTCCTGTATCGAGGGCGAGGTCCGTGGCACGGATATCCGCATCGACCGAGAGGCCGAAGGTAATCACCTTCCCACGACGGCGGCAGGCCTCAGCGAGGACGCGGCCGGCCGGATCGTCGACATTAATCACGCAGACATCAGGTACGGAGCCGTTGCGTGCGTCGAAGAGGGCTGTCTTTGCGTCCAAGTACGAGGCGAGGTCACCGTGATAGTCGACGTGGTCGCGGGTCAGGTTCGTGAACGCCGCAACGCGGAAATGGAAGCCATGGACACGGTCCTGATGGAGCGCGTGGGAGCTGACCTCGAGGCAGGCGCCCGCGCAACCCGCGTCGACCATCTGACGGAAGAAGGCAGCAAGGTCGGCGGATTCCGGCGTGGTCTTATAAGAGGGGATCGAACGGCGGCCGAGGTGATAGCGCACCGTGCCCACCAGCCCCCACTGCGATCCGTCGGACTGCAACAAATGGCGGAGAAGGGTCGAGATGGTTGTCTTCCCGTTGGTGCCCGTGACGCCAACCAGCTGCAAGGCAGCTTCGGGGTGGCCGAAGAAACGGCGGGCAATCTCGGCGAGTACGCGGCGCGGGTCGGCGACCTGAGCGGCCGCGACGGCGGGCAAGCCCGCAACCGGTTCGCCGGAGATAATGGCGGCGGCGCCGCGGGCGATCGCGTCGTCGAGGAACGCATGTCCGTTGGCACGCAGCCCCGGCAGCGCGAAGAAAAGTGAGCCCGGGATGATGCGGCGACTATCCGTCACGATGGAGGAGATGCGGACGGATCCTTCGCCGGCGCGGCCGAGGACCGGGAGGCCTTGCAGCAGCGAGTTGAAGGTCGGGCGCTCCATGGCGGCGGGCATCGTCATCGGAGGAAGGAGCGTCATCGGCCGAGATCGGCGACGTGGGCGCGGGGGATGACGGAGACCGGAGGAAGGTCGAGCCAGCGGATGCATTTCTCCGCGACTTCGCGGAAGATCGGGGCGGAGACTTTGCCGCCGTAGCCGACGCCCTCCCCTTGCGGCTCGTCAATGATTACCGTGATTGCGAGCTTAGGATCGTTGACTGGGAAAAAGCCAGCGAAGGAGGCGACGTGGTGCGCGGAAGAGTAGCGTCCGTTAATAATCTTCTGCGTTGTGCCGGTCTTACCCGCGACCTCGTAGCCCGGGATATCAGCAATCGGCGCCGTCCCGCCCTTGCCGCAGACAGCGCGCAAGAGCGTGGCCATCTGCGCGGCGGTAGCGGCGGAGACGGCACGGCCGCGCGAGCGCGGTCCGTAGCTGAGGACGGTTGCCTTCGTCTTCGGATCCTCGACCCGGAGGACGAGCTGCGGCTGCATCAGCAGGCCTTCGGCCGCGACAACCGACATCGCAAAGTGCATCTGCATCGCCGTGACGCTGACCGAGTGGCCCATGGGCACGCGCGAGATCGTCAGCCCGTCCCAATCCTTCGGGGGGATGAGTAGGCCCGGGATTTCGGCACCGGTGATCAGGCCCGTCCGGGCACCGAAGCCGAAGGACTTAATGAGCGCGAAGAACTTATCTTCGCCGAGACGTTCGGCGTACTGCATCCCCACCTGGACCGTGCCGCGATTAGAGGATTCGCGAACAATCTGGCGGATATCGGCGGCACCCATCGAGTGCGAATCGGCCGGCATGGAGACCATGCGGCCGCGATAGGGAACGCTCGTGGCGCCGCAATCGAAGACCGAGTTTGGTGTGATGAGGCGTTCCTCGAGCGCACCGGATACCGAGACGACCTTAAAGACCGAACCCGGCTCGTAAACGTCGGACACCGCGCGGTTGCGCTGGCTATCCATGGGCGCAGCCTTCGCGTCGAAGAAACGGTTGAGGTCGTAGGTCGGCCAGTTGGCGAGACCGAGGATGCGACCGGTGCGCGGCTCGCTGACGATGATGATGCCGCTCTTCGGGTTGTAGCGGGCAGCGGCGGCGGCGAGCGCGTCTTCACAGGTCTTCTGGATGAGGCTATTGATGGTCAGCACGACCGTGCTACCGTCGGCTGGGGCGACCTCGCGGAGACGATTGCTCGCAATCTCGCGGTGACGGCCGTCGCGCTCAGATTCGATCCAGCCGTTCTGACCGACGAGCAGCGGGTTCATCACGCTCTCAATGCCGGAAGCTGGAGTGCCTTCCTTGTTCACGTAACCGAGGACATGAGCGGCGAGCTGGCCCTTGGGATAATTACGACGATATTTAAGTTCTGCGCGGAGCGCCTTGATGCCGAGCGCCTTGATACGCTTCACTGTCTCCTCGTTGACCTCACGGGCGAGGACGGCCCAGCGAATCGTCTTCTCTTCGCCGGCCTCATCAGTGCGAGTGGTCGTCTCGAAGGCCAGTCGGACCTTCGGAAGCGGCTGGGCCAGGATGATTGCGACCTCCGGGGCGCGTTCGCTCTCACCCTTCACAAGGGCATCGGGGTCGACGCCGATATCCCAAACATCTTCGGACACCGCGAGAAGGTTATCCTGGGCGTCACGGATTTCACCGCGGCGACAAGGTTTCTCCTGCAGCACCCGGCGGGCCTGGAAGGCTTCCGCTCGGAGACGAGGGGCGTCCACCCAATGCAACCAGACCAGCCGTGAAATCACGGCTAGGAAGCAGAGGGAAACGACCCAAGCCAGCAAACGGTAGCGCGTTCGCCTGGCGTGGGGCAGGCTCATCGAGAGCGCGGTCCTCCCTGCCCACCCCAAGAGAGGGAGGCGATTTCGCGGGCCGTCATCCGGGGGCTCGCGGAAAGCATGGGGGTCGGGGATGCGACCGCCGGGAAATAACGCACCCAAACCACCTGTTCGGGGACCGGGGGCTTCAGAGCGTCACCGATACGCTGCTGGAGCTGTAGGGTGTCGACGGACTGGTCGCGCTGGCGGCGGACCGTCTCGAGTTCCTTCTTAGAAAGAGAGATGTCCCGTTCGATACGCTGGATGCGGCTGCCAATCGTATCGGCTTCGACGCGTAGGCGCATGATGTTAATCGTCCCCACAGCGCAGGCTCCGACAGCAGCGAATAAGAAGACCCAGGTGAAGAAGCGCGGGCTCATGTGGCGAGGCGGCGCACGGCACGGAGGCGGGCCGAGCGGCTGCGAGGGTTACGTTCCTGTTCGGCGTCCGAAGGCTGGACGGCTTTGCGCGTGAGGAGATCGGCGTGCTTCACGCGATCGTCTTGGTTGCGCGCATCGTCACGATCAACCGGGCGACCGGCGACGTCATTCATATAGCGCTTCACCATCCGGTCCTCGAGGGAGTGGAAGGAGATGACGGCAAGTACCCCGCCAGCGTTGAGCTTACCAAAGGCGAGAGGGAGAGCGTCGGCCAGCGCCCCGAGCTCGTCGTTGACCGCAATACGGACGCCTTGGAAAGTACGGGTGGCCGGATGCGGACCGCGGGGACCAGGTGCGGGCGGCGCAGCCTCGGCGACAAGTTCCGCAAAGGTCGAGGTACGGGCGAGGCGGCCGGTGCCGCGGGCGGCGATGATTGCATTGACCACGCGGAACCAGCGGGGCTCCTCGCCGTAATCACGGACGGCGCGTTCGAGCTCGGCACGTTCGCCGCGTTCGAGGAACTCGGCGGCGCTGCGGCCGACGCGCGTGTCCATGCGCATATCATTCGGCGCGTCGAAGCGGAAAGAGAAACCGCGTTCCGGGACATCCAACTGGTATGAGGACACCCCAATGTCCATCAGAACACCGTCGAACAGCCCCGGAACGCGGTCAAGGTGGCGGAAATTTTCGGAATGGAAACGCAGGTGGCCCGCATGGGCGGCGAGCAGGGACGCAGAGCGATCCGCGGCGGCAGGATCGCGGTCCATCGCGTCAATCGTGCAATGCGGCGCGCGGGCGAGAATCGCCGACGTGTGGCCTCCACCGCCGAAGGTGCAGTCCAGATAGGCACGACCATCCTGCGGGGCGAGGAGCGTCAAGCACTCCTCGAGCAGAACTGGGACGTGGCTGGTCATTCGGCGGTCTGTGAATAAGGTGTGAGTAGTGTAAGTAACTTCTGGATACGCATCACAATCCCAACTCGCGCAAGGCGCGAAGGATGGTGAGCGCAAACTCGGAATCTCGATCGGCCTTGGGCGGCGTCGGCGAAGCGATATGGAAGGTGGTGAAGCCGCCGCGGAAAATAACGTCACGGTCCAGCTTAGCTTCCTTTACGATGTGCTCGTTCAGGGTGATGCGGCCGGCTTTGTCGCACGCGACCTGGATGCTGTTCGTTGCGAGCAGGCTAAGAGCGTCCATCTTGACCGGATCGCTCACCGTGACC